>ENA-OQBV01000306-OQBV01000306.1-human-gut-metagenome-genome-assembly--contig:-NODE-306-length-28831-cov-5.594865_pt1 | contig 28831 bp, 41 predicted proteins | sample MGYA00242750_ERZ504559 | MGnify/ENA primary metagenome ERZ504559 (study PRJEB26092, sample SAMD00036230) | human gut metagenome | host: Homo sapiens | study: EMG produced TPA metagenomics assembly of... | reverse complement strand
AAAACCCGCCGAACGTGCTTGTTGGTCAAACCTATCAAGCAAGGTTTCTTCTCTTGCTTCTTCTCTTTGCGGCCTGTTTTGTGCGGCTCATTCGTGCGACAGCAGAGCGGTTTTACACAGCTTTTCAACAGAGTTTTCCACAATCAGGCGAATTGGGGGTGAAAGCATGATGGCACCGACAACACGAGACGCTGCGCGTGAGCTGTTCGCAAGCAAGCTCTCATACGAGCTGATTGCTTGGAACGACATTCGAGCGCTCGAAGGATTCCTTGCAATCGAGTACGCGCGGCACGAGCGCGACGGGCACCACATGGAAATGCGCCCGGCGTACCGCAAGAAGTACCAGCCGCAAATCAACCTCGCCGAAGACGGCGTGGGCATCAAGAGCGCCTTCCTGCGCGTGAGCGGCTTCTACTTCCAAGGGCGCGAAGCAATCTCGTTCAACGAAGACGGGTTCATTGGCATTGCCGGTTGGGCTGATGACACGAACGTTCAGCCATTTCTACGGGCGTTCTACAGGTGGGTTTGCGAATGGATGATTGGAGTTGTCTACCGATGATTGAGACGAAAAACGCCAAGAGCCTTGCGGAGCTTTCGCAGGGAAACGCCGTCGAGCATCCCGACCATTACGCGGGCGACGGTCAGATTGAGTGCATGGACGCTATGCGCTCAATGATGAGCGGCGACCAGTACGCCTTGCCGCCCATCGCCGCCCACTGGTGGGCGGAAGCCTTCAAGTACATCTGGCGCTGGCGGCGCAAGGGCGGTGTTCAGGACTTGCAGAAGTGCAAGCAGTGCCTTGACTACCTGATTGCCGAGATTGAAGGCAAGAAGTGAAGCGTTACCAGATAGTTCTTTGCGCGATTGCCACCGTAGCGACTATGGCCGCCTTCTGGTGCGTCTGCTACTGGGCTTATCAATCGCTTCTGGCAATCGCCCTGTTTCTTGTGTTCCTAGCGCTCATATCGGTTTCGTTTTAGGAGGTAACACGTGAATACGAAGACCATTACGCGCAATTTCACCTACCACGCCCCGCACGGCGACCAGCCCGCGAGATTCGAGCTTTTGCGCAGCACCGCGCGAGGGCTTGCCGTGACCATTCAAGGCGAATGCCCGGAAAGCCGCGAGAAATCGCTTGCTTTTACGAAGCTCGAAGAGTGCATCATGTGGGCTAACGCCGCCATAGCTCGCAACGAGATTGAAGGCGGTGAGCAGTAATGGACGAAAGCAAGATCACCGAGCGCGGTGTTTACGGTTGTTTGGCAGTCGTGCTGTTCTCCGTCCTGTCTATCGTGGCTAGCGTCGCCGTTGGAGTTTTCTTCGGAGTTGGGTTCGGGCTTCTCGCCTACGCCCTCTTCATCGTCTTTGCGACGGTCTGCGTGCTTCGAGCCTTCAAGAAGGCCGGTAATTAGCATGGGTGGCAAGTATGAGGTTCGCGGTGCGATGAGCGGACTTTGCCCGTTCTGGAACGGCCAATTTACCAACTCGCTTGCTCATGCCCTGCTGCTGCTCATCCGATTTTCTCTGAAGTACCGAATCGTTGAGTTCAACATCAGGAAAGAGCCGTTGGATTGCGCGGACTGCCACGACGATAACTGCCCTTCGCGGATTCGTGAAAACTGCGAGTGGTCATGATGGGCGTTAAGGTCAAGCGCGGTGCGGATGGCGTTTTCGAGTGCCGTTTGTACCTTGGACGCAGCATCGACGGCAAGGCAATTCGCCCTTATAAGCGGTTTCCGAATGCGGCTACCGAAGAGGAAGCGCAAGCCCTTGCTGAGACGTGGGCGGCTTACGTGACGGCTGACGGAACGGTTAGAAGCGCCCGCTTGACCGATTTGCTCGAAGACTACGTGCAACTGCGCGAGCGCAACGGCGCAAGCCCGAACAGCATTAAGAGCTATCGGCTGTTCTGCCGCTACGTCGCACGTTACCTGAAGACCGCAAACGCGCACGATCTTGGCGTGATGGACTTCAACCGCTTTGAGCAACGCTTGCTCATGGCTAAGGACGAAGGCGGGCAAGGTCTTTGCCGCAATAGCGTTATCAACGTCCACAACTTCTTGCGCGGAGCTTATAACCACTTTGTAGACGCTGGTATTTGCGACGCTAACCCGCTGGTGTACGTCGCCAAACCGTCGCCGGTACGGCACGAAGCTTCAGCGCTCACCGAATGGGATTTCGAGGGCTTCAACGAGAAGCTAGAGGGTGCGCTTAGCAAGGAGATCAAGACGAAGGCCGATTACCGCGCCGCCGTCTACGCCTTCGCTTCGTGGCTGTCGCTCGTTACCGGCATGCGCGTTGGCGAGGTGTGCGCGGTGCAGCGCATCGACGTTAAGCGCGTCTTGTCTTACGTCCACGTCGGCGGAAACGTCATTGAGGGCAAGGGCAAGAAGCCCTATCGCCGAAACGTCACCAAAGGCCGCAAGTGCCGCAACGTCGCGCTTACGCAAGACGATATCGCGGTCATTGATGCCTTCACGAAGCTTCAGAGCGCCGTTCTGGGACGTTTGGGCGCAGATTGCCCACTGGTGACGCTAGACGGCTCATATATGCGCCCAACGACGATTTCACGGGCTTTCAGCCGCATACGCGACGCGTGCGGACTACCGCGAGAGATCACGTTTCACAGCTTGCGTCACACGCACGCTTCATGGCTCATCGCCAACGGCTGCGACCTGAAGACGCTATCTGAGCGCATGGGGCACGCGGACGAAGCAACGACGCTTCGAATCTACGGCCACCTGATGCCCGGACGCGACGCGGCGGCGGCTCAGCTCTTCAGCGAAGCGAAGCGCCGCGCGGCGGGTTAGGAGGTGTGCCAAAGGTGAACCAAAACGCCGTTTTCGGGCATCGCGGCGACCGAGGACGAAACGCGAGATAAACCGCCGCTTTCGGTACGGGTTAGAACCGCCCGTGCCAGATAAGAAGTAATTATCAGGCAGTCGTGAGAAGGGAGGGTGCCAGTGGAGCCGCAAGAGGTCGATTTCAGCCCAAGAGAAGTGAAGTTGAGCCGAGAGATGCAGAAGACGTTAGAGAAGACGCATGCGGCCTTGCAGAAGATGTGGGAGCGCGAGAAGCAGGAAGCGAAGACGGTCTACGAGATCACTATTCCCGCCCAAACGCTGACCATCGTAGGAAAGGAGTGCGCCGAGCACGTGCTAAGCACGCTCAAAAGCGTTCGGCTCTCGGGCACCTACCGCGTCACGAAGAAATGAGGTGCGATGAAGACCGTTGAGCTTAACGACGATGACTGGGCACGGCTCAAACGCAAGCTCATGACGCGAAGCGTTGATGATGCCCTGAAGGACTACACGCCGCCCGTCAAGCTGACGCACGGCACCGAATACATCACTTACGAGAAGGAAGGTTACGAAGATGATTCCGAATCTGACAACTGAGCAGCGCCGCGAAAACCTCGAAAAGGCGAAGGCCGCACGACAGCGCCGCCACGCGATCTTGAAGGGCGTTGCCGATGGCTCTTACAGCGTGCCCGACGTGCTCAACATGGCTTGCACTGATGACACCGTGGCGCGAATGAAGGTCTTTACGCTCATCAAGGCGGCACCGGGCTACGGTTTCGCCCGCACGCAGCAGACCATGCGCAAGCTTCACATTTCCGAATCGCGCCGCCTTCGCGGCCTTGGCGCTAACCAGCGCGCGGCGCTCATGGAGGTGTTCGCATGAACGCTGATAGTGTCGAGTACATCATCAGTTTCATTTTTACTGTTGCTATGCTTGCGTGTTTGACGTGCATTGCTTGTCGGCTCACCGACATTCTCCACGCGATAAGGAACTTGCATAACTTTTCGGTTATCCCAAGAAACATCGACGTGTTCATAACGAGGAAGGGCGAGGATAACGATGAGTCTTAACAAGATCACGCTGTCGGGCAATCTCGGCGCAGATGCCGAGCTGCGCTATACGAAGAGCGGAAACCCCGTCGTTTCGTTCTCGCTTGCTGTCAACGAGCGCACGCCGAACGGCGACGGCACATGGGGCGAATATACCAACTGGCCTGATTGCGTCATGTTCGGAAAGCGCGCTGAAGCGCTCGCGCCGTGGCTTCGCAAGGGCACCAAGATTTCGCTTATTGGTCACATCCACACGCGCAGCTATCAGAAGGACGGCCAGAGCATCAAGCGCTGGGAAGTTCGCGTTGATGACGTGGAGCTTATGCAGTACAAGCGCGACGCGCAATCACCGGCACCAGCCAACGCAGCCGCGCCCGGTCTTGCGATGGCTACCGGCGACCCGTCGCCCGTTGCGCCAGTGCAACCGGCAGCGCCAGACCTTTACGACGATGACGTACCGTTTTAGGGGGAGAAGGATGTTCGGAATCAAGAAGAAGGGCGCAGAGATCAAGCAGCCCGTTTATGTCGTGCTCGTGCCGGAGGTCGCGGCATACGCCAGTGCCGCTTCGTTCCCGGTAGATTCGGCGGGTAAGCTCGTTTTTCTCAACGACACGGTGGAGCATGAGGGCAGCGAATAACAGGTCGTCGCGATGAGCCACCGAAACAAGGTTGTTATCCGTCCGAAGGGTCAGACTTACGGCGACAAGTGGGTTAAGGCTGGAAGCGTGCGCGTCACGCGTCATGTTCTGGGGGTGCGCTAATGATTGGCAGGAAGCTTCGCGCTAAGAAGGTCAATGAGGGAATCGAGATGCCGCGATATGCGCATGAGGGCGATGCTGGGCTTGACCTTCGCATTACCGAGACTGTCAAGCTCGAACCGATGCAGAAGTGCGTTGTCGGTTGTGGCCTTGCCGTCGAGATTCCGAGCGGTTGTGTGGGGCTGGTGTTCCCGCGCAGCGGCCTTGCGGCGAAGCAGGGCATCACGCTTTCGAATAGCGTTGGCGTTATCGACAGCGGCTATCGCGGCGAGGTGTGCGCGGCGCTCATCAATCAGAGCTATGAGACGGTGACGCTCGAAGCGGGTACGCGCGTCTGCCAGCTTGTCGTTATGCCCTATGTGCCGTGCGATCTCGTGCCGGTCGATGAGCTGAGCGACACCGAGCGCGGCGCTGGCGGCTTCGGTTCAACGGGCGTTGAGTAGGTGAAGCAACGTTGAAGGCCAAGGAGTATTTCGAGGGTATCCGTGCCGAGGTGGTGAAGACCGACAGGGCGCGGGAAATGCTCGAACGCATGAGGGCGCGTGAGGGAGCCAAGGCGCAGAGCTATCATGCTGGTGGCGGCAGCGGGTACGCGGCAGACCCGATGGATTCCATCGCGAGGCGCATCGACTTCGAGGGGCGGCTAGAGAAGCGCATAGCCGCCGCAGAGGAAGCGCTAGACGAAGCCTGCGAAGTGCTCTACGGCAAGGACGGGCGCGGAGGGCTTGCGAAGCTGAAGGGCACGCGGTACGCAGACGCAATCTGCATGGGATACCTGCAAGCTCAACCGTGGCCTGAAATCGCCGATATCATGCAGTGCTCTCAGCAGTGGTGCCATGAGCTTTGCAATGCAGGTTTTGTGTATATAGACAAGGTAGGATGGGCGCACGTGAAGAACGCCTGATAAACGCCACTTGTGTTCACTTTCCTACTTATGCTAAAGTTCGGTACGGTGGATTAGGTCAAGGCCACGGGCAATCGCGCTCGTGGCCTTTTTCATGCCGTGACAGCTTAGGGGGTGCGCGATGGCTAAGGACTTCTCGCGCGCCTTCTACTCATCCGCCGACTGGGAACACGCCAGAGACGCGGCGCTGACGCGTGACGCTCACCTTTGCCAGCACTGCTTGCAGCAAGGAGAGATCACGCCCGCCGTCATGGTGCATCACATCACGGAGCTGACACCAGCGAACGTCAACGACCCGAACGTTGCGACCAACCTAGACAACCTCGTTAGCCTTTGCGACCGATGCCATAAGAAGGTGCATGGTTGGATAAGGCAAGGCTCAACGCGTCAAGGGTTGGCTTTCGACAGCGCGGGAACTTGATATCGCTTTCAGACTGACACACAAACACGACACAACGCGGCGCAAGCGCGGGAAATCGAACGCAAAACCGCAGGTAGACCCGCGTGACAATCCCCCCGGTCTGAAAAACGCAGACGGTGCCTAGGGCACCAACGCCGGGAGGTAATTTCATGCGCGCGCCGGATTTCGAAAGGGGGTGGTCTTGCGATGACGGCGAAAGTAAGCAATACTTCGAAGGTTTCGCCGCGAGTTGCGGGCAGCAGCCCGCCGAAGCGCCCGGTTTCGAAGCAGAAGCGCGTAGAGAGCGAGCTGAAGAAGCTTCGCGAGATCACCAAGGGCGCTATTCCCGACGAGAAGCGAAAAGCCGTCATGCCGCTTCTAGCGAACCTCGCGTTTCTGAAGGTCAAGCTTGACGATGCCCGCGCCGATCTGCTCTACGAAGATATCTTCACCGAGTACGACAACGGCGGCGGGCAAACCGGGCTGCGCGAGCACCCCGGCTTCAGCGCATACAACAAGCTGTTCACCACGTTCTCGCGCGGCGTGAAGCAGCTTACCGACATGATGCCGAACGGCACCGCCGCTGCCGACGCGCTCATTGACTTCATCAATGAAACGCGGTACGGCTAGGGCGAAGTCTAAGGGCGGCTCGTGCGAGCGCGCGATACGCGAATACTTCGGCGGCATACTGAGCGGCGAGGTCATAGCGTGCGAGAAGATGAAGCAGGTTGCCGCCCATGTCCTGCGCGACATGGACAACACCGACCCGCTCTATCCGTACCACTACCGCGAAGAGTTCGCGCAGAAGCACGTTCGGTTCATCGAAAGCTTCTGCCGCCTACCGTCCGGGCGCTTAGGGCACGATTTCAAGCTAGAGCTTTTCCAACGCGCCATTCTGTCGGTCGTTTTCGGGTTCGTTGACGCTGAGGGCGTGCGGCAATATCGCGAAGTGCTCTGGATTATGGGGCGCAAGAACGGAAAGACCGCGCTTGCGTCTGCGATAGAGCTTGACCTGCTCGTGAACGACGATGAGGGCGCGCCGGAGGTATACAACGTCGCCACCGCCCACGATCAGGCGGCAAAGGGATTCAACAACGCGTGGCGCATGGTTCAGACAAGCCCCGCGCTCGCAAAGCACATCCGCAAGCGCGTTGCAGACCTCTACTGCGATCTGAACATGGGGAGCATCCGCGCGCTGAGCGCCAACACGAACCATCTTGACGGATTGGACATTTCCGGCGCTATCGTTGACGAGCTGGCCGCGATGAAGAACCGCGATTTGTACGACCTGACGATGCAGGGCACGTCTGCACGCCGTCAGCCGCTCGTGTTGGAGATAACGACTAACGGATTCGTGCGCAATAGCATCTTCGATGCTCAGTACGAGTATGCGACCAAATGGCTTGACGGCAAGGCCACCGGCGAGAAGGCTGAGAGGTTCATCGCCTTCATATTCGAGCTTGACGAACGCGAGGAATGGGAAGACGAAGGCGCTTGGGTAAAGGCGAACCCCGGTCTCGGCACCATCAAATCGCTTTCGGCTCTTCGCCAGAACGTTTCGAAGGCGAAGGACGATGCAACTTACCTTCCGACGCTGCTAGTTAAAGATTTCAACCTGATAGAGAACCAGTCGCAAGCTTGGCTCACGTGGGCTGAAATCCATAACGAAGCGACCTTCGACCCCGGCGACGGCTCTTTCACCTATGCCGTTCTTGGAGTTGATGCGGCGGACACAACCGACCTTACCGCCGCGTGCCTTCTCATGCAGCGGCCTAACGACCCGAACATCTACGCGCTTCACATGGCGTGGATACCACTTCGCGCCTTGGAGCAAGCCGAGCGCGAGGGGCGGCGCGGAGGGCGCGACGGCGTGCCTTACGACGCGTGGATTGCGCGCGGGCTTATGCGGACGTGCGAAACGCCCATCATGGACAAGCGCGACGTTCTGGATTGGGTGGCCGAGGTGCAGGACAAGTACGGCATCTATGCCGTAGCGTGCGGCTACGACCCGTGGCACATGCGAGACGTTCCAACCGTGGAAGCATACGAAGACTATTTCGGCGCTGACAACCTGCAAAAGGTCATTCAGGGCGCGCAAACGCTGTCAATGCCGATGAAGGAGCTTCGAGCGCTCTACAAGGAAGGGCGCATCGTGGACAACGCCAACCCGATTGCCGAATGGTGCCGCTCGAACGTCGCCATTCGAACCGACGTGAACGGAAACATTCAGCCGGACAAGAAGAACCAAGACCCGCGCAACCGCATAGACGCGTGGGCTGCTGAGTGCGACGCGTTCATCGCGATGAAGAACATTGCGGACGATTACCGCGCGATGATAGGAGGTTAGAGTTGAGCAGATCACAACCGTTCGTGCGCTCGCTCTTCGATGCGGTGTTCCACCGTCCGCAGATGCAAGCTGTCAACGGCTACTTCAGCACGTTCACGGCCTATGCGCCGAGCTTCACAACATGGCAGGGTGGGCTTTACGAAGCCGAGCTGACGCGAAGCATCATCGAGAGCGGCGCAGACCACGCTAGCAAGCTGAAGCCCGAGGTTTCGGGCTCTGCTCAGCCTGTCGCGGCGCGCGCTCTCAGGCAGCAGCCTAACCCGTGGATGACAACCCCGCAGTTTATCAAGCGCATCTGGACGATTCTTCAGGTGAACGACACGGCGCTCATCATCCCGATAGACACGGGAGACGGCACCACTATAACGGGCTACTACCCCGTTCTTCCGAGCCAGTGCGAAGCATACGACGTTGACGGCGAGCTTTGGCTAATGCTCACGTTCCCGACCGGCGACAGCGTGCTTGTCGAGTGGTCGCGCGTGGGCGTTATGACACGCCACCAGTACCAAAGCGATTTGTTCGGCGACGGCACGAACGTTCTTCAGCCGACGTTGGAGCTGATGCACGCGCAGAACGAAGCCGAGCAGTCGGCTATCAATCAGGGCGCGGCGGTGCGGTTCATCGGCAAACTAAGCCAGAACCGCAACGAGGGCGACCAAGAGAAGGCGCGCAAGGCGTTCAACGCTCAGCTTTCCGCAGACAACGCGGGCGGCATCGCCGTATATGACAAGCTGTTTTCAGACGTGCAACAGATAACGCCGAACAGTTACACGGTCGATGCGGCGCAGATGGAGCGAATCGAGAAGAGCGCTTACCGCTTCTTCGGCTCCAATGAGGATATCGTCACAAACTGCGCGGACGAAGACACCTTCAACAGCTACTACGAAGGACGCATCGAGCCGTTCGCTGTCCAGCTCGGGTTCGTTATCACCTCCATGACGTACACGTCGGACGAGATAGCGCACGGAAACTCAATCATGTTCAGCGCGAACCGACTAGAGTTCGCCAGCAACACGACGAAGCTTAACGTCTCGGTCGCGCTGTTCGACCGTGGAATCTGGTGCGGCAATCAGGTTGCCGATGTTTTCCAATCGGCGCACTACGACGGCGGAGAGCGGCACGTCATACGCGGCGAGTACATCGACCTTGCGCTCATCAGCGAGCACACGGCGGAACAGGCGGCGCAGGCCGCAGAGACGAACGCAAACATAGCCGCTATCGACGCGAGCAGCGGCGTTGGAACCAGCAAGGAGGTAGACGATGCCAGCGAAACCGAGTGAGCGGCAATACCGTTCCCTTGCCGTGCCGCTCAACGTGCGGACGGCTGACGGAAGCGCGAACAAGCGCTTTGACACCGATTACTACGTCGAGGGCTACGCATCGACATTCAACGACCCATACGTGCTTTTCACCGACTGGGACGGCAACGAGTATCGCGAGATCATCGACCCCGGCGCTTTCGACGGCGCGGACATGAGCGACGTTATCATGCAGTACGACCATGCGGGCAAGGTGCTTGCGCGCATGAGCAACAACACGCTCATTGTCGAGCCTGACAAGCACGGGCTTTTCATCGCGGCAGACCTTAGCGGATCTCAGGCCGCGCGCGACCTTTACGAAGAGATTACTAACGGCCTTATTACGCGCATGTCGTGGGCTTTCAGCGTGGGCGCTGACGAATACGACCGGGACACGCACACCACGACTATTACGCGCGTCAAAAAGGTTTTCGACGTGTCGGCGGTGAGCCTTCCGGCTGACCCCAATACGGAGATTTCAGCAAGAAACCTGCTCAACGGAGTGATTGAGCAGTCGCGCAAGGAGCTTGCGCGCCGTAAGAGTGCCCTTGCAATCGCGAGGGCGACGCTGGCAATCGCCAAGAGCAGAAAGGTTTAGGACAATGGACGAACTGACTATGGATGACCTGCTTAACGAGCTTCAGGGGCTTGTTGACAAGTACAAGGCCGATGACGGCACCGATGCTGAGCCGAGCGAGCACGACGCAGAGCGCATGAGCGCGCTTACCGCCGAGATTGAGAAGCGAAACGCCGCCGCAGCGCAGCGCCGCGACAGCCACGCCGCGACCGTCGCCGCCGCGCGCGCCGCTATCGAGAACGGCAGCGCCCGCCGCGTCGATGCCGTGCCGCTGGGCACTTCCGCGAGCGCTCGCGGCGCTCTGCCGCAGGTGCGCGACACGACCGACTACAACGCCGCCGCCCGCCGCGCTTGGGTGAAGGACATTGCCCGCCGGAGCGGCGTGCAGCTCATCGAGGGTACCGATTTCACGCAGGTTGAGCGCGACGCTTACAACGCGCTTGTCGAGCGCCGCACCGCGTTCACGCATCTGACCAGCAACACCGATGCGGTTATCCCCGTCGAGCTTCAGACGCAGATTTTCACGCTGATTGACAACACGGCTGTTCTCTACGGCGACATCCATAAGGACAACTTCCCGCATCAGTTCGAGCTTATCCGCCATAAGGGCATCACGGCTGGCGACGCGGCGAAGACCGATGAGGGCGCAGCGCCCACCGATGAGGAGCAGAACGAGTTCGACACTATCACCCTTACGGGTGAGGAGATCAAGAAGACCGTCAAGATGAGCCGCAAGATGGCGGTTCAGTCTATCAACGGCTTTGAGCAGTACATCGTCAACGAGACTGGCGCGCGCCTTGCCGTCGCTGCCAACGCGCGAGTTCACGCCAAGACGGTTGACACCACGCTTGGCATGGATTCCGGCAACAAGATTAACTGCGCAACCGCTGGCACCCTGAAGAAGGCTGATATCACCAAGCTTTTGGGCATGCTCTACACCTACGGCAACCCCGCGCCGAAGGGCTGCATTATCTACGCCAACGGCAACACCATCTGGAACCACATTGCTATGGTCGAGGATGCCAACGGGCGCTCTTACTTCGTGGACGAGAAGACCGAAGACCCCGCCGTTGAGGGGCATATCTTCGGCAAGCTCGTCAAGCGCGACGATTCGATGGCGGACGGTATCATCAAGGCGGGCTATCCCGACCTGTTCCGTGGGAACATCTTCGACGGCGTGGACGTTACGCCCTACGTCGAGCCGGGTACGCAGAAGCGCTGCTTTGACGGATACCTGCTCTTTGACGGCGGGCTTGCCGTGCCAAAGTCTTTCGGCCAGCTCACCATCGGCACCGCCGTTAAGGCTTAGGAGGTTCCGCATGGCAGAGAAGCCGAAGCTGCTTGACGCGTGCCGCGAAGCGCTGAGGATTCCCGCCGACTGCACCGACTTTGACGCTGAGATTGAAGACCTCATCGAAGCCGCCCGCGCCGCGATGCGCGCGGGCGGCGTTGCCGAGAAGGTAGCCGCCGACGATTCGAACGGCACCGTAAGGCTTGCGGTGAAGGTCTACTGCAAGGCGAACTTCGGCATGGACAACCCCGATGCCGACCGCCTTGCTCAGAGCTTCGAAGAGCTGCTTACCATGATGCGCGGAAGCTCGGAGTTCGGGGGCGCGTCATGAGCATGTGGGCTGGCACGTGCCAGCTCATAGCTAAGGCCGTCAAGAAGGACGAATACGGCGTGCAGAAGACGGAGGAAACCAAGCGCAAGGTGCCCTGCAACGTCTTCTCAATGGGCGACGCGGCCTATTACGCCGCCGCTGCCGCTGGCGTACACCCCGAAGCCGTACTGCAGATTCGCAAGAGCGCATACGAAGGTGAGCGGCTAGTCGAGTTCGACGGAGCGCGGCTCACGGTCGCGCGCGTGGATAGGTCAAGCCCCGACTTCGTGCGCCTGACGCTCTCAGAGGTGGTGGGCGACCGTGGCTGAGCAGAGCATCGAGCGCTTCATCCGAAGCTGCATGAAAGAGTGCGTGGACGATAACGTTTCCGCGCTCGCGGAGAACTCGGATGAAGCCGGAAGGCGCGCCGTGAAGCTGCTGAAGCAGAAGAGCAAGGTTCGCACCGGCGCTTACAAGAAGGGCTGGAAGGCAGACGTTACGACCGACGAGACGGGCACCGAATGCACGGTGCACAACCGCGTTTACCAACTCACGCACCTTCTGGAAAAACGGACATGCCATAAAGAACCAAACCGGAAAGTATTACGGCGACGTTCCCGGTGACGGCGTTATCAGGGAGGTTGCAGACCAAGTGGCGCGTGAGTTCGCGGACATGGGGGCGACGGGCGATGATTGGGCTAAAGGAGCTTTGCGGCATGCTCGAGTCTCTGGGCATCCCGTGGGCAAACCAGAAGTTCGCGGACGGCGAGGAACCGGCACCGCCCTTCATCTGCCTTGTCGCGGGATACAGCGAAGCGGCATACGCCGACAACAACACCTACCTATCGTGGATGCCCTACGATATCGCGCTCTACACGCGGCACCGGGACTACGCGACCGAGAAGCGCATACGCGCCGCGCTCGAAGCCGCCGAGTGCCCTTACACGCTTGGCATCACAGAGATTGATTCAGAAGAGCTTACCGAAGCGGCGTTCACCGTGAACGTCGCCGAGAGTTAGGAGAAAACAAATGGCACGAAACGGATTCTTCGGCGTGAAGAACTCGCATTTCGCGATCTGCACCGACGAAGACGCGCTTACCTACGAAGACCCCGTGCACGTCGCGGGCACAGTCGCTATCAGCATGGAGCCGACCGTTGAGACGGCGACTAGCTACGCCGACAACGAGCCTTGGCTTGACAAGCAGCAGGACAACGGCGGAAGCGGCACCATGAGCTTCTACGACACCGAGGGAACGGTAGAGCTTCGCCAGCTCATCGCAGACCTCGTGGGCTACGAGATTGCGCAGGACGGGCGAACCATCCTGAGCGCAGACCGAACGCCTAAAAAGTTCGCCTTCATGTGCGAGCAGCCGGGGCACGTGCTCGGTCGCCGCCGCTGCCTTCTCATGTGCCAGCTCTCTAAGCCGACGCAGGAGCTTAACACCGTTCAGGACACGCCGGAGATTACGCAGCTCGATTACCCGTTCACGTGGCGACCCGTCACCATCCCCGCCACCGACATTCGCACGAGTGGCTACGACAGCTTCACCGGCCTTGCCGATTACGACACCTTCTTTGATGCGGTCAATATCGAGCTGGCACACAAGACCAAACCGACCGTCTAGGAGGTAGCGAATGCTTATCAAGGTTGGCGAAAAGAGCTACGAAGCGACCTTCAACGCGTTCACACCGATTGCCTATTCTCGATGCTTCAACGAGGTTGTCGAGGGCGGAAGGAAGCGCCCGAAGGACATAGCGGACGCGGTTTCTAAGATCGCCGGTTCTCTCATGACTAGCGACGTGCCCGCTATCGTCCCGCTGCTCGAAATCTTCTACGCGTGCATCAAGACCGCAACGCCGAAGTTTGATACCGGATTCGATGAGTGGGTTTCGTCCTTCCCGTTGGACGCGTACAACTTGGAGCGCAAGGACGGTTGGGCTTCCGACGTGATGCGCATTGTCGAGGACAACTTTTTTCCTTCGGCGACCGAGGACGTGGAAGCCGCGCCCGCCGAAGAGGAAAGCGCCGCCGCTGCCAAGCGAGCTTAGCGACGCGTGCGACGCGCGATACATCTACAACTGCCAGCAATGCGGCCTGACGCTATCAGACCTTCATATGATGAGCTACCGGCAGGTGCAAGACCTGTTTGAGATCAACGCGTTCTACGCCGACGCTGCGGAGCACTACGACGAGGACGAGAAGGCGTGCAAAGCCGAAGCCGCGTTCTGGTCATGACGTGACATGAAGTGAGTTCTTGACGGCAGCGCACCCGCGCGGGCGCGCTGCTTCAAGCACTCATGGGCACTTTGACAAACGAAGAGGGGTGATTACGTGGCTGTTTCCTACAAGGGTCTTGTTATCAAGTTCGGCGGGGACACGACCGAGCTTCAAAGCGCCCTGAAGAAGGTTCAGCAGGAATCGCGCAACACCCAAAGCGACTTGCGCGATATCAACAAGGCGCTGAAGTTCGACCCCGGCAACACCGAGCTGCTAGAGCAGAAGGTAAAGGCGCTCAACTCGGCATACGACGAGACGAAGCAGAAGCTTGACGTTTACAAGCAAGCGCTCGCTCAGTTGGAGAGCAAGAAGCAGAGCGGCGCGAAGCTCACGGCTCAGGAAGAACGGCAGTACGACAGCCTGAAGCGCGCGATCATGCAGTGCGAGCGCCAGCTTGACAGCTACGGCACAGAGCTTGCGGACACCGCGCGACAGGCCGAAGGCTCGAAGACGGCTCTTGGCAAGCTCGGCCAGACCATCGAGGACAACGCCGACAAGATTTTCAAACGCCGGTTCCAAGGTGTCGAGCGCAGGAACGGCATTGTCTGGCGGCATCATCGGCGCTGCCGGTGCACTTACCGGCCTTGCATCTAGCCAAGAGGAAGCCATACAGCAGAGCGGGCAGTTGGAAACCGCTTGGGTGAGCGCTGGCGGCACTGCCGAACAGGCTTCATCGACCTACGCGATGTTCTACCGCATCCTTGGGCAGAGCGACACGGCGACGGAAGCGAGCCAGAACCTAGCGCGCCTTACCACCAACCAGCAGGATCTTCAGCAGTGGACTGACATTGCTGCGGGCGCATACGCGACGTTCGGCGACGCGCTGCCGCTCGAAAACCTTGCGGAAGCCGCGCAGGAGACGGCGCACACGGGAACCGTCACAGGCGGTCTTGCCGACGCTCTCAACTGGTCTACGGCATCAGCCGAGCAGTGGAGCGCGGCGCTTTCCGGGCACTCTTCGGCTCAGGCCGCCTTCAATCAGGCCGTCGCAGAAGGCCAGACGAAAGAAGATGCCTTCAATGCCGCGCTTGCCGCGTGCGGAAGCGAGCAGGAGCGGTCGCAGCTCATCACCGAGACGCTCACCGGGCTTTACGCCGACGCTGGGCGGCAGTACCAAGAGACGAACAAAGACCTTCTCGCTTCGCGCGACGCGCAGAACGAGATGAACCAGAGCATGCAGGAACTCGGCGAAGCGGCAATGCCAGTCAAGACCGCCGTAACCGAGATCGGGACAAGCCTTCTTAACACGCTCGCGCCCGCGCTCGAAACCGTCACGGGCTGGTACAAGAGCCTGTCGCCAGAGCAGCAGACGCTTGTTAACAACCTCGCGCTCGGCGCGGTCGCCTTCGGCGGCGTGACTACCGCCATTGGTAAGATGATGGAAGCGGCGGAGGGCGTGGGAAGCGCCTTCAAGACCGCTGGCGAGCTTTGGGGCGGCGCTAAGAAGCTCATGGGAGATACGGGCTTTCTGAGCAAGATAGGTACCGGGTTCTCAAACATCGTCAGCAAGGCGGGCGGTCTGGGAACCATGCTCACCGGCACGCTTTCTAGCGGCTGGACGGGCTTCACCGGGCTTATCGCCGCCCATCCTATCGGCCTTGGCGTTGCCGCCGTGTCAGCCGCCGTGGGTGGCCTTACGTGGTTCTTCACTCAGACCGAGACGGGCAAGCAGATGTGGTCTGACTTCACCGGCTGGATTTCGGAGAAGTGGCAAGGCGTGCAGGATTTCTTCGCGGGCGTTCCTGAGTTCTGGGGCGGAATCTGGGAGCAGGTCAGCACTGGCGTTTCGGATTTCTGCACCGGCGTTGGCGAGAAGTGGGAACAGCTGAAGCAAGGGGCTTCCGACACTTGGGAGAACATCAAAACCGGAGCTTCGAACGCTTGGAACGATCTGAAAACCAACGTCGGGAACCTCGCGCAAGGCGCGGTCGATACCGTGTCTAACGGGTGGAACAACCTAACCGGCAACACCGATTCGGCCTTCGGGCAAATCGCTTCCACGGTACAGAACGACATGAACACCGCGAAGACCGTTGGCAGCTCGGCGGCTGGTGCTCTGCAAGCCGCGATGAACGGCGATTGGGAGACGGCGAAGAGCCAAGCGGCAAACGCCTTCAACGCCATCAAGGACAACATCGGCTCGAAGCTTGACGCTGCCGAGAGCACGGCGGTTAGCATCGCAGACCGCATCGGCGACAAACTGGGGTTCCCCGGCCTTGGCTCGAAGGTTCAGGGCGTGTTCGACGGCATCAGGGGCTTCATCGAGAACCCGATTGAAAGCGCGTGGAACGCGATTTCCGGCATTCCGGGAAAGATCATGAACGCGTTCAGCGGTATTCGAATCAGCATCCCGGAGCCGAAGATGCCGCACTTCAACGTGAGCTGGAACGACTTCGGGCCAATCAAGCTGCCTAGCGTCAGCGTGAGCTGGTACGCGAAAGGCGGAATCTTCGACGCGCCGTCGATCATCGGCGTTGGCGAAGCGGGACGGGAGGCAGTTCTTCCCATTGACCGACTGTCAGACCTCATGGCCGATGCGCTGACGCAGATCGGGGCTTTCGGGAAGCAGCCGCCAACTCAGGTCGTAACCGTGAGCGTCGAGCTTAACGCACAGATTCGTGATGGCGTGGACGCATACGAGACAGGCCAGCAGATCGGCGCTGGCATTGCAAGCAAGCTGAAGCAAAGGGGGGTGCCAGTTGCAACTTAGACGGACTAGGAACCAGCACGACCGAATCATATTCAACGGCACCGACCTGTCGAAGCTGGTCTACTGCAAGGTGCGCCGCCCCATCATGGCGACCGTCAACGCGACGTTCGAGAGCGTGCCGGGGCGGCACGGCGAGGTCTTCAAGAGCGCCTACCGTGGCGGCTACGACCTTCCCGTTGAGATTTGGCTTAGGACTGAAGACCGCCGCGAGGTCGCGGAGATGCGGCACAGGCTCGCGGCGGCTCTCTGGACTGACGAACCCGCGCCGCTCTACCTTCCCGATGACCCGACGCGCTACCTGCTCGCAATCGTGAGCGGAAGCACCGACCTAGACGAGATCACGGACGATTGCCCGACAACCACCGTTACGTTCCACATTGGCGACCCCGACTATTACGGCCAGAAGCGCCGCATGGAGGTTTTGGCGGGCAACGTCTACGTCAACGCCGGAGGAAACCGACCCGCACATCTGAAGGTAACGGCGAAGCCCGCCGCTGGAAGCACGTGGCGGATTACGAACGTCGATACCGGCGAGTTCGTGGCTATCAACACCGCGCTCACGTCTTCGAGCACCATACGGCTTGACATGGCGACCGAGCGAGCAACGGTCAACAACCAGACCGCACCGGTAACGATTGACTCGGATTACTTCGAGATAAACGGGCGCTGCCACCTGAACATCACCAACGGCACAGCGATTCTTGAGTGGGTGGAGAGATGGCTTTAATCAGACGAATAGGCTTCACCCGGTTCAGCAGGTGGGGCGACAACCTAGGCAGGCTCACGGTAAGCGAAGCAACGCACACGGACGCTCTTGACGGGACGGACGAGCTGAAGATCACGTGCTCCGAAGACCTCGTGAAGGGCGACCGCGTAGTTTGGATTGACCTTCATAGCGTGTGCCACGAACACATCGTGGACACCATCGACCGCGTACACGACGATGATGGCGCGCCAGAGACGCAAGCCGTTTGCATCAACTCGGTTAACGAGACGTGGGACGACTGGTTGGACGATAAGCGGCCTTCTGGCGGAGTGTCGGTAGCCCTCACGTCCATTCTCGCAGACACGCGCTGGGAGGTTGGCACGTGCGATCAGGGCGGCAGCGCTTCGCGCACCTTCTACCATGAGAGCGTGCGCGAGGGCTTGGCCGGAATCATCGAGACGTGGGGCGGCGAGCTTGAAACGCTCATCGTCCACGACGGCTCGAGCATCGTTAGCCGTCGCGTTGGCGTGCGCGCGAAGCGCGGCAACCAGAGCAGCGCTAAGCGGTTCACATGGACTAAAGACCTCGTTTCCGTCAAGCGCTCGGTTGCGAGCGACAACCCGAAGACGCGCGTTTACGGCTACGGCAAAGGCGTTGAGACTGAGGGCGGCGGCTACGGTCGCCGCCTTACCTTCGGCGATATCAACGACGGAAAAGACTACGTGGAGGATGCCGAAGCCACCGCCGTTTGGGGGCACCCTGACGGCGAGGGCGGCATTCTGCCCGCAGTAGCGGCCTACGTCAACGAGCAGTGCGAGGACGCGGCGCAGCTCTTGCGGGAAACGCAAGACTACCTAGAGCAGGTGAAGGAGCCGAAAGTAACCTACACCGCTTCCGTTATCGACCTATACGCGTTCGGGCGCTCGTGGGAGGGCGTGGGCGTTGGCGATGACGTGGCGATCATCGACAAGGGATTTTCTGCCGAGGGCGTGCGCCTTCATGGCCGCGTGTCTCAGATTGAGCGCGACTTGCTCACCGGCGATGCTACCGTTACGTTCGGCACGCTTACGGACACGATGGCCGACATGTGGGCGAGTGTTAACAACGCGCTTAAGAGCAACAGCAAGCAAAACGCGCTCTACGACGCGGCGGCTGGCACGTCGGTATCGTGGCTCATTCAGCTTCAGCAAGCGCTCAACGCTCAGTTCAACGCGGTTGGCACCTACCATGTCGAGACGTTCGAGCTTGGCGAGATCTGGAGCAACGTACCGCTGAACCCCGAAACGGGTTTGCCGGTCAAGGCTACCGCCGACATGTGGGCTATCAACGTCAACGGGCGCGGTCAGCGGTTGGCCGCTGGCCTTACGTCAGACGGTCAATGGGATTGGCGAACGTTCTTCACGGGCGGCATGGTGACTGCCGATGTTATCAACGCTGGCACCATGAAGGCCGACCGCGTGCGCGCCGGTCTGCTCACCGACGAGAAGGGAAACAACTACTGGGATTTGACCAACGGCGAGTTCGCGCTTTCCGCTTCGGCGACAGTTGATGGCGAGACGGTGGATCAAATCGCGAGCGATGCCGCGAGCGAAGCGCAGAAGGCTGCTGTCGAAGCGGCTGAGCAGGCGGACGCTAAACGCTTGGAAGAAGCGAAGAAGTACGCATCGGAGCAGGCTGCATCGGCAGGAACCGACGCAAAGAAGCAGGCGCAATTCTACGTTGACGCTCTCAACGAATCCCTCGGTCAGAAGAGCATCTTCGACCGTCTCACGAACAACGGTCAGGTTCAGGGTATCTACCTGAAGGACGGCAAGGTTTACATCAACGGAACCTATATCGACACAGGCGTTCTCGACGCCGACCTGCTGACCGCTGGCATCATCGCCGACAAGGCGGGAAAGAACTACTGGGATTTGACAACCGGCGAGTTCGCGCTTTCCGGCGACGCCACGGTTGGGGACGGCACGGCGGGCAAGACGGTAACCGCCGTTGATGTGCAATATGGAAACTCTTCTAGCTCATCGACAGCGCCGACCACGTGGACAACCTACGCGAACTGGAAGCAGGGGCAGTACCTATGGACGCGCCTAAAGCTCACGCTCGCCGATGGAACAACAGAGTACACATCAGCACGGCGCATGGCCGATACTGACGGCATCGGCGTGTCTCAGGTGCGCGAGCAATACTATCTGAGCACGAGCAGCAGCACACAGACGGGCGGTAGCTGGCAATACTACCAGCCCGCGTGGGTTTCAGGCCGTTACTACTGGACGCGGAGCGCTATAACATGGTCAGACGGAACAGTGACATACACAACGCCCGTTTTGGCTCGTGCCCTCACGTCCGGCAACCAGTCAACGGACGATCTGGATGCATCGCTCACGCAGAGAGACGTTTTCAACCGTCTGACCAACAACGGCAAGACACAGGGAATCTACCTGTCAAACGGCCTTATTTACATCAACGGCGAGTACATCCGTGCGAACACCATATCGACCGACAGGATAGAAACCACGCGTAACTCTGGGACGTACGTAAACGTTGGCACGACCTCTGACAACTACACGGGAGCAAGCTTTTTCACGAGAAATAACAACTATCTGAACATCGCGTCTATTCATGCTGTCGATTCTCCGTCCGGCACTATAAACGGTGTCGGTTTCGATACGTTTAATAAGGCGTTTCTAGATGCGAGCACGTACTACAGGCAGGTCGTGCTCGAAACCCCCGAGGTTGACGGGTTCATGTCGAACTCGAACGAGCGCCTTTCAATGAGATCGGGAAGCGATTGGTACGTGAACCTGCTTGGCGGTGGTTTTGGCCAACGAGGATTGTTCTTTGACGCTAACGATGTGGTTATTCAGTTTGACAGAACGCATTACGTGCGCATCACCAGCGACGGCGTTCAGTGCAGATGTGGGAGCAACGGTTTCGGATGGCTAAACGGGCAGTTCCATGAAAACCTGGTTTGGAGTTGATGAATATGAACGAGCCAATCAATGAAAAGCCCGTCATGAGCGAGCCTTCTCAGGAATACGGGCTGCGTGAAGCAGTCATTGATACAAACGCCGCCGTTCAGCGGCTTGCGGAACTTGTTTCTCAGGCGCTTACTGTCATTCAAGGAATAAGCAATATATCGGTCGAGGAAGGCGGCGAGCAATGAGCAACACGCGAACGCTCGAACTCGATGTCTCGAAGGAGGGAACGGGAGCCTGCGTCAAGGTGGGTCAGGGCGACGATGGCGGAACCACCATCAAGGCGCTTATCTACGACAACGGCGCTGAGTTCGCGCTTTCGGGCGCTACGGCATGGCTCGTGGTGCTTTTGCCGAACAAGCGCAACTACTATCGCGGCCAGTGCTCGGTGAGCGGTAACGCCGCCACGATCACGGTTGACGAATCCAAGCTTTGCAGCGTGTCCGGCTACACCGACGAAGCCTATTTCACGATCACGAAGAGCGGCAAGACCTATTCGACGGAGCGCTTCGCAATCGAAATCCTGCGCAGCGCTCTTGACGGGCAGCAGCCCGCGCAGAACTGGGACGATGCCGTGCAAGACCTCATCGACCGTGGCAATCAAGCCGTAAGCTCAGCAAACAGCGCGGCCAGCGCGGCGAACAGCGCCGCGAGCAAGGCGAACTCGGCTGCTACGAGCGCGACCAACGCCGCGAAGGCTGCAAACGATGCCGCAGCGGCGGCGACAAGCGCAGCTTCGGCGGCGAACACCGCCAAGCAGAACGCCGACGCTGCAACCACGGCTGCAAACAACGCGGCATCAGCCGCCAACACCGCGAAGCAGAACGCCGACGCGGCAGCATCCAACGCCAACGCCGCCGCGAGCGCGGCGAACACAGCCGCTTCAAGCGCCAACGCCGCCGCTGCTGCGGCAAACGGCGCGGCGGAGGATGCCACCGCCGCTGCGCAGAACGCGCTTAACATCGCAAACTCTATTGCTTCTATCGAGCCGCCCTCAGATGACGAGGTGCAAGAGCTGCGCGAAGAGAACGCGACGCTTGCGACGGCGCTTGTGGAGCTACAGGACGGCTACATAGTCCTTGGCGAAACGGCGTACATGCCCACCAACAGACGCACCGCACTTTCTAGCGAGACCGTAACCGTCGCTCAGGCGACCGTGAGCGGCGAGACGGCGACGCTCAACTAAGGAAGGAGAAAAGCAATGGCCGACTTGTCGAAGTTCTCTATCGGCGGAACCGCCTACAATCTGAAGGATTCTTCTGCGCGCAACACGGCGAACGCCGTAACGACTGCCGAGGAATACGACCGACAGCACAACACAAACTCTTACGCTGGGCGCTCGCTCGCTTCGGTCTTCGCAAACGAGATCGGGAGCACCGACATTTACACGTGGCTTCGCAACCGCGCGCGAAACGCCAACTTCGCCGGTCTGCGCATCGGCGACTATATAGACGTGCCCATCACGGCGGGCGCTAACGTCCCCGCGCAGACGGTGCGCTACCGAATCGGAGCAATCGACCAGTATTACAACTGCGGCGACACCGCCAAGGGGCACCATATCGTCATGGTGCCGCTCGCGCCCGTGAGCGTCACCGGAGACAAGGCATCAAACACCAGCTACCTTCAGTGGCGAGATACGAACGACAACAACGGTACCGCCGAGGAAAAGCACCCTTACTTGGTTTCGAAGCTGCACGACTGGGAAATCAACGACTTCCTGCCAGCGCTGCCGACTGCGCTTCAGAGCGCCATTCTCTCGCAGCGCGTGCTTCTCGAAGAGCGATATTCGTCTTCGGGAAATCTCACAGAAGCGAGCGGTTGGAGCTGGGCAGACTTGGGCAAGATTTGGTCGCCCTCAGAGATGGAGGTTTACGGGTGCCCGGTCTGGGGAAGCAAGGGCTACTCTGTAGGCTTCGATAGCCAGTTCCCCATCTTCACTGACACCGCAAGCCGCATCGCGGGCGGTCGCGTCACGTGGTGGCTGCGCTCCGTCATGGGCGGGTCTTCGTCCGACGCGTGCGATGTCAGCAGCCACGGCTATGCCGACCACCATGCCCCGACGCACGACTGGGTACGCCCCCTGCCGTGCTTCCTCCTAGGCTGATAAAATCAGCCGTACTAGGTACTGGTCTGGCGCATGCCTTGCGCATGCGCCTTTGCGTCCCCGCGCGAAGCGCGGGCGAAGCAATTTTCAAAAATCACGGAGGGGGGGATGTTGAAAATTGAGCGGCGTATATGTGCGGAACCGCAACCTAAGCTCGTTCGAGTATTTCAACACTGCTGTTTCGATTCGAAACGACGTGACGCGTCTTGTGGCTTCGTCGGCGGTGCCGAAGTCTTATCGCTTCATCCTCGCCGTCCCCATGGCGGAGACGGCGCGAAGCTTGGTGTTCAATCTGGTTAAGGCTGATGCCTTCTACCCGAACACGGCTCGCAACGTCGAGAGCGCAAGCATTACATGACGCTTGCGATAGCGGACTTGCAGCAGCTATACCAAGACCTGCAATGCCTTATGGCTATGAATCTGCCGGTGAAGGTCGCGCGGTTCGAAGCGATATCAGAGAGCATAGAGAGCGACATAAAGCTGATAAAGGGTGCTCGCGCGGGCGTGAAGCTCATTGGGAAGGGGTAAGATGGTCGCGCGTTGTCCCTTGGAAATCATCGCGTCAATTGGTGGCTGCGCTCCGTCATGGGCGGGTCTTCGTCCAACGCGTGCAATGTCAACAGCAACGGCAATGCCAACAACAATGCCCCGACGAACGACTGGATACGCCCCCTGCCGTGATTCCCAAGCCTTGCCAGACCGTGCGGCCATAAGCGCCGCGCGCCGTGCATTTGAGGAAGGAAGGGGCGGCCGTCGGGCGCAAGCCCGTAAATATGCACCCCGCGACGGTTGCCGTTCGCTGCTTGCATGGCGCGGTTCTCGGCTTCCGACCGCGTTTCATGGTCAACCGTCAAGCGGCTGCTGGATGCCGGTTGTGAGCCGCGCGGGGTGCCCTCATGAACTCTGAAGAGCGCAGGGCTGCGCGACGCGCAAGGCGCGATGCCAAGCGCGCGGAGAATCGGGCTAGGCGCATCGAGGGATGCACGCTGGAAGCCGTCGCCGACCTCGATAACCTATACGATGCCGCCAACGGCGCTGCCGCTGGCGTTCGCTGGAAATCGAGCGTGCAGCGCTACATGGCGCGCGTCGTTCCAAACATCATGAGGGCGCGCCGCGACCTTCTCACGGGCGCCGACTTCCGGCGCGGCTTCATCGAGTTCGACTTGTTCGAGCGCGGCAAGCTTCGCCACATCTGCTCTGTGCACTTCTCGGAGCGCGTGATACAGAAGTCTTTGAGCCGTCACGCCCTCGCTCCCGCGATCTGGCCTACCCTCACCGAAGGATGCGCCGCGAACGTCAAGGGGCGCGGAACCGACTACGCGATTCGCCGGATGAAGCGCCAGCTTGTCGAGCACCACCGAAAGCACGGAACGGAAGGCTACATCTTGCAGGTCGATTTCGCGGACTACTTCGCAAACATCGACCACGACGCTTGCAAGCGCCTTATCGACCGCGCCATTGACGATGAGCGGGTTAAGCGCGTCATGGCAGACCAGATAGACGCTCACGGAGCGCGCGGCTTGGGTCTTGGCAGCGAGCCGAATCAGATTCTAGCGGTCGCCCTACCGTCTCCGGTTGACCATCTGATGCTGTCCCTTCCGGGCATCTTGGCGAGCGGGCGCTACATGGACGATAGCTATTGCATCGCTCTTGACAAGCAGACGCTTTGGGACGCGTTTTCGCTCATCGAATCGCTCTGCGACGATCTGGGAATCATCATCAACCGCAAGAAGACGCGCGTTGTGAAGCTCACGCGCGGATTCACGTTCCTTAAGAAGAGGTTTTCGTATGGCGAGGGCGGAAAAGTGGTTGTTCGCCCGTGCCGTTCCTCCGTGACGCGACAGCGGCGCAAGTTGAAGAAGCAAGCCGCGTTGGTCGCCAAAGGGGTTATGACCGTCGAGCAGGTCAACCAATCCTACCAGTCGTGGCGCGGCAGCATGAAGCGCCTGAACGCGCACGAGACGGTAAAACGCATGGACGCGCTCTATAAGGAGCTTTTCGGCTAAAAGGAAACACGAAATTAGGCACCCAAGCCCTCGCACTAGCGGGGGCTTTTTTGTTACCGAGAGAAAGGGGAAATGATGGCACTTACCGAAGACGAAGAGGGCATGGTTCGCGCGATCATCGCAATCTTCAAGGCGCAAGCCCCGTCCCTATCGTCGGACGTTGCGGCCAAGTGCTCCGTGCTTTTCGCGGAGTGGGACGGGGACGGCCACGCCTACGCAGAGGGCGAGCGCGTGAGTTACGAGGGAGTTCTTTACGTATGCCTTCAGGCGCACACGTCGCAACCCGATTGGTCGCCCACGGCAGCTCCGAGCCTTTGGGCGAAGGTCGTTGAGTATGCAAGTGGCGGTGATGACCCGTCGAGCATTCCCGAGTGGGTGCCGCCGAGCAACGAGAACCCTTACCCGAATGGCGCTGTCGTGCGCCATAACGGCAAGGTCTGGGAATCCCTCGTTGCTAACAACGTCTGGGAGCCGGGGGCTGTCGGAACCGAAACCGTCTGGCGAGAGGTGACGGAGGGCTGACGTGGCGGAAAGCGTTTTAGACCATGCAGCGGCCTTCGGTGCCGAATGGTTCTTCGCGTTCCTCGTTGCTATCGGCTTCGGAATCCTCGCAAAGCAGTTGCTTAACGAGTACCAGCGCAACAACGAGCGCAAGGCGGAGCTTGAAGAGCGAAACGCAGCGCGACAGGCAGAGCTAGAGCTGAAGCGCGAAGAGCGCAAGCGCGACGAACTCAACGAGCGCGCGCAGCGCGACCGCGAGCGCTCGGAAATGGAAGGCCGTATCGCTGCGCAGATGGAGCGAAGCAACAACATTTCGGAAGGGCTGCAAGCCGCTATGGAATCTCTCAGGGCATCCACAGCAGCGCTGCACGACGAAATCAGGGAATCGCGCGAGCACTCGCACGACATGGCAAACAAGGTCGATCACATCTACGACCGCGTAGACCTCATCTATGAAAAGGAGAACTGAAATGATTAACTTCACCGCACGAATCAAGAACAAGACTTTTTGGCTGACCCTCATTCCCGCCGTCCTGCTGCTCGTGCAGGTGGTCGCCGCACCGTTCGGCTACCAGTGGGACTTCGGCGTTTTGAACGAGCAGTTGGCCGCGATCATCAACGCGCTTTTCGCCGTGCTCGCGATTCTGGGCATCGTGACCGACCCGACCACGGCTGGCGTTGGCGATTCCGCGCAAGCGCTCACCTACACCGAGCCGAAGCGCGATGAGTAGGCTAAAGGCTGTCGCCCTCGTGCTTTCCGGCGCGCTCGCGTCAATGCTCTTCTGCGGCTGGCTCATCGTCGGCCATATTGAGAGCGACGCGGGCGCGCTCGCCGAAGCGCGCGAAGAGGGATACGCGGCGGCTGAGGAAGACCGCCTTGCAATCGTTGTCGATAGGCCGATTGCCGAGGGAAACAGCATGCCGCTATGGCTTCAGACCGACCCGCAATGGGACTACATACCCTATGCGGGCGGAACAATCGGCGACCACGGTTGCGGCCTTACATGCGCGGCTATGGCTGTCAAATACATGACGCTTCAGGACATTACGCCGCTCACGCTCGCATCGTTCGTGGGCGACACGTGCCTTACCGATGGCGTGAACGACCCCGGCAAGTTCTGCGCGTGGATTGCCGAGCATTACCCGGAATACGGCATCGAGAGCACGCCGATTTCTTACGATCTCGCACCCGTCCTTCAAAACGTGTCCGATGGGTGGCTTGCCTTCGCTGGCATGAGCGGAACGCTCGGCGATAGGGACTACGGCGGGCACGTCGCGCTTATCTGGCGCGGCGACGATGACGGCTACTGGATACGCGACCCGGCGAGCGCTGGGAACTCAGCGCGCGCCTTCACGCTCGAAGAGCTAGAGCATGTCGATTTTCATTACTTCTACTGCATCAGAGGGGGCTTTTATGGCACTCAACGGCATTGATATTTCTAACTACCAGCGCGGGCTTGACCTCGCCGCAGGTGCCTTGCGATTTTGTTATCTGCAAGGCGACAGAGGGAACCACCATCGTTCACAACACCTGCGACCCGTGGATTCAGCAGGCTATCAAGCTCGGCAAGCTCTGGGGCTTCTATCACTTCATGAACGGAGAAGACCCCATCGCTCAGGCTAAGCACTTCGTCGCAAGCTGCCGTAACTACTTCGGCAACGGCATTCCCGTTCTCGATTATGAGATGTACGGGCGCATCGGAACCGACAAGGCAAAGCAGTTCCTCGATTACGTCTACGATCAGACCGGCGTTCGCTGCATCGTCTATATGAGCCGTAGCGTTTGCACCGAAGAGGATTGGTCGAAGATCGCGCCGAATCACGCGCTCTGGGTTGCACAGTACGCTAACAACAACCGCACCGGCTACCAGTCTTCGCCGTGGCTTCCCGATGGCGGCTTCGGCGCTTGGGGTAGCTGCGCAATCCACCAGTACACGTCGAATGGCCGTCTCAATGGCTTCAATGCGCCGCTTGATCTCGATATCGCCTATATGACGCGCGAAGCGTGGGGCAAGTTTGCCAACCCGTCCGGCGCGGCAGCGCCCGACGTTCCGCCCGCAGAGGTCGCCGAGCCTTCGCCGGAGGGCACGACGTTTGACCTTGCAGCAGCGGTCATGCGCGGCGAGTATGGCGTTGACGATGAGCGCCGCGAAAAGCTCGGCGACCGCTACCAAGAGGTGCAAGACCTCATCAACTACATTGACGGCGCTTCCGCTTCTCAGCTCGCAGATGATGTGGAACGCGGAATGTTCGGCGTTGTGCCGACGCGCAGCGACGTTCTGGGCGACCGCTTCAGCGAGGTTCAGGCAATCGTCAACCAGAGGGCGGGCGTTGGCGCTGCGCGCGTCTACACCGTCAAGAGCGGCGACACGCTCAGCGAGATTGGCGCTTCGCTCGGTATCGACTGGCACACCATCGCAAGCAAGAACGGCATTGGGGCACCTTATACGATCTACCCCGGCCAGAAGCTTTCTTATTAGTGTTCGAGCGGGGTACCCTGACAAGGGGTGCCCCGCTTTCTGCCGTTATACGGGCTTACAGCAAGCCGCCCATCTGGTATTTTGCAAACACCGGAAATGGCTATTTTTGGCACGTCCCAACGACAACAAACCAGTTTTTCGATACTCTTACAACGCAAGTATCAAGTTGGATAGCTGCGCGGCTGGCGGTACTGGTGGAGTTCGCCGTTTTTCTCATTAGCTCCACCAATAGTTACAAGCAGGTAGAGAAGTGTTTCTACCTGCTTTTTTATTACATACAGATACCGCGGAGAATCGAACTCTGCGCAGGGCGCGGGCGTAAAGAAAACGCGTGAGCGTTTTTAGCCCGCGGGCGAGGGCGCCGGCAGGCGGCCGAAGCCGGTGCGGATTTGCGAAGCAAATACGCGGATTCTCCGCGCAAAGCCTCAAACCTATATAGATGCGATGATATCGAATCTCAGCCTGCCATGCGCCGCAGCAACGCAGAGTGGGACGCGCTTTCCCGCCGACCGCCCCGTCCTCCGCAACTCCAAAACCAATGCGCTCTCTATCCCAAAACTGGGTAGAAGAAGCCCAAACGAAACAGCAGGAGGTCAATATGACTGCAGAAGATAGGGCAAAGAACGCCGGCAAGGTCGCGCTCGTTTTGGAGGGCGGCAGCTTCCGCGGGCAATTTACCGCAGGCGTGCTCGACGTCCTCATGGAGGTCGGCGTCGAGATTCCGGCTGTCTATGGCGTATCGGCCGGCGCCCTCAACGGCGTCAACTACAAGTCGCACCAGATCGGCCGTGCCAACCGCATCAACCTGGCTTTCTGTAACGACAGCCGCTACATGGGTGCCGCATCGTTTGCGTCCACGGGCTCTATTGTGGGTTACGACTTTATCTTTAACGACGTCCAGGACCGCCTGGACCCCTTTGACAACGAGACGTTCGACGCGAGCCCCATCGAGATGTACGCCGTCGCGACGGACATGCTCTTTGGAACCGCCGCGTACCTGCCGGTCAAAAGCGCCGTGCTCGACCTCGATGCCGTGCGCGCCTCGACGTCGCTGCCGCTGGTGACGCCGCCGGTCGAGATTGACGGGCACAAATACGTCGACGGCGGCGTAGCCGATTCGGTCCCTATCGAGCATGTGCTCGAGGAGGCGGGCTTCGACCGTGCGGTCGTTATCGTTACGCAGGACCGCTCATACGAGAAAAAGCCTTACGAGTTTATGCCCGCCGCGCGCGCCCGCTATGCCGACTACCCCTACCTGCTCGAGGCTATCGAGACGCGCCACGACCGCTATAACATCCAACGCATGCATCTGTGGAAGTATGAGCGCGAGGGCC
>ENA-OQBV01000305-OQBV01000305.1-human-gut-metagenome-genome-assembly--contig:-NODE-305-length-28871-cov-4.926976_pt1 | contig 28871 bp, 23 predicted proteins | sample MGYA00242750_ERZ504559 | MGnify/ENA primary metagenome ERZ504559 (study PRJEB26092, sample SAMD00036230) | human gut metagenome | host: Homo sapiens | study: EMG produced TPA metagenomics assembly of... | reverse complement strand
CGTAACTGACTGTAGCGCTAATAACGCCGGCGGAAGGCGTGGTGCCACCGACGGCAAGGTTGTCACACAGCTCAATGCGCCCCGCACCAGCCTCGATGGCCGCCGGCACTCGCTCAAAGTTCTCGGCACAAAACTCGTACAGCATAGATAGGCCCCCAAAGACAGCAGATGTTTTCCGACGGGCATTGTCACACACCCCCATGAAGTTGCGGTGGAATAAGGACTCTTTTGGCCTCTGAGGCTCCCATTTAGTCCCTATTCCACCGCAACTTAAAGGGGTAGTCGTTGGCATCTGCCACAACGTCGATGTTTTGACAACGACAGCGAAAGCCCGCCAGAGCGAGCAAGGTGCCTTGAAACAAGGCGGCATTGACCTTCTGGTCATGCCGCCGAAGTTGAAAGGCAGATTGCCGCCCTGGCGGGTTTGCAGCGTCGAGCCGTTACGCGGTTTGGTAAAACCGCGTAACTAGTTAGCCACCAAGATATGCTTTACGCACGTTATCGTCGTGCAGGAGCTCTTGGCCGGTGCCGGTCATGGTGATCTTGCCGGTCTCGAGCACGTAGCCACGCGTGGCGATCGAGAGCGCCATCTGCGCGTTCTGCTCGACCAGAAGCACCGTGGTGCCGGCCTTGTGCAGGTCCTCGACAATCTGGAAGATCTGCTCAATCAGAATCGGCGCCAGGCCCATGGAAGGCTCGTCAAGCATGAGCAGCTTGGGGTTACTCATAAGGGCGCGGCCCATAACGAGCATCTGCTGCTCGCCGCCCGAAAGGGTGCCGGCGACTTGGCGACGGCGCTCCTTAAGGCGAGGGAACTGCTCGTAGACGCGCTCAAGGCCCGGAGCCACCGTGGACTTGGGCTGCGTGTAAGCGCCCATCTCCAGGTTCTCCTCGACCGTCATCTGCAAAAAGGCACGACGGCCCTCGGGCACCTGGGCCAGGCCCTTGCCCACCAGCTTGTCGGCAGGCGTATGGGTAATGTCCTCGCCCATAAACTTGATGGAGCCGGTCTTGGAACGCAGCAGGCCCGAGACGGTCTTAAGCGTCGTGGACTTGCCGGCGCCGTTCGCGCCGATCAGGGCCACGATCTCGCCCTCGTTGACGTTAAAGGAGATGTCCTTGATGGCGTGGATGGCGCCGTACCAGACGTTGATGTTGTAGACGGAAAGCATCGGCTCTGCCATTTAGTTCTCCCCCTTATCCTGCTTGCCCAGATACGCCTCGATAACAGCGTCGTTATTCTGGATCTCCTCGGCCGTACCCTTGGCGATGACCTTGCCAAAGTTGAGCACGCAGATGCCCTCGCAGATGTTCATGACGAGCGACATGTCATGCTCGATAAGCATGATGGCAATGCCAAAGGTGTCGCGGATCTTGACAATGTTCTCCATGAGCTCCGCGGTCTCGGACGGGTTCATGCCGGCGGCAGGCTCGTCGAGCAGCAGTAGCTTGGGGTTGGTGGCAAGCGCGCGGACAATCTCCAGACGACGCTGAGCGCCGTATGGCAGCGATCCGGCCTGCTCGTTTGCCAGGTGCTCCATATCAAAGATGGACAGCAGCTCCATGGCGCGCTCGTGGGCGGCCTTCTCGTGCTTCCAATACGTCGGCAGGCGCAGCACGCCCTCAAAGCCGGAGTAGCGCTCCGGGTTATGCAGGCCGACCTTAACGTTATCCTCCACCGTCATGGTGTTGAACAGGCGAATGTTCTGGAATGTACGGGCAATACCCATGCGGTTGACCTGATAGACCGACTTGCCCGAGGTGTCCTCGCCGTCGAGCAGGATGGTGCCGTGCGTGGGCTGGTACACCTTGGTAAGCAGGTTGAAGACCGTGGTCTTACCGGCACCGTTGGGGCCGATCAAACCGGCGATCTCGGTCTTACCGATGGTCAGGCTAAAGTCGTCTACTGCCTTAAGGCCGCCAAATTCAATGCCCAAGTGGATGCACTCGAGCGCCGGGCGCTGGCCCAGGTCGCGATCGGGAACGATGGCGCCAGAAGGATACGGGACCATCTTGCCCTTGTTGAACTCAAACTTACTGGGCATCGACTGCCACCTCCTTCTTGGAAGCAAAGCGGTCCTTAATGCGTGCGAAGAACGCCTTGAGCTGCGGGTTGTTGGTAAAGATCATGACCAGGATCAGCACGATGGCGTAGATGAGCATGCGGTAGTCCGAGAACTGACGGAGCAGCTCGGGAAGCACCGTGAGCAACGCCGCCGCGATGACGGAGCCGCGCATATTGCCCAGACCGCCCAGGACCACGAACACCAGGATGAGGATGGACGTGTTGAAGTCGAACTTGGTAGCGGAAAGCTGCGAGAAGTTACCGCCGAAGAGGGCTCCGGCAGCGCCGGCGAGAGCGGCGGAAACCACGAAGGCGATCATGCGGTACTCGGTGACGGAGATGCCCACGGACTCGGCAGCGATCTTGTTGTCGCGCACGGCCATAATGGCACGGCCGGTACGGCTGCGAACCAGGTTGAGTACGATCACGAGCGCAACCATGACCAGGATGGCACCGGCGAGGAAGGTCGAGTACGTCGACACGCCCGAGGCGCCCTGGGCGCCCTTGATGATGGCGGTACCGTCCTCGAGCAGGTGCAGATCGTCGATTGTGGAGTTACCCGTGATGTTAAAGATCACGTGCAGGCCGCGGGAATCGACGCCCACAATGAGACAGGTGACGATCTCTTTGATAATCTCGCCAAAGGCCAGCGTCACGATAGCCAGGTAATCGCCGCTCAGGCGAAGGACCGGGATGCCGATCAAGAAGCCCAGGATAGCGGCAGCGATGGCGCCGACCACGATGCTGATGATAAGGCGCACCGGATCGGAGGGAACGGCGCTCTCGAGGGCGACCGCGGTGACGATGCCCGTGTAGGCGCCGACGCTCATAAAGCCCGCGTGGCCCAGCGACAAGTCGCCCGCGATGCCGACGACGAGGTTAAGGGAGATGGCCATGACGATATAGGCCGTGATGGGGACCAGCTGACCGGCGATCATGCGCGGAATCATGTGGTTGGACTGCATAAAGAACACGATGGCGAACGCCACAAGGCACATGGCGTACGTAACAAAGTCGTGACGCGTCTGCTTGTCTTTAAGAAACTTCATAACGCTCACCTACACCTTCTCGGGGACGTACTTGCCCAAGAGGCCGGCAGGCTTGACGAGCAGGACGATGATCAAAACACCAAAGACGATGGAGTTGGCAAGGCTCGTGGAAATATAAGCCTGTGCCATCGCCTCGATGATACCGATGAGAATGCCACCGACAAAGGCACCGGGGATGGAGCCGATGCCACCGAAGACAGCGGCATCGAAGGCCTTGATGCCAGGCATGGCACCCGTCGTGGGCTGCAGCACCGGCGAGTAGGAGCACAGCAGCACGCCGGCGATGGCGGCAAGGGCGGAGCCGATGGCGAACGTCATCGAGATGGTGCGGTTGACGTTGATGCCCATGAGCTGAGCGGCGGCTTTGTCCTCGGACACGGCACGCATTGCCTTGCCCATCTTGGTCTTACCTGTAAAGAACATCAGGCCGGCCATGATAACCAGGCAGGCGACGATGGTGACGAGCGATACGGCGCTTACATTGAACTTGGCCAAGAACTCCGGCACCTGGAAGGTGACGAGCGAAGTGAAGTTCTTGGGCGTGGCGCCCCACAGAAGCTGCGCGGCGTTCTGCAGGAAGTAAGACACGCCGATGGCCGTGATCAAAACGGCCAGCGGGCCCGCCTGACGCAGCGGCTTGTATGCCAGACCCTCGATGAGAACACCGAGAACGGTACAGACCACACAAGAGAGAATTACAGATGCCCAGCCCGGGAGGCCGAGATACGACGTGGCGCAGAACGAGACATAGGCACCGACCATGATAACGTCGCCGTGAGCGAAGTTCAGCATCTTGGCGATGCCATAGACCATGGTGTAGCCCAACGCGATGATGGCGTAGACGCTGCCCATGGACAGGCCGTTGACCAGGTATTGGATAAAGACCGTCATGTTCCACATCCCCCTTTCGAATAGGTTTCCAGTTAATGTATGAAACAGGGACGTTACATCGTCCCTAGATACCAAGCAAGCAGGGAAGGCCAAAACCTCCCCTGCTTGGGATCAAAACCGCTCTATATAAGGCGGCCTATTAGGCCTGTACGTACTTGCCGTCGGTAATGACGTACGCCGTCGGGTCCTTCTGGACCTGACCCTTGTCGTTCCAGGAGAGCTTGCCAGTCAGACCGTCAACGGTAATCTTGAGCATAGCCTCGGGAAGCTTCTCGGCAACCTCGGTGGGGTCGGCGTCGACGCCCAGGCCGGCCTCCTTGAGAGCCTCGACCACAGCATGCACGCCGTCGTAGGCGTCGGCGGCAAACTGGTCGGGGGTATCGCCGTACTTATCCTTGTAAGCGTTGACGAAGTCGGCGTTCTTCTCGTCGTCGGCGGAGAACGGGGTCATGAGCAGCAGACCCTCGGCAAGAGAGGTGTCGAAGCCCTCAACGCCCAGGATGCCGTCCATGCCGTCGCAGCCCATCATCTTGACGTCGTAGCCCATGTCCTTGGCGTTCTTGAGCAGGACGGACGCCGGCGTGTAGTAGATCGGCGCAAAGATCATGGTGGCGCCTGCCTGCTTGGCCTTGGTCAGCTGGTTGGTAAAGCTCGTGGCGGAGTCGTCCTTAAAGGTCTCCTCGTCGACAATCTCAAGCTTAGACTTAGCGGCCTGGGCCTTAAAGGAATCTGCGATGCCCGAAGAATAGGCGTCGCCGGAGTTATAGAACAGCACGAACTTCTCGTTCGCATACTTCTCTGCCAGGAACTTGGCAGCGTTGACACCTTGGTTGGGGTCGGTAAAGCAAACCTGGAAGACGCAATCCTTGCCCTTGGTAACGTCCTCGGAGGACGCAGACGGGGTGATCATGAACGTCTCGGGGTCGTTGCCGCACTCGGCGGCAACGGCGACCGACGCACCCGTGGTGGTCGGACCGACGAGGGCCTGCATGCCCCAGTCGAGCAGGGTGTTGAAGGCGTTGACGGCCTTCTCACCGTCAGCCTGGTCGTCCTCGGCCTTGCTGACAAGCGGCAGCTCCTTAGTCGAGAAATCCTTGCAGCCAAGCTCGACAGCCTGTGTAACGGACTTGCCGTAGGACGCGTTGGCGCCGGTCAGCGGGCCGATGGTGCCGATCTTAAACGAAGCGTCGCCCGACGCGGAACCGCTGTCGCCGCCGTTGGAGGAGCAGCCAGCTAGAATGGACATCGCCCCCAGACCTGCTGCGCTCGCGATAACGCTCCTGCGATTCATAACAGGGTTCAATGACTTACCGGTGAGGCTCGACATGCGGCTCTCCTCTCAAATCTCGTCGGGTTTCGGTTACCCGACAGGCCATCCTTCGCCGTGTTCGGCGTTCGCAAAATAGTAGACGCTTTAGTTGAGAAAAGTGGCGATTATTTCAACTTTTCTTTTGTTTTGTCCGTTTATCCATAATTATGCGTATTTCTATTGGTTTATGCAGTTTAGCCACTTTATTGTGTGAAAGTAATGTTTCCATTCCGTTACAAGCGTCCCTGCCCTGAATAAAACGGCCTCACCGGTCGCACTTTTGCGCACTTAGGCGGCGATGTACTTGCCGTCCTGGATCACATAGGCTGTGGCGGGCTTCTCGACTTGGCCCTCGTCGTTCCACGTGAGCTCGCCCGTCAGGCCCTCGATCTTGATCTTGCGCATGGCCTTGGCAAGATCGCCGGCAATGTCGGCGCCGTCGGCCGTGATGTCGATGTCTGCCTTATCGATAGCCTCGACAATCGCATGGACGCAGTCATAGGCATCGGCGGCAAACTGGTTAGGCGTCTCGTCGTAGGCGTCCTTATATGCCTTGACGAAGTCGGCGTTCTTCTCATCGTCGGCAGAGAACGGGGTCATGAGCAGCACGCCCTCGGCAAGGGAGGTGTCGAAGCCCTCAACGGAGAGCAGGCCGTCCATGCCGTCGGTACCCATGAGGGTCATGTCGTATCCCATGTCCTTGGCGTTCTTGAGCAAAACGGACGCCGGCGTGTAGTAGATCGGCGCAAAGATGAGCGTGGCGCCGGCCTCCTTGGCCTTGGTGAGCTGGTTGGTAAAGCTCGTGGAGGAGTCGTCCTTAAAGGTCTCGGTATCGACGATATCAAGTTTGGACTCCTTGGCCTGCTCGGCAAAGGCATCGGCAACACCCGAGCTGTACGTATCGCCGGAGTTGTAGAACAGGGCGATCTTGGCGTCTGCATACTTCTCGGCCAAGAACTTCGCGGCGCTGGCACCCATGGTGGGATCGGTGAAGCAAACCTGAAAGACCGTTGTCTTATCCTTGGTCACGTCGAGCGACGAGGCCGAAGGCGTGACCATGAGCATATCGTCGGCGATCTCGCCCGAGACAGCGACGGCGGCACCAGTCGTGACGGGGCCGACGAGCGCCTGCATGCCCCAGTCGCACAGGGTATTGAAGGCGTTGATAGCCTTCTCGCCGTCGGCGACGTCATCCTCGGACTTAAGCGAGAGTTTGAGGTCCTTGGTCGAGAAATCCTTGGCGGCAAGCTTGGCACCCTTCTCGGCCGAAACGCCATAGGTTGCCGCGGCGCCGGTCAGAGGGCCGATGACACCGATCTTGAAGGTCTTGCCGTCATCGGCGGTGCCGCCGTCCGAGCCACCCGACGAGCAACCAGCGAGTGCTGCGGTGCTGCCGAGCGCCGCAGCGCCGGCGAGAAAGTTCCTACGGCTGAGCGTGCTGTTGATGTTGAACATGGTGTCCCCCTTTTTTCGCTGGCCGCGGTGCGGCCGTCTTGCGGTACAGGGCAAACCTTATGGTGCAAACGTTGACAGTTTGTTACGGAGTTCCGTTTGTAGCGAGCATGTTTCCAATGTTTCCGCAGCGTTTCGGGGGTGCCGTTTTGTGCGACTCCTGTTGCCTGGCGAGCACGCGCCCTCTGTTCACGCTAGAATGCACTCAACCTTTAAGCGGTTAATCCATCCATGAGATGCACGAAGGAGCTATCTATGAGCGAACCCCTGCGCACCGTGAACGTCGGTCTGATCGGCCTGGGAACCGTCGGCGGCGGCGTGGCCCGTCTGATCAAGAGCCACCACGATGAGTACCTGGCAGCCTACGGCATCGACCTTAAGCTGACCCGCGCCTGCGCGCTTGCCTGGGAGCAGGCCGAGGCGGCAGGCATTGAGCGCGAGGCCTTCACGAGTGACTGGCACGACGTCGTCACCGACCCCGCCGTCGACATCGTCGTCGAGCTGATCGGCGGCGAGCATCCCGCAACCGAGATCTTCACCACCGCCTTCGAGAACGGCAAGCACGTCGTCTCTGCCAACAAGGCCCTGCTGGGCCGTCACGTCGAGACGCTCGCCGAAAAGGCGCGCGCGTGCGGCGTGCAGATTAAGTGCGAGGCCAGCTGCGGCGGTGGCATCCCCATTGTCAGCACGCTCGAGCACGACCTAGTGGGCAACAAGATCCTGACCATCGCCGGCATTCTCAACGGTACCACCAACTATATCCTGTCGCGCATGGACGCCGAGGGCGCCGATTACGCCGACGTGCTTGCCGACGCGCAGGCCAAGGGCTATGCCGAGGCCGACCCGTCCGCAGACGTCGACGGCTTCGACGCCGCCAGCAAGACGGCCATCCTTGCCTCCATCGGCTTTGGCACCCGCGTGACCACCGACGATGTGTACCAGCAGGGTATCCGCACCATCGGCGCCGAGGACATCACTCAGGCCCGCGAGCTCGGCTACACCATTAAGCTGCTGGGCATCGCCCGCAACACCGACGCCGGCGTCGACGTCCGCGTGCATCCCACGCTGATCCCCGCCGACCACATGCTCGCCAAGGTCAACGGCGCCATGAACGCTGTCTACGTGGTAGGCGACGCCGTGGGCGAGACCATGTTCTACGGTGCCGGCGCAGGCTCCTTCCCCACCGCGAGTGCCGTCGTGGGCGACATCCTGTCGCTCTCCGAGCAGATCAGCCGCGGCGTTGCTCCGCTGCCCGAGATTGAGCCCTATGGTCACAACCTCGCCTTTAAGCCCATGGACGAGCTCCAGACCAAGTACTATGTGCGCCTGAAAGTCGCCGACCGCGTGGGCGCCCTGTCCGAGACGGTCGACATCTTTGCCAAGCACAACATCTCGATCTCGCTCATCAACCAGGTCGAGGACGGCAAATCGGGCGTCAGCGATGCCTGCTCGGTCATCTTCCTAACGCACCGCGCGCTCGAGAAGGACGTCCAGGCTGCCGCCGCCGAGCTTGCCAGCGTCGACTGCGTGGCCGAGGTCGCCAACGTCCTGCGTATCGAGGACGTCGAGGCCTGGACCGAAGGCGTTATGGCCAACTAGTCCAACACCCGCTTAACAATACGCGCCTCGGGGGGCTCCCGTCCTATGTGGGACGGGAGCCCTTTTCTATCCGGCTTCTAAGCACAGCGGCAAAGCGGCATTTGCACGAGCCGTTCATCGGTAACGCGGGCTACCGTTCACCGATATGCAAACGCGGCCGATTCCGGCTACCGCTACGCTGTGCTGCGAATGTCCGCCCGCGATGAGAGGAAGCACTATGTTGCTCGAGGGCAAGAAAGCAATCATCACCGGAGGCACGCGCGGTATCGGCTATGCCATCGCCTGCCGTTTTATCGAGGAGGGCGCCGCCGTCACCGTCTTTGGCTCGCGCCAGGAAACTGCCGACGCAGCCGTTGAGAAGCTGGCGGCCGCCTATCCCGAGGCCAAGGTCTGGGGCCGCTCCTGCGACCTCACCTCGCTCGAGGCCGTAACCGAGGCCTTTACCCAAGCTGCCACCGATATGGGCGGCCTGGACACGGTCGTCAACAATGCCGGCATCTCCCAGCGCTCGCCCCTTTTGGACTACACGGCCGAGGAGTTTGCAAAGGTCATGGACCTCAACGTCGTCGCCGTCTTTAATGGCCACCAGGCTGCCGCCAAGATCATGACCGAGGCCGGCCACGGCGGCACCATCACCACCACGAGCTCGATGGTCGCCAAGTACGGTCAGCCCTCCGGCGTCGGCTATCCCACGTCCAAGTTCGCCGTCAACGGCATGGTCCAGTCGCTCTCGCGCGAGCTCGCCCCCATGGGCATTCGCGTCAACGCCGTCGCACCTGGCGTAACCAAGACCGATATGGTCGCCAACCTGCCCGAAGAGGTCATCAAGCCCATCATCGCCACCATTCCGCTGGGTCGCATGGGCGAGCCCGAGGATGTCGCCAACGCCTTTGTTTTCTTGGCGAGCGACATGTCCTCCTATGTTACGGGTGCCGTGCTCCCCGTCGACGGAGCCGCCCGCTCCTAAGAGGCCACAAGCTTTGGCCCCTGGCCCCAACATAGCTCAACCAAAAAAGGCGCGCTGCCCGCATCAACTGCGGGCAGCGCGTCTTCTTCTGTTTGAAGGGAAACTGCGTCCCGTTTCGCGTCCGTCCTCAAACGGGAATGTCACCTCCGCACCAGCGTCGGCTATTTGCCGTCGTCCTCGTCGGCTTCTTCATGCGCATAAAGCTCCAGCATGCGACGGCGATACTCATGCACGGCGAGCTTGGCGCGCTCCAGGCGGCGACGCTCGCGCGGAGTCAGCTCGGACGGGTCAACCTCATCACCATAGGTCTTATCGGCAAGAAGATGCGCCGCATCCACGATGCGGGCATCGATGTGGCCGCTCGCTGCCTCGGCGGAAAGACGCTCGGCAATCGTATCGAGCGTAGGCAGGCCCTCGAATACGCGACCATGGCCATGCGATGTCAGCAGCTCGTGCTCGCGTGCGAGCAGGCTCGCTAGGTCGTGGTGGGCGCGCAGGATGTCGAGCGCATCGGATGGATGCTCGGCAACCTCTGCCACGGCGGCAACCGGCGCGGCATCGACCACGCGGTAGAAGAGCTGCGCGAGCAGTGGCATCAGGAACACCGTGATGGCGCCGGCGGCAACCATGACCGACGCAATATCTTGCGACAGCGCGCCCGCGTTGACGGCAACGCTCGTAACGGCAACGATGATCGGCAGCGCCGTGGTGCAGTACAGGGCCACGGTAATGCGACCATACGCCGACACATCGCGCGTCGCAGGACAAATGCTCATGGAAATAAGAATGGGCACGGCACGAATAATCAACAACGCCACGATAAAGCCCACGAGCAGACCCGGGCGCGACGCCACGGCCGTCAGATCGATCTTTGCGCCCGATACGGTAAAGAACACCGGAATCAAAAAACCATAGGCAAGGCCATCGAGTTTAAGCTCGAGCGTATGGTTGCCCTCGGGGATGATATAGCGCAGGACAAAGCCCGCGGCAAAAGCGCCCAACACGATATCGAGGCTAAAAATGGCGGAAAACGCCACGAGCGTGACCAGGATGAGCACTGTGAGGCGCACGAACGTCTGAGAAGTCGTATCGGCGCGCTCCTGAATAAAGGCAAAGAAGCGGCTGCCAATACGCTTGGAGCGACTGGGGACCACGGCAAGCAGCACGCACACCACGGCGAACAGCCCCAAGATCAACAGCGTCTCGACACCCGTACGGGCAGACAGCAGCACCGACATGGCGAGCACGGGACCGAGCTCGCCCCAAGTGCCATACGCGAGAATCGAGTCGCCCACGCGCGTGCCGGTGAGCGAGCGCTCACGCATGATGGGCACAAGCGTACCGAGCGCCGTCGAAGTGAGGGCAAGCGTCACGGCGATACCGTCGAAATGACTGACTGAGAACCACGGGGTAAAGCGCACGGCAAGCCAGGCGATACCAAACGTGACGACCCACGTCGCCAAGCCGTAGCGCCCCTCGACGCCCGTGATGCTCTTGGGGTCGATCTCAAAGCCGGCAAGCAGGAACAAAAAGGCCAGGCCCAGCTCGGACACAAGCGAGACCTCAGCATCTACATGGATGACGCCGAGCATATGGGGTCCCAGTACCGCGCCGAGCACGAGCAAAAAGACCGTCTCGGGAACGGGTTTTCCGGGAATCGCCGAGGCGATAAAAGGACTCGCAAAGGCCACGAGTGCGATGATGGCGAGCGAAACGAATGCCATGTGATGCCTTTCTCTTGTTGCGCTTCACTGTAGCACCCTCGCCGTCCTCAACGCGCCGCGAGCTGTCGTATCATAGTGAGGTTTACAAACATGTGGCTCAAGGCGACCGCAGGGCAGACCCCGCAAACCGACCGCTGCCGCATACCGTACCGTACGCCCAACCGATCAGGAAGGCAGGAACCAATGGTCTCTCGTATCTACGTGGAGAAGAAACCCGGGTTCGACGTCGAGGCTCAGCAGCTCAAGGGCGAGCTGACCGAAATTCTCGGCATCAAGGGCATCGAGGCCCTGAGGATCATCAACCGCTACGACGTCGAGGGCATCGATGAGGAGCTGTTCCGCTCCTGCGTGCCGACCGTCTTTAGCGAGCCCCAGGTCGATGTGACCTACGACGAGCTCCCCGCAAGCGATGGCGTCGTCTTTGCCGTCGAATTCCTGCCTGGCCAGTTTGACCAGCGCGCCGACTCCGCCAGCGAGTGCGTGCAGCTCATCAGCCAGGGCGAGCGCCCCGCCGTGCGCTCCGCCAAGGTCTATATGATCTCGGGCGCTCTGGACGAAGCCGCCATCAAGGCCATCAAGCACTACGTGGTGAACCCCGTCGAGGCGCGCATCGCCTCGCTCGACCTGCCCGAGACGCTGTACATGGAGACCCCCGAGCCCCAGCCCGTCGAGGTGCTCGACGGTTTCCGCGAGCTCGACGAAGCCGGCCTTGCCGCCTTTATTTCCGAGCGCGGCCTTGCCATGGACGAGGCGGACATCGCCTTCTGCCAGCAGTACTTCCGCGATGAGGATCGCGACCCCACCATCACCGAGATCCGCGTGATCGACACCTACTGGTCCGATCACTGCCGCCACACCACCTTCGGCACCGTCCTGGACGACGTGACGATCGACGACGCCGTGGTGCAGCAGGCCTTCGACCGCTACATGGAGATGCGCCACGAACTCGGTCGCGACACCAAGCCCGTCTGCCTCATGGACATGGGCACCATCGGCGCCAAGTACCTCAAGAAGACCGGCGTCATGACCGATGTCGACGAGTCCGAGGAGATCAACGCCTGCACCGTCAAGGTGAAGGTCGATGTCGACGGCGAGGACCAGGACTGGCTGTTCCTCTTTAAGAACGAGACCCACAACCACCCGACCGAGATCGAGCCCTTCGGCGGTGCCGCCACCTGCGTGGGCGGTGCCATCCGCGACCCGCTGTCGGGCCGCAGCTACGTGTACCAGGCCATGCGTGTCACCGGCGCCGGCGACCCCACCGTCCCCGTGTCCGAGACGCTCGAGGGCAAGCTGCCGCAGCGTAAGCTCGTGACCACTGCTGCCGCCGGCTACTCCAGCTACGGCAACCAGATCGGCCTTGCCACCGGTCAGGTCAACGAACTCTATCACCCCGGCTACGTCGCCAAGCGCATGGAGGTCGGCGCCGTCGTGGGCGCTACCCCGGCAAACCACGTGCGTCGCGAGTGCCCCGCCCCCACCGACAAGATCATCCTGTTGGGCGGCCGCACCGGCCGTGACGGCATCGGTGGTGCCACCGGCTCCTCCAAGACCCAGAACACCGAGTCCATCGAGACATCGGGCGCCGAGGTCCAGAAGGGCAACGCCCCGGTCGAGCGCAAGCTGCAGCGCCTGTTCCGCCGCGGCGATGCCTGCCGTCTGATCAAGCGCTGCAACGACTTTGGCGCCGGCGGTGTCTCGGTCGCCGTAGGCGAGCTTGCCGACGGCCTGTATGTCGACCTTGATACCGTGACCAAAAAGTACGACGGTCTTGACGGCACCGAGCTCGCCATCTCTGAATCCCAGGAACGCATGGCCTGCGCCGTCGCCGACGGTGACGTCGAGGAGTTCATGGGCTACGCCGCCGAGGAGAACCTCGAGGCGACCGTTATCGCCGAGGTTACCGCCGAGCCGCGCATGCGCATGGCCTGGAACGGCGTCGCCATCGTCGATCTGTCCCGCGAGTTCCTCAACTCCAACGGTGCGCCCAAGCACCAGGTCGCCCACGTCTGCGCCCGCAGTGTGTGGCAGCCCAGCTGGGCCGGTACCACGCTCGCCGAGCGCATGACCTCGCTCGTCACCGACCTCAACGTCGCTTCCAACAAGGGCCTTTCCGAGCGCTTCGACTCCACCATCGGCGCCGCGACCGTGCTTATGCCTTTTGGCGGCAAGACGCAGCTCACCCCGAGCTCGGCCATGGTCGCCAAGTTCCCCGTGGACGGCGAGACCACCACAGCGAGTGCCATGGCATGGGGCTTCAACCCCTATTTGATGGAGGCCGACCAGTTTGCGGGCGCCTACCTGTCCGTGGTCGAGTCCATCGCCAAGCTCGTTGCCGCCGGCTTTGAGCACAAGCGCGCCTACCTCTCCTTCCAGGAGTACTTCGAGCGCCTGCGCACCGAAGCAGAGCGCTGGGGCAAGCCCATGGCTGCCGTCCTGGGTGCCCTTATGGCCCAGGTCGACCTGGGTGCCGGTGCCATCGGCGGCAAGGACTCCATGAGCGGTTCGTTTGAGGACGAGACCGGCGAGCTCAACGTTCCGCCGACCCTGATCAGCTTCGCCGTCGCCGTGGGCAAGGCCGCCCGCGCCGTCTCGCCCGAGTTCAAGGGCCTCACGCACCGCGTCGTCCGCATCGCCCCCGCCACCTACGGCGAGGATTACCGCCCCGACGCCCAGCAGCTGCTCGCCGCGTTTGACGCCGTCGAGGCGCTCACCGCCAACGGCAACGCCCTGGCCATCTCCACGCCCGGCTACGGCTGCGGCGCCGAGAGCCTCTTTAAGATGTGCGTCGGTAACCAGATCGGTATCGAGCTTGCCGAGGATGTAGGCGTGGAGAGCCTCTTCACCCCGCTCTACGGTAGCTTTATCGTCGAGCTCGCCGAGGATGCCGAGCTGCCCGAGGTCGCCGACGGCGTCGTCGTCGAGCCCCTGGGCACCACCGTCGAGGGCTATGTCATCGACACCGGCTCCGAGGTCATCGAGCTCGCCGAGCTCCAGGAGGCCTGGGAGAGCGGCATCGAGGGCGTCTTCGCCTACCGCAGCGCCGGCAAGACCCCCGAGGTCGAGACCATCGACTTCCGCGCCAAGGATATCCACGTGTACGGCGGCGCCAAGATCGCCCGCCCGCGCGTGATCATCCCCGTGTTCCCCGGCAACAACTGCGAGTACGACAGCGCCCGCGCTTTCCGCGCCGCCGGCGCCGAGGCCGACACCTTCGTGATCAACAACCTCACGCCCGAGGCCGTCGCCGAAAGCACCCACGAGCTTGCCCGCCGCATCCGTGCAAGCCAGATCGTCATGATCCCCGGCGGCTTCTCGGGCGGCGACGAGCCCGATGGCTCCGCCAAGTTCATCACGGCGTTCTTCCGCGCTCCCGAGGTCACCGAGGCAGTCCGCGACTTGCTCAAGGCCCGCGATGGCCTGATGCTGGGCATCTGCAACGGCTTCCAGGCCCTGATCAAGCTCGGCCTGGTGCCCTACGGCGACATCGCCGACGCCACGCCCGATGCGCCCACGCTGACGTTCAACACCATCGGTCGCCACCAGAGCCGTCTGGTGCGCACCCGTATCTCGTCCAACCTGTCCCCGTGGCTTTCGCAGTGCAGCCTGGACGACCCCTACACCGTCGCCATCAGCCACGGCGAGGGCCGCTTTGTCGCCAATGACGAGGTGCTCGCCCAGCTGATCGCCAACGGCCAGGTCGCCACGCAGTACGTGGGTGAAGACGGAAAGCCCAGCATGGATCTTTCCGTCAACCCCAACGGCTCCGCACTCGCCATCGAGGGCATCACGAGCCCCGACGGCCGCGTCCTGGGCAAGATGGGCCATGCCGAGCGTCGTGGCGACAACCTGTACCGCAACGTGCCCGAGCATGTCCCCGGCGATAAGTTCATGCCGATCTTTGAGAGCGGCGTGGCCTACTTCGCTTAATGCGTCCCATCGGGTACAATCCCCTCGGGTAACAACACCCGCCACCGGCACACCCGGTGGCGGGTTCTTTTTTGCTTCGCGCATACAGGAAGGACATCATGGAAAGCCGCAAGCCGTATCTCGCCACCCTACCCGGGCTCATCCTGGGCTGCCTCGTCTGCTGTGCGCTCTGGGGGTCGGCTTTCCCCTGCATCAAGATCGGTTACGGGCTCTTTGGCATCCCCGCGCACGATAGCGCCTCACAGCTGCTCTTTGCGGGCTTGCGCTTCACGCTTGCCGGCGCCCTGGTTATCGTTGGGATGAGTGCGGCCCAACGCCGCCCCCTCATTCCGCAGGCTCGTGACATCAAGCCCATCTTTGTCTTGTCACTCTTCCAGACTATCGGGCAGTACTTCTTTTTCTACCTAGGACTCTCGCGCGCCAGCGCCATGTCGAGTTCCATCATCGAGGCCAGCGCCAACTTCCTCGCAATTCTCTTTGCCGCCTTGGCATTTCACACCGAGAGGCTCAATACGCCCAAGGTGCTTGGCTGTGTGCTGGGCTTTGCAGGCGTCGCGCTCGTCAACCTTTCGGGCGCGGATGGCACCTTTGGCTTTACGCTCGACGGCGAGGGATTTATCTTGGCTTCCACTGTTGCGGGCGCCCTGTCGACCTGCCTCATTGGCATCTTCTCGCGCGAGCATGACGGCGTCTTGCTCGCCGGCTGGCAGTTTTTAGTCGGTGGCGTGGTCCTTACCGCAATCGGGTTTTTGATGGGCGGCACGTTTTCCCCCACCGAAATCGCCCCCGCCATCGCGCTCATCATTTATATGGCGCTCATTTCCGCCGTCGCGTACTCGCTGTGGTCCCGCCTGCTCGCCGTCAACCCCGTCAGCCGCGTTTCGGTCTTTGGCTTTATGAACCCGGTCTTTGGCGTGCTGTTGAGCGCACTGCTGCTCGGCGAGGGCGCTGACACGAGCCCCGTTACCGTACTTGTTGCCCTGCTGTTGGTCTGCGGCGGCATCATCATCGTCAACAAACCCAAAAAAGCCTAGCGAACCGCCCTTATTTAGTAGAGGAGATTCACATGCTTTAGCTTAATGGAGTACATCGGTGAGCTGAGGGCCGCAACGCACGCCAGCGTTCGCCCTTTTTTTCTAGCGTATCTGGACGCCGGCTTTCTTCTTCTCGCGCTTTACGCGGTAAAGCTCCGCGTCGGCAGCGCGAAGCAAGTCTTGCCAGGTATCGACGCCATCACCAACCCGTGCGTAGCCGATGGACATCCGCAACAGATACGGGACCTCGGCGCGCGCGAGCTCGTCGCTGATTGCCGCGCACAGACACATGATGTCCTGCTCCGCCGTCGCCTTTTGAAGCACCACAAACTCATCGCCGCCATAACGTGCGATAAAGCCACCAGACGCCGAGCAGACCTCTTTGAGCGTAGCAGATATGACCTGGAGGGCATGATCGCCCTCAACATGTCCATACCGGTCGTTAATCTGCTTAAAGCCGTCAGCGTCCATCATAAGCAGATATACATCTTCGGCCTGATCCACATTTGAAAAGAGCGACAGCATATAGGTCTCAAAACGGTTGCGATTGTTGAGGCCAGTCAACGGGTCGGTCGAGATCAGCTGCTCCTGGTAGATGATGTAGAGCAGCAGGATGCTCAGCGTTATACCGACACAAAGGCCCGGTACCGAAAACAAAACCTGGAAGGTACCGCCCACCAGAGCGGGAACCGCAAAAAAGGCGAGGGTGCGATAAATGGCCTTCTTTTGCAGACTTTCGACTTTTCGAGTCTGAATAAAGGCATGCAAAGACGTATATATGATGTAGCAGTAGCTAACGATAGGCTGAATCATATAAAGCGCTCCGCGACGATATACGCCCTGTGCATCGATATAGAACATAGTGTGCGTCCAGTAGCTGGTAAATGCCAGCACGACCACCAATACGGTTGGCAACGTCACGAGCGCCACCCTATAGCGCGCGGTCAAAAGGCGTGAGCCCTGCACTGTCTCGGAATAGAAAAACCAAATGAGGCACGCGATGGCGAACAGCGAAAACGAGACCGCGTTGGAAATCCAGTTGGCCGTGATGCCTACAGGAGTGCTCACGCCGTCCGAGAGCGTCCAGATCATATCGAAGAAAATGTAGGCTGCAGACGTGTAGCCCAGCATGCTAAACAGAAGCTGCTGGGTGCTCGAGAACAAGGAGCGGCGGCTTCGTGCGGCAAGCCCGATAAGAACAATCATGCATAGCAGGAATATCTCAATTTTGAGTGCCTTAACCACTAGACGCCATCCATTCAATATTCAAGTGGTCAGAATCGCCCGATTCTGGTCTGGGCAACAAACACCCCCTACCCGCAGGGGTAAGGGGAATCATAGCAGAGCGCCCGAACGTCACTGCAAAACAGTCATCGTTCGGGCGCTCAAACGGCGCGAATTGCACTCCGGCATCATTGATGGGTAGCGATTGCTATTCGCCATCGATGTCGGTCGCGACGGCCTCCTCGATGGCCTCGACACCGGCAGGCGACAGATCCTCCTTGCCCTGGCAAAACTTCTTGTCGACCCAGCCGGTCAGAATCGGGGCCATGATTGCCGTGATGATGACGGCGGTGGCGATCTGCGCATACGCGGTGGGCGCAAGCTCGGCATAGCGCGGAGCGACCTCGGCGAGGGCGACCGGCGTGGTCATAGCCGTGCCGGCGATAGTGGAGCAGGCAACGGCCGCCTTGCCGTTACCACCGCACAGGCGCTCGAAGGCAAAGGTAATGGGACCGACGATAAAGAGCGTGATGAGGCCCAGCAGGATGCCCGAAATGCCGCCGGTGATAAAGCTCGAAAGACTCATGGACGCACCGAGCTGAAAACCGATAACGGCAATCGCAGGATTGGCGCCGGGAACCAGCAGGTTCTTGATGAACGGGAACAAGTTGCCCAGAACCATGCCGATAACAAGCGGCAGGATGGATCCGATGATGGTGCCGACGGGGATGTTGGCGAGACCCGAGACACCGAGGATGATCATCGTGACGGCGGGGCCGGCCGTAAAGAACAGGATACCGACGGCGCCTTGCTCGGACTCGTCGCCGAACTCGCCCATGATGCCGGTGTAGAGCGCCATGTTGCAAAACGTAATGCCGCCGATGATAGACACGGAGCTCAGACCTAGGAAGTTGTCGTTAAAGAAATATGCCACACCCAAGCCAAGGGCAGCCGCAACAACAAGCTTAGGAATCAGCACAACGATGCCGGTCTTGATGGCGCCCGGCGTGGACTTAAAGCTGATGCCGGCACCCACAAACAGCAGGATCGCGGCAACGATGGTGTTGGAACCACCGCGGCAGGCGGCGGTAAAGAAGCCGCCGATCTCAAAGACCTGCGGGCAGAAGGTATTGAGCAAAAGGCCAACGATCATCGGGTAGATCATGATGTCACCCGGGATACGCGGGACTTTGAATTTCTTTTGCTCGTTGGCGGTCGCTTCCTGTGCCATGAAACCCCCATTTCCGCTGACGCAGAACAAAAGCCCACGTCATACTTTGCTACAGTAAAGTTTGACCATGGTATCAGAAGAAGCAGACCGGCTCGGTGAGAAATTCGATACGTGTGCCGGGACGCTAAACGTGCTCCGCTCTTATATGAAGCTCAAAACGATATAGAACACGATGCCCGAGACGCAGCACCACAACATCGACTTTGTCTTGATTGCCACCGCCACGACGCCGGCGGCCGCAATCCAGGGAATCAAGCCCTGCCACAAGCCGGCGTCGAAAGCGCCAGGGCTTATCAAATCGTTGGCGACCAGCGCCGCAAAGGCGGCAGGCGGAATATAACCCAAGGCCTCGGTAACGCGGGGCGACAGCGTTCTCCCGCGCAAGGCAAACGCCGGGGCAATGCGGAAAAACGCGATGGCCGCCCATGACGACAGCCATAGAACCAAAAACTCATTAACGGGCATCGCGAGCGCCCCTTCCCTCGGCGAGGACATCGCACGCGAGTGCCGTGACAACGCCGACGAGCACACTTGCCGGCACGGCGATATTCGTCCACCCCAAGAACTTGCATATGGCGACGGACACCGCAGCCAAACCGGCAGCTACGACATTGCCGCGCGACAGTCGCTGCGAAAAGAGTAGGCAGATAAAGAGCGATGTGCAGACAAAACCCGCAATAGCGGTGGGAACATCAACAACGGCGCCGACGATGGCGCCCGTCGTACACGAAACGCCCCATGTTGCGATGAGGATCACGTTGAGCACAAAGGACTCGAGCGGACCCCAATCCTCCCCTTTAACCAACTTGGCAAGCGAAATGCCGTATGCCTCCTCGGTAAGTGTCGCGGCAACAGCCAGCGTCTGACGCTTCGAAGCACCCCTCAAATGCGGTGCGATCGATGCCGAGTAAAGCGCAAAGCGCGAGGAGATTGCGGCCACACTTGCGACAATCGATGCCGCAGGCACACCTGCCAGCCACAGGTTGCAGACCATAAACTGCCCGCTGCCCGTCACGAACGTGCTGCTCAGGGCAAAAACCATCCAGGGTTCCATTCCCGTCTGCGCCATAATCATTCCGCACGGCGCGGCTATCGCAACATAGGTAAGCATCACCGGCCAGACGGTTTTAACGATTTTGAGCACCATAACGTTCCTCGTCCCGACAAGATTTCCGAGCCGCATTCAACGACGCGGCAGAACCATCGCCCGATGGCAACCGAGTTCACCTACAATTGCCACCGGATCGAAAGACACAGAAAGACACAACTTTTTAGGAAGTCATTATGACAGCTATCGATCGAACGCGGGCTGCCGCGGCCTTCAAAACCTACACCGATGCCTACGATGCCGCCAATCCGCGTATCGCGCTCAAAATCGAGCATACGTACCACGTTGCCGAGGCATGCGATGCCGTGGCACGCGAACAGGGCTGGTCACCTCAGGACATTGACCTAGCGTGGCTTTGCGGCCTGCTGCACGATATGGGTCGCTTTGAGCAGCTGCGACGCTGGGACACGTTTAAGGATGCCGAGAGCATGAGCCATGCGGCGTTGGGCGTCGAGGTTCTCTTTGGCGAAAACCCTGCAGACGCGCCCGCGACAACAAGTATCCGCGACTTTATCGACGATCCGGTAGAAGACGAGTTGATTCGCGCAAGCATTGCCTATCACAGCGATTTCCGTCTACCCGCGCAGCTCGACGAGCGCACGCGGCGCTTCTGCGATATTGTGCGCGATGGCGACAAGGTCGACATTATGCGCACCATCGCCGACAGCACCGTCGACACCATCCTCAAAGTGGATGAGGACGTGTTTCTTGCCAGCCACTTCTCGGCACCGACGCTGGCTGCCTTTGACGAGCACCGCTGCGTCACGCGCGATGAGCGCGATGAGCCCGCGGACTACTTGGTGGGGCTTATCTGCTTTATGTTTGAGCTCGTCTATCCGGCAAGCCGCGCGCTGACGCGCAAGCAGGGCGATATCTACCGCCTGCTCGACGCACCTTTTGGTATCGTGCGGCCCTTTACCGACCCCGCCACGCAAGCGACCTGGGAACGCCTAAAGAAAGAGATGCGAGCCTGGCTGGCCAGCGCCTAGCGCTCGAGCTGGGCCAGAAGCTCCTCGACAACTTCGACGGCGTCACCGACAACTTTGTACTGCGCAGCGCCGAAGATGGGGGCATCCGGGTCCTCGTTGACAGCGATGATGCACTCCGCGCCGCCGATGCCGGCAAGATGCTGGATAGCGCCCGAAACGCCGATACTCACAAGGAGCTTGGGCGAAACCGACACGCCGGTCTGGCCAATCTGGTGGCGATACTCCAACCAGCCTGCCTCCACAACGGGACGCGTGCAACCAAGCTCGGCACCCAAGGCATCGGCGAGTTTTCGCATCAGGGGCAGATTCTTCTTGGAGCCGATGCCGCGGCCCACCACGACCAGCGCTCGGCATCGGCAATTGATGCCTGCTGCCCCCACTCCTCGGCGGGAATCGAGATCTCGACACGGGCCTTAACATCATTCGCAAGCGATACCTGGGTAATCGTGCCAGAGGCGGCTGTAAGTCAAATGCTTGGGCATGCCCAAGATGCCGGGGGCGCACCGTTGCCATCTGCGGCCGATGATTGGGGCAGATAATGGTGGCCATCAGGTTGCCGCCAAACGCCGGGCGGGTCTGCTGCAGTAGACCCGTCTCCGTATCCATCGAAAGCACCGTACAGTCGGCCGTAAGGCCCGTCTGCAAGCGTACGGCCACACCGGGCGCCAGCTCGCGACCAAAGGCGGTCGCGCCGTACAGAATGGCCTCGGGTCTGCGCTCGGCCACCAAATCGCAGATGAGACGAGCATAGATCTCCGCATCGTTTTGGCGCAGTCGCTCGTCGCGGCAGACCACGACCTCGTCGGCACCGGCGCAGACCAGATGTTCCAGGTCCTCAAGCGAGCCCTCGGGGCCCATGCCGGCCAATGCCACCAGACGGCAACCGCGAGCATCGGCAAGCTCGCGCCCCTTACCCATGAGTTCGTAGGCCACCGGAGCCACGACATCGTGATCGTCGGTCTGAACGAATACCCATATGTCTCGATACGCATCGAGGTCAACCGCGCCGGCGGCCTCGTCGCGCTCGATCGAAATGGCATTGACGGGGCAGGCGTCGACGCACCCGCCGCACAAGATACAGCCGTCGGTCACATGGGCGCAGCGGTTGGGGCGCTCGCCCTCCATCACAATGCCACCCGAGGCACAGGCGCGAACGCAGCGGCCACAGCCAACGCACGCCTCGCTATCGATTATCAGTCCGCTCATCTATGCCATCCCCTCGATAATCTTGGCAATCTTTGCCGCCTGCTCGACCGGCGTGCCCTCGATGGCCTCGCACGTTTGGTCGCGGTCGGGCACAAATGAGCGCACGACCTGCGTCGGCGATCCGGTAAGGCCGCAACGCGAAGGGTCAGCATGTACATCGGCAGCACAGACCACCCGCACATCCGCATCTTCGGCCGCGCGAATGCCGGCGATGCTCGGCATGCGCAGCTGGCCGATCTCCTTGGCGGTCGTCATCGCGCACGGCATCTCCAGATAGACCGTCTCCTCGCCGGCATCGCAACCGTGAACGAGCGAAAGCGCACCGCACGTCGTAAAACCTGCGCTCTGCACGCAGCTCACATCGGTCACGCAGGGAATCTCGAAGGCGCCGGCCAGCTCGGGGCCAATCTGGGCGGTATCGCCATCTACCGCCATCTTGCCGCAGATGAGCAGGTCGAAGTCCTCGTCGAGCGCCTCGATACCGCATTTGAGGGCATAGGTGGTCGCCAACGTGTCCGCGCCCGCAAAGGCGCGATCGGTCAGCAGCAGCGCATCATCGGCGCCGCGGGCAATGCAGTCGCGCAGCAGCGATTCGGTTGCAGGGATACCCATCGACACCACCGTCACGCGCACATCCATGCCAAAGCCGATAAAGTCGTCCTTGAGCGCCAGCGCGCATTCGAGGGCACTTGCATCGAAGGGATTAATGACCGCCTGCTTGCCATCACGCACGATGGTATTGGTTTTGGGGTCCATCTTGACCTCGGTGCTTCCCGGTACCGCCTTGACGCACACCACCATATGGAAATCGCTCATCTTCACGCGCCCCCTTTCTGGACGAGTTCATCCAAGAGCTTCTCCGAAAATAGGTTGCCACGACCCAGCTGCCCGGCAGGATCGAGCTGCAGCTTGAGTCGAGCCGATTCGACCATGGCCTCGTGGCCGTACATCGTCTCCAAAAAGCCCGCTTTGATCTTGCCGACGCCGTGCTCGGCAGAGACGGCGCCGCCCATAGCCGTTACCTCCGCAGCCCACCGGGCAAACAGCTCACCACCGCGACGGTAGTCCTGCGCATCGCGCGGCAGGATATTCACATGCAGATGGTTGTTGCCGATATGTCCCCAGGCGGCAGACTCAAGCCCGCTTTCGGCCAGCGTGCGGCGATAGAAGGCAACGACATCGGCCAGGCGCGCGTTGGGTACCGACATATCCGACCCCAGTTTGGTAATGGTGGGGTCGGTGCGGCGACGCTCATCGATGAGCATGTTGACACTCTCGGGGACGGCGTGGCGGAAGAACCGCTGGCATTCGCGATCGACCTCGGTGCGCGCAACCCAGGTCGCGTCATCGCGGCCGCCCGCAAGCTCCAAAATCCATCCCAGGTGGTACAGCTCCTCAGTCGCTTGAGCCTCGTCGTCGCAGTCGAGTTCCACGTAAATACAGACCTTTGCCTCATCGTCGAGTGCCGGCAGCGAGGCAAACGCGGTCGACTGCTCGCGCTGGCGGCGAAGGATATCCAAGGCGCCGGCATCGAAATACTCAATAGCGGCGGCATGGGACAGCACGGGGCGCACGGAATCGGTAAAGGACACTGCCTTGTCCTCGCTGTCGAAAAAGCAGCTCACGCCCCATACGACCGAAGGTGCCGCCTGCAGGGCGATCTCGAGCTCGGTAATGACCCCGAGTGTGCCGCATGCACCGATAAAAAGATCGATGGCGTCCATGTCGTCCGAAACGAAATAACCCGACGCGTTTTTGGTCTTGGGCATGGTATAGCCGGGAAGATCCAGCTCAAGCGCGCGGCCCCCTGCCGTCACGAGCGACAAGTGGCGTGCGTCAGCGTGTGCCCGACCTCGATGAAGCTCGAGCAGGTCGCCGTCCGGCAGTGCCACGTGAAGCCCCGTAACGTGCGGGCGCATGGGGCCATAGGCATAGCTGCGGGCACCGGAGGCATTGCACGCCGCCATGCCACCCAGGCAGGCAGATGCCTCGGTGGGATCGGTGGGAAAGAACTGCTCGGGAGCTGTCTGGAACTCCTCATAGGCCTCAAGCGATGCCTGATCCCAGCCAGCGGTCGGCAATGCCTTCTTGCCCAGCTGCTTGCGTAACTCAGAAAGCACGACGCCCGGCTCCACGCGCAGCAGAAAACGGCCTTGCTCGTCGCGGCGAAGACCCAGGTAGCGATTCATACGAGAAGTGTTGAGGATGTGGCCGCCGTGGGGCACGGCACCGGCAGCCAGACCGGTCCGAGCACCCTGGACCGTTATCGGAACATGCTCGGCATGGAGCTTTCGCAGAATGGCGCGGACTTCGTCCTCCGTTGTCGGAAACGAGATACTCGACGCCTCGCCCGATGTGCGAGATTCATCGCGACCATATTCTTCGAACTCGTCGCTGAAGGGTTTGATGGCTGCAGACACGCAAACTCCCCCTTTAGTTAACTACAGTATTTGCAGGGAGATGTTACCGCATCGTTTCGTCGACGTGACTGAGACCGTCTCCATAATTGGCGAATTTTACGTTTGTGCAATTCGGCAAGCGGCGGCGTTTTCTCGGCAGGCGCTCTATTTAACGCGCTCCTTCCCATCACTGCCATGCATGCAATTGGCGCTCGAAAAAACTTGAGATATTTTTTAGCATCTCTCACCTGCGGCGATGTAAACCCGTCAAGCATTTGGTCAGAAATTGGTCAAGTTGCGGCTGATACGGTCGGCATCGACAGCCAGAGCCAATAGAAGGTTTGGCCCAAAAGCAGGGAGGTTCCCATGGCATATTACTGGCCCCAGTATGGCGTCGCCATCGAAGTTGACGATGACCCATATCTTCTGCCCTTCGACGAGGAGGCGTTTCCCGATGCGGTCGTCTATCACGTCACCACCGACGTGATCTGCGATCCCGAATCGTTTTCGGCACTCGCCCACCATATCGCCCACATCCACGACATCAAACTCGACCCAAACTTCGACGAGCTCATCTACTCGCGACGTCTCATGCTCCACATGCTCTTTGGCGCCGATCCGTCCACGTTCGCGCGCGTCTATACCACTAAGGATGCCGCATGAACGCACGGAAGCGGTCGAGCCCCCTGGGGTCAAGACATCGAAAAAGGCTCGGCATCGTCTGCTTGGCCATCGCCTGCGCCCTTATCGCCGTCGGCCTTTACGCCTGGCAGTCAAAGCCTGTCGCCGAGACGGGCGCCTCGGTCACAGCGGCAGAGGGTAAGTCGCGCCAAGAAATCCAGGACGAGCTCGATGCCATCGTCCGCGACAACATGATGACAATCTCGGTCGCACCGGTCGCCCAGCTACAAAAAGGCGGTAAGCTGCGCGTCAACGTACAAAACGTCCAGGATAACAAGTTTCCCCAGCGTTTCCGCGTGATCCAAAACGACGAGACCGTCTATGAATCGGGCGTGGTCGAGACCGGCAAGACCGTTGAGACCTGCCCTGCAGGCGACATCAAAGAAGGTGAGGCGTATATCGAGATTCAAGCGCTCGACGCCAAGACCTACGACGCCCATGGCAATCCCACGCGCATCAAGGTGCGGGTTGCGCAGGCCGAAGACTAGATCTGCCGCCTGTTATGAAAATGCGCACCCGTGCCGTTTTCGTCTAACCCTCACGGAAACGTTCCGTGACGAATAGAAAGGAACGATTATGGACATCACCAGGAACTTGAGCGGGACCAGGGCGCTCGTCGTGGGCGCAGGGCTGGCGCTCGCACTCGCAATGAGCGCCGCGCCGACCACCGCTCTGGCGGAGGGACGCGTTGGAACCACCGACGTGACCATCAGGACCGAAATCGACAACATCGCGTTTAAGACTCCGACCGTCATTCCGTTTGTCGCCAAGGCCGATGGCACGCTTCAGGGCCCTTCCGAGAACACAACCACTATCGACAATCTTTCGGCCTATGGCATCCACGTTACCAACATGAAAATCGGCGCCAAGAACTCCTGGAGCATCGTCGCTGACGCCAAGACGGGAACCGCCCAGAACTCCATCGATTTTAAGGTCGGCCCCGACAAGGCACTCCAAGACGCTCATGCCGCGACGCAGGAAGCAGGCCTCGACCTTTCCAAAAATGCATCCTTCGACATGGGCTACCAGGGCATCGCCAATGGTACGGACAGGATTAAGCTCAAGACGAGTGGCAATGTCGCCCGCGTCACGCGAGACATCTTCCATGTGACCGGCACGGGCGACCAGGTCGCGAGCATTACGTGGACGGTCGAGCCCGGTGCGCACACGGCCTAAGGCGATTGTCCTTGCCGCTATCGTCGGCGTTGTAACGTTTGCCCCGATCGCCGCCTTTGCCCAACAAGAGCAGGCGCAAGCTGCCACACAAGTGACTGTCGATCTATCGGAGCTCGAACGCAGCGGCCAACATGAACCCCTAGCGCAAACGGGCGACACGCGACAGCTCCTGGCGGCAGGAATCGCCGCGGCAGGTACAAGCGCCATCGGCCTTGGCCTGCACATCAAACGCAGCCAGTAGCCACACAAATCGAGACCGTCCAGAACAGGTAAGGAGAGCCCATGGCATCAAAGAACCTTTTGCCCGTTGCCGCGCTCTGCAGCGCGCTTGTCACCGGCATGCCCGTCGCCGCTCTAGCGACACCCGCCGTAGACGTCCCCTTACCTGCCGTCAACTGTCTCGTCACAAACCAGATGAGCACCATCGCGCGCCAACGCCTCTCGCTTGCGCAGGCAAGCATTTCGACCTCGGGGTGCCTCCGTCGCTGCACGAACAGCTCGATAGTCGTGGATACCGAGCGCTCGCGCAAAGCAGACGGCCCCCTAACGGGATACGCTATCTGCACATGGCGCGCGGTTGCAACTGATGCCGATGACGATTCCTGCGACGTGGAGCTGCACTTCGGCATCACCCTGCCCGATGACTCGGCGGACGGGGCGACGGTCGCCTTCGACAGCACATTTTTCGAAGACGGAGGAGGTGTATGCCTGGGCTGCGTCCCCTCGAGCACCGATGGCACGCAGCCCGCTATCTCATTCACCGCATCGCTGAAAATGACCAAGGCGGGCACCGACGCCACACCAAATGGCGAGATCCCTCTGATGTTCTACGCGAGCGGCACAGAAAGCCAGGAGATTCGGGGCAAACAGCGGACCGGATCGCTCAGCCTAACGCGAGGGGCAGATCCCGGTCCTGTCGATATCAGCACCCAGACGCAAGATGTGCATCACGTCCTTGTCGATCCGGCGCTTCTCGAGATGGAATGGAGCGGAGCGGGAGCGGTCGGACTCGCCCCCTCGACAGGTGACATCGCAAGCGACTCCAGCGAGAGCAGCGGTGAAATAACGCCTGGGGACAATGGCGCACCAGGCAACATTACACCGCCATCGAGCGATCCTTCAGCCATTTTCAACGAGCCAAGCGAAACAACCGCCGCGGTGGGCGGCACGCAAGCTGGCGAAAACTTGGGGTATCCCATGCCGCAGACATCGACGAGGGCAATTGTTGCATGATGGTCGCGCTCGACCGCACGGAAACCGTCGACGCCGCGAGCATTGAGGTCACCGCCGCCGATAAGCTCGTCCGCAAAGCAGCCATTATCGCTTTTCCCAAAACCGTCGAAGTTGTTTATCTACCATCGGGCGAGGTCGTAGCCCCCACCCTGCTCACCTTGCTTGGGGCGAAGGGCACGGCCAACCAAATCGACAACCTCACGGTCGTCGACCCTGCGACCACCGCAAAACTGCACCTGTATGCCGTAACCTCGAACGGGGGCAAAATCGAGGAATTCGACGGTGAAAGCCTCCTGAGTAACCGGATACTCCATAGAATGGAAGACGTCTCGTATCAAATTGAGCTCGAGGGATTTGACCGAGCTCGAGATGCCGATATCATCGCCGCGGCCATTGAGTCCCCGCAGCGACTCATGACGCTGTGCTTCGATTACAGCCCCTATGTCGTGATGGGAGGCTGAGGCTTGGGCACCAAATGCCGTCATTAATACCACTTATATAACGTATAGGATGAGGCATGACGCACCCTGCAGCCCGTTCTGCTACGATTGCCAGGTTGGCATCAATATGGGAGGGTTCATGCCGGGTTTGGGAACGGTCATCAACGTCGCACTTTTGATTGCGGGCGGACTGCTGGGCCTTATAGGCGGACGCTTTATCACACCCCGCATCCAAGACACGCTCATGAAGGCGTCGGGGCTGTGCGTTTTGTTTATCGGACTGGGCGGCACCATGCAAAAGATGCTCGTCATTGACGGGAAAGCGCTGGAGACCACCGGCACCACCATGCTCATCGTCTCGTTTGCCCTCGGCTCGCTCATCGGCGAGGCCGTTAACCTGGAAGCCGGCATCGAATACCTGGGCGAATGGCTCAAGCGCAAAACCGGCAGCGAGGGAGACAACGAGTTCACCAATGCCTTTGTCTCGACATCGCTGACCGTCTGCATCGGTGCCATGGCTATCGTGGGATCAATCCAAGACGGCTTGCTCGGCGACTGGTCCACGCTTGCCCTCAAGGGCGCGTTGGACTGCATCATCGTCTGCACCATGACGGCTTCGCTCGGCCGCGGCTGCATCTTCTCCGCCCTGCCCGTTGCCGTATTCCAGGGAACGATTACGCTGTTTGCCGGCGCGCTCTCCCCCATCATGACCGCCGCCGCCCTCGACAGTCTATCGCTCGTGGGCTCTATACTCATCTTCTGCGTCGGCGTCAACCTCATCCGTCCTCAGACCTTCCGCACGGCCAATATGCTCCCCTCCGTTGTCATAGCCGTCATCTACGCCCTCCTGTTCTAAATCTATCTACGTAGCGGTATCTCGAACACCTGTTTGATGCTGTGCTATGATATGAGGTCACCGAAGCTGCGTTAGGAGAGGAGAGACGGTGGCCGACCAGGACATCAAGATGCTCATCGAGCGCATTATGGCCGAGGCCCGGACCCATCAGTCTGCTCGCTTCTCAAACGAAGTCTATGCTGACGAGCCGATTCTCAAGACCGGCCGACAGATGCAGAATTTCCTTCCCGACCAGTACCGCAAGATGCGCGAGATATCGCGCTGGCAGGATGACCCCAAAGGCGGTGCGGGTCGCTGGCTTTCGGAAG
>ENA-OQBV01000304-OQBV01000304.1-human-gut-metagenome-genome-assembly--contig:-NODE-304-length-28909-cov-3.376694_pt1 | contig 28909 bp, 35 predicted proteins | sample MGYA00242750_ERZ504559 | MGnify/ENA primary metagenome ERZ504559 (study PRJEB26092, sample SAMD00036230) | human gut metagenome | host: Homo sapiens | study: EMG produced TPA metagenomics assembly of... | reverse complement strand
AATACGTTTTTGCTTCAGTATCCACTTCTTTCTTACATCATATTATATTTTTCGACAGCTTCCGCCAATGTCAGGCCGTCCACTCGTTTCACATCAGTTTTCAGCAACCACCCTTGGATAATTCTCCAATATATTAAGGATACCACCGGCACGGTTCACATCCTGGATATGATATTTCTGTGTATTCGGAGCTACTTTACACAAACAAGGCACATGGCGTGAAAGCATATCAATATCATCCATCTTGAAATCTACTTCCGCCTCGTGGGCGATAGCTAAAAGATGGAGCACAGTATTGGTAGAACCACCCATTGCAATATCCAATGTCATGGCATTTCAGAAAAGCGTCACGAGTAGCAATGTTGCGTGGTAACACGCTGTCATCTCCCTCCTCATAATATTTATAAGCATTCTTCACTATCAGAGCAGCCGCATCTTTAAACAACTGAGTACGGTTGGCATGAGTCGCCAAAATAGTGCCATTCCCCGGAAGCCCCAGACCAATAGCCTCATTGAGGCAATTCATGGAATTAGCCGTAAACATACCCGAACAGCAACCACAGCCAGGACACGCATTATTTTCAATTTGAGCCACATCCTCATCGCTGACCGATGCATCAGCAGATTTAATCATGGCGTCTATCAAATCAAGATGCTGGTTATTCCATTCTCCCGCTTCCATAGGACCACCCGATACAAAAACAGCCGGTATGTTCAGTCGCATGGCAGCCATCAGCATACCTGGAGTGATTTTGTCACAATTACTGATACACACCATTGCATCCGCCTTGTGAGCATTCACCATATATTCCACGCTGTCGGCAATGATATCACGACTGGGCAGTGAATACAGCATACCATCGTGTCCCATAGCTATTCCGTCATCAATGGCAATCGTATTGAATTCTGCTGCAAAACATCCCAGTTTTTCAATCTCAACTTTCACCTGCTGACCTATTTCATGCAGATGGGTATGTCCCGGAACAAACTGTGTAAACGAATTTACTATGGCTATATGGGCTTGCCCATCATTTCTTTTTTCATGCCGTTAGCCACCCATAAAGCTCTCGCTCCTGCCATACGGCGACCCTGTGTGCTAAACGAACTGCGTAACTGATTCTTCATCTTATTCTAAATCTATAACGTCCTATACTTATTGAAAAAGCCTTCCTCACCATGTGAGAAAGGCTTCCAATTATTTCTTTATATGTACAACTACACATACACAACCTTTCTCACGCTCCTAGTGTGACCACCACGACGCGAATAATATGCAGGACTGCTAGGTTATTTAGAGTAGTAATATTCATATATCTGTTTTCTTTGTTTCTTTAACGACTGCAAAGGTAAGGCGTTTTTCGTAACAAACAAATAAAATGAAGATTTTTTTTCTTATAAATTATTATTCGTAACTAAATCGAGCTTTAAACAATCATTTTATCACAAATATACACTGTATCTTCCAACGGATAAATAAAAAAGAGAATGCATTGGTTTGCATTCTCTTTTCAGTTCATTTATTTCATTTTATAAATTTACTTATTCGCCACATCTTCCATATAGGAATCCAACCCCTTGTTTTTCAATGTAACATTCAACAACTGTACATACTTCTTGTACTGCTCATTTGTCAATGTACGTTTCATCAGTTTGAAGTTTCCATATACGGCTTCACGCAATTTTTTACCTTGTTTAGCTTCTTTTGCGTAGCTTGCGCTTTGTACTTTGTCAGCAAAATAATCAGAAATATTAGCAACTTCCTCCATCTGACGTGCATCCAAATTCAAATATTTGCTCAACTTTGCGACGTTAACATCTACCTTCCAATCTTTACCTTCTACTTTTTCTCCTGCAAAACTTGTAGCTGACATTCCTAATGCCACTACAACCAACAATACTAAACGTTTCATAATACCTAAAATTTTAATTTGTTAAACCTAAAAACAATTTATTTAGTACCTAAGAACTAAATAATACCTTTTAAAAACAATCTCGTTATCTCTTTCTCTTTACACTGCAAATATAACAACATGCTTTACGACATGTTGTCATATATCCGTTAATTAAAGCAAAAATCTATCAAGGCGAGCGGTTAATTGATTTATATCAAGGATCAAACGCAATCAAAAGCGCATTTATAGTATCATAATAACAAATTTATGTAATATAAACGTAATAACAAAGGATTAAGGGGAATTAATTCGTATCTTTGCCAACAAAAAACTTACGTAAATAGTTTATATTACATTATTATAATAAGAAAACATGGAAAATAAGTACATCACCGTAGCATACAAACTTTATGTAATGCAGGACGGCCAGAAAACATTGGTAGAAGAAGCAACTGTAGAACATCCTTTCCAATTCATATCCGGATTAGGAACCACACTGGAACGCTTTGAAACAGAAATAACAGCCTTAAAGAAGGGTGACAAATTTAAATTTGTCATTCCTACCGCAGAAGCCTACGGAGAATATATGCCCGAAGGTGTGCGCACTGTATCTAAAGATATGTTCACCATTGATGGTGTTTTTGATGAAGAACGCATCTTCCCGGGAGCTGTCATTCCCTTACAGGACAATGAGGGACATCACTTCTACGCTACCGTAAGCGAAGTAACCAATGACACTGTAACTGTAGATTTGAACCATCCTCATGCAGGTAAAGATCTCACTTTTGAAGGTGAAGTAGTAGAATCCCGCACAGCCACTAATGAAGAAATTCAGGAAATGGTAAAAATGATGAGTGGAGAAGGATGCGGCTGTGGTTGTGGTGACTGCGGAGAAGGATGCGGTGATGAAGGTGGATGCGGATGCGGACATTGTCATTAATTTCGTTAAACAATAGATAAAGAAGAGGACGGAACAAAACATCCGCCCTCTTTTTATTATTGATAACGAAACAATACTGATTGGCAGCTTCAGTGTTTCTTCAAACATTTCAAAAAAAGAACTTGAAGTTTCAAAAAGATCTAGTTCTTTTCTATTAAACATCTAGTTCTTTTAAAAAAGAACTAGACCTTTTTTAAAACGTCCGGTTCTTTTTGACTATAGGACCGGTTATCTTGATTCATAGGCGAAACAAATGCATTTAGCTGGGTAATAAACACATTTTTCTTCTATTGCAAGACACAGATAATAAGACTAAAGAATAACATAATGTAACAAAGAAGTTAAAAATGAACAGAGAGAATGCCAAACCGTTTGCCCATTCCAAACACTATCTGTATTTTTGGCAGAAATATTCTGATCAAATGAATGAGAATGTCCTTGCCAAATTGAAAATACTCGCAGAATCTGCTAAATATGATGTTTCCTGCTCTAGTAGTGGGACCGTGCGCCGTAACCAATCCGGCGCATTGGGAAACACCGTAGGCGGCTGGGGGATATGCCATAGCTTCGCCGAGGACGGTCGTTGCATATCCTTGCTGAAAATAATGCTGACCAATTATTGTATCTATGACTGTGCCTATTGTATCAATAGAAGAAGCAATGACATTCCCCGCGCCACGCTTTCGGTAAGCGAACTGGTAGACCTCACCATCGAATTCTACCGACGCAACTATATAGAAGGGCTTTTCCTCAGTTCCGGCGTTGTACGCAATCCTGATTACACCATGGAAAGGTTGGTACGTGTTGCCAAAGACCTGCGGTTAGTACACAAATTCAACGGATATATTCACCTGAAAAGTATCCCCGGAGCCAGTCGCGAACTAGTCAATGAAGCCGGACTCTACGCCGACCGTCTCAGTGTAAACATAGAAATTCCCAAAGAAGAGAATCTGAAATTACTGGCTCCCGAAAAAGATCACAAAAGTGTATACCAGCCCATGCGCTATATCCAGCAGGGAATACTTACCACAAAGAAGACCGAAAAAAATTCCGCCATGTTCCACGCTTCGTTCCTGCCGGACAAAGTACGCAGATGATTGTCGGTGCCACAACCGAATCAGACAAAGACATCCTTTATCTTTCTTCTTCACTCTACCAACACCCCACCATGAGGCGCGTCTACTACTCTGGATATATATCCGTAAATACATACGACAAACGGCTTCCGGCACTGAACAGCCGCATGGTACGTGAGACCGTTGTATCAAGCCGACTGGCTGTTACGTTCTATCAATTTAAAGTAGAAGAAATAGTCGATGACTCCTATCCTGATCTAGATTTGGAAATCGAACCCCAAATTAGGTTGGGCATTACGGCATCCAGAACAATTTCCTATAGATATAAACCAGGCAGATTACGAAATGATTCTCAGAGTACCGGGTATCGGAATCAAATCAGGCAAGACAAATCATCGCGTCACGCCGCTTCTCAAAACTGGATTCTATGAACTGAAAAAAATAGGTGTAGTGATGAAAAAGCGCAATACTTCATAACCTGCAACGAACTCCCCACCCGGACTGTTAATGAACTAACTCCAACAGGAGTACGCAGACTGTTAGTACCCAAACCCAAAAAGAAAGTGGACGAACGCCAATTAATACTAAACTTTACTGATAACGAATGATTCTGTTTATCTACGACCATACATTTGAAGGCTTGCTGACTTGCATTTTCGATGCTTACTTCCGCAAAACCTTTCCTGACTTGCTCTTGATGGAAGGCGAGCCGCTACCCTTGTTTTACAATGAAGCCATACACATAGCCACTGATGAAGAGAAAGCCGGACGCGTGTGGCGCGGATTACAGAAAAAAATCTCCAAGCATGCCCTTTTCAGCTTGACCTGCTGCTGGTTATCAGAATTACCAAAGGTGGACGAAATGCTTTTCCACTATATCCAGAAGGCCATAAACTCTCCTCATTCTATCGAGACCAACTTTGCCGATCCTGATGTGCTGGAGCTTGCGAAAATCTATAAAAGAGTAGATGGAGAACGAGTACATCTCATGCAGTTCGTCCGTTTCCAAAAAGCAGCGGACGGAACTTTCTTTGCAGCCGTAAAACCTCAATTCAACGCACTGCCACTGGCTGTGGATCATTTCAAAGACCGTTTTGCCGACCAGCGTTGGCTCATTTATGATGTGAAGCGACAATATGGGTATTACTATAATCTAACAGAGATGGAAGAAGTAACATTTGAAGATCCCCGCCAAGCACATCTGGTCACAGGAATGCTAAATGAAACATTGATGGACAACAATGAGAGATTATTTCAGGAACTTTGGAAAACATATTTCAAGTCCATTTGTATCAAAGAACGTTGGAATCCCCAAAAACACCGGCAAGATATGCCTGTCAGGTATTGGAAATATCTGACGGAGAAACAATAAACAGTTCTTCCGGATATCCCACATCTACTAAAAACAAGGCATGTCCCGGCACAGAACTACCGGCACTACAACGATCTTTATTCTCTATCACCTTCCTGAACCCATCTAAAGTCATTTTACCACGCCCCACTTCCACCAGCGTACCTACCACAGCCCTTACCATATTCCGTAAAAAACGGTCGGCTTTAATAGTAAATACCCATTCTGTTCCACTCACCCGCGTCCATTCAGCATACATAATCCGGCAATTATTCGTCTTCACATCAGTATGCAATTTACTGAAACTGGTAAAATCAGTATAATCAAACAATACACGGGCAGCCTCATTCATTTTCTCAAAATCCAATGAATTAAAAAAGCCTCCAAGCATAATGACGGTTAAACGGATCTTTCCGGATAGTCACATAATACTTATAAGTACGATAAGTCGCGTCAAAACGGGCATGCGCATCATCCTTCACCCGCTTCACATCGTAAACCGCTATATCGGAAGGAAGCAAGCGATTCAATTTCTCCGTTATCTGAACACAATCCAACTCCTGGTCATAATCAAAATGCGCGACCATGAGACGTGCATGCACGCCGGCATCAGTACGTCCTGCTCCCACTACCTCTATTTCTTGACGGAGAAAAGTAGAAAAAAGCCGCATTAATGTTTCCTGTACACTGTCACCATTGGGCTGAATCTGCCAACCGTGATAATTTGTCCCATCATAAGCCAAATATATGAAATACCGCATCGTAAAGCCTCTAACCAAGTGAAAATTCAATAATTCAGCGGGCTGTTATATGAAAAACATCCCTGTTTCAACTCATATTTGATATAGCATTTGTCCGACTTCCGAAGATCACGGAGTACCTCGGCCAATACCAACTTCAGCGTATCCGGACTAACATCCTGCATAGGACGTCCATCCGGATCTTCCACTTTACAAAACCGACGGTAACTGACATCGAAAGTTGTCCCAAAAGCATGAGCTGAATTAGCAGAAGCATTTCCATTGCGACGACGAAGACGTTTCACATCATCTGCCGTACGAAGTACAGAAGTAACAATGATTTGATTAGGATTCAATCCTTTGCAACTCAATGAATCCAAAAATTGGCTCCTATTGTATCCAATAACGCACTAGCTTGCGGAATCAGAAAAGGAATGGAGTGAGTCAGCGAATCCATAGCATAACGCTCACAAGGTTTTATCTGGACCAATTTACCACCCAATCCCTCTGCTTCCGAACGAGAAGCCAACGGGCGAATTCCTATTTTCTTCGCTACACTGAGATGAGTATCATTCAAATCACCGAAACTACGTTTATAGCTAATTACACCTTTTATATTATGAGGCTCATTCATCTTCATGGACATATCTTTTTCCTTGCAACCGGAAGAAACTGTCAAGGAAAACAAAAGTGACAATAGCGTGCAACATGCACCTTTCATACAATTCATAATCTAACTATCTTTTCAAATTCCTCGCAAAGATAGATTAAAATCCTTTTTCTGAAAAAGCTTATGCAAATAAATTGCCCGGAAAATAAGAACAATGAAAACCTTTCATTAAATTTGCACCCTATAAACAAGTACGTAAAGTACCTAAACTAGTTAAATGATAGAAAAACATATAGTTTTAGAGGATATTGATCCTGTTATATTTTATGGCGTAAACAACGTCAATATGAAAATGATACAAGCTTTGTATCCCAAATTAAAAATTGTGGCACGTGGAAATGTCATCAAAGTATTGGGAGACGAAGAGGAAATGTGTGCTTTTGAAGAGAATATATTGGCTTTGGAAAAGCATTGCGCCCAGTATAATTCACTGAAAGAAGAAGTGATTTTAGATATAGTGAAAGGTCGTTCACCCCAAATAGAGAAAACAGGGGATACTATTGTATTCAGTGTAACAGGAAAACCGATCGTCCCCCGTAGTGAGAACCAATTGAGGCTGGTACAAGAATATGAGAAGAACGATATGCTGTTCGCTATCGGTCCCGCAGGTTCAGGAAAGACCTATACCGCTATTGCCCTTGCTGTCCGTTCTCTGAAAAACAAAGAAATCAAAAAAATTATTTTGAGCCGTCCAGCTGTAGAGGCAGGAGAAAAACTCGGATTTTTACCTGGTGATATGAAAGATAAGATTGACCCTTATCTACAACCACTATATGACGCATTACAAGATATGATTCCCGCCGCCAAGCTAAAAGAATATATGGAACTGAATGTGATTCAAATTGCCCCATTGGCATTTATGCGCGGACGCACCTTGAATGACGCTGTAGTGATATTGGACGAGGCTCAAAATACCACCACCCAGCAAATTAAAATGTTCCTCACTCGTATGGGGATGAACACCAAAATGATTGTAACAGGTGACATGACACAGATAGACTTACCATCTTCACAAACTTCGGGATTGATACAAGCACTAAAAATTCTGAAAGGCGTGAAAGGAATCAGTTTCATCGAACTCAACAAGAAGGACATTGTACGGCACAAACTGGTTACCCGCATTGTGGAAGCATACGAGAAGTTTGAAGAAAAACAGAAAACCCTTCATTCATGCCATTCTGGACGAAGTGAAAAATCTGAAAACATAAAACGAATTTATTGATTTTAATTATAAATAAAGACATGAGTAAAGCATTAACAAGAACAGACTTTAACTTTCCGGGACAGAAAAGTGTGTACCACGGCAAAGTGCGTGATGTATACAACATCAATGACGAAAAGTTAGTAATGGTAGCTACCGACCGTATCTCCGCATTCGACGTAGTTCTGCCTGAAGGTATTCCCTACAAAGGACAAATGCTGAACCAGATTGCAGCCAAATTTCTGGATGCAACTACTGACATCTGCCCCAACTGGAAAATGGCGACCCCAGATCCTATGGTTACCGTAGGAGTTATGTGTCAAGGTTTTCCTGTGGAAATGATTGTCCGTGGTTACCTGTGCGGTAGCGCATGGCGTGCTTACAAAAACGGCGTTCGCGAAATCTGTGGTGTACAACTTCCCGAAGGAATGAAAGAAAACCAGAAATTTCCCGAACCAATCATTACTCCAACCACTAAAGCCGAAATGGGCCTGCATGACGAAGACATCTCTAAGGAAGAAATTCTGAAACAAGGTCTGGCTACTCCCGAAGAATACGAAATATTGGAAAAATATACATTGGCTCTGTTCAAACGCGGTACTGAAATCGCTGCAGAACGCGGACTGATCCTGGTAGATACCAAATACGAATTCGGTAAACACAACGGCACTATTTACCTGATGGATGAGATCCACACTCCGGATTCAAGCCGTTACTTCTATTTGGAAGGTTATGAAGAACGCTTTGCAAAAGGCGAACCTCAAAAACAACTTTCTAAAGAATTCGTACGCGAATGGTTGATGGAAAATGGTTTCCAAGGCAAAGAAGGACAACAAGTTCCCGAAATGACTCCGGAAATCGTAAATTCTATCAGCGAACGCTACATGGAACTGTTCGAGCACATCACCGGCGAAAAATTTGTGAAAGCAGACACTGAAAACATCGCCGCACGTATAGAAAAGAACGTAACCGAATACTTGAAATAAATAAAAATGAAAAATTAAAGATTAAAAGACAAGTACAGGAATCCAAAAATCCTCCACCCTCTCCTTTTAATCTTTAATTTTCAATTTTAATTAAACATGAACTACCCACAAGAAAAAATCAAGCCCTACAACGCTGACGAAAAGAAAAGCGTCCAAGTAGAGAAAATGTTCGACAACATTGCCCCTGCTTACGACCAGTTGAATCATGCCCTTTCATGGAATATTGACAAAAGCTGGCGCCGCAAAGCCATTAACTGGCTGAAACCTTTTCACCCGCAATACATAATGGATGTAGCCACCGGAACGGGCGATTTTGCCATTCAAGCCTGTCAGACACTTCACCCCCAAGAGCTGATAGGTACCGATATATCCGAAGGCATGATGAATGTGGGACGTGAAAAAGTAAAAGCCGCCGGACTGGACAGCCGTATCTCCTTTGCTAAAGAAGACTGTACAGCACTTACCTTTCCCGACAAACGCTTTGACGCTATTACCGTAGCATTCGGTGTACGCAATTTCGAGGACCTTGACAAAGGACTCCGCGAAATGCACCGCGTACTGAAAGACAACGGAAAACTAGTCATATTGGAACTCTCTGAACCCGACTGGTTTCCCATGAAACAGCTATATGCTGTCTATTCTAAAATAGTCATCCCCACTTTGGGCAAGCTACTCTCTAAAGACCGTAGTGCCTACACTTACCTGCCGCAATCCATCAAAGCCTTTCCACAAGGCGAAATAATGACAGACATTATCCGTAAAGCCGGATTCAATCAGGTGAGTTTCAAACGGTTGACGCTAGGTATCTGTACGCTTTATTTAGCAACGAAATAATTTAAAGTATAGAGTTTTATGAAAAAATATGGTTTGATAGGTTATCCGTTAGGACACTCGTTCTCAAAGAACTTTTTCAATGAAAAGTTTCATTCGGAAAACATTGATGCCGAATATGTAAACTTCGAAATCCCATCCATCAAAGAACTGCCTTCTGTGTTATTGGCTAATCCTGATTTAGTAGGGTTCAATGTCACTATACCTTATAAAGAACAAGTCATCTCTTATTTGGACGAACTGGATAAAGATGCGGCAGCCATCGGAGCCGTCAATGTAATCAAAATTGTCCGCCAAAAAGGTAAGACTAAGCTAATAGGCTATAATTCCGATGTGATTGGTTTCACTCAATCTATCGACCCCTTGTTGGAACCCCAGCACAAAAAAGCTCTGATTCTAGGAACAGGAGGTGCCTCGAAAGCGATTGCCTACGGACTGAAAAAATTAGGTTTGGAATGCAAATTCGTATCACGAAACCTGCGTGAAGAAATGCTGACTTACAATCAGCTCACTCCCGAAATCATGGATGAGTATAAAGTAATTGTTAACTGCACTCCTGTAGGTATGTATCCCCGTGCCGATGAATACCCCAATATTCCATACCAATATCTCACACCCAACCATTTGCTTTATGATTTGTTATATAATCCTGACACTACTCTTTTTATGAAAAAAGGGGGCAGACAAAGGGGCAATTACCAAAAACGGTTTAGAAATGCTCTTATTGCAAGCCTTTGGTGCATGGGATATATGGAACAAATAGATAAGGTATGAAAAGAAAAAAAATGATTATTGGAACGAGTTGTATATTCGTTCTGCTTATTATAGTCCTACTTGGAGCCAGTCAATATATGCTGGACTATTCCTTACGCCCTAAAAACAGGGGAAAGAATTTAGAAAGTTCCTGGCAATATATGTTTAAGACTTACTCCTATCTAAAACCATGGATAGATAGTCTGAAACAGAACCAAGCACTGAAAGATACCTTTATCTATTCTCCCGACCACGTAAAACTGCATGCTTACTATGTGGCTTCCAGCCGCCCGACAGCCAAAACCGCAATTATAGTACACGGGTATACAGACAATGCCATCCGCATGATGATGATAGGTTATCTATACAATAAAAAATTGGATTTCAACATCCTCCTACCTGATTTGCGCAATACTGGTCTGAGCGGTGGAAATGCCATACAAATGGGATGGTTAGACCGCAAAGATGTAACACAATGGATGGAGGTTGCCAATCGAATTTACGGTGACAGTACCAGCATGGTAGTACATGGAATCTCGATGGGTGCAGCCACCACTATGATGGTTTCAGGCGAAGCGCAACCCGACTATGTGAAATGTTTTGTCGAGGACTGCGGATATACCAGCGTATGGGATCAATTTTCCAAAGAATTGAAAGAACAATTCGGCTTGCCTCAATTCCCGTTAATGTACACTGCCGACTGGTTATGCCAGCTGGAATATAGATGGGGATTCAAAGAAGCATCCGCATTGAAACAGGTAGCCCGATGCCATCTGCCCATGTTCTTTATCCATGGTGATAAAGATGACTACGTACCCACATGGATGGTGTACCAATTGTATGAGGCAAAACCTCAGCCCAAAGCATTATGGATAGTTCCGGAAGCAGACCATGCACATTCCTATCTGTTCAATACCGAAGAATATACCCAAAAAGTAAAAGCATTTGTAGACAAATACATCCAATGAGAAAATTGACATTTTTACTTACTTTTTTCATGCTCCTTGGCTCCGTCCACCTTCAAGCCAAAGAATATGCCATAAAAGACATACCGATGGTACATTTGCAAAACCGTACCCGCTACGTCAGCAATCCCGACGGTATCCTTTCATCAACCGCTGTCACCACTATGGACAGCATCCTCTACGCTTTAGAGCAAAAAACAGGTATACAAACATTAGTGGTAGCGGTAACAGGTATAGAGGGAGGTGATTGTTTTGATTTCGCCCACCGGCTGGGACAGGAAACGGGCGTAGGACAAAAAGAACGTGACAATGGGCTGGTCATCTTGCTTTCCACCGACGAGCGGTGTGTGCAGTTCGCTACTGGATATGGTCTTGAAGGGATATTGCCGGATGCCATCTGCAAACGGATTCAGAACCGCTATATGCTGCCCTATTTCAAGGACAATAACTGGAACGCAGGAATGGTAGCAGGAATACGGGCCGTAAACGGCTATCTGGACGGTTCCATGGAAAATATAAACAATGACGAAAGCGAAGATGATCCCTTAGAATTCATCATCATCTTTTTTGTGATTTTCGGAGGATTTATTGGCATCGGATTATATGCAAACTGGCGTAAAACACGCTGCCCCCATTGCAAAAAACACAAATTGCAACGTCTTTCTTCCAAAGTTATAGACCGAAGTAACGGAACAAAGACTGAAGAAGTAGTATATAAATGCAGAAATTGCGGACATATCCTCAGACGGAAAGAACGGTCGAGAGATGAGAATTACAAAGGTCCCCGAGGAGGAGGTCCATTCATAGGCGGAATGGGAGGAGGATTTTTTGGTGGCCACGGTGGAAGTGGCGGCGGATTTAGCGGAGGAAGTTTCGGAGGTGGAAGCTTTGGAGGCGGAGGAGCCGGAAGCCGTTTTTAAGAACAAGAATATTCATAATTTTAATAGTATATACATATGAAAAAGTCAACGATTATTGTAATAGTAGTCATTGTATTAATTGCCATTTGGGGAATAACCTCTTATAATGGTATGGTAAAAATGGATGAATCTGTCAGCACAGCGTGGAGCAATGTAGAAACCAGTACCAACGCCGTTCTGATTTAATCCCCCAACTTGGTAAATACAGTAAAGGGATACGCCTCACACGAAAAAGAAACTTTTCAAGCTGTAGTAGACGCCCGTAGCAAAGCCACTCAAATGCAGATCAGCGCCGATGACCTGACTCCCGAAAAAATGCAGGCCTATCAAAAGGCACAAGGCGAAGTAGGTAGTGCGTTGAGCCGCCTGCTCGCTATCACCGAAGCTTATCCCGACTTGAAAGCCAATGAGAACTTCAAAGAGTTGCAAGCACAACTGGAAGGTACAGAAAACCGAATCAGTGTAGAACGCAAAAGATTCAATGACACAGCACGCGCATATAACACAGCTATCCGCACTTTTCCCCGCAATTTGCTTGCAGGTATGTTCGGATTTGACAAACGCCCATATTTTGAATCTGAAGAAGGAGCTGATAAAGCACCTAAAGTAGAATTCTAACTTTTACAAGTCCCTGTTTCCAATCTTAAGAAACAGCTTTCGGGTACGGATTGTAGAAACCATGCAGTTTTTTTATGCCAAACTGTAAAAATCATACAATCCGTACCCTATTTTTATCCATCTCACTAATTTTTCAACAACAATCAAGCATATTATCCCTAAAATCATTATCTTTACGGAAAGAAACTTTTAAAACTACAAGCAATATGTTCAATTCATTTGGTAATATTTTCCGGTTAACCAGTTTCGGTGAATCCCATGGACCGGGAGTAGGCGGCGTCATTGACGGCTTCCCTGCCGGTATTAAGGTTGATATGGATTTCGTTCAGCAGGAACTGAACCGCCGCCGTCCCGGACAGTCATTACTTACCACCAGCCGCAAGGAGCCTGATACAGTGGAATTCCTTTCAGGTATATTCGAAGGCAAGTCCACCGGTTGCCCCATCGGATTTGTGGTATGGAACAAGAACCAACATTCAAACGACTACGAGAATATCAAGAATCTGTTCCGCCCTTCACACGCAGATTATACTTATATGCAAAAATACGGAATCCGTGATTACCGTGGCGGGGGGACGTTCATCAGCACGAGAAACCATTTCGCGCGTAGTAGCAGGAGCTTTAGCCAAATTAGCATTGAAACAACTAGGAATCAGTGTCACAGCTTATACCTCACAAGTAGGATCTGTCAAACTTGATAAAGATTACAAAAGCTATAACCTCGAATTGATAGAAACAAACGATGTGCGTTGTCCCGATCCGGGGAAAGCCAAGGAAATGGCAGAGCTTATCTGGAAAATCAAAGGAGAAGGCGATACAATAGGTGGTGTAGTGAGTTGCGTCATCAAAGGATGCCCTATCGGATTAGGCCAACCCGTATTCGGGAAGTTACATGCCGCACTAGGAAATGCCATGTTAAGTATCAATGCCGTAAAAGGTTTCTCTTATGGACAAGGTTTTGACTCCATGGAACTAAAAGGCAGCGAGCAGAATGATGTATTTTATAATAATAATGGAAGAGTAGAAACAAAAAGTAATTATTCCGGAGGAATACAAGGAGGCATCAGCAACGGACAAGACATTTACTTCCGTGTGGCATTCAAACCAGTTGCCACAATTCTGATGGAGCAACATACTGTAAATATCAACGGCACAGACACGACCATGAAAGCCAAAGGACGTCATGACGCCTGCGTGCTGCCGCGTGCCGTCCCCATTGTAGAAGCCATGGCTGCCATGACCATTTTGGATTATTATCTGATAGACAGGACTACACAACTATAAGAATCATTCAATTATGGAAATAAAACAATACATTAAAGAAAATGAAGCGCGCTTCATGGAGGAACTTTTCAGCCTCATCCGCATTCCCAGCATCAGTGCTTTACCCGAACATAAAGACGATATGCTGGCCTGTGCCTTACGTTGGAAAGAACTTTTGTTGGCAGCCGGAGCAGATGAAGCCATAGTAATGCCCTCACAAGGCAATCCATTGGTATTTGCACAAAAGCATGTAAGCAATGATGCTCCTACCCTATTGATTTATGCCCACTATGACGTAATGCCTGCCGAGCCGTTGGGCCTTTGGAAAAGCCAACCTTTTGAACCTGAAATTCGCGACGGACACATTTGGGCACGTGGCGCTGACGATGATAAAGGACAAGCTATGATCCAAGTAAAAGCATTCGAATACGTAGTAAAAAACGGACTGCTGAAACACAATGTGAAATTTATTTTCGAAGGTGAAGAAGAAATAGGTTCTCCCAGTCTGAATACCTTCATCAAGGAACATAAGGAATTGCTGAAAGCCGATGTAATTCTAGTTTCGGATACCAGTATGCTAGGCGCGGACCTTCCCTCTCTGACTACAGGTTTACGAGGTCTGGCTTATTGGGAAATAGAAGTGACCGGTCCGAACCGTGACCTTCATTCCGGACACTTCGGCGGAGCGGTAGCTAATCCTATCAATACCCTGTGCAGTATGTTAGCCCAAGTCATTGGCGAAGACGGACACATCACTATCCCCCATTTTTATGACGATGTAGAGAAAGTACCGGCTGCCGAACGTGAGATGATTGCACAAATTCCTTTCGATGAAAAAAAATATATGGAAGCCATTGGCGTAAAAGCACTGAAAGGTGAAAAAGGATATTCCACTTTAGAACGTAATAGCTGCCGTCCCTCTTTTGATATTTGTGGTATCTGGGGCGGATATACAGGTGAAGGTTCAAAAACCGTACTTCCCTCAAAAGCATATGCCAAGGTATCGTGCCGACTGGTTCCACATCAAAACCACGCAGTTATTTCCCAATTGTTTGTGGACTATATCCAGTCTATCGCTCCGGAATATGTACAAGTAAAAGTAACCCCGATGCACGGGGGCGAAGGATATGTATGCCCCATCACCTTGCCCGCCTATCAGGCTGCCGAAAAAGGCTTTGCTAAAGCATTCGGGAAAAAACCACTTGCCGTACGCCGTGGAGGAAGTATTCCTATCATCAGTGATTTTGAACAAATCTTAGGTATAAAGACCGTTCTCATGGGATTCGGGTTGGAAAGTGATGCCATCCATTCGCCTAATGAAAACTTCTCTCTGGATATATTCCGTAAAGGAATTGAAGCTGTGGTAGAATTCCATCTCAATTATTAATCAATAATAAAAATGAATGCGGCAACAATCTTTAAAACTCTGACAACTGTTACTCTTTCAATAACATTACTAATGACAGGAGGTTGTAACAATATGGAAACAAAAAAAAGAAGAAACAGGAAAAAACACGGCTATAGAAAATATCTTTGCCCGAAAGAGCGTCCGTGCCTATACATCCCAACCGATAGAAAAAGAGAAAGTGGACTTATTAGTAAAAGCTGCTATGGCTGCACCGACAGCAGTAAACAAGCAGCCTTGGGCTTTCGTGGTAGTGGATGACCGTACAGTATTAGATAAACTAGCCGCCGAACTGCCTTATGCCAAGATGACGGCACAGGCTCCACTAGCCATCGTGGTTTGTGGTGATTTAAGCAAAGCTCTGAACGGAGAAAAAGACCGGTACTGGATGCTAGATTGCTCCGCCGCATCCGAAAATTTGTTACTGGCAGCAGAGTCAATGGGGTTGGGAGCGGTATGGACTGCGGTCTATCCGGAGAACGACCGCATTGCAAAGGTAAGGTCAGTCTTATCTTTACCAGACCATATCATTCCTTTCAATTTGATTCCAGTGGGTTATCCACAACATCGGGAAGAATCTAAAGATAAATTCAAGACCGAAAATATCCATTATAATAAATGGTAAACAAAGGTCTAGAAATATAAATTAAGTCGGCTGGTTTAATATAAATCAGCCGACAATCTCTTTCCATTCATTCATAGTTAATTTTCCTCAATCTCTAGCAGCCTCATCAAGTTTCTTTTTGGTCTTTTCTATCTTGTTTTTAGCTTTATCCAAAGTTTCCCCAACCTCATCAGCTTTATCCTCAATCTGATCCTTGGCATCATCCATCACGTCTTCAACCGATTCTTTGGCTTTTTCTATACGCTCCTCAAATTTATCCTTTCCTTTCTTTTCACCACAAGATGTAACAGCAAACATCGTCATGCACACTAACACTACAAATAATTGTCTTTTCATACTTTTTCTATTTGATTATAAACTTGATTTTAAACTATGTTCAAATATAAGCATATACCCTATTTCTTACAAATTCAATCTGTTCTTTGCTATATATAAAGTCTAAATCCGACAGGAAAAAGAACTTATCCCATCAAAAAAGCCACCATAGCAAGGTGGCTTTCAATATATTAATAAAACATTCTATATTACCTGTCAAAAACTACTTTGTAGCAGGAGCTGTTTTAGCAGGAGCCGTCTTTATATTAATAAGAATACTATTTTCAACTCCTTCTTTGGTTACATATACTATTCTGTATGCCTTTACCCCTTCTTCTTTTAGAGAAAGAGAAGCACTTTTAAGAGTCGATTCGGGATATTTTTTAGCTATGGCATCTTTAACAGATTGAGGAACCTCTTTCAGGTCTATGTTTTTAAATCCGTCTTCCACAGTAACTGTATCATTCTTTACTTTCATGGTATCATCAGCCATGACAAAAGTTCCTACACCAAAAAGGAATACAAGTGATAAAAATATCTTTTTCATAATGGTTAAATTTAAATGTTTACCTACCGACAGATATCATAAAAGACAAGAAAAATATACATCATATTCAGTCATTTTCCTCCATTAGAATATCTTCGTTAAGTAAGAATACTAAATTAAGAAAACTATATTGAGAACTAAATTATTAAGAAAAGAAGTACATACCAAATATATAAACTAAAGTTTGTGGAAATAAACATTCTTTAATCCACACCAGCTTATGCTTTCACAGCCCTATCTATTCCAACTTTCCTAGCCATTAAGTAAAAAAGCTTCTGTAGAGATAGTTGTACAAACGTTTGGCATAATGCCGCAAAATACGTACTTTTGCGACTCATTTATAAAATACTATTTGAATGAAAGCACTAAAAGAACGCATTTTACGGGACGGAAAATGTTTCGAAGGAGGAATACTGAAAGTAGACAATTTCATCAATCACCAAATGGATCCTATCCTCATGAAATCCATTGCTGTAGAATTTGTACGCCGTTTTGCCTCTACCAATATCAATAAAGTTATGACCATCGAAGCCAGTGGTATAGCTCCCGCCATCATGGTAGGCTACTTACTGGAACTTCCTGTTGTCTTCGCCAAGAAAAAGAAACCCGTCACAATGGAAAATATGCTCACCACCAGTGTATATTCATTTACTAAAGACCGTTCTTATGATGTATGCGTCAGCAAAGATTTCCTGTCCAAAGGAGACCGTGTTCTTTTTATTGACGACTTTCTCGCCAACGGCAATGCAGCCAAGGGGATCATCGATTTGGTAGAAAAAGCCGGGGCCGAACTATCCGGAATGGGATTCATCATCGAAAAAGCATTCCAACATGGCGGAGATTATTTGCGTAATGCAGGTATCCGCGTAGAGTCATTGGCCATCATTGAAAGTCTGGACAATTGTGAAATCAAAATAAGATAATCCCATGCAGGAATCTCAAACCGCCCAATCCAATACCGGACTGATTTACGGATTGAACGACCGCCCTCCTGTACGAGAGGCCATTTTTGCCGCCATACAGCATTTGCTTGCTATTTTTGTGGCCATCATTACTCCGCCTCTTATCATCGCTGGAGCATTAAAACTGGATTTGGAAACGACCAGTTTCCTAGTATCCATGTCTCTCTTTGCCTCAGGTATTTCTACCTTTATCCAATGTAAACGGATAGGAGGTATCGGCACCGGCCTTTTATGTATCCAAGGAACTAGTTTTTCATTTATTGGTCCTATCATCTCGGCAGGTATGCTGGGCGGACTTCCACTGATTTTCGGCACTTGCATCGTGGCATCATCTGTAGAGATGGTCATCAGCCGCATCTTAAAATATACCCGTAAAATAATCACCCCTCTGGTATCAGGTATTGTAGTCACTTTGATTGGAATGAGCCTGATAAAAGTAGGTATCACAGCTTGTGGCGGAGGTGTCTCCGCCCAAAGCAACGGCACTTTCGGAAGTTTTGAGAATCTAGGTCTAGCTCTACTGGTACTCATTCTCATTATCCTTTTTAATAGAAGTTCCAACCGCTACCTACGCATGAGTTCCATCGTTATCGGCTTGATTATAGGATATTTAGTTGCCTGGGGCCTCGGTAGAATTGATTTCTCGGCAGTACAAAGTTTTGGTGGTTTCAATATTCCCCTCCCATTCAAATACGGACTGGATTTCGACTTCTCCGCATTCATAGCTTTGGGATTAGTATTTTTGATAACAGCCATAGAAGCCTATGGAGACATTACTGCCAATTCTCTGATATCAGGAGAACCTGTAGAAGGAAAAGTATTCATCAAACGTGCTTCAGGAGGAATTTTGGCAGACGGATTCAATTCGATGCTGGCAGGTATTCTCAATTCTTTTCCAAACTCCGTTTTCGCGCAAAATAACGGCATGATACAACTGACAGGAGTAGCCAGCCGATATGTAGGCTATTACATTGCAGGTTTCCTTATTTTATTAGGATTATTTCCCAGTGTAGGATTAATTTTCTCCCTAATGCCCGAACCTGTATTGGGAGGCGCTACTTTACTGATGTTCGGAACAGTAGCTTCAGCAGGCATTCGTATTATCGCAGCACAAAAGATTAACCGGAAAGCAACATTAGTCATCGCACTTAGTTTCGCTTTAGGTTTAAGTGTAGAAATGGTTCCTGAAATACTATGTCAATTTCCAGAATCAATAAAGAATATTTTCTCATCCGGCATTACAACAGGTGGAGTTACTGCCATCATTTCAAATGCACTGATACGGATGAAAGAGTAAAAACAAGTAATTTTCTCATAAATTGGAACTAAAGCATTAACTTTCTTTGCAAATCAGCAAAGGAAGGGAGAATAATATATATCTTTGCTCCAAAATATGATTATGACTACAGAGGATTTACAGAACCTATATCAAACCTACCTCGGAGAAGTACCCGAAGAGATTGTAGAATTACCCTCATCCGGTTCCAACAGGCGTTATTTCCGGCTGACCGGAACTAAAAAACTGATTGGCGTATACGGCACCTCCAAAGAAGAAAATGAAGCCTTTCTTTATATGGCAGTACACTTCCGCAAGAAAGGTCTTCCTGTTCCAGAAGTATACATCTGTTCTGAAGACAAGAATTGTTATCTGCAAGAAGATTTAGGAGATATCCTTTTATTCAACGCTATTGAAAAAGGGCGGGCGACCAGCGTCTTCTCCGAAGAGGAGAAAGAAATGCTGCGCAAGACCATCCGCTTACTGCCTTCTATCCAATTTGCCGGAGCAGACGGCTTTGATTTTTCACACTGTTATCCCCAAGCCGAATTCAACCAACGTTCTATCCTTTGGGACTTGAACTATTTTAAATACTGCTTTTTGAAAGCTACCGGACTGGAGTTCCAAGAAGACAAGCTGGAAGATGACTTTCAAAAAATGAGTGATGTACTGCTACGCAGTTCTTCCGCCACTTTTATGTATCGGGATTTCCAAAGCAGAAACGTGATGATAAAGGATGGAGCACCCTGGTTCATTGATTTCCAGGGAGGACGTAAAGGACCGTTTTTCTATGATGTAGCCTCTTTCTTATGGCAGGCTAAAGCTAAATTTCCCGAAACTCTGCGCAATGAACTGTTGGAAGAATATATAGACGCCCTATGTAAATATAAACCCGTAGACCGTGATTATTTCTTCAACCAACTGCGTCATTTCGTGCTCTTCCGCACCTTGCAAGTATTGGGAGCTTACGGTTTCCGTGGCTATTTCGAAAAGAAGCCACATTTTATCCAAAGTGTACCATACGCCATTGAGAACCTGAGGCAATTACTTCATAATGAATATCCCGAGTATCCCTATTTATGCTCCGTACTAAGGGAACTTACCGAACTGAAGCAGTTCAAGGATGATTTGAAGAAACGGCAACTCACAGTGAAAGTCATGAGTTTCGCCTATAAGAAAGGTATTCCCGATGATCCTACAGGCAACGGTGGAGGGTATGTCTTCGATTGCCGTGCCGTAAATAATCCCGGAAAATACGAACGTTATAAACCTTTCACCGGGCTGGATGAGCCGGTCATTCGCTTTCTGGAAGAAGACGGTGAAATATTCCCATTTCTGGATGCTGCTTATTCTTTAGTAGACGCTTCGGTAAAACGATATATGGAACGCGGATTCAGTAACTTATCTATATGTTTTGGCTGCACAGGAGGACAACATCGTTCTGTTTATTCGGCACAACACATGGCAGAACACCTCAATAAAAAATTCGGTATAAAAGTAGAGTTAATACACCGAGAACAGAATATAGAACAAACATTTGAAAGAACATTATGAAAGCAATGATTTTTGCAGCCGGACTAGGCAGCCGACTTAAACCTTTAACAGACACCCGGCCTAAAGCATTAATAACGGTGGGTGGAAAAACCATGTTAGAGCACATCATCTTAAAACTGAAAGCAGCAGGATTTGATGAAATAGTAATCAATGTACACCACTTTTCCAATCAGATTCTCGCTTTTCTGGAAGCTAACCAGAACTTCGGAATCGATATACAAATCTCGGACGAGACAGATTGTCTGCTTGATACGGGCGGCGGTTTGGAAAGAGCATACTACTTATTACATCATCCTGAGGATATGTTTACCAAAGAAGGCGAAACTCCGTATGAACTGATATTCGAAAATCTGATGAAAGGAATGGATGAGGAAGAAATAATCGAAAGAGGCTTAGGAATTATGCGGAAAGAATGCTACTTGCTCCACAATGTAGATATCCTTTCCAATTGCGATTTTGAAAGTCTTATGTATTATCATCAGAATAGTTCTAACATCAATGCCACCCTTTTAGTCAGCCCACGCAAGACCTCCCGTTATCTGTTGTTTAATGACGACAATCTGTTACGTGGCTGGGTCAATAAAGACACCATGGAAACCAAACCGGCAGGACTCCGGTATAAAGAAGGGGAATATCGGGAATACGCCTATAGCGGGATACAAGTGACTACTCCTAAAATTTTAAACCTCCTTCCCAGAGGAAATATTCCATTATCGATTTCTATCTCTCCATATGTCACAGAGTCGACATCCAGTGCTATGTAGAAGATGACTTGCAATTGCTTGATATCGGTAAACCGGAAAATCTGGAAAAAGCGGAAGAGTTTCTCAGTAAATTATAACCAGTCCAAGAAATATATCCAATAAAACAGCATCCCACCTAAAATAATGAATTATTTTAGGTGGGATGCTGTTTTGTTTGCTAGCAAATAGCTTCTTATTCTTTCGGATAAAATGGGCAGATAAAAAAAGTCGTAACTTTATGAAGTGCCCCCCAAAAGTTTTGTGTCTAACTTTTGGGGGACACTTCATTATGACCAAAGGTTCAATTTATTTTTTTGAGCTTCCTCCAAAGATACCGTTTTTACCTGTTTGGTACTGTTTTTCAGACGAAGTTCCTCATATTCTTTGTTCAGCCTTTCCACAAATTCGGAAGAAGATTCCGGATTCAGTAAACGAGCAGCCACCAAAGCATTCTGTGAAGCATCTTTCATGTGAATGACCGGACCTCCATAAACAGGAGCTATTTTCAAGGCAGTATGCAGTTTGGAAGTAGTTGCCCCACCAATCATAATTGGAATATCCAATTCCGCACGTTGCAACTCCACAGCCACATGCGCCATTTCTTCCAATGAAGGAGTTATCAACCCGCTTAACCCTATAATATCCACCTTTTCCTCTATCGCTTTCCGAACAATCGTTTCGGCAGGAACCATCACGCCAAGATCTATAATCTCATAGTTGTTACAAGCCATAACCACTGATACGATATTCTTCCCAATATCATGCACATCCCCTTTTACGGTAGCCATCAATACCTTTCCAGCGCTGCGGGCGCCTTCTTGTTTATCAGCCTCAATAAGAGGTTGCAAAATAGCTACTGCCTTTTTCATGGTACGAGCAGTCTTCACAACTTGCGGTAAGAACATTTTCCCTGCTCCAAACAGCTCTCCTACCCTATTCATACCTTCCATCAACGGACCTTCAATAATATCCACCGCCTTAGGATATAGTTTCACCGCTTCCGCCAAATCTTCTTCCAAGTGATCACCAATACCTTTTATCAAGGCATACTGAAGACGTTTCTCTACCATCGGTTCCTCACGCCACACATCCTGTTTTACGGCTTCTGTTCCGGTCGCCGTATTTTTCAACGCCTCAGCAGTTTCTATCAAACGTTCGGCAGCATCGGGCCTACGGTTTAAGACTACATCCTCTATCCGTTCCAGCACATCAGCAGGAATATCTGTATAAAGCACCGAAGTAGCAGGATTTACAATACCCATATCCATACCTTGACGAATAGCATGATAAAGGAATACGGCATGCATTGCCTCACGGATATAATTATTTCCACGGAAAGAGAACGACAGATTGCTCACACCACCACTGATATGTGCTCCGGGTAAATTCTTCTTTATCCATCCGGTGGCATTGATAAAGTCTACCGCATAATTATTATGCTCTTCAATACCAGTAGCCACAGCCAGTACATTGGGATCGAAAATGATATCATGAGGATTAAAGCCTACCTGCTCCGTCAATATTTTATAAGCACGGGCACATACTTCAATTTTACGTTCAAAAGTATCTGCCTGTCCTTTCTCATCAAAAGCCATCACCACAGTGGCAGCTCCCAATTTCTTTATCAGACGGGCATGTTCTATAAATTTCTCCTCCCCTTCCTTCAAAGAAATAGAATTGACAATAGATTTTCCTTGCAGACATTTCAGTCCGGCCTCAATGACTTCCCACTTGGAAGAGTCAATCATGATGGGTACACGGGCTATATCAGGCTCGGACATGACCAGATTCAAGAAAGTAGTCATCTCCTCCCGGGCATCCAGCAAACCGTCATCCATATTCACATCAATCACCAAAGCACCGTCTTCCACCTGCTTGCGGGCGATACTTAGCGCTTCCTCATATTTCTTTTCATTGATTAAACGGAGGAATTTACGGGATCCGGCCACATTGCAACGTTCACCTACATTAATAAAATTCATTTCGGGAGTCTGCTCCAACAGTTCCAACCCGGAAAGCCACAGCCTCTCAGGAGTGGTGGCAGGGATATGAGGAGGCACCCAGGCAGAACCGGAAATGATCAATTCCTGATATTTTGCAATATATTCCTCCGTTGTACCACAACAACCACCGATAATGTTTACTAATCCTTCATCGATATATTCCTTCACTTCTGAAGCCATTTCCTCCGGAGTCTGGTCATACTGTCCCAAACTGTTGGGAAGTCCGGCATTGGGATAGGCACTTATATAATAAGGTGCACGTGCGGCCAGCCCTTCCAAAAAAGGTTTCAATTGTTTCGCTCCGAATGAGCAGTTCAGACCGATAGAAAAAATAGGCGCGTGCTGTACGGATGCCAGAAAAGCATCCAATGTTTGCCCCGAAAGAGTACGTCCTGCAATATCCGAAACAGTAACAGAAAGCATAAGAGGAACCTCGCGCCCTGTCTTCTTCATTGCCGTTTCCGCAGCATAAATGGCCGCTTTGGCATTCAGGGAGTCGAAAATGGTTTCTATCAGAAGCGCATCCACCCCTCCTTCCAGCAGGGCCTCCATTTGTTCCTGATAGGCGGTGGCCAGTTCATCGTATGTCAAAGCACGCAAGGCCGGATTATTGACATCCGGACTCATGGAACAAGTCTTGTTGGTAGGACCTACCGAACCTGCTACAAATCTAGGTTTACGAGGGGTCTTCGCGGTATATTCATCGGCCAGTTCGCGAGCAAGTCTGGCAGCGGCCAGATTAATCTCACGACACAAATCCTGCATATGATAGTCTGCCATCGAAATCCGTTGGGCATTGAACGTATTTGTTTCAATAATATCAGCTCCCGCTTCCAGGTATTTGCGGTGAATGTCCTTTATCACATCCGGACGGGTAAGGCAAAGCAAATCATTATTACCTTTCATTTGTCCGGGTATCCCGGCAAAACGCTCTCCGCGAAAATCCTGTTCGGACAGGTTGTACCGTTGTATCATGGTTCCCATCGCACCGTCAAGGATGAGGACCCGCTCGTTGATTATTTGTTTTAATGTAGCCATAGGTCTATTTTTAGGCACGAATTACACGGACAACACGGATTTTCCTCTGTGGTTGCTACAACCGGGGACCGTGAAATTCATGTAATCCGTGCCTAAATTATTATAAAAATATTTATCCTTTTTAAAACATACGGTCCATTTCGCGACGGTCGTCTTTTTCTTTTCAACGACTCGCGCTATCATATTGTTTTTTACCTTTTGCCAATGCGACAACCAACTTTGCCAGTCCTTTTTTCATTAATAAACAGACGGACAGGAACAATCGTAAAACCGGGATTCTTTCCGGCTTCTTCCAATTTTCGCAGTTCTTTCTTGCTCAACAATAATTTACGTTCTCGACGGGCGGAGTGGTTATTATATGAACCATAGAAGTACTCGGCAATGTGCATATTCTTCACCCACAACTCACCTTGCACAAAATAACAATAGGTATCTACCAGACTGGCTTTGCCCAAACGGATGGATTTAATCTCGGTTCCCGTGAGCACGATACCTGCCGTGTACGTATCGATAAATTCATAATCGAACGATGCACGCTTATTCTTTATATTAACAGGAGTCGGTTTCATTAATTCAATATAACAGATAATTCATTAAATACAGCGGCAATCAATGCCGGACAAACAATTATAATAACTGAAGCAATCAAGGTGTATCGTGTCAGTTTCTCTTCACTTACCTTCATCAGGGTACGTGCACCCTCGAACACCACAAATACGGTGTAAAATTGCAATATCCAATGAAGGATGGAAATAGAAAACAACCCACTGACAATATCGAGCACAAAAGTCACTACCATAGAATAACCTACAAACTGCTGATTTAGTTCATACTGGTCTTCACGCCCTAACAGTTTCTTGCCCAATTGGTCTATGGCGTATGCCGCTAAAAAATATCCTCCAAACAAGGATACAAATATAGCACAACATCGTGTCATCGCTATTTGGAAAGCAGCGACTCCTTCCGTATTTCCTATGATGTACCTATAAAAACGGTAAACCACATAAGCCTATCATGGGGATAAACAAATGCTCCCAACACTTTACGCCTATCCTCTTCTCTGCTAATTTCCTCCCACACTTTTGCCGGAGACGAAATCAACGCTATTACTCGCTTAAATAAATCTTTGTAGTTCAATGCCTAATCTATTTACCTCTGTTCAACTTCAATGAAATGCAAAGGTAATTAATTCACTGGAATAAACGATAAAAAACGCATACTTCTCTTGGGGGAATCAAAAAATAAGAGTACTTTTATTATAAATTTAGAAGAAGGACAAATATAACTAAGGCAAAATGACAAAAGAAAAAACTTTGAAAGCTTTAGAATATAAAAAAACTAAATGTTAATTTAAAAGAAGGATGTCTGGGAATTTTCTCTCCATAGGGAATGCATAGCTTTATAATCAGGTTCATCCTTAAAAGATCTTATCCATACCTCTAAACCTTTCTTGCCGTATGGTTAAGGGTTTTCTTCCTGCCTGTTTTATCTCCGCAAGCCTTTGGAGTTAACTCCATAGTCTTGGGAGATAACTCCAAAACTTATGGAGATAACTCCAAAACTTATGGAGATAACTCCAAAGGCTATGGAGATAGAATACATCCGCATAAAAAGGTTTAATCAAGAGATAGAAAATGTTTATGCAACAGGAACGAATGCGATATGTTGTTATTACGGCAGCAGAAAGATCGAACCGTTTAAAAATTCATGTTAACTCTTTTCACATGCAGGAGGTATATACTGAATCTAAAGAAAGATATGAACAGGAAAATAAGAAGTAGTCCCCGTCAAATTTCTATCCCCCTTATCTTATGAATTGAACCATATAGTTCCATTAAATAAAAAATCCCCTTCAACCGTAGCTGAAGAGGATTTTACTATATAATAAAATATCATTAATAGCTTGCTTGCATATTCGAAGCACTACATTTCACTGTAGAAACAAGTTCTTTATCATTTTCTCCCTTTGCCGTCACCTTAACTACAATAGTATCACTCTTAGGCACTACTTGATCGAAAATATCACGAAATTTCATATCATTAAAAGGCATATGGAAACTAATCAAAGCACTCCCTGTCTGATAAGCATCATCAGCTCCTTTGGTCTGTTGAAGTTTTGTCACCAATGTATCCTCTTTGGCTTCTACAGCATATAAATGGAAATCGTTCATACTCAGCTGTTCTTTAGTTTTAAAAGTAAAAGGTACGTTAACATATCCATTTATGGCCCATATCTTATTATTAGAATCTTCCAATGACACTAGTGCATAATCAGTTCTCAATGTATCAGACTGAACATTAAAATCTTTATAATTCAAAATAGCCAATACGCCAACTTCACTTACCTTATAAGACTTTTTCCCTTCTGTAATTGCTTCTCCTTCCATCAATTTGATCCCTACCTGCGCACGCTTGTAATAACTGCCGTCAGATGCCTTAAGACCAGCCAATACACTTGAAGCCACTGGAGTATAAGTATATCCCCATGCATCTCCTTTCAGAACGGTTCCACCAAAAATACTACCTTCTTCCACAGTAACGATCTCATAAAGATCATAATTGGAGCCGCTATCACCATCATTCAAACAAGAACTAAAAGTAAACACCGATACTAACCCAGCAAATATTGCTGCCAATTTCATTTTTTTCATTTTCTTCTTTATAATTATTAGGGTTTGCAAAATTAAATAAAAGAACCGGTTTCCAAGAAAGAAACTTAATTCTTTTTATTGTTTTAATGATTAAATGAAAAATTGGCTTAAATACTGCGTCGTCACTTACTTTTACATTATTTTTTATTCATATCTCATTCTCTGATAAGACTTGCTTTATCTTTTGTTTTAGCTATTTTTTCCACTGAGATTCACTTGTAATCTATCTGCCATTAACCCATTAATAAAAATTAATACATAAAAGAACAAGCAGTTTAGCTATAGTACCACTTTATTTCCTATCTTTGAAACAAAACACCCATTAACCATAAAATCTAGAATATTATGCTAATACTCAAGAAATCATGTAAAGCATTGATCACCGCCCTATGTACATTGTTTATATACTCTTGCAGCAGCAATGATAAACTGGATATCAACAATTATCAGTTGCAATCCATTCAATGGAAACTTAGTGCAGATGATGCCGAGAAAGTCGATACAATTGAGTTGCCTCCTAAAATAACCAGCAACAATACAGAAGAACCTATGTCTATCACTTTTTCATTTGAAAAAAACATAAAAGAGACATCACAATTTTACAGTGACGACCCGGAACTATTCAATTCTTTGACTTTAAAAGAGAATATATTGGTTGATATTACAGCTAATGCCAGTACCTTGAGTTCTGAATATAGAAAATTATCATCCGACTTACATGCACCTCTGTCCCTTAACGAAACAGTGCTTTCCCCTCTATATAAATCAAAAGAAACACTAAAACTTTCTCCACATACAAAAGTAACGACTGAATGTAAAATATATATCAAAGAATATACAGCAACCTATTTGGCTATTTTTGCAAATGACAAAGGAGAAACTATAGAGATGAGTGGCAAATGGAAAGGAGCATTCAATAAAGGTTCCAAGGTTACTTATATTCTTAAAGATATAAAATGAAACATTTGAATTTAATATAGGGTAATGAAGTGGACTACAGCATAACCAATCCTCATCTACCCTATATTTTTCAAGAACATTTTTTTAAATCAGCCTATGACTAAAAGAATCGGCATAAATATATAGTTAAATATGTAATCTACATGATACCTGTATATTATTTTTGCCGATAAGATAAATTTCCATTCCTACCGATTCGGTAAAATAAACTATTTATGAACACTGTATTCTTCAACGAATACATCCAAACAAGCCCTAAATTTATGACCGATTTCACCCCGTGGACACTCTTTGTCGATACAGGCATCATCTCAGTATTGCTACTGCTCGGCAAACTCATGAGAGTAAAAATAAGATTCATCCAAAAGCTGTTCATTCCCCCCAGTCTGTTGGCCAGGGTTTATGGGACTGGCCTTGGGACCCTCACGGTTTCGGCCATCATTCCTCTTTCCACCCAAACAGGAACTTATGCCGGCATATTGATAGCCTTCATTTTCGGTGCCCTCCCCCTCACCTCACAAAAAGGCAGCTAAAAGGAGATGCAGACAATATAGGCAGCATGTGGGCATATTCACAGGCAGGAATGTTGTTGCAATGGGCTTTTGGGGGGACTGTTGGGATTGC
>ENA-OQBV01000303-OQBV01000303.1-human-gut-metagenome-genome-assembly--contig:-NODE-303-length-28962-cov-3.670366_pt1 | contig 28962 bp, 24 predicted proteins | sample MGYA00242750_ERZ504559 | MGnify/ENA primary metagenome ERZ504559 (study PRJEB26092, sample SAMD00036230) | human gut metagenome | host: Homo sapiens | study: EMG produced TPA metagenomics assembly of... | reverse complement strand
TGGAGATTGCAAAATGTCTAGAAGTGGATGTTAATGAACTTCTAAGAATGAAATAATTGGTTTAAGATAACCAAACAGATGGACTAACATGGATGAGTAATAATCTATCCGAAATTCAAAATAACATAGTACTTTTACCAATTTCAACAGAAAAGATATAACCAATATGGCTGAAGATATTAAAGATGAAGATAGTTCTGAATGATGATGAACTAATCTGTGTCCTAACTGGCAATAAGAAAAAAGCAAACGCAAAGGAACTGATGCTTCAATCAATAATTCTTCAAATGAATGAGGAGTATGGATTTGAGATGTCTGACATGAAGCGTGATTATACGTTTTCTTTTCAAGACGAAGAAGATAAGCGAAAACGTGTCTCTGTCGATCTCGCTATATTCCGTGCAGGTGCAGCCAAAGAACCTGAAAATCTTGAACGCATTTGCATTGTTTGTGATTCAAAAGTTAAAGCAGCAGACCCTAAAAAAGGTGTTGAAGGCGCATTGAATTATGCGCTTCGTGCATCATCTTGTGATTTTGGTCTGTGGACTAATGGTGACGAGCTTCACTTTAGCCAAAGGATAGAAGATGCTATTGGCAATGAAAAAATTGTAGATATTGCAGATTTTCCAGGTGTTGATGAATCTATCGAAGACATGGAGCGTAAAGGTGATCGCTCTCAACCTCGTAAGCCAGCAAACGATTCATTAATCAGAACATTCAAACGTTGCCATGATTATATTTACGGAAATGAGGGACGAAAGAAAGATGCTTTTTGGGAACTTCTTAATCTCATCTTTTGCAAGATTTATGATGAAAAGCGGAGATACTTATGTGCTGAACGTAATGAATCATATCATCGTCAATTCTGGGTCGGTGTAAAGGAGCGAAATACTCCAGAAGGTCAAAGAGCGGTAGCAAAACGTATAAAGTCTATTTTTGAACAGTTAAAGGCAGATGCAATATTTAAAGAAGTATTCGCTGGAAACGAACAGATTTCCTTGTCAGACTATGGAGTCGCTTATGTCGCTTCCGAAATTGCAAAATACTCTTTTTTAGATGCAACTGTTGATGTTAAGGGTACTGCGTATGAGACAATTGTCAGCAACACGCTAAAGCAAGAAGCCGGACAGTTTTTTACACCAAGAAATGTAATTAAGTGTATGGTAGAAATGCTTAACCCCACGATTAACTCCCGTGTATTAGACCCAGCATGCGGATCTGGAGGCTTCATTGTTATGGTTCTTGACCATGTTCGCAAACAGATAACCAAGAACATGTTTTCAGAGTTGGAGGGTGCATTACTTGAAGCAAAGGCAAATTCTGATGCGGTAAATGTAAAAGTGAAAGAATATGCAGAAAACATGATTTTCGGCTTCGATTTTGATCCCGATTTAAAAAAAGGCTGCAAAAAATGAATATGGTAATGGCAGGTGATGGACATTCAAATATTTATAATATTAATTCATTGGAATATCCTAATGGCACTTTACCAGATGTGGAAAAAGTCAGCGAATCTGTTGCTAATAGTATAAAACATAAAGGAGATATAGATGAATGTGACAGTGCTTATTCTTTAGATAATGCATTGGGTAAATTTGATTGTATTTTCACCAATCCCCCTTTTGGATCTAAAGTGGAGGTTGCTTCTACTATTGCTGAGAATTATGAGCTGAAAGCTTTCACAGCACCAGAAGTCTTATTCATAGAACAATGTTACAATTTTTTAAAACCAGGTGGGAAAATGGGAATAGTATTGCCCGATGGAATACTCGGAAATCCTAAAATGGAATCCGTTCGTAAGTGGATATTGGAGCACTTCAAACTATTAGCAAGTATTGACTTGCCTGTAGAAGCTTTCCTTCCACAAGTTGGAGTACAAGCATCATTGCTCTTCCTTCAGAAAAAGACTGCGTTAGAACGTTTAGTTGATCCTAATAGCGAAATGTATGATGTATTTATGGCTATTGCGGAAAAAGTAGGTAAAGACCGAAGGGGTAATGTAATTTACGAACGAGATGATGATGGAGCTGAAATACTTTTTGTGGAGAATAAAGAATGGGCTAGCTATAACCATAATGGAGAACTTATCTCACGTCACCGTACGGAACGGGTAAAGCATGTAGATGATGATCTGCCAAAGATAAGTACAGCGTATAAAAAATTTTTGGAGGGGCTATTATGAAATGCGGTACTATTACTATGCATAGCATTATAGGATCTAATAGAATTGATCCATCATATCACTTAAGTGATGCTATTTGGTTTAGAAATTTACAGAATAAGCTTCCTTATGGGAATGTTCACATTAAAAATGTTGTTGAAAAAGTATTTTTAGGTAACATTTTTTCCCGAATCTTTGTTAAAGATAAAGAACATGGAATTCCCTATCTTTCAGCATCAGATACAGTTCTTGCAGATTTGAATACAAACCGTTTTTTATCCAAAAAACAATCGGAAAAGTTGAATTATTTAAAACTTCATAAGAATTGGATACTGATTACTTGTTCAGGAACCATAGGAAATGTAATATTCACGAACTCAACATTTGAAGGCAGGATAGCAACTCATGATTTGATTCGTGTTGTTCCAGATGACAGTAAAATGCTGAAAGGGGTTGTATATGCTTATTTATCATCTAAATATGGCTATTGCCAATTAACACAATCAAAATTTGGAGGTGTGGTAAAACATATAAATGCAGATCATGTATATGATATATCTATACCATTATTCCCTACGCCATGCCAAGAAGAAGTAAATAACTTAATTAATGATGCCTCAAAATTAAGAGAAGAAGCAACAGCTATGCTTACTACAGCGAGAATTTATCTGAAGAGCAGGGCTGGGCTAAGAGATTTAACTACTGATGATTATGATTATTTTGGATCAACATTCCAATAATCGTGAAATATCATGTTTTATTCGAAGTATAAAAGATATTAATACAACGACTTTCAATGCATTTAACCATTCAGAGAGAATAAGAACAAAAATTCTACCTGAACTAAAAAACTGTAATACTATTAGCTTATATGAAGCGCTTGATACAAACAAGTTACAGTCACCTATAGGAGTCTCCGTTAAGGAATTAGAAGAAGGTCATGGAATTATGTTGATAAATCAATCGGATATATTTAATCAACATATTAAAGGCAAATGGGTTGTTAATAGGCCTCAGTATAAAAAGTATCTACTTCGTAAAGGTGAAATTTTAATTGCTAAAATTGGTACCTTGGGTGAAAATGAAAACCTTTTGCAGATGTATGTATGTTGGAGATGAACTTAATGGACAGCTCGTGTCAAGCGCTTTTTATAGAATGTCTACCGTTGAAGGCATTCCATCAGGCTATTTATATGCATGGCTTAGTAGTGACTATGGATTTCGCCTTATTCGCTATACACAATATGGAACAAAGCAATGCTATCCTAATCCCAAGTTATTATATACACTACCTATTCCTATACTAGAAAGAGAGGACATGGATAAAATTCATACTATGGTCAATGAGGCTTATTCAAAACAATATGAAGCAAACTTAAAAGAAAAAAGAGCAATAAAATTAGTTGAAAAGGAAATAGAAAGTGTAAACAAAAACTAAAATGTAATACACGAGGCTGATACATCATTAAAGTATTTTAAAGTACTGATAAATAGATAATATATGGCAAAAATATATATACCCAAATTTCTGGGGGCCCTGTTAATGCAGGAGAAGAAAGACTCATTAAGTTCTTGGAGCTAAAACTACCAGATAATTTTTATCTGGTTCCCAATGGAGAATATCCGAGTATGAATGCACAGGGTGCAGTTCAATATTGGGAGTATGACTGTATAGTCATAGCTCCTCATGCTATCTATGCCATAGAGAATAAAGACTATAGAGGACGAATAGAAGCAAATGATACTTCATGGTTTATTAATGATACAGAGAAGCCAAATCCGATAAAATCAGCTACTTTCAAAAGCAAATTATTAGCCAGTTATTTAAAAAAGAAAGATCATCGCTTTGGTTTGGCTTGGGTGGATGCTATTGTAACCCTTAGTTCTCTTGGACAAAACAAATCAGGTTTTGAAAGCGGATCGTATTGCGATAACAAAACATTTCTTTTGAATGACGAACTTGTAGACTATTTGATGGATCATGACCGTCTTCACAAGTCTGCAAATGCTATCAGCCATCTTCAATTACCTATTATGGAATATCTTGTCGGTAGCAGTGAGTCCAAAAAGAAGAAAAAGACAGAGGTTTGCAATTATATCATTGATGAAATATTAGAAGCAAATGACGATTATGTGGAGTATTTGTGTCATAGCAAGTTCTTCCAGGATAAGAAGCATAAGATACGTGACTATGCTCTTGATAAAGAGGGACTGTCGCCAATGCAACTTGATCGGCATAATAAATTAGTGCATAATGCAGAAATGAGTGAAGAACTACTGCCAGCTTCTCCTCTTATCATCAAAAGTCGTTGCCAGACCAGTGAAGATGGGAATCATTATTACGTCATTACCGATTATCTGGAAGAGCATTCTTTACGCAGTGCTATGCAAAGGAATACTTTCACGGATAAAGATAAAATTATGATTATTCTCGATTTAGGTAAGGCACTTGCATTGGCTCACGAGAATAATGTTATTCATCGTAATGTATGTCCTGAGAATATTTTCATTCAGGTTGATAGGCATGCAGCTTTAGCAAATTTTGGCTTATCTTATAATGTTCTGCATGAACCGGATAAACAGAATATATCATTGAGTATGGATGCATTTGATCGTGATCCATATACTTCAGAGGATGTAATAATAGGCGATTATTCTCCGGCTTCAGACGTTTACTCTTTTGGAGTGATTGTATATGAGCTCATGGTTGGAGAATTGCCATTCTCAAATTACTTACAACTTAAAGCAAAGGGTGGTTCGTTGACAGAAAACATGATGCCAAGTAAACGTAACCCCAATGTTGATCCCTGGGTTGATGTTGTTTGCAGCAGAATTATAGTAGAAGATGCAAGCAAGCGATGGTCAAATATTGAAGAAATCTGTGATTATATCTTTAAAGAAGCTATTGAGAAGAAATACGGTCAACAGGAAAAACATCCCGAAGCTAAAGATTGGAGCGAACTGAAGAATGGAGACATGATAACTCCAGAAATTTCTTTGTATAAGGAATTGGGTGAAGGTGGGTTTTCAAAGGTCTTTCAGGCTCTCCATACCCTTCAGCCAGGAGCTATGTTTGCCGTCAAAATATTCAAGGAAGGAGTTAGCCCTCAATCTACAATAGATGAGTTTAACGCCCTGAAGGATGTTAGTCATTCGAATATAGTCCGTTTCAAATATAATGGGACAACCTATGGAGGATTGTTCTACACCTTGATGGAGTTCATCAATGGTAAGGATATAAGAGAATATTGTATTGGAGATAAATATTTTACACTGCCAATAATATATAAGTTCATTCATGAGATGACTTCTGCTCTGGCATATCTTCACGCCAAAAAACTCAGACATCGTGATATAAAGCCAGAGAATATTATTTTTGAGAAAAGTGGGAAGTTCGTCTTGATAGATTTCAACATTGCCACAAGTAATGTTCATGATCTTGACAAGGTTGGAACTTGGCCGTATTTGGCGCCTGATTTAATGAATGGTCAAACCATGCAATGGGAAGACAGTGCCGATACATTTGCATTAGGTATAACATTATATGAATTGTTGACACATAGTTATCCTTGGCCAGGCAAAAGAATACCTGTCTTAGACAAAAAACCGGCAGATATTATGTCGCTAAATTCTTTAATAAGTCCAGATTTTGGAGCATTTGTCATGAAGGCTATCAATACGCGCCATGAGAACCGCTTCAAAGCGGCAAAAGAAATGTTGGAGGCTGTAGAGGCTATTGGTGAATCGGGAATAGCTAAGAAAACAGAAGTTTCTGTCCTCAACTATAATGGACAAGAATTACAAATCGTAGATTATATCAATAGCCTTTATAGTCAGAGTCAAGGAGGCAATGCTGGGACACGGGCAGGATGGAAAGGTAATAATATACTAGACAAAGAAACATACACAGAGACAAAGTTAGATACCGAGCTGCTTTCTGCAATCAAAGAAGGTAAATATCGCCTTTTAATTATCACAGGCAATGCAGGAGACGGTAAAACAGCCTTTATTCGCCAAGTAGAACAAGTAGTGATGAGATTGAGTACTTTGACGATACTCATAATGGAGCACGTATCCGTTTGAGCGGTATTGTATATCAGACTAATTATGATGGCTCTCAGGATGAAATCAATATGAGAACAGTGATGTTCTTGTTGATTTCTTTAAACCATTTGAGGGTTAAGAGGCAATTCAATCAAGCGCCTGAGGTCGTATTATTGCTATCAATGAAGGTAGATTGATGGATTTTCTTGAAGGATCTCCTGAACATAAATACCTCTATGATGCCATTGATGAATATTTTTATAAAGGCGGAATTGCCAAACTTCCTGATGGCGTAATGATCATCAACTTGAATCTTCGTTCTGTAACTGCTAAAGATAATAATGGAGATTCATTACTGCGTAAACAAATCAAAGCTTTGACATCCCCTCATCTGTGGAGTAAATGTAAAACTTGTCCATTAGTAAACAAATGTTTTATCAATTTCAATGTCAGTTCTTTTAATGATTCAGCTGTCGGAAATGAAATTATTACTCGTCTTGAATGGATTGTAAGAACTATCGTCTATAAACGAGAAGTTCACATTACAATGCGTGATTTACGTTCAATGATAGCATGGATGTTGACCCGCGACTACACATGTGAGTTAATACCAGTGCTCGTTCAAAGAGAAGAAGATATAAAGTCTAAACTTGAAGATGCCTCAGATGAATCTGAAAAGGCAATGTTGCAACATGAATACGAACGGATGCGTCTTGAAGAATGGCTTAGGTTGTATTTTAATATCACGGCTCCCGAAAGTGCTTTATTCCCTAATTTACGTTCTGAGGATAGAATCATAAAATTATTACGTGAAACGGATATTGCAAATGTCGCAATCCCAGATAAGGATAGAGATTTATACTATCGAGACAAAAACGAGCTGGATTATTTGGCATTTGCTTCTCGTTCTACGACTTCTTTATTGGATGAATTTAATTCATTGCTAACAATAAAACCAAGTTACGATATGTCCCCTAAAGAGATAGAGTTCCTAAAGATTCGCCATCAAACGTTTATTCGCCATCAATACTTTGAGGGTAAGGTCAATTATATGCAGCGTATGCCATACCAATCTATCAAAGATTTTTATAATATTCTTAATAGTAATGATACTAACTGGCTGGCTGAGAAAAAACGTTTGGCTTATGCCATCTCATGCAGTGAAGGTTGCTGGAATCCAAAAATCTCATCTCGGCATTTACTCCTTTCTTCTTCAAGAGTAAATGATCCAAGTGGAAAAAGCTATCGAAGATTCCCTCTTGAAGACTTTGACTTGATGGTAGATACAAATGAACGTTTAACAGAGTTCCTTGAACACGAACACGACAATTTTGTATTCAGGTACAAAAAGAATCATTCTGTTCAGCTTACGGTGTCGCTTGACCTGTATGAAATGTTGTATTACATCAAAAATGGATTCAGCCCTTCAATAAGCGATCTTAGAGGACGTTTTATAGAGTTACAGGTATTTAAAAACCTGCTTGCAAGTGAAACCTATACAGAGGTTATCGTAACCAACAATGAAAAGTCTTATTACAAGATTTCTCTTGAAAGAAAAACTATGCAACTGATAGTAGAACCTTTAAATGATGAGGAGGAATAAGCCATGCAGATGCCAATAATAGACAAAGAAGAAAAAGCTTTTCGCGACCCATATATCTTTGCATCAGATGTAAAAGCAATTACACTTGACAATGTTCTTGTGAATCTATTTATGCTCATGCGTAATAATGGAGCACGTATCAAACTCATGTTAAAGTCTGGAATATTTCATGATATTAAATCATTAAAGAAGTATTTTCAGATTTTAGAAGAAAATCATGATGTAATCGGTTACTCAGATAATCCTGAAGCGATAGAAAGCTGGCTTAGAAGTAGCCTTGTAAATATGGTATTTCGTGGCAAAGCGAAAGAGAATGTTGCGTCTATGCGTCCTCTTCATTTGGAAAGCTACAGAATACGAAATCAACGGCATACACGTGATTATAATTCTGCCGACCAATTATTTATCATGCTAAGTCAGCGTCCAGAAGTTATGAAAGCTCTGAAAAACTATCTTTCAATAGGTTGGGACAATGCCAGCCGAAGATTAGTCGATAGTTCGACGTTGGATGTTGATACTGCTGGGATTCTTCATTTAATTAAATTGGTTGATATAGATACAAAAGCATCATCATCTCAAATAGTTATTAAACCGTTGCTGGAAAAACAGGCAAATCTCTTCTGTGATGATATAATGCGTCTTTTGGCGTATCAACATAGTATTCCTCGCTCTGTATTTATTGACTATTTGCGTATATTAGTTGGATTCCATCTGTCATTATATTTTCAAAAACTCATATACCTATTGCCCAAAATGGTTAAGGAAGGCACGGTTGAAGTCGTGGACGATTGGAATCAAGTGGTAGATTTAACAGATAAACTTGAAAGTAACATTGCTCCTATAGCTTGTTCAGATATGGATAAGACATTAAATGGATTGATTGATTATATTCGAGCCTCTTATTCCATAAGAGTAATGCGTAGGCTTGAGACTCCAAATGCTTCTGTAGCTAAAGCTCTTTCAATGATAAAGAATCCAACTGTTGAAATCAATGCTGATATAAATGCAAATTTGCGTGCCATTTACAATAAATATTACGCTAATGCAAAAACAGCAGAGGAACAGCAGGAAGCAGAACAAAATGTAAAGGATTTACAGGATTATCTTCAGTTTGAGGAAACACCTCTTGATAAATATGTGCAATGTTTAATGAAAGTAGGTGCTGCATACCAATTAAAGTTTTCTCGCGACTTCATTGATAAAGCATCAATGAAGAATGAAGCATCTGCTTTAATTATTGATGGAAGGAGTCGCAAACACACAAGACGTGGAGCTATTGGATCGAAATTATTAGAAGTACTGGTGCAATTATTAGTTCTCGAACAAACACCTTCTGGTGAAATAGGCTCACGACCACTCAGTATTCGCCAGCTTGCAAAAGAAATACGAGACAGATATGGCTTGATAATTGACGGCACCGATGAACCTCGGTTTAAGGATGCTGATATTAAGACACATCTGGCGTTCAAAGAAAACATGAATGCGCTCAAAAACAAATTGCGCCAAATTGGTTTCTATACTGATTTGAGTGATGCTTCTTCTTTGCAGAAGATTCGTCCGAGGTATAAATTCAACCATTAATAAAAGAAACAATGAATATAATAAAAGCATATTACGACCATATTCTTGACATATTCATGGAAGTATATGGCAAAAGCATAGAGTCTGCACAACCTGGTAATTGTATGAAAGTCACAAGCCTTTCATTAGACATACTACATGACTTGTATGCCCGCTTGTCTCTGCTTAACACAAAGACTCTATTTTATATACTCACAGAAAATCCAGACATGACAGGTTCAGAGTATATAACACCTACAAAGTTGATCGAGCTCCGAAATGATTTAACAAAATCAATTCTGGTGCTTATACCTGTCAATAGCTCAACTTCTGCTGAGGATTCCTATGGTAATGCTACTTTTAGGGAGCTAAGCATTTCTAATTTTGATGAAATACTATATCAAAAGCTTGAAACACAATTATCTGGAAAACAAGCTATAAAGGATACATTGAATTACGTAGGGAAAGCTCTTGACTGTACACTTCAAGATAAGATTAAATATCTGCTTTATGTTATCTTAAATGGAGGAACAGATGAAGCTATTGGAAACGGTTTATATTTGCTAAACTTACTTCCTGACTCCTCATTAGTTTCAAAGAAAGAATATATTCCTCAATTCCTTGTTAAAAATGACGAATGTATTTCTGTAATGGCTGATTATTCAATGGGTATTGCAGATAAAATTAGTACAATTCCTGTAAAACCGGGCACAATTCAACAAAATGTAGCAAAATTTTTACGTGAGAATAACTCACTAATTAGCAGAAAAGACTTATGTGCGCAAGTTTTGGAGAAGTATCCTCAATTGAATTTTTCCAATTGGTATAGCTATCTAAAGAACATAACTGAATTAGGTGTACTACATGTAACAAAAGTTGAATTAGGTGGTAAAGTCTTTCGTCTTGACGATGAAGATATAAAACTTAAGATGGAACCGAATAAAGGAGCCAAAGTCAAGCTACGAATCTACTTTTCACCCAAGCCCAGTGCTTATACAGAACTGAAAAAAGTAAAGATTGCCATCATGAATGGTGATGGTTTCTATAAAGAGACTGATGTAGTAACTAAAAAAATATCTGAAAACAACAAGGATTATCGTGACATAACATTTTCGCTGAATAACGCCTTTGAGAACGGAACATATTTTTTCCATGTATATGCAGAAAACAATGATGGTACTGAGTTAAATGTATCAGATGTATTTAGGGATGAAGCTATTCAAAATGAATGGGAAAAGATTAAAGCAACCGGTAATATAAGTAAAGAAGAGTTTCAACAGCAAACCAGACGTTTGCTGACCTCAGACAGTGACACGTTCTTTTTGCAAGTCGTAAACGCTACGGATGAGCCGGAGGAAACAGGAACTCGTATGAAGATAAACAATGTCCTTCAAGCGTATTTCCGCTATCGTATAGAACTCAATCGAAAAGGACAGGAACTTACTATTCCTCAAAGGCAAGCAATAAACGACAAATCTGGGAAAACATCTGACGATGAATATAAGAGTTGGCAGTTTGCAACACATATAAAAACTTTTCAATTACGATATAATACAAACAACAATTATCAGATTCCACTTTCAATCAAGCTTCTTGAATTGGAAGAGACGATTCTAAAAAAACAGCAAAAAGCTGGGCTATATTGATGCTATAATATCAGATAACTATACAGATGAGACTCTCAAATCTATAATTCCGCGAGAAATAGATGATTTACAAATACCTCAATCTCTTATTGAGAAAAGAGTGTCTTTATTTGAAAGCATTCTAAAATCAGCACCAGATAGGACTGGAGTAATTGAGACTTACGAAGTATTTAACCACATCGGTGACATAAAGGAGTATATTCATGAGTATCATGTATGGCTAAAATCTCTTGATGAAAAGAATATGAGTCAGTCATTAGCTGTTCTCATACAAAGTATTGATACGGTTTCTCTTCAAATAGAGATGCCAGATGACAGAATTGCTCATGCCAAACTGCTAACACCTCTACATCCTATCAGACTGGGATGGTTAGTCAATATATATGAGCAATATGAAGAATGGGAGGCCAAAACAGCAGAAGATTCTCGCTACAGAAAGCCTGATGTTTGGTATAAGAAATTGGACAACTTGTTCTATGGAGATTTACTTCAGGATGTTGCTCCATTAGTTATGCGCGACATTCATAATGAAGACTATCTCCAATATGTTGGTGAACTCTGTTTTGGCTGGGGATTCTATGTTAATCCTCAGCAGTCTGGTGATGACACCTTTTCAACAGGATTTCGCCAGCTAAAAGCATATGTGTCCCAATTACTTAATATCGGCGTTCAGTATCGTATAGATTCTGATGTAAACAAGCAGATGGTTTACCGTCTGATTTGGAAGTATATAACACAGCATCCTTACACAAACAAACTTATTATAAATATATTCAATGCCGGCGATGCAGCTGTTTTCGCTGACAACCTTGTCATGCTTGAACGTGATACCGCAAATACACCTTTTGATATTCATTACGAAATCAGAATGTTTTGCGACGATAAGCGCTTTCCTCAAGGAGAAGCATTAAGAGACTTATTAAATCCGGATACCCAAGTATCAGAAGAAGCCGAGAATTTTTCTCAAGCAGATGACAATAGGTTATTTCCCAAATTGCGTTTTTCTGTCAATAGCGTAGATGAATTTACCAATGACCCTAATAAATATCCTGCACATCTTTCTTTCTTGGTAAATCCATTTCCAACTAAAGCGTCGCTTAAACGTTCAAATACACGGCAACAGTCATTTTTCTTAAATGGTGTTATCACCCGTCCGATAATTCAAGTAGAAAAAGCAGAAAAGGGTTATATGTGGCATAGATATATATCTGAAGCACCATTAGCAAATCCTGTATCAAATTTTTCTAATGAAACTCAGGAACTGTTTTCAACTCTTCAGTGGATAATTGCAAACTCTATGACTACAGATCATGAAGTATCTGTACCATCGCTTACGCTAAGTATCAAAGATAAAAACTCCATCCTACTGTCATATGTGCATGATATTAGCGATTGGGTAATAACTTTTGATAAAAACATGGGGCCGGAATTCTATGATATTCCATGTAAAGAAGGTGAAACTCCATATCTTTTAGACTATCTTCCAGGTGTAGAATTAAACGGTATATCATCATTCCTGACTTGCAGACCGACATCAGAAATAGAAGGATTATTAGTACCTCATTTTAAGAGCTTTGGCATTAATCTGAGTGATAAAGAATCATTTTTTGAACTTTTAGCTGATATTCGTTCTGTTTCAAGTAGCATGATAATGCAACTTGGAAGCACTAGGAATAAAGCTTTTGAAGTGTTAGGTACAACTTTGATGAAACGAATGCTACGGAAAAAAAGGACTTGTTTCTGATTCATTTATAATTCCTATAGACCTTCACCAGGAGTTGTTCCGAGATATGGATGCAAAATCACACGAGCGTGCTGACAACCTATTAGTTGATTTTCATACAAATAAGAGAGAGATTGTTTTCACAGTAATTGAAATCAAATGTCGTCAAAACTTATCTGATGATGAGCTTTTAGCATTACAGGAAAAAATGCGTCATCAAATAGACAACACTATTTTAGCTCTCAGAAAACATTTTGATATTGATTTTCAAACTCCAGATCGGCTTGACCGGGAATTGATGACACTTGAATTGCAGTCTTTACTTATGTTTTATTCAAAACGTGCAGCAAGGTATCTGTATCTCAATGAAGAAACAGCAGATGAATATGAGAAGTTCATCCTTTCTTTAATTCAAGGGAATTATACAATCAGATTCAAGAGGCTTGGATTAATATATCAATTCGGTAGTACTGAGTATCAAAGGAAAGATGATATGAACGGGATTTTATACTATATCATGGGCAAGCCAATGATTGAACGTATTCTCGACAAAGACATGTCTGTCAAGACAATTGATTTGGAAATGATGAATGCTGATGACGATTTCCGCACTGCCTTTGAGAAATCTGATCGATTGATGCGCGAAGAATCCTTTAAATTAAGCCACAACGATGAAGAGTTACCATCTAAAGAGATAGATAATGTAGAGTTTTTTGAGGAATCACGAGGAAATATTATTGGTTCTTCAGAATATGAGGAAGTAAAGGATAAGCCTAATTCCGAAGAAAATCCAGTTAACGAAAATCTTTCAGATTTAGAAGAAACGAACTCTGATAGTAACGAAAAAGAACAAGGTAATAATACCAAAACAAATCCAAAACAAGAAGAGATAACTGATAATAAGGCACCAGACTACGATATTCTCATCGGAAAGACTAGCGGAAGTGAACAATATGGTATTCTTGGTGAAAGTATCAATGGCCATAAGAAAATTGCTATTGATCTGAGTGAGACGAATACGATAAGTCTTTTCGGCGTTCAAGGTGGAGGTAAAAGCTATACAATCGGAACCATCACGGAGATGACCCTAAAGCAGTTCCCCAATATAAATCTTTTGCCTGCCCCTATGGCCAGTGTCATCTTCCACTACAGCGAAAGCATGGATTATGCGCCAGAATTTACCTCGATGATTTACCCAAATGACGAGGTTAGTCAGTTGAAGAAGCTTAAAGATATTTATGGAGCGGAGCCTGATAACATTAATGATGTCATCATGCTTTGTCCTGTTGACAAATTGGAAGAAAGGCAGGAAGAGTATCCTTCAATAGAAATTCATCCAATAGCATTCCACTCTACAGACTTAAATGTTCAAGATTGGATGTTCCTATTGAAAGCTGTTGGAAATGAGTCCACTTATATAAATCAGCTTCGTGCTATAATGAGAGCGAACAGAAAAAATCTCAACCTTAATAGCTTAAAGCAAAGTGTTGATGTGTCGCCATTGCTTTCGGCTTCACAAAAAGCACTGGCACAACAACGTTTATCGTTTGCTGAAGAATATATTGATGATAGTCGAAAATTGGGTTCTTTACTCCGTCCTGGTCGCTTGATTATTGTGGATTTGAGAGATGAGTTTATTGACAAAGATGACGCCCTTGGCCTTTTCGTGATAATGTTGAATATATTTGCTGGTGTTAAAGAATATCAAGGTACCAGATTCAATAAATTCATTGTTTTTGATGAAGCCCATAAGTATATGGATAACAAGGACTTGACAAGTACTATTGTTACTGCTATACGAGAAATGAGACATAAAGGAGTGTCAATGATGATAGCAAGTCAAGATCCAATGAGCTTACCAACAGAAATAATTGAACTTTCTTCGATAATGCTGATGCATAAGTTCAATAGCCCCCAATGGGTTAAACATGTACAAAAATCTATAACCCAACTACAAACATTATCATCTTCAGATATGGCTACATTAATGCCAGGAGAAGCTTATTTATGGGCAACTAAATCTACCGACAAAGGAGTTACGAGCCGTCCTATGAAAATAAGTACAAGGCCGAGAGTAACTAAGCATGGAGGTGATACAATTAAAGCAGTGTAATGAAAGTAATTAAATATAGTAACATAGGATGCCGTGAAATAAATCAAGACTATCTCGCATCATCGTCGTTTGATCAAGACAAGAGTATTTATCTTGTAGCGGACGGCATAGGTGGTTATGACTGCGGAGAGATTGCCTCAAAAATTGTATGTGATAGTTATATTCACGGATTAATCAACAATCTTTCTATAGATGAAGCAACTAAAGAAGCCTCAAGAAACATTCAAGCAGAATGTCAGAACTTAGGTGTTTCAAAGATGGGAAGTACTGTGGCTGCTGTATTCTTGAATGGTTTACAAGCTTCAATTTTTTGGGCAGGTGATTCAAGAGTTTATGTCTTTAGAGATAAACGTCTTTTGTACCAAACAGAAGATCACTCTCTATTGAATGAACTAAGCCACGTAAGAGAACTTACTTTTGACGATAAAAAACGATACAAGCATATAATAACACGTTCTATCATGGGCAATGCTGATGACAAGGTTGATCATGATAGCCTCGATTTATGCTTAGGAGACGAAATTCTAATATGTACGGATGGTATGTATAATGATTGTCCTATTGATTATTTAATAGAATCAATTCGTACGAATAATCTTGACATAGAGAAACAAAATAATAGTTTCATGGATAATCATTCATTTATATATATATTGTTATGAGAATTGAATGTGACAAAGTCTTAACCATAGATGATTTTGATGAATTGTATTCTACATGGCATGGTCGAACATTGACTGTTATGGGAGAATACATAAAAGTTAGTCAAGCAGGAATACCTTCGCGCTATTTTGACACAATATATTTGTTCGAGAGCACAGGAATTATGATTGGCTTCAAGTATGTTAGTGCCTTACCTGAATGCTATGTCTCAACCCAAGACGGATTTTGAGTCTGATTGTTATGTCGATGCAGCACCATACTTATATCAAGACAAAGGAAAGACATTCGCCGTTGTAAAACGTAGTTACAGGAACGTTGATCTTCGTAAGCAAGTTATTGGGTTAACAATAATCGACACAAGTAATTTGATGCCTCTTGATAAAAGATATACATGGCCAATGTGGGATAGTATTGAGTCAATACACAATGGCGCAGTCCTTATAAAAAAAGGAGAATGTTCTTATGGACTAGCAAGCATTGATAAATTTCCGACTTGCAATCTTGTGAGAAATGCTTTTTTAATAAAACAAGATGACTACGAAGGAAACATTTATCTTATTTACAGTTCAAGTAAAGCTATAGATATGAAGCAAATAGATTTTACAAATAAATTAGCTAAAATCAAGTAGTTATTATGATTCTAAACAGTCTGATAATTGATGCGATTAAGAAAAAGTCAGGACTATGTTTTGACAAGGCAAAAGACTATAATATCTTATGCGATAAAATATTTTCATCAACAAATAGAACTATTGGCGTTAATACCATTAAGCGGTTGATGGGATATATACTAGATGACCGAAAAACAAATGAATATACATTAAATACTATTGCAATGTATATGGGGTTTCAGTGTTGGGATGACATGTATGGTGCCTTTCGTTTAGATAGTGAGTGGAATTATTCTGATGATACAGTATATGTTCAAGATTTACATTTAGGCTCTACTATCAAGATTAAGTACTTGAATCGCACGATTATATTTCAAGTTATCACATTTAAAGGGATTCAGGCACTAAAAGTAATTGAAGCGATCAATAGTAGTTTGAAAGCAAATGACATTCTATTTGTAGAACATTTAAGAAAAGGAGAAATACTCGAATCTAAAGTCGTTTATAGAGGAGACAAAATAGGTAATTATCGTACTAATGGTGAAATTTTGGAAATGGAAATAATCAAAGTGTAAGCAGTAAGAATAAAAAAATTAATTTATGAAAGATACGTTGAAAGTAATACAAGTAGTGGTTGGCGATATCACACATTTCAATGTCGATGATATAGTTAATGCACCCAACAATAGTTTGTTGAGAGGAAGGGAGGTTGATGGTGCGATTTACAGAACAGTTGAAAAAGATTTACTGAAGTAATATCGGACGCTTGGCGGCTATTCTACAGGAGAAAGTAAAATAACTGAAACCTACAAATTTTCATGCAAAAAGATTATACATATTAAACTAATGGCTTGTATTCCGTTTCTGAAAAGAAAGATATATGAAAGATCGTTCGCTTATCGCTATAACTTCCTTAAAGAATACATTATATACTACACTTATATGTTTTATGAAGAGAATTTAGATCTATATTGACAGGATTCTATGGTTTGAATGAGCTTCCGGGAATTAGAGTGAGGGCTATTTTACAAGAAGCATTGGAAATACATTACGACAACATTCGTTTTTTGTAATACCTTCAAATATTTGTAAATTAATATTAGTAATATAAGATAACCATTATGATACAAGATAAAGATACCAATTTTGTTTACATAGCAAATAAACTTAGTCAATGGAAAGGCTATAGTGCATTTTGCAAAGAATTAATATCGATTTTGATGACTTGAAAATTCCTTATGGAAAAATTTATGATGCAAAAGATATTTGGACGAGGGATTTCATGCCTATACAGCTTGAAGAAAATGTTTTCTTGAAATACCAATATGCTCCAGATTACTTGGTCAAGATTGAAAAGAGAAAATCATACATCACAGATTGTACAGAAGCGTGTCTAAAATTAGGCATACAATATAGAGAGACAGATATAGTAATTGATGGAGGCAATGTTGTGCTCTGTGGTGATAATGTAGTTATGACCGATAAAGTTTTTACAGAAAACAACAGGGATAAATATGATGTAGACTTTCTCAAACAGTTAGAAGATACTTTTGGCCATAAAGTGATTATTATCCCATGGCACGCTACTGGTACATTAGAAGATGAAGAAGCTGATGTTTATGGACATGCTGATGGGTTTATAAAATATTGTGGCGCAAATCGTATTCTCATGGGCAATCATCGTGATTCTGAAGAAGATGAAGCTATTAAGATTCGTCAAATACTTGAAGAAAACGGTTATACGGTAACAGAAATGTTATTTACAGTACAAGAACCTAGATACGACCTGAATTGGGCATATATCAATTTCCTTCAAGTCGGTAATAATATTATCTTACCGAAGTTCGGCATCAATGAGGATGAACAAGCAAAACGGTTTGTACAAACAGCATTTCCCTATTGTCGAATACGGCAAATAGACTGTAATGTCATTGCAAAAGATGGAGGTGCATTACATTGCATAACATGGAATATAAAGAAATCATAGACAATAAACGGATAAAATATTATTTACCGGAATACTTTACTCCAGCACAAGAATTTACCTTTTTGTCAAATTGGCACTATAAAATATTTTGTGTAAATGGAAATACGGGATTCAGAAATGAGTCTCGTATTTTTTATTTTATAGATTTGCAAATGAAAAAGATTATGAAAGAAAAAAATCAAGTAGTGCCTAATGAGGTTTAAGCAAAGAGTTCCTTAACCAGTTCAAGACAGAAGCCGATGTAAGCAAGTTCCTGAAGCAGTTGCATGCCCAGGTATTGGAAAAGATGCTTGAAGGCGAAATGGATGCCCATTTGGGGTATGAAAAGAATTCTGTGGCCGGTAATAATAGTGGTAACTCACGTAATGGCAGCTATCCGAAGAAAATCCAGACCGAACATGGAGAAACTGTCATCTCTATACCCCGTGATCGTAACGGCCAATTTGAGCCGATAGCCGTGCCCAAACATGAAAGCCGTGGACTTTCTATAGAAAAGCTCGTTATCTCCCTATACGCCAAAGGAATGAGTGTTTCTGATATAGAAGAAGATATGCGTGAGATTTATGAAATAGAGCTCTCTACGTCAGCCATTTCCATCATTACAAACAAGGTAAACCAGGCAGCCCAGGAATGGCAGAACCGCCCTTTGGATCCTGTTTATCTGATAGTCTGGATGGACGGTATCGTCTTCAAGGTACGGGATAACGGCAAGATCATAAACAAGACCGTTTACCTTTGCGTCGGACTGAAACAGAACGGCCTGAAGGAAGTTCTTGGCATGTGGGTCGGCAAATCGGAAAGTTCTTCTTTCTGGATGGGTGTCCTGACCGATTTAAAAGCCCGTGGAGTGCAGGATATCCTGATTACCTGTACCGACAATCTGAATGGATTTACAGATACCATCCGCACCGTATTCCCTCAGTCATCCACTCAGATCTGTGTGGTACATCAGATCAGAAACTCCTGTAAATATGTCGTTTATAAGGATAAGAAAGAGTTTACGGCGGATATGAAGAATATCTATAATGCACCCAACAAAGAGGTTGCTGCTGCAGAACTTAACAATCTGGAAAGGAAATGGGGAGGAAAGTATCCTTACGCCATACTTTCATGGAGAAACAACTGGGATGATTTGACTGTTTTCTTCCAGTTCCCGCTGGAAATCAGAAAATAATCTATACTACAAATCTCATTGAAAACCTGAACGGAAAAATCAGAAAGTACACGAAATCAAAGCTTTCATTCCCTTCCGATGATGCAGTCAAAAAGACCGTGTATCTTTCACTTATGGAGATTGAGAAGAAATGGACACAGCCGATTCATAACTGGGGCTTGATTATGAATCAATTTATGCTTATGTTTGAAAACAGAATCCAGATATAAGAACAAACTTACAACTGAATCCTGTTTCCATTTACACAAAATTTTGGACAGTGTCAAATATTCATCCAACTATAATACTATTCAAAAACTCTAATAGTTGTTTATACTTCTCTTTCATAGTTTAGGTTTTTATCGTTTGTTACTGGAAATCGATATAATAGTAATTCATATAATCATTAATATTATCTATGAACTCTGCCTTTCCTCCACAAGACGGATGACGAAGGTATTTACAAGCTATATGAAAGTTAAGACTTTCAATAGTATTAAATGACTTCTTCCCTATACATCCTACATATTGAATATCAAATATATCTACAAGTTCACGAAAATATTTTATACCTCTTTCTATTTCCTTCTTTCTCGGTGTTCTGTTGCTCATCATATCTCCTTGCTTATGCGGATGAAAAGGACAAATATTCCATAACAATGGTACCGAGCCCGTGAAAGATTATACCAGTCTTTCAGTTTAGGCCATACGATTGAAGCAGATAGTTCTTTCTCAGGTTTTCCATCTGAAAAATCTTATAGCCAAGACCTTTCCCCATAATTTGGGGTATTATATCTACTGTAAAGTTTTCTTCACAAGTAAATGCGATTCCAGACAGCCGGCAACCATGATAACTAGGTGCTTCACCAATCAGCATAACCTTAGTATTATTACTTTTAGTTCTTTGAAGGTAGTTATACAAATTTTCTCTGCATATTTCACTCTGAGGAATATCGGGAGAATATACGTTAGTAAGTTCAGGTGTTGATTCTTCAGTTGAGAGTTCATCAATAAAAAGTCTTATTCTATCCATTTTCTTCGGGATTATATATTTCACACATTTCCACAACATACCTATTTACTTCTTCCCTTAACGACTGGGGACTTATTACTTCAAGCTCAGAGCCACAAGATAACAATTCCTGTACAAAATCATAACAGGGTTTCAGGTATAATTCGAATGTCATGTAGTCGTCATCCTGGTGTATCAGCTTCTGTGAATGATGGAGGGGAAGGGTCTTTATATACATTCCCTGCTCACATCCAACTTTGATAATAACACGTTCTTTCTCCACAGGAAATTGGATGATTCCATAATAGTCATAAAACAAGGTTTCAGCATTTTGTTCTTTTTTAAACTTAAACTTAATATCTGAAACAGTTACTGACTTTATCCTATCAAAGCAGTAAATTCGGAACTCTTCAATATCACGTCTTTTCCCAATCAAGTACCAACGACGTTTGAAGAGCTTTATGTAATATGGTTCTATGTTTCTTTCTTTCGGTTCATCCCAAAACGCCTGATAAACCATTTTAATACACAGCCCTTTCTCCATAGCTTCAGTTATCGGTTCTATGAATTCTTCACCTCCTGACGTGGTTTCGAGCATTATACGATCCTTGAGTCTGCTTCTCCTGCTTATCACATTTGAAGCTGAAACAGACTGAAGCAACCATTTATACATGGCATTATGGACTATTAACTCCTTATCTTCTATATAATATTCTTTAGTGACAGGACTATAAGATATTTCAGTTCCAAATAGTTCTTCAGCTTTTTTTCTATAGTTTCCAAATGTATTCCTATGAATCTCTACATCTTCATTTATGTATTTAGACCATTCGTTTATAATATTTTCTTGGGTATCAGGACCTCTCCTTATAAGATACGACACCAACCATATAGCAAATTCAGTTTTCATGACTTTGATTATTTTCGGCAAAGATAGCGTGATACTGCATAAGTATTTTGTGCATTGATAGGCTAATTTTGCAGCATCATCAAAAAATATAACAGATATGGAAAAAGAAAAAGTATTTCAGATTTTAAAAGAGCTGGCAAAGAACAAGAAACCAATGAATAATCTTGGTATGGAAGATTATGGTTATTTAGTGAATGAACATGAGATTGAGTGTTTCTCACATTCCTCTTCAACAGATGAGCTTGTTATACGCGTAAAGGAAGTGTTGGACAAGTTGGGAGAAGATTTACTTAATTCAAGTATTGACTTCGAACGCTTTGTTATGATTATTGAATATAACTCTCAAAATGAATTGATGATGAATGAAATGAATCCTATTCATGAATTTATTGTGAAGTTTGTAAAGGATAAAAAAATGTGTTGGGGGCTAAGTCAGCATGATGATATTGAGGGAGTAAAAATAACATTGGTAGCAAGCAAATAATTATGAACACATTTTTATGGGCCCAAATCCTATGTCTGATTATCACAATAGGAGCTTCTGTATATATCTATATCAAAAGAAAAAAATTGGGATTCTGGACAGTAAGCATATTATATCTCTTGATTCTTGGAGGGACTATATATATTGCAGTGAAGAACTATCCTAAATATTGGTTCGGGTATCATCTTACAATGAAGCCGGAGAAACAATTCGTCTTGGAACAGAATATAGAGCCAAACGAATACATGGACGATTTCAAAGAGATATGTGACATTGTCGAAAAGCATTATTCTTTAGCCGAGTATAAAGGAACATCTCTAAAATCCTTGCGTAATAAATATTCTATAAAGGTAAAGAATGCTAAGGATAGTAGAGAATATTTCCTGGCTATCCAACAGTATTTCTCAGAGCTTAGGAACTCACATACATATCTGATATATAATAAATATTCTACCCTAGCGGATGCTGAATGGAGATGTGATTCCTTATATGTTTCAATCAATCTGACTGATTTACCTTTTCAGAAAGGAGATAGGATCTTGTCTATTGATGGTATTGATGCCTTGTCATGGAGAGACAGTATAAAAAATTACCTTCCAGAATCTACTAGAGAAGGAAAATATATTCATACTGCAAATTATGTATTTTCAAGTTATGTTGATACAGTAAGAAACCTATGTCTTTGCAGAGATGATTCCGTTTTTAAAGTTAAGGTAGAGTTGAGTAGTGAGGGAATGCAACGTATATCCCAATATAACAAAGAAACTAGGAAATCAGAGAATAGGCGTATCATGGATTCACCCAAAGATAAGAAAGAATACTTTACTCTCTTGTCATTATCAGGATTTACAGATGAAGATACTGAGGAATTCATTCTCAAATACAATAAGGTCAAGAATTGCCAGTGTATTATCTTGAATCTGCTGAACAACTTTGGTGGACTTGTAAAAAAATATGGAAAAAGATTGCAGCTCTTTTCGTGAAGCAGCCTTATCAAGCTGAAAGTCTCATTACTCCGTCTGATAATTCATTCAAAGGCAAGCTGTATGTGATGACAGGTCCCAATACCTTTTCTGCAGCCGAACATCTTGCAAGTATACTGAAAGAATCTGGAAGTGCTGTACTTGTAGGGAAAGAAACGGCAGGTGATTTCGGAACCACACCACTAACGTTCTGCACGTCACATGGCACTTATTTCTGTATTGGATTCGGCAAACCGAAAAAAACGTTTAAAGGTCAGCCACGTGAAGGAAAAGGTGTAAAACCTCACATTCGGATAAAAGAGAATGCAGCTCTTTCAAACGACTTTAATACCGTAAGGGCCACATATTATCTGGCTATGAATGATATTCTAGAGGCTAAGAAAGATTCGATAAAGAAAAAAGAACGGTTGGAGTAGATTCCAACCGTTTATATAATTATTCTCTGTTTTACCACTGAAACTGGTAACAGTACAGCCATTGCTCCCCCAAAAACTACGCAAATGTATAATTTCGACATCTACCCAATTGCGCTCCTTCTAGTAAATAAATTTTATCTTTTTCAAAAATCTTTCTCTATTATTTATTTGATTTATCCTTACGTATTACGCCTATATCATCAATAATATCTTTGGTAATTCGCTCTATCGTTTTATTCATATCACTTAAATGAGATGCACTATTACCATCATTCAAATCTCTGAAATTGATACAGGGCTTTGTATGCTTCCAGAATAGCCAACTACTGCTAGAATGATATTCATTTTGTGAATTCTGTATCATTTCGTCTATGCGAGATATAATAGTCTTGAGTTTTGGATTTTCTATCTCATATGCATCTTTGAGGGGAATTATCTTATTACTATTATCTCTGATCAAAGCTCCATAATATGTACGCCAATCAACCTGAACACTATACATTAATCGGTATTCATCGAAACCTTCTACCACAAATTCTACAGACTGATATTTACAATTATTACTTTCATAATATTTACGTAGGTAATTCTTATCCAAAGCATATTTATAGCCATCAAATGATTCTTTTACAATCGGATAACCTTGATTTTGAATAGCATTTTCCAACTTTGTCCAAAAATCGGTATATAAGCTTATTTCAACCTCTTTAATAGCATCCTTATATTTCGGCAAAAAACAAATATACTTTGGATTATCTTTGATAAGTTTTATCAAATCATTCTTTTCATTTTCCATCTGATGTGTCAATATTTTAATTAAGTTCCTATAATGTGTTATACCTTCGCGTATCAGAGGTTTATCTATCGCTTTAGTTCTACATTCTTCCAACCAATTCAAAATAAATTCAGAATAGGATATTGTAAAGAAATCTTCACCTTCTTTTATCTGATTATTTCCTGTAGTTTTTTCTAGGTCATTTATTTCACCATATAACGACAAATACAACAACAGCTTATTTTCCCCCGCAATCGACTCCAGATAGTTATGATAACGTAGAAGTTGGTTTTCCTGATCTGTTGCATATATTTTATTTTCAATAGCTATATGATTGGTATTGTCAGATATATAAATATCAATCCTACCTCCTATATCTTTCCCTTCCTTATCTTTAGTTTTGAGACCAATATATTTCTCACAAACAATTTTTGCATCGCCATAGTCTAAGTTTAACTCCAACTTAAACAGTTCCTCTAATTTACGGATGAACAGTTTTAGAAAGATATCACCCATCTGATGAAGTCCCTCCGGATTAAGTAAATCTGCTATCATGGCAGAATGCACTCTTGTTTCATCACTAGTCATATTTATCACTTGAAAAAGGTTATAATTATCTCCCTTTTCCTTACGTATCTGCTCATATTTTTCTATTAGCAAGTGTATGTCATTGAACAATTGTATTAATTTACTCATTTCTTCTATAATTTGTATATCTGTAGTCTATCCACTCACCTTCTGAATATATTGTTCTATCCAATAGTAATGATAACATGCGAGAATCAACATACGATTGGTTATATTCATTGCTAACCAATATATTATCAAACTTCCCTATATATTTATGAAGAATATCAGGTCGCTCGTTGAATAAAAAGAATGTTTTAATGGCAAAGTCATCGCAATCTATTATATTCCTCTTTTTACAAAAGTTCCAGTAATAAGCATAAATATCAGACATGCTTCTAAGTTTTCCATTATGCCATCTTGTTAAATTATCTACCTTTCCATTTTCATCGGGTAAAATTAAATTCTTCTTAGCATAGCTAATTTCATTTATTACTGCACCTAAATTATAGATTTTCTTATCGAGCTGCAAATGCCTGATAATATTTCTTAGAATAACATTACTATCGTATATTTCAATTGTTTTATTGATTGGTAAAATCTCTGTTCTATAAAACCTGACATAGAAGTCGTAGAAAGTATTAATCCATAATGATTGAACCCTCTTTTCACCTATGCATAAAGCAATTCTTGACTTTAATTCACAAGTATGGCTTGGCGTATCTGTAAGGATTAGAATAGAATCAAGATGACTACTTTCATACATTAAACGTACAATCTTATTTATTATGAGATTGAAAATACCATCATCCTGTTTATTAAGAATATACTGTCTGCCATCAATTTTAGATGTAACAGTATAAAAGTCTTCATTCATTTCTTTTAAATATGATATCATAATTCTTTCAAGTTTTAATAATGCCATTATTACCTGGATAAACACCCTATGAATATTTTATTAACAGTAATCAACAATATTAACATTTATATACAAAACAAACATATTATCTTATTTATACTATGTTTAAAAGAAAACTTTAAAGACACATATGGCTTCTGCAATTAAATGATTCTTTCTTCCGCATATACAGGCGCTATCGGTAGAAACATGAACATCAGTAAAACCTGAACTCCCATAACACTCCAAACGATTACAGACAAAAACGGGGTTACAGTTCCGATAGCCTATCCGGTACATACCGAACTGGATCGGAACCGTAACAAGATTCTTAACCTTACGTATAGTAGGCTGAACACTCAATCAGAGGTAAAGTTGTAAAAAAAATAATACTGATATCATACATAGTTCAACGAACCAAAGAAGAAGCAGACTTCAACTATCAGCAACATTGAAGGTGTGGACAGAGAATAAATCACCAAAAAGTATTACCTTTGCAGCCCTGAATAATTAAATGTTATATTTTGTATAAAATTAATCGAAACAAAATCAACCATATTCTGTTCATCACATGGACAACTCGTGGTCCTAACCTTCTGCAATGGTTCTTTTAAAGTCTTTTGCAGAACGGGAAAACATTATTTATCCTTTAAAAGACTCTTTTTTATTTTCAAATAAAATTCTAATTATTTCCATAACACGATGTGTGTTAAGGGAATGATTTCTCACCCTTTTTCAGTCAATAAAAAGGGCTATTTGTTATGTACCATTTAAAATAAATAAAAGAACTAATGAGATCAATCAAACGTACAGAATATATATACCACATCAAATCATTATTGCTTTTAGGATTACCTATCATTATCGGCCAGCTGGGAAATATTATAACCGGATTGGCAGATACTGTTATGGTAGGACAGCATAGTACGGAAGAGCTGGCGGCAGCTTCATTTGTCAACAATGTAATAAATGCATTTATCATATTAGGCACAGGCTTTTCTTTCAATTACACACCCATAATTGGTGAGAATATAGCCGTAAACAAACGAATTGCAATAGGCGGATGGTTGAAAAACAGCCTCATGGCAAACTTTACAACAACAATAAGCATACTCATCGTCCTGCTCCTCATATATACTAACATAGAATTACTGAAGCAACCGGATGAACTGATGCCACTCATTAAACCATATTATATTGTATTGATGTGTTCTGTTCTCTTCGTAATGCTAGCCAATTCATTCAGACAATTTGTAGAGGGAATTATGGATGCTTCCATTTCAATGTGGATTCTTACGATTGGAAATGCAATGAATATAGCAGGAAACTATATACTTATCTACGGAAAATTCGGTCTTCCAGAACTCGGACTTTTGGGGGCAGGTATCAGTACACTTCTTTCACGAATTATAATGTTGTTACTTTTTATTGCAGTATTTGTGAAACAGAAAAAATATCTGCCATTCAGAAAAGGATTCCTGGTAACTCCTTTTAGAAAAGCATACTGGAAAAGATTGAACCTTATTGGATGGCCTATCGCGTTCCAGCAGGGAATAGAAGCTGCAACATTCTGTATCACAACAATCATGATAGGATGGTTAGGTGGAATGGAACTTGCCGCACACCAAGTCGCTATTGCTATTTCTACGGTAAGTTTTACAATCTATCTGGGATTAGGTTCAGCCGTTGCCATTCGTACAAGTATGTTTAAAGGACTGCAAGATTGGGAGAAAGTACGTCATGTAACTGCTGCTGGAGTAATTTTGGCCATCATCACCTCTATCACACTTAGCATTATATTATTATGCTGCTGTGATACGATAGGCAATCTGTTTACTGATGATGAATCGGTGTCAGAAATTGTAGCTATACTGATACCGATACTAATAGCATATCAATTTGGTGACAGTATACAAATCGTTCTTGCAAATGCTCTGAGAGGACTAAGCGATGTGACTTCCATAATGATTATATCGTTTATCTCTTATTTTATCGTAGCCATTCCTTCGGGATACAGTATCGCATTCTTTTTAGGCAAAGGAATAGCCGGTATTTGGATGTCATACCCTATAGGATTTACTTGTGCAGTCTTGCTTCTCGGATATAGAGCATTTCATATTATGAACTTCAAAAGAAAATAGTATAAGCAATATAGCAGGAATCCCTAGAGAGCCGCGAGCTCACAATCAGAACGGGATTCCTACTTTTATTGTCTGTCTGATTCAATACGAAATAATTTTACAAGCAATTGCTATTGTATAAAATTTACAATTTGGTTTTTCGGATTAAGAGGGGTCTGATCAGATAAAACCAGACTCTTGACCATATGCAGTGTTTTTTGCTTATATTCCTGAAAATGAGCTGATGAAATATGAGCTTGGTATGCTGCCTGACTGGCATAAGTTTCTAAAATTGTCACCATGCAGGGATTTTCTTTTTCACTGACCGCATACATTGTCAGTACACCAGGTTCAGTACGTAATGAGATCTCTCCCACCCTGATTGCATATTCCAAATACTCTTCAAGATATTCCGGATAGACTTCTATTTTTGACAATCGCACAATGCCATCAGCAGCCATTGGCAACTTGGTACAAGTACATGAGCATAAAATTTCAGACAGTAATATTGGCAACAGGAACTTATTCATTTTATCGTTATTTATCAATCTGACTTTCTGTAAACGGATCGGCACGATGTCCCATCAAATCTATCTTGGCATAATCACGGTCGAATTCCTCCATTTCCCATGCTGAAAGGCGTATTTTCCCTGCACCTAGAAAATCATCCAGATGCTGAGGATTAGTTGTCCCGGGAATCGGTGCAATCCACGGCTTGCGTGAAAGCATCCAGACAAGCGCAAATTGTGCAGGAGTGATTCCTTTACGTTCAGCCCATTGTTGTACTAGATATACTAAAGGCATATTATGCTTCAGGGCTTCTGGCTGAAACTGGGGTAAGTTCCACCGACGGTCATTTCGCGAGAAAGTGCTGTCTGCATGAATAACTCCTGTCAGAAATGCGCGCCCTAAGGGGCAATAAGGTACAAACCCGATGCCCAGCTCTTCCAATGTAGGAAATATTTTTGTTTCTGGTTCACGCCACCAAATAGCATATTCACTCTGTACAGCAGAAAGTGGACAAACAGCATGTGCCCTACGGATAGAACGTGCACTTGCTTCAGACATTCCCCAATGTAGCACTTTTCCTTCAAGTATCAGCTCTTTTACTACTCCGGCAACTTCTTCTACCGGTACATTCGGATCAACACGATGCTGGTACAAAAGATCAATATGATCGGTACGAAGACGCTTTAATGATCCCTCCACCGCACGACGGATATGATCGGGACGGCTGTTCAATGCAGTAGGTTTTCCTTCTTCTACCCCGAAGCCGAATTTTGTACCAATTTTTATTTTATTCCGAAAGGGTGCGACAGCTTCACCTACCCATTCTTCGCTGGTATGTGGTCCGTACACTTCGGCTGTATCAAAGAAAGTTACCCCTTCATCGTATGCCCTGCGAATTAAAGCTATCATTTCATGTTTATCATATTTTCCCCCATAATAGCCAACCATAGGCAGGCAACCAAGGCCGATAGCTGAAACGTCCAAAGCACCAAGTTTACGATATTCCATGGAACTGGCCAGGCC
>ENA-OQBV01000300-OQBV01000300.1-human-gut-metagenome-genome-assembly--contig:-NODE-300-length-29064-cov-3.820576_pt1 | contig 29064 bp, 27 predicted proteins | sample MGYA00242750_ERZ504559 | MGnify/ENA primary metagenome ERZ504559 (study PRJEB26092, sample SAMD00036230) | human gut metagenome | host: Homo sapiens | study: EMG produced TPA metagenomics assembly of... | reverse complement strand
ATAGCAGTTCTTTTGTTGTGTGAGTTTGTTGTGTTAGGGGTAATTCAACAATATAACATATACAAAAAAACTGCTACTTTTATTTGAAAAAAGCAACGATTGTATTGTACGTAATGCTAGCCATCGCGCTAGCGATTTGGTACAATAAGTGATGAAGAAAAGAAGAGTATAATTACTTATCTTATAAAGGAAGTTCAAATTTATCCGCATGGTGAATCGGAAATGCCGTTAAAGTCTATTGAGTTTAACTTTCCGATATATCGTGATGGTAAAGAAGTAAGGAAGATTTTGTGGGAATCTGGTAATACCGTTGAAAGTATCATGCTTTTGTCCCGAAAATAACCAGATAGTGTTATCAATGCGAAGGAAAAGTGCCGCTTGATAATATAATATTGCTAAGAGAGCCGTTGCGTACAAGCCGAAAGAGCGCGTGACCAACAAGATGATTAAGGAATACATAGAAGCGAAATATGGCTTCAAGATACATACCGCATACATCGCAGAGGTGAAGTGAAAATTGGGCTTGCCGATGTATGATGTTCATAATGCGGTGGAAGAATTGAAACAGCCGAGGAAACATCCGACAGCAGAGAAAGTGGAAGCAATAAGGGATGCATTGAGATATTTTGAAGTAATATAGCTTGTATTGCAAAATATTAGAAAGATTAATAGATAATTTGTAAATGAGAGGATGCTTTGATATGATGAACGAATTTTTTATAAGGAAATTAAAGAAATTTTAATTTCAGCAAGAAATAAAGTCTATCAGACAGCCAATTTTGCAATGGTTGAAGCCTACTGGAATATCGGGAAATCAATCATTGAAGAACAAGGTGGTAATGAGAAAGCGGAGTATGGTACAGGTTTACTAAAAGAGTTGTCAAAGCAAATGACACAGGATTTTGGAAAAGGATTTACCGTTGCCAATTTGAAAAATATGCGACAGTTTTATTTGACATTTCCAGATGGCTACGCATTGCGTATCGAATTGAGTTGGACGCATTATCGGCTTCTGATGCGAGTAGAGAATGAAAATGCAAGAGAATTTTATATGCAGGAAGCTGTAAAATCTCAATGGAGTACCAGATAACTTGAGCGACAGATAAATTCATTTTTTTATGAAAGGTTATTATCCAGTAAAAATAAAAAGCAAGTTGCAGAGGAAATACAGACATTAGAGCCAGCGAAAAAAACAGAAGATGTTATACGTGACCCGTATGTGTTGGAATTTCTTGGGCTGACACCTAATGATGATTTTTATGAAGTGATTTAGAGCAAGCGTTAATTACACATTTGCAGAAATTTCTTTTAGAACTCGGTAGAGGATTTTCTTTTGTTGCCAGACAGAAAAGAATTACTTTCGATGGTCGTCATTTTAGAATTGACCTTGTATTCTATAATTACATTTTGAAATGTTTTGTTCTGATGGATTTAAAAGTTGGTGATTTAACACATCAGGATTTAGGTCAGATGCAAATGTATGTTCACTATTATGAGCGGGAGCTTATGAATGAAGGGGACAATCCTCCGATTGGCATTGTATTATGTGCAGATAAAAGTGAATCTGTGGTTAAATATACGCTGCCTGAAAATGAAACACAGATTTTTGCTTCAAAATATAAATTATATTTACCAAGCGAAGAAGAATTATTGAGGGAGTTAAATCAGGAATATCAAGCGTTGGAGTCTAGCAAGACAGTGGGAGAAGATATTGGTAGTGAAAAAGAGGAGGGGAGATATTGAAATATACAGGAAAATATAAAGAAATGGCGGAACAGTTTCAAAAGGATGGTTGTGATGAATATACGATAGAGCAATTTATTAGGCGAGAGATGGAAACAGATGGGTTTACTAAGGGCGGTGGAACAACAGACCTAGAAGCTGTGAAGCTTTGGAAAAGCTATCCGGATGAGATGAAGGAAATATGGTTTCACAATGCGTTCTGTATTAACTGCGGAAAAGTATCATTTAAGCCGGGATATAGTCTGCGGAAAGATAAATTTGGCGTGGTAATTGAAGGCTTCTGTGCTAAATGCGGAGAACGGATTATAAGGTGCTGTGACTGATGAATAGGATAGAAACTGCAAAACAGTGAAAAAATGAGGAATCACCATGATATTAAGTGCAAGCAGAAGAACAGATATTCCGAATTATTATTCAGAATGGTTTATAAATAGAATAAGAGAGGGCTTTTTATATGTGCGTAACCCGATGAATGCACATCAGGTAAGTAAAATCAATCTATCACCGGACGTGATAGATTGTATTGTATTTTGGACAAAAAATCCAATCAATATGTTAGGAAAACTAGAAGAACTAAAACCTTACATGTATTATTTTCAATTTACACTGACTGGGTACGGAAGAGATGTGGAACCAAATCTTCCGCACAAGAGGGAAGCACTGATTCCCACATTTCAAAGGTTATCTGAGCAAATTGGAAAAGAGAGGGTGATATGGAGATATGATCCGATATTTCTAAGTGACAGATATACGGTAGAGTATCATATAAAAGCATTTGAGGAGATTGCGGCGAGTCTTGCTGGATATACGGATAAAGTTGTGATTAGTTTTATAGATTTCTACAAAAAAACGATGCGAAATACAAGAACTCTTGCAATTCAGCAGATGACGGCTCAGAAGACGAGAACTCTTGCTGAAAAAATGGCAGAGATTGCTTTAAGATATTTGTTGGATATTGAGACATGTGCTGAGAAAATCAATCTTCAGGAGTTTGGAATTTCAAAAGGGCATTGTATTGATAAAAGGTTGATTGAAAAGCTTTTAGGATGTGAGCTGAGCGGACAGAAAGATAAATATCAGAGAGAGTCTTGTGGTTGTTTGGAGAGTGTTGAAGTGGGAACATACAATACGTGTTTCAATGGTTGTAAATATTGCTATGCAAATTTCCATGAAACAAAGGTAAAAGAGAATGCGAGACAATATGATAAAAGTTCACCGCTGTTATGCGGAACGCTTACACAGTATGATAAGATTACGGACAGAAAAATAAAGTCTCTCAAGGATGGACAGTTTTCGCTTTTTAGAGAGTGACGCTCTGTTAAAAATCTAACCATTTTGTTAAATAAACTACTTTTAGCAAAAATAATTACAAGCCTCTCGCTTGATGCTATAATAGCTACTATTACGTTACTACACTACAGTGAGCGTATTTGTAAAACAAAAGAAGGGATGGTAAAAGCAATGAGTAGATTAGAGCTTGCGTCGCCTACAAGAGCTGATATTATTATGGAAGAGCTCTATAAGGATTTGGAACGCAGAATTGAATCGAGCCCGCCAGGATTATGTCCGGTTGATATGGCGCGTGCATTTTTGGAACTATGTCATGCACAGACCTGTGGAAAATGTGTGCCATGTCGAATCGGTCTTGGACAATTGAATGGTTTCATCAAGGATGTGCTGGATGGAAATGCGACGATGGAGACACTGGATATTATGGAGCAGACAGCGCTTTCTATTATGGAGTCGGCGGACTGCGCCATCGGCTATGAGGCGGCTCACACAGTATATAAAGGATTGATCGGTTATCGTGATGACTATGTGGAGCATATAAAAAATGGGCGTTGTACCTGTACATACAGCCAGCCGGTGCCGTGTGTATCGTTATGTCCGGCACATGTGGATGTTCCGGGATATGTAGCGCTTGTCGGAGAGGGGAGATATAAGGATGCAGTTCGTCTGATTCGTAAAGACAATCCGTTTCCGACTACGTGTGGGTTTATCTGTGAGCATCCATGCGAGGCGAGATGCCGTAGAAATATGATGGATGATGCCATTAACATCCGTGGTTTGAAAAGAGTGGCGGCGGATTTTGCAGGTGAGGTGGAACCACCGGCTTGTGCACCGTCCACCGGAAAGCGTATTGCAGTGCTCGGCGGAGGCCCGGGAGGATTAAGTGCAGCATATTATCTGCAGCTTATGGGACATCAGACAACCGTCTATGAGATGCTTCCGAAGCTTGGAGGAATGCTTCGTTACGGAATCCCGAACTATCGTCTGCCAAAAGAACGCCTTGAAGAAGATGTGAATGCTATTTTAAAACAGGTGTTGAGGTAAAATACGGTTTGAAGATCGGAACAGATATTACGATTCAGCAGCTTCAGAAAGAGTATGATGCAGTGTTAATTACCATTGGAGCAAGTACGGATAAAAAGCTGGGCTTGGAAGGAGAGGATGCAGAAGGGATCTTTTCGGCAGTGCAGTTTTTAAGAAATGTAGGTCAGAATATCATCATGGATCTGACAGGGAAAGAAGTTGCGGTAATCGGAGGCGGTAATGTTACAATGGATGTTGTTCGTACAGCAAAACGTCTTGGTGCGAAGAAAGTCAGTGCCGTATATAGAAGAAGGACTGCCGATATGACAGCGCTTCCGACAGAGATTGAAGGTGCAGTGGCAGAGGGCATTGAGATGCAGACATTAAAGGCACCGGCTTCTTTAGATGTGGATGAAAATCATCACATCAAGGGGATTTATGTGACACCGCAAATGATCAGCGCAATTAACAATGGTCGCGCAAGTATCAAACCGACCGGTGAGGAAGATGTGTACATTCCTTGTGATGTTTAGTGTTGCGGTAGGTCAGAATATAGAGACGAAGCATTTTGAGGAGGCCGGAATTCCGGTAAGCCGCGGAAAGATTGTCACAAAGAGTAATGGTTCTATAGAAAATCTGCCGGGAGTATTTGCGGGTGGAGACTGTGCAAGCGGACCAGCTTCTGTTATCAAAGCGATTGCGGGGGCGAAAGTGGCGGCTGCCAATATTGATGAGTATTTGGGATATCGTCATGAGATTTCCTGTGATGTGGAGATTCCGGAGGCGCATTTAGATGACAGAACTCCTTGTGGCAGAGTGAATTTGACAGAGCGTGAGGCAAGCGAGCGTGTGAAAGACTGGGAAGGCTGTGAGAATTGCATGACAGAAAAAGAGGCAAAGCAGGAAGCCGGTCGCTGTCTGCGATGTGACCATTTCGGATATGGAATCTTTAAAGGAGGCAGAGAAAAAATATGGTAAATCTTACAATAGACGGAAAGCAGATTACTGTAAAAGAGAATAGCACGATCATGGAGGCAGCTGCCCAGAATGGGATTCCGATTCCACATCTATGTTATCTGAAAGGAATCAATGAGATTGCAGCCTGTCGCGTCTGTGTGGTGGAGTTGGAAGGAAAAGAAAGACTGATTACCTCGTGTAATAATGTGGCAAAAGAGGGGATGGTCATCTACACAAACAGTCCGAAGGTGAGAAGGCATAGAAAAACGAATGTAGAATTGATTCTTTCACAGCATAATTGTGAGTGTGTTACTTGCCCGAGAAGTGGAAACTGTATGCTGCAGACTGTTGCGAATGATTTGAACATTCTTGAAATCCCATACAGGATGCAATTAGAGAAACAGATGTGGAACAAAGAGTTTCCATTGATTCGGGATTCTTCCAAATGTATCAAATGCATGCGTTGTATTCAGGTTTGTGATAAGGTACAGTCATTGCATATCTGGGATGTGGAAGGAACAGGCTCCAGAACAACGGTAAATGTGTCTGGACATAAGACGATTGAAGAGTCAGCCTGTTCGCTCTGTGGTCAGTGTGTTACGCATTGTCCGGTGGGAGCTCTTCGAGAGAGAAATGACACGGAGAAAGTGTGGGAGGCTCTTTCAGATCCAAATAAGATTGTAGTGACACAGGTGGCTCCGGCAGTGCGTACCGCATGGGGAGAAGAATTTGGGCTGCAGCCAAATGAGGCGACAGTGGGCATGATCCTGGATGCACTCAAGAAAATGGGAGCTGATTATGTGTTTGATACCTGCTTCTCAGCGGATCTTACGATTATGGAGGAAGCAACGGAGTTTATTCAGAGATTTACCTCAGGAGAATTAAAGGAGCGTCCAATGTTCACTTCGTGTTGTCCTGGATGGGTTCGATTTGCAAAATCCCAGTTCCCTCATATGGTCAAATATCTTTCTTCAGCAAAGTCACCGCAGCAGATGTTTGGTACAGTTATGAAGACGTATTTTGCGCAAAAACTGGGCGTAAGTCCGGAGCAGATTTTCACAGTCTCGATCATGCCGTGTCTGGCAAAAAAAGGAGAGCAGGAGATGGAGTTGTTCCACGGAGAATATGCAGGTAAAGATATTGATGTGGTACTTACGACAAGAGAATTTGTGAAAATGATTCGAGCAGCGCATATTAGTCCAGAGACATTGAAAAATCGAGAAAGTGATCGTCCAATGCAGGAGGGAACAGGAGCCGGTGTGATCTTTGGAACGACTGGCGGTGTAATGGAAGCGGCGCTCCGCAGTGCATATTTTTTCCTTAAAGGTGAGAATGCAGCGGCTGATGCATTTCAGGCAGTGCGAGCGGAAGGCTTCAATGCAAACCACGGCGTGCAGGAAGCAGAATTTCAGATTGATGATATTACCGTGCGGACAGCGGTGGTAAGCGGACTTGGAAATACAAGGGCGCTGATGAAGAAAATCGAGAGAGGCGAAGTACACTATGATTTTGTAGAAGTGATGGCATGTCCGGGCGGATGTGTAGGGGGCGGCGGACAGCCGATCCATGACGGAGAGGAGCGGGCTTTTGAAAGAGGCAAGAGACTTTATCAGTTAGATGCAGATGCGAAAATCCGTTATTCACATGACAATCCGGATATCAAGCGCCTCTATGAAGAATATTTTGGTGAGCCGAATGAACATAAGGCGCACATGCTGTTACATACAGATCATCTGGAGAGTATGGAACGATATGGAACAGGATATCGGAACTATAGAGAAGAATAAAACATTTGAAGCAGCAGTTAATCTGTAAGATTGACTGCTGCTTGTTTTAGAATGAAGTTTTTGGACGAATGTCTGATGTGTAAAATATAATGATAAAATTGTTGTAACTATTGACGATACAACAAAAACGTGGTAAATTTGTTGTAATAAAAAATATTACAACAAATTTATTGGGAGGAATGGATATGAATGTTCAGAGATGTTTGGAAATATTACGTGAAGTAAAGGATGTTGCGTTTGCCACAGTTGATGAAAAGGGACTTCCTCAAATTCGTATTATTGATGTGATGCTGGTTGAAAATGAGAAACTGTACTTTTGCACCGCAAGAGGAAAAGATTTTTACAGCCAGATTATCAAAAACAGTCAGGTTGCCATTACTGGAATGAATCAAAATTTTCAAATGATCCGGTTAGACGGTAAGGCTGAAAAATTGGAAGAACACAGAAAGTGGATTGACAGGATTTTTGAGGAAAATCCGTCCATGAACACCGTTTATCCTAATGAGAGCAGATATGTACTCGAAGCGTTCTGCATTGAGAATGGTTCTGTTGAGTTTTTTGACTTGGGAAAAGAGCCGATTGTCAGAGAAGGTTTTATGCTCGGAAGTGCAAAGACAAAAGAAAACGGGTTTTTTATTACAGATGCATGTATTCAATGTGGAAAGTGCGAAGATATTTGTCCGCAAAAGTGTATTACAGAGTATGTGGTTGGTCTTTATAGAAAAAAAGGCTTTCTTTTTGAATCTATTATGGGAGCATTTAGAAATTTCTCTGGTTGCTATTGTGATAGCTGTTTTATTCGGTGGCATAGTCGGAATCCTGATCGGTGAATTTCAAAAGACAGCAAAACTGACTTTGGGAATAATAAATTTTTTATATACAATCCCATCTATTTCTAGGCTTGGCTTTTTAATTCCTTTTTCGGGTGTTGGAAATGCGACTGCTGTTATTGCACTGACGGTTTACGCTCTTTTGCCGATGGTAAGAAATACCCACACCGGAATAGCAAATGTTGACCTTGCTATTTTAGAGGCGGCAAAAGGTATGGGAAGCACAAGAATGCAGATTCTTTTCAAGATAAAACTGCCGCTTGCGATGCCGGTTATTTTGTCCGGAATTCGCAATATGGTTACAATGACAATCGCCCTTGCAGGTATAGCTTCGTTCATCGGTGCAGGAGGTTTGGGTGTTGCGATTTACAGGGGTATCACGACAAACAACGCTGCAATGACTATGGTTGGCAGCTTACTCATTGCTCTGCTTGCATTGATCATGGATTTTCTGCTTGTTTTTTTTGAAAAACGAATCAGCAGCCGCAGCGTAAAAGTAAAAAATGGCAAATCGTATAATAGCAATTGTCGTATGTTTACTTTGTCTGTGCATGGCGATTGGCACATTATTTCCTGTTAATAGACAGGATACAATACATATCGCGACAAAGCCGATGACAGAACAATATGTGTTGGGGGAAATGTTGGACATTCTGATCGAACAGGATACAGATTTAAATGTGGAATTAACACAAGGTGTCGGCGGAGGCACGTCGAATATTAAGCCTGCAATGGAAAGCGGTGAATTTGATATTTATCCAGAATATACAGGGACAGCTTGGAATATGGTTTTGAAAAAAGACAGCTTGTATTCGGAGCAGAATATGATTTCTTTGAGCGGGAAGATGGATATGATGCTCTTTGTGACGCTTATGGTTTCACATTCAAAAAGACCATGGACATGGATATTGGATTGAAATATCAGGCAATCAATGAAGGAAAAATTGATGTAATGGTCATTTTTACGACAGACGGACAGCTAAGCGTTTCAGATGTTACTGTTTTAGAGGATGATAAAAATTTTTATCCGTCCTATCTGTGCGGAAATGTGATTCGTTCTGAAGTTTTAGAAGAACATCCTGAATTGGCGAAAATATTTAACAAGCTTACAGGGGTTATTTCAGATAAAGATATGGCACAAATGAATTACGCTGTCGAGAGCGAGGGAAAAGAGCCAAGAGAAGTAGCCGAAACGTTTTTGCGAAATGCAAATCTTTTGAAATGAGGTGACAAGAAATGAACACAGCAATTGAATTTAAAAATATCAAAAAAGTATATGGGAACAAAGTTGTTTTGGAAAGATTCAACTTTTCTGTTGCAAAGGGTGAATTTGTTACGATCATCGGTTCTTCCGGATGTGGAAAAACAACGGTTTTAAAAATGATAAATGGTCTTATCGAGCCGACAAGCGATGATATTTTTGTAGACGGAAGCAATATTCTGGATAAAAACTTGACAGAACTGCGGTCCAATATCGGATATGCAATTCAGGGGAGCGTTTTGTTCCCGCATATGACAGTAGAACAGAATATTTCTTATGTTCAGAATCTCATCAACAAGAAAAATAAGGAAAAGACCAAGCTTGCAGTTTCCAAATGGATGAAACTGGTTGGTCTTGACGAAGAGTTGAAAGAGCGCTATCCGGCTGAGTTATCGGGAGGACAGCAGCAGAGGGTTGGAATAGCAAGAGCACTGGCGGCATCTCCTGAGATTCTGCTGATGGACGAGCCTTTCGGTGCGGTTGATGAAATTACTCGTGGACAGTTGCAGATTGAGCTGAAACAAATCCATAAAAAAACGGGGATCACCGTTTTGTTTGTCACTCACGATATTTCGGAGGCGCTGAAACTTGGCACAAAGGTGCTTGTTATGGGTAAAGGTCAGGTGCAGCAGTATGCAAAGCCGGACGACCTTTTGCGTAATCCAAATACAGATTTTGTAAAACAGCTAGTGGACAAAGAGAGACGTACCTGTTATTTGCCTGATGAACGCTTAGAAGATTGTGAGTATAGCGGAGCAGGGAATAAGTAGTTCGGATGAGGCGGTGAAGAGATTTATAAATATTTTGATAAAAGTGGGTACAGCACGAAAAAACTGTGCTAAAATAGAAGCAAGATAAGCTGTTTTCCAAGTGATAAATATGTTAAAAAGTAAGGAGATGATTTTTATGAACAATAAGTATGTGGGAACAGAGACAGAAAAAAATTTAAGAAGTGCTTTTTCAGGAGAGTCGGAGGCGAGAAATAAATACACTTATTTCGCTTCCGTAGCAAAAAAAGAAGGTTATGAGCAGATTGCTGCATTATTCCAAAAGACGGCGGATAATGAAAAAGAGCATGCGAAGATGTGGTTTAAAGAATTAAACGGAATCGGAAATACGGCAGATAATCTGAAAGCAGCCGCAGAAGGTGAAAATTACGAGTGGACAGATATGTATGAGGGATTTGCGAAGACAGCAGAAGAGGAAGGATTTCCGGAACTGGCAGCAAAATTTCGCCTTGTAGCCGAGATTGAGAAGCATCATGAGGAACGGTATAGAGCATTATTGAAGAATGTCGAGACGGCAGCTGTGTTTGAAAAAAGTGAAGTGAAAGTATGGGAGTGCAGAAACTGTGGTCATCTTGTAGTGGGAACAAAAGCACCGGAAGTTTGTCCAACATGTGCTCATCCTCAGAGCTATTTTGAAGTTCGGGCTGAAAATTATTAAAATGAAACAGAAAACGGCTTATCTGCTTTAAATAAGGAATGTATGCGAACAAAAAACTTGACAATACTTTCTCATAGGTATATCATGTTTGACGTAAGGACAAAGGGGTCTTGAAAACAGGGTGTAACAGATGTTTTCATGGTATCTTTGTCTTATTCTATTTTATTTGACAGGTCAAAGTAGGAGGAAAGATGAGAACAGATATTTACCAGTCGCCACTATGTGGCAGATATGCAAGTTATGAGATGCAAAATATTTTTTCGGCAGACCAGAAGTTTTCTATGTGGAGAAAATTATGGGTAGCACTCGCAGAGAGCGAAAAAGAATTAGGGTTGCCGATCACAGAAGAACAGATTGAGGAAATGAAGTCACAGATTCATAATATTGATTATGAAGCTGCGAAAAAGTACGAATTAGAACTTCGCCATGATGTGATGGCGCATGTGCATGCGTATGGAGATGCATGTCCGAATGCGGCTGGAATTATCCATCTCGGAGCAACTTCCTGCTATGTTGGAGATAATACAGACATTATTTTAATGCATACAGCATTAAAGAGAGTGCGCGTGCTTTTAGTCAATGCGATAGACGCACTCAGCAAGTTCGCGGAACAATACAAATCACTGCCAACACTTGCATATACACATTTTCAGGCAGCACAGCCTACAACAGTCGGAAAGAGAGCGTGCCTTTGGCTGAATGACCTGTTGTTTGATCTGGAGCAGTTGGACTTTCAATTAGATAGTATGAGACTGCTTGGATGCAAAGGAACAACAGGAACCGGAGCAAGCTTTTTAGAGCTTTTTGACGGAGATGAGAAAAAAGTAGAATTATTAGAACAGAAGATTGCAGAAAAGATAGGATTTTCAAAATGCCAGAGTGTAAGTGGACAAACGTATACACGTAAAGTAGATTTTGCTGTCTTACAGGTGCTTTCAGGAATTGCCCAAAGTGTATCTAAGTTTTCAAGTGACATCAGACTTTTGAGTCATTTAAAAGAGGTGGATGAACCGTTTGAGGAGAAGCAGATTGGTTCTTCTGCGATGGCATATAAGAGAAATCCAATGAGAAGTGAGAGAATGGCTTCTTTGGCACGCTATGTGATCTGTGACCTGCAGAATACCGCAGTGACAGCATCTGCACAATGGTTCGAGAGAACATTGGATGACTCGGCTAACAAACGTTTATCTGTACCGGAAGCATTTCTTGCGGTAGATGCAATTTTGAATTTGTACATCAATGTAGTGCGTGGTATGAAAGTATATCCGGCTGTGATCAGACAGCATTTGGAAGAGGAACTTCCGTTTATGGCAACAGAGAATATTATGATGTATTGCGTGAAGAATAAAAACGGAGACAGACAGGTTCTGCATGAGGCAATTCGCCAGCATTCCGTGAAGGCTGCAGAACAGGTGAAATTGTATGGAAAGAAGAATGATTTGTTGGACAGAATCAAAGCCGACGACACATTTGCGCTTTCTGATGAAGAGATTGAGATGTTGATGCAGCCGGAGACATTTACCGGAATGGCTGCACATCAATGCGACAAATTTTTAAAAGAGATTGTGGCACCGGTGCTGGAACAGTCTAAAGATGAACCAAGTGTTACAGCGGATATTAATGTCTGAAAGGAGTTTGAAATATGTTAACAGCGATTGTAGGTACGAACTGGGGCGATGAAGGAAAGGGAAGAATGGTAGACCTTCTGAGCGAGGATTATGACGTAGTTGTTCGTTATCAAGGTGGAAATAATGCGGGGCATACAGTGATCAACGAAAAAGGAAAATTTATTATGAACCTGATGCCGTCAGGGATTTGCCGTGAGGATACGGTGAATATTTTTAGGACCAGGAGTGGTAATTGATCTGGAACATTTATACGGAGAGGTACAAAAACTGGAGGAAGCAGGTGTTTCTGTAACTCCAAAGAATTTAAAAATCAGTGACAGAGCAACGATTTGTATGCCATATCACAAGCTTTTAGACTGTTTGGAGGAAGATCGTCTGGCAGATAAAAAGTTTGGTTCTACACGTCGTGGAATCTCGCCGGTATATGCGGACAAATATATGAAAAAAGCGTTCCGCATGGGAGATTTACTTCACATGGATACATTGAAGAAAAGACTTGCAGATGTGCTTGAATGGAAGAATCTGACTGTGGAAGGCGGATATAAAAATGCGCCGGTTCAGGTGGAAGAGATGTTTGCATGGCTTGAAAAATACGGTACATTTTTTGCATCATTTGTATGTAACACAACAGAGTATCTTTCAGATGCAATGAATGATGGAAAATCAATTATTTTTGAAGCACAGCTCGGAGCGCTTCGTGATATTGATTTTGGTATTTATCCATATACATCAGCGTCCACAACATTGGCAGCATATGCACCGATTGGAGCAGGCGCACCATTTGCAAAATTAGATGAGAGCATTGGTATTATGAAAGCGTACTCAAGTTGTGTAGGTGAAGGACCATTTACATGTGAGATGTTTGGAGAAGAAGCAGAGGCTCTTCGTATGGCAGGCGGTGAGTATGGTGCAGCAACAGGAAGACCAAGAAGAGTCGGTGGATTTGATGTGGTTGCTTCCCGTTATGGTGCGAAGATGCAGGGATGCACATATGTTGCATTGACAAAGTTAGATGTGCTTTCTTATATGGATGAGATTCCGGTTTGTACGGCTTATGAGTTGAACGGAGAAGTGATTCATACATTCCCTTCTGACATTGATTCATTGAATGCAGCAAAGCCTGTATATGAATATATGAAAGGCTTTAAGTGCGATATCAGTGGCTGCCGCACAAAAGAAGATTTGCCAAAAGAGGCGCTTGAGTATATCCAATACATTGAAAAAGTGATTGAGTGCCCGGTAAAATATGTTTCTGTAGGAGCAGAGCGTGACGCATATATTAAAATGTTTTAATTTTTTTTTAGATGAAAAAGTTGTTTGTCTCGTGAGTAGATAAACAACTTTTTTTATTTTTGTGCGAGAACCGGTGGAAGTCAATTAAGAAAACAAGTATAATAAAGGAATGTAAAGTGCAAAATAATAAATTGAATGATGAGAGGTATGTTTTGAATAAGAAAGAGAAAGAACAAAGACATGTTATTAAAGAGGTGTATCCGGATTCAATCGCAGAAGGAGTTGGAGATTGAGGCCGGGGATGTGCTCCTTGCAATCAACGATCAGGCGATACAGGATGTCTTTGACTACAGATATTTGATAAAAAATGAATATATTGAAGTGTTGGTCGAAAAACAGGATGGGGAAGAATGGCTTCTGGAGATTGACAAAGATTATGATGAAGATCTTGGAATTGAATTCGAGAATGGGCTTATGAGTGAATACCGTACCTGCAGCAACAAGTGTATTTTCTGCTTTATTGATCAGATGCCGCCGGGAATGCGCGAGACACTTTATTTTAAGGATGACGACTCCAGACTGTCCTTTTTGCAGGGAAACTATATCACGTTGACAAATATGAAGCTGCCGGATATTGAACGTATCATACAGATGCATTTGGCGCCGATCAATATATCCGTGCAGACTACTAATCCGGAATTGCGATGTAAGATGCTGCATAATCGTTTTGCGGGAGAGAAACTGAAATTTTTAGATATCCTATATGAAAACCATATCGAGATGAATGGTCAGGTTGTTGTATGTAAGAATGTCAATGACGGGAAAGAGCTGGAGCGGACGATCGACGATCTCTCAAAATTTCTTCCGTTTATGAGAAGTGTGTCTGCGGTGCCGGCAGGAATTACAAAGTACCGAGAAGGCCTGTATCCGCTTGAGTTATTTACGAAAGAAGAAGCAGGGCAGGTGATCGATATGATCGAGAGCCGCCAAAAGAAATATTATGAGGAATTTGGTCTTCATTTTATTCATGCCAGTGATGAATGGTATATTCTGGCGGGACGGGAATTTCCGGAAGAAGAACGCTATGACGGATATATTCAGCTGGAGAATGGTGTCGGAATGATGCGTCTTTTGATCAATGAATTTCAGGAGGCATTAGAGCAGCTTCGAAGAAGTCAGGAATATGAACAGATGAAGAAATCATTTTCAAGAACGGTTACAATTGCCACAGGTAAACTGACCTACCAGACAATCAGTAAGTTTGCTGAGACATTGATGGAAGAATTTCCGGGACTTACCGTTCATGTATATGCGATTCGCAATGATTTCTTTGGTGAGACGATTACCGTGTCAGGACTGATTACCGGTCAGGATCTGATCGGTCAACTGAAGGAAAAGAAGGAAAGTGGCGTGAAACTTGGTGATACGCTTCTGATTCCAGGCAACATGCTAAGAAGCGGTGAACAGGTATTTTTGGACGATCTGACAGTGGAAGACGCAAGGCGGGCACTTGAGATGGAGGTGACCGCAGTGGAATCAGGTGGACAAGATCTGATCGATGCGATATTGAATGTGGATTATGCTATGGAAAGAGAAAATGATAATTTTGTCTATATACAGGCATATAAAAAAGATGAAAAATAATAAAAAGTTGGGGAATTCTCCTGTGAGGAAATGAAATCACAGGAGAATTTTTTTGTTGCGTTAGAAAAATATTATAACAGGATATTGGAAACAATAAACAAATTTAAAATTATATTTTATTGTATTGAAATTCAAAAATAAAGATGATATAGTTTGTATATATAAAAATAAAGTTTGAATGAAGGTGAGAAAATGTCATTTACAGAAGAAAAAAGAGAATGGATTAAAAAGTATATGTTAGAGAAGATTCGTCAGGATGATGGCGCATATGCCCAGAAAACGATGGAAAACTTTGAGGTCTCTATTACGACTGTAAAAAGATATCTGAAAGAGTGTGTGGAACAAAAAATCATCGTTCCGAATGCGGATAAAGAATGTGGATATTGCTTGATTACTGTGGAAGAAGAGTGGGAGGTGGACGATGTTGAAGACTTGGAAGAAGATACATTTTACTTTGAAAAAGTATTCCCGATTTTAAATGATCTTTCCGAGAATTCTAGAAAGATTTGGTATTATGCGTTTACAGAGATGATGAATAATGCAATTGAACATGCGAAGGCAAAAAGAATCTGTTGTAAGGTGAAGAAAGATGTACTGTATACAGAAATTTCCATTGCAGATGACGGGATTGGAATTTTTAACAGTATTCGACAATATGCCGATCAGCAGCTTCATATCAAGATGGACACGGCACAGGCAAGGATGGAATTGTATAAAGGAAAATTCACAACGAGTCCAGAGAGTCATTCCGGAGAGGGCATCTTTTTTACTTCCAAGATGCTTGCGCAATTTGCCTTGTGGTCAGAAGATGTGATGTATAGTAATCGGTGTGATGATGAAGCAAAATTTGTAAGAAGTCATTTGATTGCTTATTATACAAAATTGAATCGTATTGGAACGATGGTGCAGATGAAATTGGAAAATGATACGAAGAGGACGGCACGAGAAGTGTTTGATATGTTTGCGCCTCTTGGGGAAGGGGTTGTAAAGACTCTGATTCCAATGAAAGAATTTTGTCGTCAGGGCGAACCGGTTGCAAGATCGCAGGCGAGGAGAATTCTGAGTCGCTTGGAAGAATTTAAAGAAGTGATTTTTGATTTTTCGGAAATTGATTTTATGGGACAAGGATTTGCCGATGAGATATTTAGAGTGTTTCAGAATCGTCATCCGGATATTGTGTTGACTGTAAATAATGCGAATGAGGAGGTCGCAGGGATGATACAACATGTAAAAAGCAACGGAAACCACTAGTTTTTGTGATTCCCGCTGCTGATATATTAGATGAGATGTGTGCTCTCTAATTTCTCTGTAAAAGCGTCATTAAGTCGGATAACTGGCTTACGAAGTACAAGTCCAAGAAGTAATGCCGGTATCAGGAAGAGAGCAAGTGTACCAAGTTCTTTCCAATAAGTGTTTCCGTAGAATCCGGCGATACATTCGCGCATGGCGTTCATGCTGTGAGTAAATGGAAGCAGCGGATATACTTTTTGGAAAAATTCCGGTGCAACTTCAATTGGGAAGGTTCCACCACTTCCTGCAACTTGCATAACAAGCAGAACAACACAGATTGCTTTTCCGATATCTCCGAATGAAACAGTCAAAGCATAGATGATGCTCACATAGACAATACTTGTGAACCATCCGGCAAGGAGAAATAAAAATGGGTGTTCACATTGAATTTGCAAATAGAACAAATCTCCAAGACAAATGAGTCCGCTCTGTAAAAGTCCGACACCCAGTAAAAGGATACTACGTCCGATATACAACTGGTGAGCTTTCGGATTTCTGAGCTTGGAAACGGTACTTTCCGCTACGGTTACTTTTAACATGGCAACTAATACAATGCCTCCGACCCAAATTGCAAGTGTTGAGTAAAACGGTGCCATGGAAGAACCGTAGTTGCTGATTGGGTAAATAGCATGCTCTGACAGACTGACAGGAGAGGCAAGGAAAGCAGAGACGCTTTCGGAACCTTCTGACAGCAGAGAGGTCAGAATAGCCATGCCGTCGCTTCCGGAGAATGTCATAATCTGAGAAGCAGAACTTAGCTTTTCGGAAAGATCCGAAAGTAATGAGGCTGATTCATTTAGTGTGCTGTGTACTTCTGATAAATTTGAAGCTGATTTATCAGATGCTTTGGAGATGTTGGATACACTGTTATTCAGCTGCTGTAATAATGTTGAGACAGAAGATCCGGTATTATCAACATTGTTTGCTAAGTTGTCAAGTTCATCTTTTACATTTGTTTCAAAACTATTTTTGACATCTGTAATCGATTGAACGCTGTCGGCAATCAGACGATCGACATCTGCTTTTAAAGCGGTGGCATCTTGGGTAGTGCCGGTGATTTGCGATTGTGCAGAATCTAGTTCATTTTTGATAGATGTCTGATGTTCGATTGCTTCAGCAATACGCCGATTGATTGCATCTACAGAAGGAGTCAGAATAGGATAAGACTCTTTGAGTGCAGTCAATGAATCGGACAGGGAAGTATAGCCGTCTATAAGCTTTTGCACCCGGTCTCCGACAGAGGAAAGTGCTGATGCAGCTGCGTCACTGTCAGAAGAAAAAGAACTAAGAGCAGAGTCTAAAGCGTCTGAGACAGCTGTATAAAACTTTTTGTTGTCTGCCAATGCCTGATTGACAGCGGTGGTAGTTCCGGTAATTGCGGAAGTGAGAGAACTGATGCCATCTCCTGCATCGTTCAGCGCATTCAGGCTGTCCTGTGTTCCGTTTCCGGATTGTTCGAGAAACTCAGAAGTTGTATCGAGCATAAGGGAAGCGGCGTCTGACATATCTGAAAATGCTTGTACAGTGCCGGCGGCAGAGGACAAATCCTGTGAGATATTTGCAAGCGATGCCGCAAGGTTATCTGTTAATGTTTTGTCTCCGGATTGCTTAGAGATATCAGCAACATACTGGAATGCTTCTAAGGCAGTCTTAGAAATAGTCTCTGTAAAGGTACTGTTTACCTGTTGTTGTACAGCAGTTGCCCCCTTGTCTGTTATCTTTGGAGCAATTGCATTTTCTTTTTCGTTGATATAGTAAGTGATCTTAGGATGTGTGACATTAGGAGAAAAAAGACTCATCATGTCCTGGCTAAAATCTTTTGGAATCACTAATGCTGCATAGTAACGTCCTGACTTGACTCCTTTTTTAGCATCCTTTGCATTTGTGAAGACCCAATTGAGTTGTGTGTTTTCGTGCAATTCAGATAGAATCTGATCACCTAAGTTTAGTTTGACCGGAATCAGTTCACCGTCGTACCCTTTATCCTGGCTGGCTATAGCAACTTTCAAGTCTCCTGTATTTCCATATGGATCCCAGCTTGCAGCAATGTTGAACCACGCATAGAGGGAAGGAACAATGGTAATTCCGAGAATAACAATCAACGCAATGACGTTTTTACGGATTTTCTTGATGTCGTGATAAAAAATCTGAAATATATTCTTCATGGTCTTACTCCTCCTCCTTTTTGCGGAATGATTCCAGCATTTCATTGAAAGACATACCTGCGAGTTTCTGTTGATTGGCAAATGCGCTGTGGAAATATTCCACTATAATAAGCCATGTTGCAATCAAAATGATGGATAGAATCCAAAGAACAAGGAATACGAGTTTGGATTCCAGACTGAACATCAAAATCAGGAAAATCAGAGGAACAATCAAAATAGCAAGGAACCCAATTTTTATCATTTTCTGATAGTTCTTTTCAAATGCCTGTGCTTTGGAAGCGGTTTGTATCTGCAATTCTTCTTGTGACAACGAAGCAGAAAGAAGCATAGAAAGCTGTAGCTTTTTTCCTACCACTTCAGTTGGCGTTTCGCCGATCATCAATTCCGTCTCGGCTAATTTCTGATCAAACAGTCGGTTGAGCCCAGATAAAAGAGGTCTGATACCAAGTCCGATCAAAAGGGAGATTGGCACATACAGTAGTAAAATGAGCAGATTATGTATATAAGTGCTCCCGTACATTCCAGCAATACATTCTCTCATTGCAGTGATACCATAAGTAAATGGGAGCAATGGATGCAGATTTTGGAAGAAGGCAGGGGTCATCTCGATTGGATAGGTTCCGGAGGAACCTGGAATCTGCAGAATTACCAGTATGACACACAATGCTTTTCCGATATGTTTGAATGTAAGGGAAAGAGCATAAATAATATTTACATATACGAAAGAGCAGACTGCTCCCGTCAGTATTAATGCTGCCGGATTAGTACATTGTACACCCGGAAGGAAAATGTCGCCGGCAGTAACGATAATTCCCTGTACGACACCTACAGTTACATACAAAAGCCAACGTCCGAAGTAAAGAGAAACAGAACCATAATTGCGCATGGAGTGATCTTTGTCTACTTCCATTTTAAATATGGCAATCAGTACGATTCCGCCTACCCAAATAGCGAGGTTCGTGTAGAACGGTGTCATGGAAGAACCGTAATTTTTTACCGGATACAGTCGTTCTGTCTGAATCTCTACAGGAGAAGACATGAAGGAAGCAACAGACTTGTCATCGACCCCTTCTAATGAGAGCAGTGTCTGAAAAGCATCAGAACTTGCCAGTGCATTGATATCTGTCTGGATGGTATCAATGTGCCCCTGAACATTCTGCAGAGCGGTTTTTGTGCCGTCAAGTGCTTCGTTTGTACTTTTAAGGCTCTTTTCAAGTTGTGACAGAATTCCATTCATTTGATCTGCCGTGGCAGGAACACCATTTAGAAGTCCTGTCAGTTCACCGGTTACAGAAGAAAACAGATCTAAGGTCTGATTCAGCTGAGGAAGTACATTCTGATCCAGTGTAGAACGGAAGGTATGAAGACTGTCGATGCTGTCAGAAGCAATTCCGGCAATCTCTTTTCGGGAAGTAGATGCAGTTGAAATAGCATCTGAAATACCTTTGTTTCCGGCAGTCAAAGAATTTACCAATTCCTGATTACTCTGATTTTGTGCTTGAAGTTTTTGGATACTTTCCGTAATCTTGTCAGGTAAGAAAGAGCTGAGTTCTTCCAAATCAGCTAAAATCTTTCCGTTTAACTCGGTGACAGAATTTGCGGCATCTAAAGCATTGCCAATAGAGTTATTGACAGATTGAGCTTTGGATTCCAGACTGTCAAGTCCTGAAGAGATGGAACTGCTTGCTTGTCCAAGGAGATTTTCACCTTGTGAAACAGAACTAGAGAGAGCGGAAGAAAAATCTCCAGCTGCACTTCTGGCGTCCTTTAGGATTGAGATAGAGTTTTCAAGTGCGGAAGCACCTGATGTCGCTGAATTTTTTAAAGATTCTGAAGTCTTGGCAGCGTTTGCAATGGAAGACTGCGCACTGGCAGTGTCAGAAGAAAAGGTCAGAAGAATCTTTTCGTAGGACGCAAGGTTGTTCTCAGTCTTATTGAGCATTGCAATTACATTGGAATTTACTGTCCCAAGTGTGTTGGACAGCTTTCCGGCAGATTCTTTAAGTATGGAGGAGACAGACTCCGATGCCACAGCGGAAAATGTACTGTTTATCTCTTCCTGAATCGTGCTGGCACCACTACTTGTTATTTTTGGTGCGATCGCATTTACTTTTTCGTTGATATAATAGTCTAGTTCCGGAGTTTTTAAATTTCCGGATAAGATACTAAGCAGAGAACTGCTGAAATCTTTCGGGATTACAATGGCAGCATAGTATTTGCCTGATTTAACCCCGTCTACTGCTTTTTTCTCGGAGGTAAACACCCAGCCGAGTTGTTTGTTTTCTTTCAGATTATCTAAGATTTCCTGTCCGGCATTAATTGTGATATCTTGATCAGTTGCCTGCGTGTCATTGTTGGCGACTGCGATTTTGATACCGGATGTATTGCCATATGGATCGATATTGGCTGCAATATTGAACCATGCATAGAGCGATGGCAGCAGGCAGACGCCTATTGTGACAAGAATTGCGGCCCGATTATGCATAAGTCTTGATAAGTCGCGTCGGAAAATTCGAAATGATTTTTTCATAAAATACAAGCCTCTTTTCTAAAAATATTCTAGTAATAGATACCATGTTGATTTTTTTAACAAAAAGTATTATATTAATGAAAAAATCGATTTACAACCATTAATAGTTAAGGGAAATGTTGAATTATAGACAGATATGAAAAAAATGTTGGGATACATATAAAATTATATAAAATAAGGAAAGGAAAGAAGAAAATGGATCGCAGAGTCAGAAAGACAAAAAGCCAGTTGAGAGCCGGACTGGCACAGTTGATGAGGGAGAAGAGTATTCGAGAAATTACGGTGAAAAGAGTTGGTTGATAAAGTGGATATTAATCGTTCAACCTTTTATCTCCATTATTCTGATATTCCAGGAATGCTCAAAGAGATAGAAGATGAGATTTTAGAAGAGATGGGAGAGCAATTCAGGAGCATCCGATTGAGGAAGGAGAAAAAAGTATTTATTTTTTTATGCAGGATATGTTCCGGGTGCTGGCAGCAAACAGGGAAATTGGCTGTGCGCTTGTGGGGCCTCACGGGGATATTGCGTTTGTGAGCCGAATTGAAAACTTTTTGGAACAATATAGTCGGCATGTGCGAGGAGATATGCTGCCTGAGCAGCTTGCTGAGATGAAGTATTTTTACTCATTTTGCTGGAATGGATGTCTGGGATTTGTGAAAACATGGCTGGAAGAAGGCGAGGATAAATCTCCGGAAGATGCGGCAAAATTAATGTTTCAGATGGTGACCAGTTCCATGCGTGCATTTTTTGACAACGTAGGTGGGAAAACATTAACCGAAAATATTTAGAGAACATGCATAAAAACAGAAAGATAAAACTGTGTAAAATCAATAAAAATAAAAAAGGGTATGGACAAATAGGGAGCGTACTGTTATCCTAGTTACAGATATTAAGTTTGTTATTACGTGAGGGTAAGCAAGACTGTTTATAATACTTTAGAGAGCGGTATTATAAGCAGTTTTTTTATTCTATAGGAGGGAGCACGCAGATTGAAGATTCTTAGAGTTTTGAACACAAACTCCGTTGTGACAATCGATGAAAAGAAAAGAGAAGTGATTATCACAGGTCCCGGGATTGGGTTTAAAAAGAAAAAAGGTGAGTGTATAGACGATACTCTGATTGATAAGATATATTGCCTGGAAGATCATGACAAGAATCACACATTACAGGAAATTGTTAAGGCGATATCGGAACGATATCTTGAAATTGTAGGAAAAGTAGTGCAGGCAGCAAAAACGGAGTACCATCTGAAGATAAATGAAGTGTTGTATATCACACTGACAGACCATATTAATTCGGTGATTGAAAGACATGCCGAAGGTATTCATCTAAAGAATATGATAAAGATGGATATTCAGAAATTCTATCCGAAAGAATATGAACTGGGAGAAAGAACTGTAAAGTGGATACAGGAAGAAACAGGAATTTCACTGGAAAATGATGAGGCGGCTTTTATTGCTATGCATATTGTTTCATCAGAGATGGAGAGTAGTGACACACCGGTTGTGAGAAAGATTGTAGAATTGATAAATGCGATTATGCAGATTATCAGAATTCATTTCAAAATAGAGTTTGATGAAACTTCAGTCTCTTATCAGAGATTTCTCACACATTTAAAATTCTTTTCAGCAAGAATTTTTAGTGGAAAAACATATAAAGATAGTATGCATGAGATTTATGATGTTATGGTAGAACAGAATGCATACGCATATAAAGGTGTGGAGAAAGTGTCCACGCTGATCAAAAAACAATATGATTATACGTTGAGTATTGACGAACAATTATATTTGTTGATTCATATAAAACGAATACTAGATGAACAATAGAATAGAATTATTAAGTTTGTTATTATTCAGTTAAGCAAGACTTGATCATAAAAAGAGGCTATCCCGGGAAATGGCGTCTTTTTGTGGTCGAGTCTTTTTTATATTAAAATCAATAAGCAATGAAGAGAGGGAAAAAAGTATGGATTACGAAAGCGTAGCAAAGAAAATTTTACAACGTGTAGGTGGAGCAGAAAATGTTACCGGACTGGTACACTGCATGACCAGACTTCGTTTTAATTTGAAAGACGAGTCCATCGTAGATGATGAGGCGGTCAAAAAGACAAAAGGTGTTATGGGGGTTATGAAGAAAGGAGGACAATATCAGATCATCATAGGAAATGATGTGGGATATGTCTATGAAGAATTGAACAAATTGGGGAAATTTTCAAATCAAGTACCGAAAAAGAAGGAAAACAGCACTGAGAAGAAAAATATTTTAACCATGTTAATGGATACGATTTCAGGAATTATGACTCCTGTCATTCCGGCGATTATCGGAGCTGCGATGATCAAAGTGCTCTTGACATTGCTGCCAATGATTGGAGTGCTAAATACAAGTGGAGATACATATCAACTCTTAACTGTGATAGGAGATGGTGCATTCTTCTTCATGCCGGTTCTCATTGCAGTGTCTGCATCTAAAAAATTTGGCACGAATGTATATTATGCGGCAAGTATTGCATTGATTATGCTGCATCCTAATTTCATCAGTATGATGACAACCGCGCACGATGCAAATGAGACAATTCGATTTTTAGGCCTTATACCTGTGACATACGCAACCTATTCTTATTCGGTCATTCCGATTATTTTAGCAGTGTGGTCACTGAAATATGTAGAAAAATTTGTGGATAAAATCACACCGGTCATTACGAAAAACTTTTTAAAACCAATGCTTGTCGTATTGATAGAGGCGCCGATTGCATTGATCATATTAGGACCACTTGGTGCTATTTGCGGAAATGTTTTATCGGATGTGGTTTATTTCATTCATGATAAATTAGGCTTTATTGCGGTCGGACTCGTTGCAGGTATTTATCCGTTTGTAGTCATGGCGGGAATGCATCATGCATTTACACCGATTAAACTTGGCATGATCGCAACAACAGGATATGAGAATTTTATTTGTATTGGAGAACTTTGTTCCAATATGGCACAGGGAGCGGCATCGCTTGCAGTTGCCATCAAAAGTAAAAATAAAGATTTTAAACAGATTGCAGGTTCCTCAGCATTTTCAGCACTTCTTGCGGGAATTACAGAGCCGGCTCTTTACGGAGTAACATTGCGATTGAAACGGCCAATGCTTGGAGCATGTATCGGGGCTGTGGCAGGTGGTTTGTTTGGAGGATTCTTCCAACTGAAATGCTTTGGAATTGCCACACCTGCGATTGTAACGATTGTTCAATATGTGGAAGAAAGCCGTCCGATGAGTCTTTTGATTGCAGCGCTCACAATCTTGATCACAGTGATAGTTGCATTTATTGCTACTATGCTAATCGGGTTTGAAGATGTTGTAGATGAAGATGACGAAGAAGAGTATTTTGAGGAAGTAAAAGAAGAACCAGAGTTGACAGATGGCGAAGAGATTACAGTCTTAAACCCATTAGCAGGAGAAATTGTTTCGTTAAATCAGGTGAAGGATGCAACTTTTTCACAGGAAATCTTAGGAAAAGGGGTTGCGGTGGTTCCGGCTGAAGGTGTTGTATATGCGCCATTTGACGGTAAAGTAGATATGATGTTTGAAACTGGTCATGCAGTAGGTTTAACGAGTGATAAAGGTGTGGAGCTGCTGATCCATGTTGGTATCGATACTGTTAACTTAAAAGGTCAGTATTTTCATCCGATGAAAAAGACAGGCGATGAGGTAAAAAAAGGAGATGTGCTTCTTACTTTTGAAAAGGAGAAAATAGAGCAGGAGTATGATCTTATGACACCGGTGATTATTTCAAATACAAACCGATATCAAGAAATAAAAGCTGTAAAAACAGGAAAAGCAAACGTGTTAGATTCAATTTTGACAATCAGATAGTAAGTGTGAGAGGAGAAAAATGATGGAACAGATCGAAAAAACAGCATTTCCAAAAGACTTTTTATGGGGAAGCGCCTCAGCAGCATATCAGATTGAGGGGGCATATGCGGAAGATGGAAAAGGAATGACAAACTGGGATGAGTTTGTCAGAATTCCGGGGAAGACATACAAAGAGACGACAGGCGATGTTGCGGTTGATCATTATCACCGCTATAAAGAAGATATCAGGCTGATGGCGGAGATGGGATTGAAAACATACCGGTTTTCCATTTCGTGGGCGAGAATTTTCCCAAAAGGAAAAGGCGAGATCAATGAGAAAGGGATTGCTTTTTATGGGGATGTGATTGATGAGTGCCTGAAAAATCACATTGAGCCAATGGTGACAATCTTTCACTGGGATTTGCCACAGGCGCTTGTGGATTCCTATGGCGGATGGGAGAGCGCGGAAATTATTGACGATTATGTAACCTATGCAAAGACATTGTTCCAAAACTGGGGAGACAAGGTAAAATATTGGATTACATTAAATGAACAGAATATTTTCACTTCACTTGGCTGGCTGACAGCGCAACATCCGCCGGGAAAATTTGACGATCAGAAGATGTTTTATCAAGTAAATCATCACGCTTTTATGGCGCATGCAAAAGCGGTTCTTGCTTATCGCGAGCTGGGATACAAAGGTGAGATCGGAGCAAGCTTTGCATACACACCTTCTTATGCGCTGGATTGTAAGCCGATCAATGCAATGGCAAAAAGCAATTATGATGATTTGAAAAATTATTGGTGGATGGATGTCTATGCATATGGACGATATCCGAAAGCGGCAATGACCTATTTGAAGAAAAAGAAAATTGCGCCTCAAATGCAAAGCGGTGATGAAGAAATTTTGAAAGAAGCTGCAAAAGAGATCACTTTTATGGGTGTAAATTATTACCAGAGCTGCGTATGTGAATACAATCCATTAGATGGTGTTACGCCGTATGGAACAATGAACACAACAGGGAAAAAAGGAACTGCACAGGAAATCGGAATTCCCGGAATTTATAAAAATCCGGCGAATCCGTATCTTATGACAACAGACTGGGATTGGAGCATTGATCCGAAAGGACTTCAATTTTGCTGTCGCGAAATCACGAGCCGCTATGCGCTGCCGATTATCATATCCGAAAATGGATTGGGGGCATTTGACAAATTAGAGGAGGATGGCGCAGTTCATGACGTATATCGTGTTGAGTATCTGAAAGAGCATTTGAAAGCACTGGGTGAGGCGATCGAAGAAGGGTGTGAAGTGTTAGCATATTGTACATGGTCATTTACAGATTTGCTAAGTTGGCTGAACGGATATCAGAAACGATATGGATTTGTATATGTGGATCGCAACGAAGAAGGAGGAACGTTGAATCGCTATAAAAAAGACAGCTATTACTGGTATAAAGATGTGATTTCCACAAATGGTGAAAATCTATATAAATAAAAGAAAACTTCTTGACAATAATAAATTAGCGTGGTAAAGTACTAATAAATAAACCGATGAGGAAGAGTAAGTATCTTCAGTGTTTGCTTCACAGAGAACTGCAGATGGTGGGAGTGCAGTAAGATGTAGCTGTAGAGAATGGGCTTCCGAGGGCGAGCTGAACGGCAAAGATTTACAGTAGGTGAGCCGGAGACAGTACTCCGTTAACAAAGTTCGCATATGTCAGTATGCATAAGTGGGTATATAGTGAAAGATATACCAAGCCGGGTGGCACCGCAGGAGTTGAATTATGTACTCTTGTCCCTGCAATAGATATTGTATGGGACGAGAGTTTTTTGTTATATAGAATTTCTTGTCCCGCAGATTTCATATTGAAAAGGAGATAAACACAATGAGCGAACGAAAAATCCCTTATAAAATCTATCTGGAAGAAAGTGAGATGCCAAAGACATGGTACAATATGCGTGCAGATATGAAGAACAAACCGGCGCCGCTTTTGAATCCGGAGACGTTGCAGCCGATGACAGAAGAAGAACTCTCGGTTGTGTTCTGCAAAGAGCTGGTGGAACAAGAATTGGACAACGATAACAGATACATTGAGATTCCGCAGGAGATACAGGATTTTTATAAGATGTACCGTCCGGCGCCGCTTGTAAGAGCATATTGTCTGGAAGAAAAACTGCAGACTCCTGCAAAGATTTACTATAAATTTGAAGGAAATAATACGAGCGGAAGTCACAAATTGAATTCCGCCATTGCGCAGGCGTATTATGCGAAGAAACAAGGATTGAAAGGTGTTACGACCGAGACAGGAGCAGGACAGTGGGGAACAGCACTTTCGATGGCGTGTTCTTACCTCGGCTTAGACTGTAAAGTATTCATGGTGAAATGTTCTTATGAGCAGAAACCGTTCCGGCGAGAAGTGATGCGCACCTACGGCGCGAGCGTGACACCGTCACCGTCGATGGAGACGGAGGTTGGACGCAAGATTCTTGCAGAACATCCGGGAACGACAGGAAGTCTTGGATGTGCGATTTCGGAGGCTGTGGAAGTTGCAGTGGGAAGTGAAGGGTATCGTTACGTGCTTGGAAGTGTTCTGAATCAGGTTGTACTGCATCAGTCAGTCATCGGTGTAGAAGCAAAACTTGCAATGGATAAATATGGTGTTACTCCGGATATTATTATCGGATGTGCCGGAGGGGGATCGAATCTTGGTGGATTGATCTCTCCGTTTATGGGAGAAAAATTAAGAGGAGAAAAAGATTATCATTTCATTGCAGTGGAGCCGGCGTCTTGCCCGAGTCTTACAAGAGGTGTATTTGCATATGATTTCTGTGACACCGGTATGGTGTGTCCGTTGGCGAAGATGTACACACTGGGAAGTGGATTTATTCCGTCGGCAAATCATGCGGGAGGACTTCGTTATCACGGAATGAGTCCGGTGCTGTCACAGCTTTATGCGGATGGATATATGGAAGCAAGATCGGTAGAACAGACAGCTGTATTTGAAGCGGCGGAGCAGTTTGCGAGAGTGGAAGGAATCCTGCCGGCGCCAGAGAGCAGTCACGCGATCAAAGTTGCAATTGATGAAGCGCTTAAATGCAAAGAGACAGGAGAGGAAAAGACGATTTTGTTCGGACTTACCGGAACCGGATATTTTGATATGTATGCGTATGAAAAATTCCATGATGGAAAGATGTCAGATTACATTCCGACAGATGCGGATCTGCAAACAGGATTTGATGGCATTCCAAATATTTCTTTATAAAATCAATAGCCTTTATCTGAGTGAAATATCTTAGATAAAGGCTATTTTTCAGTGTCTTCAGAATCTTCAAATGTGATTTTGACGATATTTTCAATTGGAACCTCCAAGATTCGACACAGCGATTCGATTGTGTGAAGGGTTACATTTCTGTTATGCTTTAAAGAGTCAAGGGTGCCTTTGGAAAAGTTATACTCTTTCAGTAAGCGGTAAGTAGTAAAATTTTTTTCTTCTAAAGTTTTCCAAAGCGGGCTAAAATCAATCATATAAAATCACCTTTCTTAATATCATTATATTTAGTAAAAATGTGCTTGGATATACCCGATATATAGGGTATAATATGTGGAAAAAAAGTAGATATTATGGTATAATATGCAAAACAAGGGAGGACGCTATGAATAGATTAATGGACAAAAAGGCAAAAACAGTATTTTTAATTACATTATGTTCCGCAATGCTGATTGTTCATGCGTTTGCAAGGTTTGGCACTTCGTTTTTTAAAACGGAGATGTCAAGAACACAGGATGAATTGGAGGAGATGGCGGAGTCTGGTATTCGTGAAACAAAGGAAAAGTATGCAGGTATGATATCTTCTCTGAAGACGTTGGCAGTTGCATTCAACGGTTTTTCCTCTATATATGATGAGTCAATTTATAAGCAATTAATCTTTTTTAAAGACATGACTTTTTTTGATCACATTGTGATCGCGGATATAGATGGAAATACAGTGGATTCAGATGGAAATAAGACGAATATTAAAGAACGAGAGTATTTTCAAAAAGCAATAAACGGAGAAACTGTTATTTCAGAGATAATGGATTCTCGAATCATACCAGATAAAGAGATTCAGGTCATTGCGGTTCCGATTGAAAGTGAGAACGTGGTGACAGGAATTTTGTTTGGAATATTAGATACTGGTACATTAAACCAGGAGATAGGGGATTTGTATCTGAACCATATCTATATACAGATTGTAGATTCCGAAGGAAATTATATTACGAGATTTAAGTCAGAAGATGCGATTATGAATCATGCGAATGTTTGGGACGATCTCGAAGAGTTCGAATATCAGACCGGAAGTCTTGAAGAATTGAAGGAAGACATTTCGAATGAAAAAGAGGGGCATTTCACTTTTCGAAAAG
>ENA-OQBV01000299-OQBV01000299.1-human-gut-metagenome-genome-assembly--contig:-NODE-299-length-29103-cov-4.203893_pt1 | contig 29103 bp, 21 predicted proteins | sample MGYA00242750_ERZ504559 | MGnify/ENA primary metagenome ERZ504559 (study PRJEB26092, sample SAMD00036230) | human gut metagenome | host: Homo sapiens | study: EMG produced TPA metagenomics assembly of... | reverse complement strand
CGCATCCTCCGATATATCCCTTTCGGTATCTATCTGTTGGATTACGATACAATTGAGGAATCTTTTAGTCCTCCAACAACTTCATTGAACGGAATATTTTGGATACTACCGTGTATGCCGGCTTCTATAACATCAAACAGCCCGAATGGTTTATGGTTAACTGTCCTGCCTTCTGGTCCACTGATTCATCAGAGTAATGCCATCATGGTTCAGTATGTCCTGATGTATCTTGGTTTTCTGGTATTCGCCCTGGTTCTTGCACATTTTATGTCGCATTCGATCACAAACCGAATTTCCTCTGTCATTCACCAGATGAGTAAAGTCCGAAAAGGCACCTTAAGTCCTATGAATAGCCCGGAATATCATGATGAGATCGGTGATCTGATCGATACTTACAACTATATGACGCGTAAGATGGATCAGCTTATGACTGATCAGGCTAAAGCTGCAGAAGAACTTCGAATCGCTGAATTTCGTTCTCTTCAGGCCCAGATCAATCCACATTTTCTTTATAATACCATGGATATGATCAACTGGCTGGCGCAGCAGGGACGGACAGATGAAGTTTCCCGCGCCGTTCAGAGTCTCTCCCGCTTTTATAAGCTGACTTTAAGCCGCAAACAGAGCATCAGCACGATTTACAGAGAAGCAGAACACGTTTCCATCTACCTGCAGATACAGAATATGCGTTATCATGACAGCATTACCTTTGTATCCGACATTCCTGATGAACTCATGGAATATCAGATTCCAAAGCTGACTCTGCAGCCAATCATTGAGAATTCTGTACTGCACGGCATTCTGGAAACCGCTGATAAAACAGGAACTATTGTTCTTACCGGATGGATGGAAGATTCAGACATTGTTCTTCTGATATCTGATGACGGAATCGGAATTGCTGCGGAGCAACTTGCAACGATCCTGTCCGGTGAAGGTGCAAGTTCCTCCGGTGGCACAAATATAGCAGTGTACAATACACATCGACGTCTTCAGATCCTGTATGGCCCTGATTATGGACTCAGCTACACCAGCAATCCCGGCCATGGAACAGAAGTTGAAATTCGTATACCTGCCCGAAAGCATTCTGCAACCCTTGATTCTATTCCTCCATTATACAGAAAATAAAAAAAGAGACCGCTTTATGCGATCTCTTTTTTTGAATATGAATATGTGTATAAAGTAGATGGTAAAATTATCTTGTAACGATATCAACCGGAATATTGAAGATTTTTGCTACCTTCAGGATTGTATCGATATGTCTTCCTGTAGCTGCTGCCATATGATGTGTCGGGCCAGCTTCGCTCCAGCGGTTAACAAACTCTCTTGCTCCACATGTAAAGCGTGTTCTCATGTTTGTATCACCGAAGGAAAGGATCGGTCCCTCCTCGTTTACGCCCTCAGCTACAACGAATTTGAAGTTTCCGTCTTTATCCTGAGTGATTGCAAGGTAGGTTACAGGGCCTGTGTATGGATAGAACTGTGTCAGGTATCCGCCGCCTGTTTTGCCGTGGAATACCGGCACGATTTTCATGGTTGGTTTCTTGTCGGAGATGTCAGCGTCACCGCTTCCGGAATGTCCGATGATGCAGATGTCATCGTTGAAATCGATGGAGTACATCTCAGAAAGCTGGCCTGTACCGGAAATTGTCTTTAAGATACTCATTGCCATGGCAACCTTCATGTCACCCTCTACCGCACATGCAGTACCCTGTTTGATCAGCATGGAGAAAGCCGGGATCAGCATACTGTCAAGGACTCCTGCTTTACCCTGTGCAAATCCGTCGTAATGGGAAGCGATCATTCCAAGATGCTCGTCTTTTACCCACTCCTCAAAAGCAACTACATATTTTGCCATATCCCATACTTTCTCAATGGTGCCGCCGCCCTCAATATCGAATGTATCAAGGATATCCTGTGCTTTTGCCCGGATTGCCTCCTCATCTGTAATATCATCAGCGATCGCCCACATCTTCTCCCAGTCGAACTGTTTTGTGTAGAGGAACATTCTGTTATAGAGGTTTGTCTCATCAATATACAGATCCATCATACCCGGATATGGTCTTCCGATCTGCGCAATGTTAGTCTCACGGAATCTTCTTCTTACCTGAGCAGCCTTGCACCAGTCTTCGATCTCAGCCTGAACTGCAGGATCTCCGCCTTCTACAACGCCTGTGATAACCGCATGTCTCTTGCCTGCTCTCTCAAGGTCAGCAACTGCCTCGCCTACAGCACCGCATGCATAGCCTTCACCCAGCCAGGAGGCAATGTCAGTGTGCTCATAATCCAGCGCTTTGATCTTCTGAACGTTTACAAGAACAACCGGAACATCCAGATCACGGATCGCCGGAAGCATGTTGTAGGATGTTGCGTATGTCAGCATCTGAAGAAATACAAGGTCAACATCTGCTGCACGGAACTTATCTCCTGCCACCATTGCCTGCTCTTTTGTTGTCACCATTCCGCCGTCAACGATCTCTACTGTATCCGGGATCGTTTTCTTGAATGCGTCGTACTGTGCCTCAAATTCCGGCACCAGTGACGGAAACTGCGGAAGATATGCGCCTAAAGCAATTGAAAATACACCAACTTTTGCCTTTGTGTTAACTAACATAATAAGACCTCCAATTATTTATACTTTGTATACTTTAATACCGAAGGACTCATGGATGGTTGTACGAGCCTCCTCGATCGTTTTAAACTCCTCGGCCTTCAGCATCTGTGCTGTGATATTACCGATTGCAGTAGCCTCACCAGGGCCTGCATGGATTTCTTTCTTTGTAGCTTTTGCAGTCAGCTCATTTAAGTATCCTGCATTGGAACCACCGCCTACGATATGGATACGGCTGTAGGTTCTTCCTGTCATCTCCTCGATTTCTTTTGCGATCTTAGCGTAGCAATCTGCAAGGCTTGTATAGATAACGGTTGCAATCTCGCCAAGAGTTTCCGGAACCTGCTGTCCTGTTCTGCGGCAGTAGTCCTGAACCTCTTTTGTCATGTTCTCAGGAGAAAGGAAGCACTCATCGTTTGCGTTTACTCTTGACGGGAAGTCTTTTGCCTCCTCAGCCATCTCGCAGATCTGTGCAAAGCTGTACGCATCATCAAACTCATGACGTACAGACTGGATCATCCAGAGACCCATGATGTTCTTCAGATAACGGAAACGTCCTGCATATCCACCCTCGTTTGTGAAGTTCATCTCACAGCTCTTCTCAGAGCAGTCTGCTTCTTTTCTCTCGATTCCCATCAGAGACCATGTTCCGGAACTGATATAAATGAAATCGTCATCATTTGCAGGCACAGCCAGAACTGCAGACCCTGTATCATGTGTAGCCGGTGCTACAACCTCAAGATCAAAGCCAACTGCTTCCTTCACTGCGTCTGTTAAATGTCCGATGCTTGTGCTAGGCATGATCAGCTTCTGGAATATCTTTCTTGGATATCCCAGCATATCGATCAGCTCATAATCCCAGTCCTTGGTTGTCGGGCATACAAGCTGTCCTGTGGTTGCCTCTGTGTACTCGCAAGTTTTTTCGCCTGTAAGAAGAAAATGGAAGTAGTCCGGTACATGAAGAAGTGTCTCAGCCTGCTCCAGATACTCAGGATGTTTCTTCTTCACTGCCATCAGCTGATATACTGTATTGTAGATCGCTTTCTGGATACCGGTTCTTGCATACAGATCCTTCAGGGAAATTGTCTTATAAACTTCCTCGTCCATTCCCTCTGTACGATGATCACGGTAGCCTACCGTGTTGCCAAGAACCTTGTCATCCTTGTCTAGAAGCACGAAGTCAACACCCCAGGTATCAACACCCATGCTTACCGGGATCTTGCCGATCTCTTTACATTTCTTAAGACCATTTACGATCTCGTTGAAAAGGCGGTCAAACTCCCAGCAGAGCTCTCCATCCTTCTTAACCATGCCGTTCTCAAAACGATAGATTTCTTCCAGGATCATTTTTCCGTTTTCCATATGTCCCAGAATGTGACGTCCACTGGATGCTCCGATATCTACTGCTAAATAATATGTTGCCATTTTTAAATCCTCCTCAATATGTAAGCTTCTGATCACTTTCATATCTGATGTTGTATTTATCATACATCAGGATCCTTCCGGTGATAAGAACCTCTTTTGTCAAAAAAAGTGTCTTTATTTGCCAATAATACAGCGATTATTTATGAACTACTACATTATTTGTTTAAAAAATCCGCTGACTGAATCAGCCAGCGGATCTCTTATTTCATACGTCCGTGAACGCAATCCGCGTTCATTATAACTTCACGATCTTATCAATTATATGATTAGTCATAAAGGTTAGGTGCGATATTCTCGTCTTCCATATTTGTTGCATCATACCAGTAACCCTCTGTAGGAACATCCTCAAGCTTCTGGCCGTTTGCTGCTGCTGTCAGAGCGTAGATTGCATAGTATCCCATCATAAGAGGAGACTGTGTAACAGCACCAACGAGTGTGCCATCTTTAACAGCTGCTTTGATGATAGAACCAGCATCGAAACCAACACCAACTACATCACCGTTTGCCGGGTCAGAACCAAGAACGTTAAGGTTAGCATTTGCTGCAAGAACACCCTCTGCGGAAACCTGGTTGGAACCGAAGATTGCAATACAGTTCTCCTGGGAAAGGATTGCCTGTGCCTCTGTGGAGCAGAGCTCTACAGTTGTCTGTGCCGGAACAGCTACCTGGATAACAACGTCAGCGTCTTTAGCGTCTGCGTCAGCACCCTCTGCTGCGTTTACATAGAACTCGTTGCCGCTTACTGCAACTGTCTTTCCATCAGCCTGAAGAAGCTCGATCATCTTGTTGATGAATCCTGTACCACGCTGCTGGATATTCTGAGCTGTTGCATCCTGGTTAACCTCACCGATTACAACCTGTCCGTCAGCATCTTTAACAACGTCTTTAATGCTGTTGTACATATTCTCAGCTGCTACTGCACCAGCCTGTGCGTTGTCTGTACAAACCTCGCATACTACAGATCCCTCTGGAGCATCAGCGATACCTGTATCGAATGTTACAACCGGGATTCCTTTTTCTGCACATGTCTTAAGTGCATCTGTAACGGAAGATGTATCACAAGCTGCAAGTCCTAATCCAACAGGATTGGAAGCGATAGCTGTGTTGATCATGTTAACCTGGTCAGCGATATCGGACTCACTGTTCGGTCCCTGTGGTTTATAATCAACGCCCAGCTCCTTAGATGCTTTCTTCATACCTTCCTGAGCTGCATCCCAGTATGTGGACTGGAAAGATTTAACCATCATCGGGAACACATAAGCTTCGTTTGCTTTCAGTCCGTCGAACTGTGCAGTAGGATCCTCAGCTGCTGTGGAATCTGCAGATTTCTCTGTTGCTGCATCTTCTTTCTCCTCAGCTGCAAAAGCTGCAGTTGCACTCATGCTTGTTACCATTGCTGCACAGAGCATTAATGCCATAACCTTTTTTGCTTTCATATAATATTTCCTCCTTAAATATATTATATAGTTTTTTTATGTTCATACGCCATTGCTACCCCTTGGCGTTTCACATCTTTGATAATGGGTACTGTCACATTTCTCTGTGAACAGCACCCTTTTTCACATTATATCTCACTGCTTATCAGTGAGCTGCTTTTTTCTCTTTCAGGATATCGATCAGAACGGCTACGATCAGAACGATACCGGTGATGATCTGCTGCCAGTTTGCCTGCAGGCCGATATATGGAAGACCTGTTTTCAGAAGCATGATGACGAAGATACCAACGAATGTACCGATCACGGAACCATATCCACCGGTAGCTGCTACACCACCAACGAATACACCACCGATAGCATCCATCTCAAGTCCGGCACCAGTACCAGGCTGTACAGTAGGTGTTACTGCTGCGTATGCGATCGCTGCAAGACCTGTAAACAGACCGCAGACAACGTATACCATTACGTGATAGAACTTTGTATTGATTCCGGAAAGGGCTGCTGCCTCTTTGTTGGAACCGATTGCAATTGTATAACGACCGAATTTGGTGTGGTTCAGGATGTACTCCATAAGAAGAACCAGAATGATCATCCACAGGAAACCGAGCGGATAACGTGAAGCACTTCTTCCTGTACCAACGGTTACCTTGAAGATGCTGTGGAACCATCCACCCGGCTGTGTAAGTCCCGGCCAAGGTGTTGCACTGCAAAGAGATCCGGCACCACGGGTAATCATACATGTACAAAGCGTTGCAAGGAATGGCGGCAGGTTCATAACACCAATAAGTACACCGTTTAATGCACCAACTGCGATACCAAGTACGATACAGATGATCATAGCAAGTGCTACCGGGCAGTTGTTGTTTCTGATCAGTGTTCCTGCGATCAGTGCGTAAGCTACCATACCAGTTCCGATTGACAGGTCAACACCACCAGTGATAAGCGGGAATGTAACTCCGATCGCCATAAGAAGATCGTAATATGAGAAATCCAGCATACTCAGGATCGTGGTGTACTGTCTGAATTCTTTACTCATGCCTGAGAATATTGCACACAGGACAATGATAACGAGCAAACAATAAATTCTCTGATCACTAAATACTTTTTTTCTTCTTAGTCATGACTTTCCTCCTTAATCGATATTCCGTGTGGCCTTGTCCATGATGTTTTCCTGGGTTGCCTCGGAGATATCAATACATCCGGTAACTTTACCCTCACACATGATGATGATACGGTCACTCATTCGGAGAACTTCCGTCATCTCAGAAGAAATCATGATAATGGATTTGCCTTCTGCTGCCAGTCTGTTCATTAATTTGTAGATTTCGTTCTTGGCACCAACATCGATACCTCTTGTCGGCTCATCGAAAATAAGGATATCGCTGTCTCGTGTCAGCCATTTAGCAATAACAACCTTCTGCTGGTTACCACCGGAAAGGTTTACTACCAGCTGATCTGTTGTAGGTGTCTTTGTTGCAAGTTCGTTTACATATTTCTCAGCAACTTTTTTCTCTTTTGCTTTGTTGATAAAGATACCATTGGTAAACTCTTCCATTGTTGCCAGTGTTGTATTCTCTGTTACAGATTTCTGTACAACACAGCCGTATCTTCTTCTGTCCTCTGACAGATAACCGATACCGTATTTAACAGCATCCTGCGGGCTGTTGATGGTAACTTCGTGAAGCTGTCCATCTTTACCCATAACAGAGATCTTACCACTCTGTTTCGGGTCTGCTCCGAACAGTGCTCTGGCTGTCTCGGTACGTCCGGCGCCCATCAGTCCTGAGAAACCAAGGATCTCACCTTTCTTCAGTTCAAAGCTTACATCTTGAACCATCTTTCCTGCGTTCAGATGTTCAACCTTAAGAACTACCGGTGCATCTGCCGGAACTGCACTCTGCTGTTTCGGATCTTCATAAATAACACGACCAACCATCATGTTGATGATATCTTCTTTTGTACTGTCTTTTGTGATCAGAGTTCCTACATATCCACCATCTCGCATAACGGTTACACGGTCTGTGATGGTCTTGATCTCATCCATACGGTGAGAGATATATACGATACCAAGATTCTTCTTACGAAGGTCACGGATGATCTCGAACAGGTCCGCGATCTCTTTCTCTGTCAGTGCTGCGGAAGGCTCATCAAAAATGATAACCTCAGCTTTATGGGAAATTGCTTTTGCGATCTCACACATCTGCTGTTTTCCGACTGTCAGGTTTTTCATCTTTTCTTTCGGATTGATCTCAATGTTCAGATCCTGAAAAAGCTTTTTGGAATCCTCGATCATCTTTTTGTCATCAATGCGGAAACCCTTCTTCGGCTCACGTCCGATGAAGATGTTCTGAGCAACAGTAAGATCACCTACCATGTTCAGCTCCTGATGTACGATTACAACGCCGGCATCCTGTGCCTCACGTGTATTGTGAAATTCTGTTTCCTTTCCTTTGTAAACGATGGAACCTGAATCCTTCTGATAAATACCGGTAAGAACTTTCATCAATGTAGACTTTCCGGCACCGTTTTCTCCCATAAGAGCATGTACTTCGCCGCGTTTCACTTCAAAATTAACGTGATCCAGAGCATGAACTCCAGGAAAGGACTTATCAATGTCCTTCATAGTCAAAATAACTTCACCCATTGTCGCATCCTCCCTCTAAGATCAGTTCTTTCTGCGTCTTGCAGAAACGTCGATATAAACTGCAACGATAACAATGATACCTGTGATGATCATCTGCTGACCTTTACCAAGACCAAATGCCATGATGCCCTGCTGAAGAAGAGAGATGATGAATACGCCGATTACAGTACCGCCGATGGAAGCAAGTCCACCAACCATGGATGTACCACCCATAACGCAGCCTGCAATAGCCTCGTTGTTGTACTGATCGCCATAGCCAGGCTGAACAGTTGTGTATGTAGCTACAAAGAAGAGTGCTGCAATACCTACCAGGAATCCGCAGATCACATAAGCAAGCATTTCCCATTTCTTTGTGTTAACACCGGAAAGACGGACAGCCTCTTTGTTGGAACCAAGGCAGAGGATGTAACGTCCTTGTTTTGTGTTGTAAAGAACGATACCGCAGATAACTGCCATTCCCAGGAAGATAATGATTCCTACAGGGAAACCGTTTACGGAAACGATATTACGGAACCAGCCGTTTGCCTCACTGGCTGCCGGCCAGCTTACTGACTGTGTTTTTTGTGAATACAGAAGCAATACCTTTTGCAATGTTCATGGATGCCATGGAAATAATGAATGGTGGTACTGACATGTAAGAAACCATCCAGCCATTGAAAATACCAAAGCAGAGACCGATCAGAATGCAAAGGATCATGGCAACTGCACACGGAACCTTGTAGGATGTCATGCAGTAACCGGATACCAGTGCACAGCAGAACATTACAGGTCCGATGGAGAAATCAATTCCTCCTGTAGCGATTACGAATGTAACGCCAAGTGACAAAAAGCCCAGGAAGTACACATAGTTCAAAGTAGATCTGATACTATCAACAGCCGGAAACTTGTTTCCAAGAACTACTTTAAAAACCAGGAACATGAGAATCAGAACACAGACAAGAAGTATTCTGTTCAATCCGAGCTTCTTAACGATTGGATTTTGTTTTAAGTTTTCCAATTTTTACCCTCCTCACGTTTTGCACGTATCTTGTGTTTTCTTGGTTATTATAATACCGTCAAAAGTCAATAATTGTAATAGAATATCTTGCAAAAAAAGGTTAAATATTTACTGTACGGTAAATATTTAACCTTTTTCTTTGTGCATTTACAACTATTTACGGTGTAAGATCGCCATGTGTTTTTAACGTATTAAACGGAAAAAGCAGTTTTTCGATCTCACTGGTATACATATTATCCGGGGTTACCAGCTGACATCCGGAATTAACATCCTTTTTATATTCCTCGCCACGCAGCATCTTAATGGTTTCCCGAACACCTACATACCCCATCTTAAATGCCTTCTGCACAACGATCCCCTGGAATACTCCGTGTTCCATCAGCTGAACGGCCTCCTGTGAGCTATCTACTCCCACTACCCTGATCCGGTTCTCTGCTTTTGCCGCTTTAACTGCCCTTGCAGCACCTACAGAGGAATATTCATTCATTCCCGCGATCATCTTGAGGTCCGGATATTTTTTCATCAGTTCTTTTGTGAGCTCATAGGACTTGTCATACTGAGAATCACAGTATACCACATCTACGATATTCTCCTTCAGACTGCCAAGTCCTGTACGGAATCCTTTTTCTCTTTCAACTGCCGTAGATACGCCTTTTACATGTGAAACGATCGCGATCTGGTCATCCTCCCCCACAAGCTCCTTTGCAAATCTGCCAAGAAGCTGCCCTGCTTCCAGATTATCTGTCGCAACAGTAAGATCCTGGACAGCTTCCTGGGTATAGGAATCAATAAATGCAATATGTATTCCCTGTTCCTTTGCCCTCTTCAAAAGCTGGTCCGACTCAGTGAAGCTGGATGGAGAGATCAGGATCGCATCCGGTTTTTCTTCTGTTGCCCTTTTGATCAGCCTATTCTGACCCTCCACATCATTCTCTTCCTCAGGTGCCCATACGCGGATATCCGCATTATATTCTTTTGCGGCCATCTCCGCTCCCTGGATCAGGGAAGTCCAGAAATCATTGGTACCATCCACAACCTTCGGAATATAGATCAGTGATAAATTTCTCTCTTCCTCTGTCTGTTTATAATAGAAGATTCCGGCCACAAGTCCTGCTGCAAGGCAGATGACTACTCCAAAGGTCAGGAGTTTTCTGTGTTTTTTCATATTGATTCCTCCTGTATTCCCGGAATGGTGATCGTGGCAGTTGTTCCGACGCCTTTTCACTTTCATAGGTGATCCCGTAACTTTCTCCATAATAAAGCTTCAGACGTTTCTGTACATTATAAACACCTACGCCATTGGAATGATAATTCACCTTATGCTTATCATAAATATGTGCCAGTGTTTCCTCATCCATACCTACTCCGTTGTCGATCACCTGAAGAACTGCATTTCCATCCTTCATAAACCCTTTTACCTGCAAAAGCCCCTTGCTCTCTTTATATTTCAGGCCATGATAGATGGCATTTTCAATGATCGGCTGGAGAACCAGCTTGATCAGCGGGATATTTAATATAGAAGGTTCTACATTGATCTCAAATTCCAGCTTGTCCTTGTAACGCATCTTCTGGATCGTAAGATACCCCTTTGCATACTCCACTTCCCTTGCAAGAGGAACCACTTCATCCTCATTGCTGATACTCTGCCGCAGAAGACGTGCCAGAGATGCTGTCATCAGAACAACCTCCTCGTATTTTCTGCCTTCCGCCATCCAGATGATTGAATCCAGAGTATTGTATAGAAAATGCGGATTGATCTGAGACTGAAGAGCCTTCAGCTCACTTTTTCTCTTTGCTTCCTGTTCCTTCACATTCTGTTCCATCAGATCCTGTATCCGATGTGTCATCACATTAAAAGATTTCGTCAGACTTCCGATCTCATTCTCCGAATCAATCTCCACATCCGCTCCGTCAAAATGCCCCTCCTGTACCCTGGACATGGAATCCCTGAGACGCTGAAGGGGATAAGTAAGACTCTTAGCCAGAAAGCTGGAAAAAAGCAGCGCCACGATCATCAGAAGTGCGGAAATAAGCACATAAATGCTCTGTGCCTGATTACTTTTGCGCAGGAGCTCACTGACGCTCATGCAGCCCACAACAGTCCATCCTGTTTTATTAGATCTGGAAATGGAATACAGCTTTCCTCTGTTTCCTTTTCCGGTACGCACCGTATCTTCTTTTGAATTCACGATCAGGTCGATATTTTCGGTCTGCAGTTCATTATAAAGCTGCTGCTGCTGAGGATGGTAAACAATATTCCCGCTTTCATCCAGAATGAATGCGTATCCTTTTTTTCCAATGGTATTCTGATCACAGAGCTCACTGATGGCGCTGTAATTCAGGTCAATAAAAAAAACGCCCTCTTTTTCACCTTGGTTGGAAAAATTGCGGATCCCCCGGCTTAAGGTAATTACCCACGGACGATCTCCGCTGATAATGTGCTGTACATGGGAAGATGTAAGAAGCGGTCCTTCCGGCTTCTGTAAAGCTTCCAGATACCATTCCTGGGTGGAAAGCTTCAGATCCGGGTTCACAGACTGCTTGCCATCATTGATCAGCTTACGGCCATTAATTCCAATGATCCCAAGATTTCTGATATCACTTCGCCCGTCCAGAATAGTCTTAAACTGATTGATCAGACGTTCTCTTGTTCCATCGTCCACATTGTCGCCAAAAAGATATTGCTGTACGTCCTCATTGCTGGAGATCATATAGGCAATATTTTCCATATAATCAATATAGGAATCAATATTCTGATTCATCTGCTGTACGATATTCTGCGTGTAAACAGAGGAATTTTCAAAAATAGAATTGCGGGTATATCTCATGGAAACACCTGTTATGACCAGCACCGCACTTAAAAGCAGCACAGTCACTACCGCAAAGATCGCACTCTGGATGCTTTTGAATTTTCCTATGATCCTTGCCGCAAACCGGATATCTCTCATTTACGTTTCTCCCTCGCATATTCTGTCGGTGTGCAGCCGGTCATTTTTTTGAAGGAGATTCCAAAATAATGGGGGTCTGCAAATCCGACTTTCTCGGCAATTTCATAATTCTTCATAGTTGTATTCTCCAGAAGCTCCTTCGCCTTCTCCATACGGGTACGGATCAGAACCTCTGTAAAAGTCTCTCCTGTAAGCTCCTTAAAGATCGTACTGAAATAGCTGGTGCTGATATTCAGATAAGAACAGATGCTGTTCAGGCTTAAATCCGGATCCATATAATTCTTCTGTATGTAATCCAGGGCAAGTCTGGCCTGCCGCTGTCCGCTGGAGCTGTTTGCATCGGAAAGTGTCTGGAAAATCTCTCCGATATGATTCCTGACCAGTTCAACAGCACTGTCAAAAGAATTCTGCTCCGTAACCTGCTGCAAAAGTGCTTCTCTTTTGGAAAAAAGCCTGTTGTCCGGAACCATATCCTCACAGGTTTCATCTGCTGCACGGATGATCTGCTGAAGATACACGCAGGCACGACTCTTATCCACCCGCGCTTCCTTGATCTCAGAAGAGATCTGTTCCAGAATATGCTCTGCGTTTTCCTTTTTACCCGCTTTCAGAGCAGCTGGCAGCTTCTCTACATAAGCTTTAATGGAAAGATTTTTTTCCTCCGGCTGTTCTTCCATATCAATAAGAAGGCTTCCGCCAAGAAGATAACGATATTCAATAGCTTTCTCTGCAAGTTCATGGGATACACGAAGCTCCTGCTGAGTTCTGGCCCAGCTTCCCACACCGATAGAAATATCCAGCGACATCAGTTCCTTCAGCTTATCCTGGATCGTCCTGCAGATCTCCATGATCTTGTGTTCAAACTCTCTGGTACGGTTTCCCATGAAAAGAGCACCGACCTTGTTATTTCCGGCCTGATATGCCACTCCTGCTTTTTCTTTGCTGATGATCTCATCACTGATATTAAAAAGGACAAAAGACATCAGTGCACTCTCCTGGCGTTTCTCCGCAGTAAGCTGACTGCCGTCCGAATACAGATCCAGATCAAAAACAGCCACACGATAGCATGCTGCCTCAAGATCGATTCCCAGTGCTGCAAGCTCTTCCAGACTTTCCTGCCGTGTCTTGATATTATCCACAAAGCCCTGCAGCGCTCTGGAACGGATCACAATGGCGTTTTTCTGATAATTCTCGGAAGTCTGTGTCAGACGTTCCAGCTTCTCTTTTCTTTTCTTTGCTGGTCCACCTTCTCCTTCATTTTTCCGATAACATTTCTGAGTTCCATGGCTGTCACCGGCTTCAGCATATATTCACTGACACCATACTGGATTGCCTTCTTGGCATACTCGAATTCTCCAAATCCGCTGAAGATCACGATCACGATGTCCGGATAATTATCATGGAGAAAACGGCTCAGTTCCATACCATCCATATATGGCATAAGGATATCTGTAAGCACGATATCCACCGGATGGTTCTGTACAAATTCCGCTGCTGCTTTCCCGTTATCACAGTCTCCTACCAGCTCACAGTCCATTGCTTTCCAGTCAATATTCTCCCGGATCGCATCTCGAACAAGTATCTCATCATCTACCAGTAAAATACGATACATAATTTCTGTTGTCCCCCTCTGATCAGTTTCTGTTGTTTTTATTGCACATCCCCCTGACAGATCCTTCCCCCGTCTCTGTCATTTTCATTGGTAAGATTACTGTCCTTTCTGTGAACAATAACTATTAATTCTTTTTATATGTTAACATGTTTGGTTAAAATTTACAACGGAGTTTCTTAGTCCAAATTAAATACAAAGAAATCCCGCATCCAACATATGGGATACGGGATTTTCCTGCATATTTTTATTATTTTACGATAACGCCATCCTCATCCCAGAGGTCATGCCAGTCCTTGGCACCATGCCACAGAAATACCTGCCCTTTTACAAGACGGTTGCCTTTTTCCAGAGTTGCGATGGTTGCCATTTCCTCCTCTGTAAGTGGATCCTCTGTGACACATTTCAGGTTGCTTGCATAGTTGTGCACAGAGAACGGAATGGAGATTTCTCCTCTCTGATGTGCCCACTTCAGAGCGATCAGAGCCGGATGAACACCATGTGCCTTTGCGATTGCCTGCATCTCCGGAACCTCCAGATCCGCAACATCCTCCGGGCAGATATCTCTCTCCGGTCTGCGCGGAGAACCGATCGGCATATAGCCCACCGGCTGGATGTTATGCTCTACCAGATAATCATAAAGTTCCTGCTGCTGGAAGCATACATGAAGCTCAAGCTCACAGGTTGCAGGTTTGATCTTCATAAGCGGAAGAACTGCCTCAAGCTTCGGAATGGTCATATTGGAAATACCGATATAACGGATCTTTCCTTTTTCTACCAACGCCTCACACTGGCGGTATGTATCCATAAACTCCTCCACACTGAAGGGTTTGGAATCCGGATTTCTGGAATCCACATCACATCCCGGTGCATGATAGTTCGGGAATGGCCAGTGGATGAAATACATATCCACATAATCGCACTGAAGATCCTGAATGCTCTTATCACAGGCTTCCTCTACTCTTCTGTGCATGTCGTTCCATACCTTTGTCATGATAAATAGTTCTTTACGCTTTACAACACCTTCGTCAAAAGCGTCCTTAAATACCTGGCCGATCTCATGCTCGTTTCCGTAGCATGCGGCACAGTCAAACATACGGTAGCCACTGCGGATCGCGCCTGCAACAGCTGCAGATACATCCTCTGCGGATACACGGTCGGAACCGAAGGTTCCCATTCCGACACACGGAACCTGCTCGCCGGAAGGAAGTGTTACTTTCGGCACAATTGCCGGATTAATAACTTCTGCCATCTTTACATCTCCTTTTTTATAAAAATTTTCTTATTATAAGCTTATCTTATAAACGCCTGATCTCGATCTTCGGAAGAAGGGCCTCCATATCCTCCATCACAAAGAAGCCCGTTTCCTCGCGCATGGCTGCCGCCGCTGAGATCGCACTGGCTCTTCCCAGAGTCTCTTCCAGTGAAAGTCCCTCACTTAATCCAAGGGCAAAGCCTGCGATCATGGAATCTCCGCAGCCTACGGTATTTACCGCATCGATCTTCGGAACCACCGCACGGAAAATCCCTTCCTTTCCGACTGCCAGGGAACCATCTGCTCCAAGCGAGACCGCCACGATCTCCACACCACCGGCGTGGATGGCTTTCGCGGCTTCAATGATATCGTTGATATCGTCACAATGCTTGCCTGTCAGCATACGGATCTCATCAATGTTAGGCTTGATCAGTGTCGGTGCTGCCTTGATTCCCTCTTCCAGAAGCTTGCCGCTAGTATCCAGGATCACCGGTTTTCCGGCGTCTTTCACAATCTTCACGAGGCGCTGGTAGGCACTTCCGTCAAGTCCCTTCGGCACGCTGCCGGACATCGCCACAACAGAAGCATCTTTTACAAGCTGGCGAAATTTTTTCTCAAAGCCACCAAAATCTGCCTCTGTCAATGTAAATCCCGGCTCCAGGAATTCGGTCTGTACATGATTCACCTCATCCCAGATGTTGATACAGGAGCGGCTCTCCGCATCTACATGGTAAAAAGCACTCTTAATGCCAAAGGGTTTCAGGGCAGCTTCTATATAATTGCCTGCGTGGCCGCCTACAAAGCCGGTGGCAACCACTTCGGCACCGTAAATGGACGCCGGCTTGGAAACATTCAGTCCCTTTCCGCCGGGAACATAGGTACATTCACGCACCCGGTTCACTTCGCCCACCTTAAAATCATCCACTACATAACGCTTGTCAATGGCAGCGTTTAAGGTTACTGTCAGGATCATATCAGTCTTCCTCATTGGAAAGAAGGATCTTTCCTTTTACAAGGCCCGGTGTCTTGAACAGCTGGAAGGCCTCCTGTGCCTGACTCATCGGGATTTTCTTATAAATGAAGCCCGGGTCAAACTTCAGCTGGCCGGTTGCAAAATAATGAGCAGTCAGATCCCACTCACGTCCCGGATATGGTGCACTGTAGGACATCCAGGAACCGGTAAGCTTGAACTCCTTACGGTTCATGTTCTCCCACTCCTTCGGTGTAAAGGTAAGGTTTTCATGAGGAGTACCAATGAAGCATACATGTGCCTTGTTTGCTGCAAGCTCAAATGCCATATGCATGGTAGGAATCTGTCCGGCTGTCTCAAATACGAAGCCGTAGCCCTTTCCACCTGTAATGGCCATGGCTTTTTCCATATATCCCTCTTCCTTTGTGTTGATGATCGCATCTGCGCCAAGACGCTTTGCAAGAGCAAGTCTCTCATCGCTGATATCAAAGACCACTACCTTCTTGGAGCCGAAGATCTTTGTCCACTGCATGGTGAACATACCAACTGTACCACCGCCAAGGATTGCCACATACTCACCACCGTGGTAATCGTTCTGGAATACACCGTGGATGGCTACGGTTGCAGGCTCAAACATGGCTCCCTGCTCATATGGAACATTATCTGCGAATGGTACTGCATTCTGCTCAGGAACCACTACATAATCTGCGTTTGCTCCCTGCTCTCTGGAACCGATGAAGCTGTAATGCTTGCAGAGAGAGAAATTACCCTTCTGACAGTCGTCACATTTCATACAGGGAAGAAGTGGTGCACCGGATACACGGTCGCCGACCTTCACCTTGGTAACGCCTTCTCCCACTTCCACCACATCGCCGGAAAATTCATGTCCAAGCACGATGGGATAAAAATGTACGCCGTGATTTAATACACGCGGGATATCAGATCCGCAGATCCCGGAATATCTTACCTTGATCTTCACATGGCCCGGTGTTACCTGGGGTTCTTCCACATCCTGATATTGAACATCCTCATTTGCTACTACTACTGCTGCTTTCATGATCACTTTTCCTCCTCATTTCTCATCATAGGTTCAAGAGATTTATAGAGATTTAAATAGGTTTTATAGGTTTTCTCATAAACGTCCCGGTTTTCCGGGTTCGGTTCATGTCTTCTTGTTTCCTTTACCGTAAGACGGATGGCCTCATCATAATCCTGATACATTCCAACACCAACACCTGCCAGAATCGCTGCACCAAGTGTTGTTGCCGTATCAGAGGACGGCACTACGATGGGTTTTCCTGTGATATCGGATTTGATCTGTGTCCAAAGAAGAGAATTTGCAGAGCCTCCCATTGCACGGAGAACTTCCACATCTGCTCCTGCTTCCTTTGCCACCTCAAGGTTGTGTTTCAGCGAAAGTGCTACGCCTTCCATACAGGCACGTACCATATGTCCCTTGGTCTTGGCAAAATCCAGTCCGTAGAATACGCCCTTCGCATTGGGATTCCAGATTGGGGAACGCTCACCGGACATATATGGAAGAAATACCACTCCGTCACTGCCTGGTGCGACCCTTTCCGCGATCTCATTGAGCTGGTTCAGAGAAGAGCCTTTTTCCCTTGCTACAGAGCGCTCATAATCTGCAAACTCACGTTCAAACCAGCGCATGACACCACCACCTCCGGTGGTTCCTCCCTGAAGGAGCCACTGTCCCGGAACCACGTGATAGCCAAGGATCAGTCTGGGATCTGCCTTGTACGCATCCATGCAGATGCTCATTCCGCCGGCCTGTCCTCCCTGCTCCTGTGTCTCACCCGGATGGATCACTCCAGCCCCCAGTGTTCCGCATGCTGCATCCAGACCACCGGCAACAACCGGTGTTCCCACAGCAAGGCCGGATTCCTTCGCCGCCTTCTCTGTAACTGTTCCCACAACATGATCACAGGCACAGATCTCAGGAAGAAATTCCATGGGAATCCCAAGCTTTCTGCACATATCCTCATCCCAGGCTGCCTTTCTCATGTCAAAGCAATGCAGGCCATAGCCCTGGGAAACATCCTGGCTCATCACACCCGTCAGCTTATATGCAATGTAGCTGTTAGACTGCAGGATCTTGTGGATCCTTTGGTACACCTCCGGGAGATTTTCTTTATACCAGAGGATCTTTGCAGTTGTGTAGGACGGCTGAAGGGAATTACCGGATACTTCAAAAATCTGCTCTGCCCCGATCTCTTCATTCAATCTGTCACAGATAGACTGTGCTCTGGTATCCATCCAGATCGGAGTGTTTGTCAGTACATTTCCGTCCTTATCCATGGCAATGGCTGACCAGCTCTGGCCGTCAATACCGATGCCTGCGATCTCCTCAGGTGCTATCCCCGCTTTTTGGATGGCCTTCTTTACCGCCTGACAGACAGCACTCCACCATTCTTCCGGATTCTGTTCTGCCCAGCCCTCCTTCGGATAGTAAACCGGATAATCGCCGTTGGCCGCAGCCACAACCGTTCCCGATTTTTCAAAAACCGCAACCTTACAGGCACTGGTGCCGATATCAATACCTAATAAATATGGTTTCATTATAGCTTCTCCTTCTCGTCCAGCACACGGACGGATTTTCCCATGATGATCTCTGCGCCAAGCTTCTCCGTGATCGGTTCTGTTTCTTCACTTGCAGCCCCTTCCAGCCGTTTCAGCATGATTCCCGCCACTTCTCCGGCAATCCCCTGTGTAGGCTGTGCCACAATGGTAAGCTTGGGATTGCATGCTCTGGCAAACTGCAGATTGTCAAAACCGATCATAGACAGCTGTTCCGGGATCTTAAGACCCAGCTCATTCATCCCGATCACCGCCCCCATGGTCATCTCATAGTTGGTAACAAACACGGCCGTCATATCCGGATTGTCCGCAACAAGCTTCTCAATTCCCTGCACACCGCCCTGAATGGTATAATCGCCGTGATAGATCAGAGATTCCCGTACCGGTATATTTTCTTTTTCGTATGCATTGCGGTACCCCTGGAGACGTTCCTGTGCTGTGGAAATTTCCTCCGGTCCTCCAATGATCCCGATCTTACGGTGTCCTGCCTGAAAAAAAACTCTCATTGCGTCCTCAGCCGCCTTCTCGTTGTCTACCAGAACACTGTCACAGGAAAGCTCCCGGATCCTGCGGTCAATGAGTACGATGGGCTTTCCGGTTTTCTGGAATTTTTTCAGATGATTGCCTTCCGCATCCACCGGCATGCTGATGATCCCGTCCACACGCTTCCGGCTTAAAAACTCCACTGCATCCCGCTCCAGTCTCTTATCGGTACGGCAGTCACAGACAATAGTCGCATATCCGTGACTCCTTAAGACATCCTCCATTCCTGTGATGATCTCCGCGCAAAAGGTATTGTTAAGCTCCGGGATCACCACGCCGATGGTCTTGGTAGCATTGGTCTTAAGCCCTCTGGCCACCTCATTGACCTCATAATGCAGCTCCTGAATGGCCTCCTCGATCTTTATTCTGTTTTTTTCTCTTACGTTTCCGCCGTTAAAATAAGAAGAAATCGTTGCGAGCCCAAGTCCGGTCCGCCTGGCAATATCTTTCATGGTTGCTGCCATACAGATCACTCCGTTTCTGTTTTTTTACAGAAGATCATTCTGCCTTTCCATCACAGCCGCAAACCTTCATACGCGCCTCAACCAGCTCCTTCACTGCCTGGATCGCTTTCTTTCCGTAGGCTTTCGGGTCGATGGTGTTCTCATTCTCTGCAAAGGTCTCCTTCACTGCCTTGGAATATGCAGCACGAAGCTCTGTTGCAAAGTTAACCTTGCAGATACCACGTTTTACACAGTCGCTGACATCCTCATCACTGAGTCCGGATGCCCCGTGAAGAACAAGGGGGATATCTACAACTTCACGGATCTCGCTTAAGCGTTCCTTGTCAAGAACCGGTGTTCCCACATAGAAACCATGTGCGGTTCCGATGGCAACTGCCAGGGAAGTAACACCTGTACGCTCCACGAATTCCTTCGCCTCCTGCGGGTCGGTGTTAGTGTCTGCCTCAGCCTCAAGATCATCCTCTTTACCACCGACCTTACCGAGCTCAGCCTCACATGGGATATCCAGGGCTGCTGCCACATCCGCAACTCTCCTGGTCTCTCTGATATTATCCTCAAAATCCAGCTTGGAACCATCAATCATCACAGAGGTATAGCCTGCATGCATTGCCTGCATCGCAAGTTCAAAGCTGCTGCCGTGGTCAAGATGAAGGCATACCGGAACGGAAGCCTTGGCTGCCTCTGCTGCTACGATCGCAGCGTAAGTCTCAACCGTACCATATTTAACAGTAGAAGGTGTTGTCTGGATCATAACCGGTGCTTTCAGCTCCTCAGCTGCCTGGATGATCGCCTTCACCATCTCCATATTCTCTGCGTTGAATGCTCCTACTGCATATCCGCCCTTCTGTGCCTTTAACAGCATTTCCTTCGATGTAACCAGTGGCATAATCTTCTCCTCCTTGGAATCATAATCATTGTGTTTGTTTTGTATTATTTTCTCATTTGGTTCAGAAACCGAAACGTTTCCGTTTGAGTTCATCATAGCGCTCCATACGTTTTCTGTCAACCATAAAATTTTCATCATTTACAGGAAAATATTCCCTTGAAAAGAAGACCAAATACCGTTAGATTAATTAATAAGAGTTCTAAAGCCTGTGGCCGGGCAGGTCTGTCTGATACTACCGGCGTCATAACAGTTTCGGAAATCCATGTATCCTGTTCTGATCATCTGAGCCTGATGCTATAATTTCCGAAATGCTGTAAGTACACAATGATCTTAGGAGGATATAAACTATGTTAAAAGGAATTCCAGAAATCTTATCACCAGAATTACTGAAGGTTTTATGTGAGATGGGACACAGTGACCGTCTTGTTATCGCTGACGGAAACTTCCCTGTAGAATCCATGGGAAAAAATGCCATCACCATCCGCTGTGACGGACATGGCGTTCCGGAGATCCTGGATGCCATCCTGAAGCTCTTCCCGCTGGATACTTATGTAGAGCATCCGGTAAACCTGATGGAAGTAATGCCTGGCGATAATGTGGAGACACCGATCTGGGATACATATAAAGAAATCGTTTCCAAGCATGACGAGCGTGGCGAAAAAGCCGTCGGAAACATCGAGCGTTTCGCATTCTATGACGAAGCAAAAACTGCATACTGCATCATCTCCACAAGTGAGAAAGCACTTTATGCCAACATCATGCTTCAGAAAGGCGTTGTGATCAACAACGACTGATCTTTCTTTTGAACTGCCTGATATAATCATAATACACATATTACAACCAAACATAAAACGCCCGGATCGATGGATTCAGTTCAGCACGTGCGCGTTTTATATTTTAACACTTTTATCTCTTTGCTGCTTTTGCGGCATATCCTCCGCAGAGTACTTTTCCACCGGAGGTTTTTATCCCTGCACGCACCGCATAGTAATACGTTGTTCCCTTCTTTGCGGTCTTATCCTCAAAGGAGGAACGGCTGCCTCCGGAAACTGTACTGATCTTTTTCCATGAACCCTTTCCAGTCTTACGGTAGATCTGATAGCAATCTGCTTTCTTCTGCGCTTTCCAGCAGATCTTCAGCCCCCTGAAGGTCTTCCTGACACTGGATATCTTCTGAAGTTCCGGATAGGACAGGATATAGCTGCTTGCCTGATATCCTCCGAAAACTTTTTTCCCGTCTACATTCTTATATGGCCTCACAGCATAAGCGTAGGAGGTGATTCCCTCAATCTTCGTGTCCTGCCAAGACAATACTTTGTTGTTCACGGTTCCAATCCGAACCCAGCTTTTCCCCTGGAGTTTCCGGTAGATATGATAGCCACTTGCTCCGGAAACCTTCTTCCAGGATACCCTGTTACATGGTCCGCTGACAGCCGTAGCCACTGCACGGGCCTTCCCCAGCTCCGCTTTTGCTGATAACGGCGAAGATGCGGCTCCATAAACAGTCTTCTTTCCGGAACGTACATAAAAAGCCCGGATCCGATACGTATAAGTGCTTCCTGTTTTCACTGCAGTATCCTGCCAGGTCACTACATCTGCTGTCACGGTTGCCATTTTTTTTGAATTTCCGCTTTCATCCCAGCGATAGATAGCATAACGATTGCAGCCGGGAACTGCTTTCCAGGAGATCCGTATCCTGTTAAATGCCTTGGAAACCAGTTTTACACCTGTGGTCTGACGAAGCTTTCACCGTAACCTTACAGGTAGCTCGGATTCCCCTGGCATTTTTTCCGTAGCAGGTTATGGTTGCTGTTCCCGGATTTTTTGCAGTAACAACGCCGCTTCCATTTACAGCAGCCACACTGGTATCTGAGCTTTCCCAGACAATGCCGGAAGCATCCATCTCGGATCTGGTAGCCGAAGCATTCAGTGTTTTCTGATCTCCGGAATACAGACTTATCTCAGACGAAGAAAGCTGCATCCTCGCCGCACTGCTCAGAGTCCTGGTATGCACCTTGATCCTCGGCGTTACCGATGGATTAAATTCAACTGCATCCATCCAGGTATCCTCCGCATTATATCGCAGAAAAGCTCTGACCGGATACGATAGACGGAGAAAAGCTGCACCAGCCATAACTGACCTCTGCCTCCACACAGTATTTTATATATGTGCTTCCTGCATTTGTCACCACAATAGAATACAGACTGTTCTGGCTGAGCAGGACCTCCGGGATCTGAAAGGTCATAACCCCAGCCATCGGCTGACTGCAGAAAACCGGTGTGGAATATGCCGGTGTTCCACTGGTAGGATCACTGGCATCCTTCAGATTTGTGTATACCTGCACAGTATAGGAATTATTGGCAGACATGGAGCTAAGAGTCACCTCACCAAGCGATTCCGCTTTTCCGTTTCCTGCACTGGCACGAAAAACCGTGGACAGCTGTTCTCCCGCATACATGCGGATGGAGCCAAGCCCTGACGTTCCGTCATAAAAATAATTGTTGCTATATTTCGGTGTATTGACAGCCGTAGCCGCAACCAGCTCACTGACAGACTTATCCTCATAGGACATATAAAAATATCCAGATTTTCCCCAGCCTGTACCCCAGCTGTTCTTGACGATCCAGGCTCCGTCTCCCTTTACCTTGGAAGATGCCCGGAAATTCTTCGCAGAATAATTGTCATCCCAACCCACCACTGTAACTACATGATTCACGTTCTTGGTGCTGGTAGGATAGGAATAGGCCGCTGTACTTGCATTGTAATAGGCATTCTGTGCATTATACATCACAGTGACCGAATTATTTGCAACCAGAAGCTTCTTCATGGCATTTACGGAATAATCGGAAAAATAGGCATTTTTCAGATAAGCAGCTGCATTGTACGCCTTGGATGCCGCCGGAGTCACACCGGTTTTCTGTGTATGCGTGGAATCTGTTGCCAGAGGCACATCCCCTTCTGTTGTCATTCCGGACCAGGTGCTCAGAAACATGGAAGCCAGAAGATCATTTCCGCCCTCATGATAATCTGCGTTTCCTTTATCATCTGTCCCCATATGCTTATTGACATCCCCGTAGGTATTTCCAAGCGGGTCATTCTTTCTGTTTGCAAAAAAATACGCCAAATGCTCTTCCGACAGATCATAAGTCCCAAGGCCCTGGGTCAGAAACGAAGTTTCCAGAAGAGAGGCCATTCCAAATGCCCAGCACATACCGTAGGGCTCCTGATTCTTTACGGAAGTGACATATCCCTGATCCGCTGCATTATAATAGGACGGATAGGCCGCAGCTCTTCCCATCGGTACCTCATCCACATCATTTCCGATCTCCACGGCGGTGGAATAAGAGGTCAGATTATCAAAGGGTGCCAGCTGTTCCTGCTCCTCTTCCTCCGTAAGCGGACGGCCCTTGATATATTCGATGCCGGACTCACCACTGTCTGAGGCATCCCCGAAGCTCTCCTCACCGTCACCAAAGGTATCCTCCTGGGAATCAGAGGACGATCCTTCTGATGTTTCGGGAGTCTCTGTATCCTCCTCGGAGCTCTGCAAGGCTATATCCTCGGTATCCCCGTCTGCTGCCTCTGCAATATCCTCTGTCTGTTCATTCGGGATACCGGTGTTCTCTGTGGTATTCCCTTCTGCGGTCTCCGTCGTATCCTCTGCTTCCGCCGACTGCGTCTGTGTATCTTCTGACCATTCTTCATTGAAGCCTTCCACATCGGCTGCCATGACCGGAACCTGGCTGCCCACAACTGCCACACACAAAAGAAGCGGCAGTAATTTCTTCCTGACAAGCTGTAATCTCTTCACAAAATTCTCCACTTTTCTTATATTGATCTGGTTTATCTATTAACGTTTCTTCAAATGATAACCCAGAATTCCGATTACTGCAAGTACTGTTGCGATCCCGATCCAGATAAACGGACTTTTATACCAGGAATTTTCTTCTTTAAAGGATGTCGCAGCTGTGCCATTGACCGGCTTGGTGACAGCTTCATCCGCAGATTTCCCACCTTCTGTTGTTCCATCCGCTGCAGGCGGTCCCTGGACCTCGCCGCTCTGAGCCTGAGAACTACCTGTGCTGGCCGTCCCTGCAGGTGGCCCCTGAACCTCACCTCTCTGAGCCTGAGATTCATCTGTGCTGGCCATCCCTGCAGACGCTCCCTGTCCTTCGCCATTCTGAGCCTGAGAGCTGCCTGTGCTGGCCGTCCCTGCAGACGTTCCCTGTCCTTCGCCGGCTGCGGAATTCTGCGTATCGGATGCATCTCCCTGATTCACTGCAGAAGTCTCTTTCTCCATGCTCCCTGCGATTCCGGCCTTCGCCAGCTCCGCATCCTTTGAGAGCCGCAGCTCCTCCAGCAGCACATAACCGTATCTGCCATTATACTTTGTATATCCCCAGGTCTCACCATTCTTCTCTGTCTCCCCTTCGATATGCAGGACAGTACCATCCCTTACCGTCTTATCATTGAGCTTTTCACCTTTTCCGTCGGTGGACGGATAGATATCCACACCAACTCCACCGGAATCCACAGTCATATAATAATCTGTGGTATCTGCCGGAGCTTCCACCTTCACCACAACCGACTTGTCCGCATACACCGGAACACTCATACTCAGCACCAGCATTCCTGCCAGAAACACACCTTTGCACCTTCTCATTGCTCTTTCCTCCCTCAAAAAATCTCACTGCCATTCTATGCATAAAATCCCCTTATATTTCTCTTTTGCCTTGGCTCCGAAATATAAGAGGATCTTATCATTTGTTATATCCAGTATCTTTTTTATGCAAGCTCCCGCTCACACATATCCAGTGCAGAAGCGATCACCGCATCCATGTCATAATATTTATATTCGCCAAGACGGCCGCCGAAGATCACCTTCGGTTCCTTCTCTGCAAGCTCCCTATACTGTCCGTAAAGCGCTCCGTTCTTCTCATCATTGACCGGATAATACGGCTCATCTCCAGGCTTCCACTCGGAACTGTATTCCCGGCTGATCACCGTTTTCGGAAGATCATTACCCTCCTCATCCTTTCCGAACTCAAACCATTTATGCTCGATGATACGGGTCCATGGAGTCTCCACATCCGTATAATTCACTGCTGCATTTCCCTGGAAATTAGGTTTATCCAGTGTCTCATTCTCAAAACGCACGGAACGATACTCCAGAGTACCCAGCTTATAGTCAAAATACGCGTCGATGGCACCTGTGTAGATCACTTTCTCCGCCATTGCATCGTACTGCTCTTTTTTCTCCAGATAATCCTCATTCAGCCGTACCTCGATACCGTCCAGCAGATTGGCAACCATCTTCGTATAACCACCCACCGGGATTCCCTGGTACAACGCATTGAAATAGTTATTGTCAAAGGTCAGACGCACCGGAAGCCTCTTGATGATAAAAGCAGGAAGCTCCGTACATGGACGTCCCCACTGCTTCTCCGTATAGCCCTTGATCAGCTTCTCATATATATCCGTACCTACAAGGCTGATAGCCTGTTCCTCCAAATTCGAAGGTTCCGTGATCTCTGCTGCCTGCCGCTGCTCCTCGATCTTTGCCGCAGCCTCCTCCGGAGTCACCACGCCCCACATCCTGTTAAAGGTATACATATTAAACGGAAGACTGTACAGCTCCCCGTGATAATTGGCAACCGGACTGTTGGTAAAACGATTGAAGATGGCAAACCGGGTGATATAATCCCAGACTTTCTTATTATTGGTATGGAAAATATGTGCACCGTATTTATGCACGTTGATTCCTTCCACCTTCTCTGTATATACATTTCCCGCAATATGCGGACGCTTGTCGATCACAAGCACTGACTTCCCGGCACGCTTCGCCTCCTGTGCAAAAACCGCACCGTAAAGACCGGCACCTACGATAAGATAATCGTACATTGATTTCATTCTCCCTGTTCTTTCATTGATGCTGTTATTTTAACACCGAAAAAGGGTAGCTGGCAAGAAGCCACTGTAAAATCCCGGTAAATCTTATATAAGAATGTTGTCAAACAGATATCCGCAAGCTGCAAAAATGATAAAATATCAGATATCCGCTTCTCAAACACCAAAATGTATGATACCCTGTAACTGGATCAGATAATAAACTACTCTGATCACATAAACAGATCGAATGTGGTGAAACCTATGGGTACAAAGGATACCATCACCAAAGATTACATGGCTGACAACCGCGTTTTTACGGATGTGTTCAACCATATGCTGTACAAAGGAAAAAACATCATAGACTCTGACACTCTTCATCCACTGGATACCACAGCTATCGCTGTCCCCTACGGATCCGGCACTTCAGAAGTTCCTGTCCAGAAATTCCGGGACGAATTCAAATCTCTTAATGTTATGCACGATGATTCAAGAATCTATCTTCTCCTGGGGATTGAAAATCAATCGGAAACACACTACGCAATGCCGGTCAAAAACATGGTCTATGATGCATTAGAATACGCAGGGCAGGTGGAAAATTCCGCCAGATCACACAGAGAAGCAAAGCAATGGCCCTCCACATCCGGAGAATATCTCACCGGCTTCTACAAGGATGACCGGCTCATCCCGGTCATAACCACGGTCGTGTACTTCGGTTCCGACACCTGGAACGCTCCTAGAAGCCTCCACGAAATGCTCTCTGTCCAGGACCCCGAAATTCTTTCCATGGTCCCGGATTACCGGATCAATCTCTTCTCACCTGCCGAGATAAAGGATGAAGAACTTGACAAACTCCAGAGCAATCTCAAAGAAGTCATGCTCTTCATCAAATATTCCAAAGATAAACGGAAGCTTCAGGAGCTTACCTCACAGCGTCCCGGCTTCCGGTCACTCGAGCTCAAAGCAGCCCGGGTCATCGACTCCATAACTGGTATCAACTTACGTTTCACAGAAACAGAAGGGAGGGTTAATATGTGTCAGGCTGTTCAGGAAATGTGCGATGATGCACGTGCCGAAGGCCGTCAGGCCGGATTGGCAGAAGGTCGTACTGCCGGACTCGCAGAAGGCCGTACTGCCGGACTTGCGGAAGGCCGTACAGAAGGCCGCACAGAAGGCCTTCAGGAACAAGCTATGCTGACAGCACAGCGTATGCTTCAGGATCCAAGATTCTCCCCTGAAGACATCTCCAGATTTTCAGGCCTTTCTCTTGAGGACGTGCTGAAATTACAGAAGAAATAGCTTGTATTGGAAATGCTCAGATCCTTTGTGGGGGATCTGAGCATTTTGCTATTCTTCTGATTAAGGCTGAAACCGATTGTTATCTATTACCCTAAATCAGCTTTTTTTGTAATTTTACAATTGTGTATGTCAAAAACAAACTTATCAAAATACAAAAAACATAATTTTGAAAATAAAATGTCTTTATCCCTATAACATTCATAAGTGCTCTAATTGCAACATGAGTCAAATATAATTCATAAGACATTTTTCCAAACTGCTCCAATATCTTTACAATTCTTTTAGGCATCTTTCGCATACTTACAGCAATACAATACAGCAAAAAAATCCCCCAAAAACACATCAAAATCCTAAATCCTAGTTTTGACACAACTATTTTGGTTACCGGTAAAAAGTCGCACAGCATTATCAGTACTCCAAAGAAAATTCCCATTTTATCTATATTATTAATACAAGCATTCTGGTAAACTTTTTTTCCACACCAACACCCTATGAAAAAAACAAGAAATCTTCCCAATAGAATTTCTATATTTAAATTCAATACAGGAGCTACAATTCTCGGTAAAAATTGAATAACTAAAGCCATAATCAGAAGAATTAACAGTTGCCCCCAATCTGACCACTTTACATGCAATATCTTATAAATAAATGGATAAATTAAATATGCAAAAACAATAAATAACACATACCAAAAGGTTCTTGTCCCTTGTGTAAAAAATGTAGCAAAGCCAAAATCAAATGCAAACATCTTGACACCTTTTTGCATGATAATAAGATCAACCACAATCCAATATGGAATAGCAACCATAAGATAAGCTGGCAAAATTCTCTTTATTCTCTTCTGAAAAAAATGCAAAATATTGGAATCTTTTGACATCGAAAAATATAATCCAACGCCGGACAGAAAAACAAAGAACTCAACTCCAACACTACCAATGAATGTGTTATACAACTTGCCTAAAAATCCCAATCCCCCTCCGGACAAATTTGAATTTGCTATATCTTCAAAAAAATGAAATATCATAATTGAAATTATCGCCACACCATAAATTGCATTACGATTTTTGCTAAATATATTCCAATTATCCTTCGAATTCATCACCGATATATTCATCACAATGTTCCTTTATTTCTTTATATATTGGGGCCATTTGCAAATGATTCTATATGCCTTCTATATAAAATAATAGTAACATTATCCCCATTTACTGACGGCCTCGCTTTTATACAAAAAGCTCCTATAAATCAGCAAAAAGCTCTTCTCTGTAAATTCCTTTTTCCAACATTTCTCTGAAACTATCCTTCACTGCAGCAACATCCTCTTTATAAGTCATACCATACCAAGTATCATTGGTACGAAGAACCTTTACGGATATCCTGCCTTCTGTCAAAAGTTCTCCAATAAATGTGGGAATCAAAAATTCCGCCTTTATAAGATTCTCCGGGACCACTTTTTCAAAAAAATCTTGAAAACCACTTTCCAACGTTTCCAGAAACTCCGGTGCCAATCCCCACATATTCATAGAAACAAGTGACT
>ENA-OQBV01000292-OQBV01000292.1-human-gut-metagenome-genome-assembly--contig:-NODE-292-length-29326-cov-3.722867_pt1 | contig 29326 bp, 33 predicted proteins | sample MGYA00242750_ERZ504559 | MGnify/ENA primary metagenome ERZ504559 (study PRJEB26092, sample SAMD00036230) | human gut metagenome | host: Homo sapiens | study: EMG produced TPA metagenomics assembly of... | reverse complement strand
TTGCGAAATATATTGTGATTACGATTACCAGTATATTTCTATACTTTTCATTTATTATGATTGCATTTATAATAGAATGTGCGAAATTTAATGTTCCAATACAACTGTTTCCAATGCTGAAAATTGCAGGACTAAATTGTATGGTTATGGGAGCATTTATCGGAATTACACTTATGTTATGTGTAATATTCAAACATACGGCAATCGTTGTAGGTGCTATGTCATTGTTTACATTTAGCGGACCGCTTATCTATATGATGACATGGGATAATATGTCAACTCAATCATGGAGAGTTCTAACCTATTTAAAAATAAATCCTATGTATTACTGGATGAATACCTGTTCTTATAATATGATAAATAATTTAGAAATCAATATTTTGATTTATTTCGTGGGAACTGTAATTATTACATTTCTTGTTTCAGCATTGATACTAAGAAAGCAAGAAATACGCTAATCATAACAGAAAGGGGAAATGCGAATATGTTATATTTCTATTGATTTGCTTTATTTTCATATTAGCATTTTCCTTATTCTCTATTATCAGAACAATTTCGCAACATAAATAAGCAAAATAAAGCAACAACGGAAAATACGAGTATCTTTATCAAAATAGGGACATTGAAGAATTAGCTTATGCAATCAATCAAAAAGATAATCTACATAAAAAATTACAGGTTCAAAATTAAGCAGGAAGAAGAACAGTTAAAACAGTCTATATCTAATATAAGCCACGATTTAAGAACACCTTTGACATCTATACAAGGCTATTTAACACTTCTGCAAGAATGTGAAGATAAACAGGAACAAGGACAATGCATTAAAATCATTAAGGCAAAAACAGATTATCTCACGGATTTAGTACAAGAGTTTTATGATTTATCTGTGATAGAAAATGAGCAAGTTGATGTTGAATGTGAGCGTGTTGACATAAATAGAATTGTTACAGATTGCTTAATTGAAAAGTATTATGAATTTGGAGAAATCCAACCAACCATTCAAACAGAAAATACTCCTGTATGGATATACGGAAATAACCTTATCTGTAAACGAATTATTGAAAATTTAATTGTAAATGCACTTCGTTATTCAGATAATTACATTGAAGTTTCTATCAATCAAAAAGGAGTGTTCACAATTAAAAATTCAACAAAATCCCTTGATGATATTGATGTAAACTTATTATTTAACAAGTTTTATACTGTTGATAAATCACGCACCAAAGGAAGTTCTGGTCTGGGCTTGTATATTGTAAAGGAATTGCTGAAAAAGATTGACGGTAAAATTGAAAATGTAAGTTACGAAAAAAATATTTTGTCTATTAGCATTTGTTTTCCCTTGTATAATGATAAAAAGTTACTGTGATCAGAACATCTGAATACAGTAACTTTTTTAGTAGCTTTAACTCTCTTTTATAAGTTTTTCAAAATATTCTCTTTTCTTCTCTGGAAGTTGATTTAAAAATTCTTCCAGCCATTTTTCTTCTTCTAAAATCCCCTCGTCCTCATAATACTCTGGATATTCCAAATATATTTCATGTTCTCTTTCTTCTCGTTCTTCGTCAGCTTGTGCTAAGTCCATATATTTTCCAATAAGGAATTGAAGATATTGACTATACCCAAGAGAACTAACTAAATAAGTAATTCGTTCATAGTCTTTCAATGTCATTTCTTTTTTTCCAGTTAAAAGGTCATGGTCGTAAGAAGAACAAACTTCTAAAAATTCCTGTTCCTGCGTTTCTGCTTTTTTCATTGTTCATACGGAATTTTCCATAAGGTAAGAGGTCAGCAGAAGTAGAAGCGATACCCTCAATATCGGTACGAATTTATCTTTACCACTTCATTTTTCTTGTATAACTTGCCCTCAACCAATACCGCATTATCATTTAAGGAAATGATGTCAAAGGCAGTATCTTTCAAAGTAGCACTTCCTTGTGGCTTTGTATCGCCCGTTTCTAAATCTCGTTTCTGAATTTTGACACCGCCACGGATAACCTTGTCTGATACGGAAAACTGGTTACTTCCAGATAATACGGCAAGGTCGCCGTCCTCGGTAATCTGTGTTACATATAAGCCCTTAATCTGTTCGGACTTATCGCCAGCCTGCATATATGCACCGTCCAGCAAGTAACCGTTTGGAGCTTTTGTTTCCTCAACGGTTAGTGTTCCTAAAGGAAGAACCGCTTTGCCGTCCTGCATATAGAAACTGTCGCCAGATACCTTGTAAGCGTCCCCTAATTTTGTGATGTAATGGGTTGTCCCGTCGCTGTCTGTTTCGGCGATTGTCTTTGTAACCCATGTACGAGTAGCTTCGGCAGGGAGATTGTCTTTGTTATAGAAGCCAGCATAATACTTCCATGTAAATTCCGCACCTGCTAGAGAAGCGTTCCCCTGCGGATTGTCTTTCTGTGTTTCCATATCAATCTTGAAAAGCTCAATCAAAGTGTCCGTTACTTTTGGTATATCTGATACTTTCAAGGTCGCTGTCTTTCCAGCTTCAACCTTTAAGGAATATACAGTTTTATCTACTTTATATCCTGCTGGTGCAGAAAGTTCCTTGATATAAACTGTGCCAGCCTTTACCTCTACAACATCTGTATTTCCGTTTTCATCAGTCGTAAGGGTGGCAAGCTGTTTCGTGCAGTCCTTATCAGAAAAGACACCATAGGTCGCACCAGCGACAGAGTAATTCCCGTTACCGTCTGTAATACTGGTATTACTGGAAGTCTTTTGCAGTTTCGCATTTCCGACATTTAATTTCGCCCAGAATTGCCCCAATTCCTGCCCCTCGCCAGAGTAGATATAACCGCCACATTCATAGCGTCCTTTGTTTTCTTTAACAAAGGCTTTTGCACCAGAGAAAACTTCGTCCTGCGTAGCTTTTGGAATTTCATCATAAGAAGCTCGCACGTTGTCGCATTGCCAGCCAAGATGTACGCTCAATCTCTGCCAGACCACACATTGTTCCAACAGATAGACTTGCTTGTAGTTCAATTCCTTGTGAGTTTCGCCATACTGTTTGACATACTCTAAGGATAACGCCACATCTGAAATCTGGTCGGCACTCATGCGTGAGCTTGCGTCAGCTCTGGTCTTGTAGCCATTCTTAAAATCTGTATTGATGTCGATACAATAGGCAGTTTCGCCCTCGACTTTCATATAACCCTCATTGAATGTCGAACCGATAGAACCGTCATTCATTACTTTTTCAATGATACCGACACGCTCTGCACTTTCCGTCCAGTATTGCTTACTTTCTGCATGGACGGGTGTAGTCGGTAAAGCAGTAACGACAGTTGCAAGAGCTAAGAAGCCCGTACACAATCGCTTTAATATCTTTTTCATAAGTCTAATGCTCCTTTCGTTTTGAGTAATAAAATAGCCGTCCAATAAGAACGGCTGGAAATAGAAAAGGAACGTCATGTTAGGCGTTCCATAGTCTATGAAATATTAAATTTTTCTTGTTTCAATACTGATGTGCTGTACCATATCTTTGCATATCTAAGAAAACTAGCGTATCAAAGCTCATTCGTTAGTAGTAAATAAGTAGTAAATTGATGTGTTTGTTTCCTTGAAAATGCTGATAGATACTGTGTTTTAGCGGATAATCAGATTTTTATTGTGTTTTTTTATTAAAAGTGGGTGATTTTTTGAACAGGGGTCTGGAAGCCTTGTAAAATCAGGGCTGAAGATTCCGAGAAGTTATGCATTAGTAAAGGAGGAACAGGCCTATGGATCACATTGAAACAGAAATCTTAAACTGCATTGCCATCCGGGAAGCAGAGCAACATATGGTCTTTACTGCAAGACTGACGCAGCATGGACATACCATTCGTGACATGAAAGACCTGTTAAAACTCTATCAGAAATCATTCAGTAATGAAACGCTGAAAAACATTGCACCCCTTCCGCATCCTACGGTACAGAAATTTACTGTATTCACGGTTGCTGTAGTAGGTGCCAGCAGACGTTTTCTGACACAGATAACCAGACACTAAAATGAAGTAAAATATATGAGCGCTTCTTTACAGTACAGTAATTATTCCGGAAAGGCAATGTTCGCAGTGCCATATGAAATTTTAATAGCAGGAAAAGAAATCAAAGATTTGTATATGAAAAGCTGCCAGTCTGATCTGAGTTGTTATGAACAGCTCTGTAACACAGGAATCAGCCATGATGCTGCCGCATATGCTACTCCCCAGGGATTAAGGAATGTTTTAGTCATCAGTGCAACTCCTTATCAGTGGAAGCATATGATCGGACAGCGCACCTGCAGGAGAAATACAGATGAGACCAGAATCGTCATGTTAAATATCTGGCAAAAACTTTACGAACTCAGTCCTGCTTTATTTGCTCCAAATCTTACCAGTCCATTTTGTCAAAAGGGAGCTTGTAGAGAAGGCAAAATGTCCTGTGGACATCCGATCCCATCCTTATGGTTTCCGATCGATATTTTAAAAGTAGATTATCCGATTCTTTCAGAAAGGGGAACGCTCTCATGAAAATAAAATTGATTGATTTTGGATTGAAAAAAGATCATTTTCCATTCCGTCCACATGCCAAGGATGCCGGCGCTGATGCTTTCATGCCTTATGATCATACATTAAATCCCGGTGAAATTATTCGGATACCCCTTGGATTTGGGCTTATCATTTCGGACGGATTTGCAGGATATGTGTTTCCGCGAAGTAGCATGGCAGCCAAAGGCCTGGTATGCGAACTTCTGCCAATCGCTTCCGGATAATCGCGGAGAAATCCATGCCATTATCAGCAACGTAGGAACAGAACCACAAATACTGCGCAAAGATAGCCGCATAGGCCAATTAATCATTACCCCTATCCTAATTGCAGATTTTGTTTCAGAACTTGGAGAAACTAGAAATAAAGATTCCTTTGGAAGTACTGGTCAATAGCGAAAATATCAAAACCGGTGTCTTTTTTATCACTTGACACCGGTTCACTTCATTAGCAAATGAAACGATAAAAATACTATGATTATATTTGGAAAGAAATATCCAAATGATATAAGTATAATTCCATGTAATCGTTTTTATAACCGTTCTATAGTCAACGATTGAAATGCTGCTATATTACCTTAAGCTCACCAGTTAGCCACTACAAATTGGAAGATTTTGCAAATTATCAAATAGTAAATAAACTTATTCCTTATTTTTCTTGTATTCTCAATCGGTTCGCGCAATATTGTCCAACTTTTTTGTATTTATCATTATTTATTCATTTATAATATACTATTCTGTTAAATATATAGTTTTTTAACATTTATACCAAAAATTGTCCATCAATACATTGATATTTTAGGAATAAAATTATATACTATTTATAAATAAGAATTGCAATTCTATCTGTAAAACATGAAAATAATAATATTTAAGCCTACAAATAAAAAGTCATGGCTAAATTGATGAACATTGAAAACTTTATACAGGTTGAAAATCAGGCAGCAAAATAAAACTTTCACACTTATGCCGGTTAAGGAAACTGCTATACAGCTGTTCAAATTCTAGAAATAATAAAAAGATATCCTTTTACACAATACCATATAATCTGCAAAATTACGGTTATGTAAACGTAAAAAGGCATATTTTAGACTCGTTTCCCATCGAAAAACTGTTAAATAGGATTATCCTGAGGCATTGTTTCACTCAAAACATCCATTTTTTCATAAAATCTAGATTCATCTATATCAATATATTATAATCATAGCTTTTATGGATGAAACGCTCCCCCCCCTAATCGCAGCCATTAATTGCTAATCAAACAAAGGAATCTTTCATCATATAACAATAGGGTGTGGGGAAAGTTTTAAAGCAGTTTTATTCATGAGTGCGTGTACTGACAGACTCCACGATTGCAGAATATTTATTGAGTTTGATTACAGCTTAATTGGTAATGGGTGTTTACTGCTATCCTTTTGAAATACGAAAATTTGATTAATGGATATGTACTAGATTTATTCATTGCCTATTCAAGCTCCTGTGGTGTGATAAGAATACGCTTACGACAATTCAACCTGCATAAAACGAACGCTGCAAATGAAGAGTTGGTTATTAGTCTTTTTTTACAGGCATGAAGTTCAAGAAAGAAAGCCGACATACCTATTACTCTATCATTATACAGCTCAAGCAACAAGATGGGAATTTTCTTATTGGCTGCAAGAAATATTAACCATCAATATATTGTAGAAAGGAGCATTTATGAGGGAAAAAACAAAAAAATTATCAAGCATTCTTTTATGTTTAGTATTTTGCTTTTCTTTTTCTACAGCTGTATATGCCGCATCATATATATATTATGATGGAGGTTTGAAAAGTGCAACTGTAGATGTAGAAAATCGACTTTCAAATTCTAGTGTTTACAAGAATAGTGTAAGTGCTTGGAATAGCACAAATACACCAGTAAATATTAAAACTGTACCTGGATCTGGCCATAGTTATGTTATTGATGGTGTCTACAATGATACTTGGTATGGTCTATATACTCCCAAAAATCGTCAATGGATTATTTCAGGACGTGCTGGTAAGTTTACTATTGAATTAAATCGAAAAGAATTAGTAAGCGAATCAGATAATTTTTGGCAAAGTGTTTTGGTTCATGAATTAGGTCATGCTTTCTGTTTAGATGATAATCCATCTAGTGGTAATTCTTCAATCATGAATTATGATAGGAATAGAAACACTCTGATTAAACCTACAAGTAATGATATTGCGGGTGTCAATAGTGCTTATTAATGGATTTAAGGAGGTGAGTTTATGAAAAAAATATATAATAAAAAAATCATAATCTGTTGTACTATATTTTGTTTAGCACTTACCTTTGGAATTGTAGGGCATTTTGCATCGTCCCCAAAAGTTCTTGAAGCAGACTATCCATATTATCCAGAAGTTAGTAATATCACAGAAGCTGCTGATGTAATTGTTGTAGGCAAAGTTCTTGAAGCAGAAGATGTACAAAACCTTAATATAAATACTGATCCTCAAACTCGAAATAGTACAGATTCTATACCATATACCATTTCTAAAATTGAGGTAACTAATGTAATTAAGGGAAATGTTGAAATTGGTGATATTTTTAGAAGTGAAACAATTAGGAGACTTCGAAAACATGCCAGAAGCATTTTTAGCCGAAACCGATGGGTATTTTAACACAAATGATTCCGAATTGCTATTTTTAGCATCATTTGAAGGTACTCCATACTCTCCACTAAACCCAACGCAAGGAGCTGTGAAAGTTTTGGAGGATCAAACATTATACTCTGCAAGTAAATATTCTTTATTTGGATATGAAGCAAAAACTCGTTCTACTCCTCAAACTTTGGATGATGCAATAGCTGAAATTTCTAAATACGTTCAATAATAAAAAAATCAGGCGGCTGTCGGGAAATAGATAGTTCCAAACAGGGGCAGCTTTGACTCGCATGAGTCAAAGCTGCCCCTGAAATTTTTCCGTAAAAAGAGAAAAAGATGGCTAACGACAACCATCTCTTCTCCGTTACATGTTATAATGTAACTATGCAAAAACAAGATTATTATAACGAATTTTTTGAATTAGGGCAACAGAAAATTAACTTTAGTTTCTTTGAATTGAGTTTACCTGATGACGATCCAGTCTATACCCTGAAAAAAGTGATGGAGGAGTTAGATTTTTCTGGATTGTTAGCCAATTGTTCAGATAAGGGAAGAACCGGGTACAATCCAATTATGATGTATGCTGTAGTTACTTACGCAAATATGCGTGGGGTAAGAGCTGTTGACCGTATCGTAGAATTATGTGAAAGAGACCTTGCTTTTATCTGGCTTACCAAAGGCCAAAAACCGAAAAGGGATGCTTTTTATGAATTTAAAAACAAAAAACTAACCGCTGATGTATTGGATGAACTGAACTATCAGTTTCTTCGTCGTCTGCAAAAAGAAGGATTCATCACGTTAAAATCTCTATTTATTGATGGAACAAAAATTGAAGCCAATGCAAACCGCTATACGTTTGTATGGAGAGGAACACTGAACTACCACCTTGCAGGATTATTAGATACCGTTGATTCGGTATATCAAAAGTATAATGCTCTGATTGACGAAAATGAATATGGCATCAAATATGACCTTCCCCATGCTCATATGTTTGTGATAGAAGGAATGGAAAAAGTAAGAGATGTCATTGAAAAGAACCGGACAAGGAAACTGACAAAACATAAAAAGTTATCAAATAATACAATCATCGAAATTGACAACTGTTCTCCGCTGGAGATTCTGAAACTTCAGAAAAATCTAATGCAGATCGCAGAGCAGGAACACATTACGTTTGTTTATGGAAAAGGAAAGAGAAAATCGGAAATCCAGCAGCTATATGAGGAACTGGAAAGCTGCGGTGAACGTCTCATGGGATATAAAGAGTGTTTTGAAATCATGGGAAAGGATCGGAACAGTTATTCCAAAAACAGATTTAGAGGCCACCTTTATGCGGATGAAAGAGGACCATATGAAGAACGGACAGTTAAAGGCCGCATATAATGTCCAGATTGCAGTAGAGAATTATTTCATTGTCCAGACTTATGTAAGCAATGACCGGACAGATTATAATACATTGATTCCTGTGTTAGAAAAGCACAAAAATGCGTTTGGAGAAATTTTGGAGGAAGTAACTGCCGACAGCGGTTATTGTAGTGAAAAGAATCTTCTGTACTTAAAGAAACATAAAATCTCCAGTTATATCAAGCTGCAGGATCATGAAAAACGGAAAACACGTGCATACACGGAAGAGATTGGAAAGTATTACAACATGAAAACGCAGATATTTGAGGATGAACTTTATTATATCTGCCATGATGGAAGAGAACTTCATCATATCAGGACAGAGAAAAAAGAACAGGCTGGTTATACACAAAACCTTTGAGGTGTATGGATGTTCCGATTGCAGCGGCTGCAGACATAAAGAAAAATGTCTCTATAAATATGATGCTGAAAAAGATGCAGAGAAAAATAAGGTCATGAAGATCAATGAACAATGGGAAGCTTTAAAGGAAGAATCCCATGCGAACATCCAGAGTGAGAAGGGAATATTAAACCGTCAGATCCGTTTCTATTCAGACAGAAGGACATTTTCGGAGATATCAAAGAAAATGATAACTTTTCGAAGATTTCAACTGCCGAACAGCAGAGAAGGTTTATAAAGAATTCATGCTGTATGCGATTGGAAGAAATATCAATAAATTATCATCGTTTTTCTTCATGAAGAGATCAAAAAATTTGAAGGAAAAACTAAGGAAAAGACTGCTTTAGAAAAAGAGTGTTTTCGAAAATGCAGTTGAGGGGTTTTTTGCGTGTATTTGCAGAGAAACTCCCGGATAAATGGAATAGCCAGATTGGAGAAAATGGATGTGAGCTATCAGGCGGAGAATGCCAGTGAATGAGAATTTGATTCACCTGCATTGTTACGTTTGATTCAAGATAAAACGGTTCTTGTAATTGTTCAAGAGTATTCATGTTTTTTACGTTCTGCCGATAGTGGTTTAAAGCATAGAACAGCCACCATTGCGGAAGGCTGTTCTCTTTGTATTTATGAGTTACAGAATCGATTAAAGTGTTCGATAGAATATTTACAACACTTCATCTAAATCTTTTTGCATTCGCAATCCTTCATGAATCAAACAACCGAAAATGATAATTAGAATTCCCAGTGTTAGATTTATACCATCGATCAGAACAAAACTTCCATAGCTAAAAATCTCAATTCCAGAAGAATGATAACCTGGAAGACGCGGAAACAAAACGGAAGATGCCAGGAACAGCCAACCAATCATCTGAACACAGAGGCCCAACGATTTGTATAATGCCGACTGTGGAAATAAGTCCGGTCATGAATAGCGCAAGGAATAAAAGAATACGCATGCGTGTTGAAAATGTTTTCGAATGTTTATAAGAAATATTTGTATCAAAATCATTTGGTTTCATCTTTCGGTTCTCCTCCCTGTGTTTTGTCATCTTTTATAAATTCCAATATGCCACCGGGCTGGCAGTCTAATACGTCACAAATCGCATTGAGTGTAGAGAAGCGTATTGCACTGATCTTCCCGGTTTTTATTTTTGAAAGATTTAAAATTCTTGACATGAAATAAAAGTTAGCATATACTAATCCATGTATTTTAAATGAAAATGCTTATCAATATCAAAAATGGAGAACGAAATGGTGGACATAAATAAGAAGAGAGAAAAGGAAAAGAAAACGCTACGTGTGATGATTGGGGTGTATTGTCGCGGAAAACACAAGCACAAGGGAGAACTCTGTCCGGAATGTCAGAAACTGTTGGACTATGCGTTGCTCCGAACGGAAAAATGTCCGTTCATGGAGACAAAGACATTTTGCAGTGCCTGCAAAGTGCATTGTTATTCAAAAGAGATGCAGGAAAAGATCAAAGAAGTTATGAAGTATGCAGGACCGAGAATGTTGTTTTATCATCCGCTTCAGGCGCTGGATCATATGTGGGTGACAATGAAAGGAAAAATGAAAAAGAGATAGGAGAAGAAAAATGAATAAGAAGAAAATTATTGATAAGTTGTTGATTGTTTCGATTGTAGTGATGGCGGTCAGCGGTTTTTTGATAAGACCGACAGGAGAGATGATGGCAGTCATTGTTATGCATAAGCTTTCGGCGGTTATTTTTTGCGTATTGGGGATAGCCCATGCTGTGCAATATAAGACTAAGAAAAGGAGGGGAAAGCAATATGTTTCATAAGAGGTTGATCAAAGAATTTAGAGAAAATCAGAAAAACATTTGGGGGATGGTTCTTACACAGTGGGTCATGCTCATTGCAAATGTTGTGCTGATGCTCCAGACAGCTACATTTATAGCTGGAATGGTTCGTGGAGAAAATCTGCAAAACCAAAGTATCAGGCTGCTTGTGACGTTGGCAGTTGTTGGGGTTGTACGAAGCTTGATGTCGCTGCTCAACAGCAAGCTGTCATTTGAGGCATCGAAGCAGGTGAAAGCGAGACTTCGAACGATGGTGTATGAGAAAATGATGCGGCTTGGGAGCAGTTATAAAGAATATTTTCAGACATCTGAGGTGGTGCAGATCACCACGGAAGGTGTGGAACAGTTGGAAATTTATTTTGGAAAATACATGCCACAGTTTTTCTACAGCATGCTTGCACCGGTCACACTATTTGTCATTGTAGGAACGATGAGCCTGAAAGTGGCGGTCGTGCTTTTAATCTGTGTTCCGTTGATTCCGCTTTCAATTGTAGCAGTTCAGAAATTTGCGAAAAAGATGCTTGCAAAATATTGGGGAACATACACGGAGATGGGAGATTCCTTTTTGGAGTGCCTTCAGGGACTTACGACATTGAAAATTTATCAGGCAGATGAGCGTTATGCAAAAAGAATGGATGAGGAAGCGGAAAAATTTCGTAAAGTAACGATGCGCGTGCTCATCATGCAGTTAAATTCCATCAGTATTATGGATTTGGTAGCCTACGGTGGGGCAGCAGTCGGTATCATCTTGAGTATTTTAGAGTATCAAAAAGGTGTAATCGGACTGGCGCAATGTTTCTTCATTATTATGATCTCAGCCGAGTTTTTCCTGCCGCTTCGTTTGCTTGGTTCCTTCTTCCACATTGCGATGAATGGAAATGCTGCAGCGGATAAGATTTTCCGGTTGGTAGATTTAGAAGAAGATCAAGGAGAAAAATCTGCCGAAATGGAAGGGGAATCTGATGAGATTGCGTTTTCAAATGTAAGTTTTTCCTATGAGGCAAAGAAAAAGGTGCTGGAAGGTATCAGTTTCCGGGCAGGTCATGGATTGACTGCATTGGTCGGGGAATCCGGTTGCGGAAAGAGTACAACTACGCTGCTTTTAATGGGAGACAGAAGGGCAGATGAGGGACAGATTTTTATCGGAGATATGCCAATTGACAAAATGGACTTGAAAGCACTTCGAAGAAAGATTACCCGTATCCGACATGACAGTTATCTGTTTGCAGGAACAATTCGGGAAAACCTTCTCATGGGAAAAGAAGATGCGACAGAAACACAGATGAAAGAGGCGCTTCGCGAGGTGAATCTGTCGGATTTTGTGGAAAAAAGCGGAGGGCTGGATTTTGTTCTCCTTGAGAAAGCGTCTAATCTTTCGGGCGGGCAGAAGCAAAGGCTGTCTCTTGCAAGGGCGCTTTTGCATGACACGCCAATCTACATATTTGATGAGGCAACTTCTAATGTAGATGTGGAAAGTGAAAATGATATTATGGCGGTTGTGAGAAAACTGGCAAAAACAAAAACAGTTCTTTTGATCTCACACAGACTTGCGAATGTTGTGTCTGCGGATCAGATATATGTACTAAAAGACGGAATGATTGTGGAAAAAGGACAGCACGAAGTGCTTTGCAAAGAAGATGGATACTATCACAGATTATTCAGACAGCAGAGCGCATTGGAGCAATTTGGAAAGGGGGCGGTTGCCAATGAATAAAAACAGAAATGGATTTCAGGTGATGCTTGGTCTGATTGGTATGATCAAACCCCTTCTCGGAGTGATGTGTATTGCGATCATCATGGGATGTATCGGAAATTTGATGGCGATTTTTATTACGATTCTCGGAGGAGCGGCAATTGGAAATCTGCTTGGAGAAGTGACTAGCATTTCCATGAAAATGATATTCGTGCTGCTTGTTGTATTTGCGGTATTGCGAGGAGTACTTCGCTATGCGGAACAGGCAAGCAACCATTATATTGCATTTAAATTACTTGCCAGAATCCGTCATCAGATATTTGCCTCTTTGAGAAAATTGGCTCCGGCAAAGCTGGATGGCAAAGAAAAGGGGAATCTGATTTCGATTATCACAAGCGATATTGAACTTTTGGAAGTGTTCTATGCACACACGATTTCACCGATTGCAATTGCGGCGATCACGTCGCTTGTGATGGTTGTATTTATCGGACAGTTCCATGTGGGACTGGGAGTATTGGCGGCGGTGTTCTATCTGCTTGTCGGAGTGGTTGTTCCGGTGGTGAACAGTAAAGCAGGACAGAAACACGGGCAAAAATACCGCAGTATTTATGGAAAATTAAATACAACTGTTTTTGGATAATCTGTATGGATTAGACGAAATTTTACAGTATGAAAAGCAGAAAGAACGTCAGGAAAAAATGGATGCGTTCACGGAGCATCTGGAGCAGGTGAATGCAACTTTGAAAAAACAGGAGGCAGTACAGAGAATCAGTACAGATACGGTTATTCTTGTCGCAGGAGTGTGCATGACATTATATAGCGGTCTTTTGGCATCGAACGGGGTGATCATCACCGGAAATGCAATTATCTGTATCATCGCCATGATGAGTTCATTTGGACCGACAGCGGCATTGTCCGCACTTTCAAACAACCTGAACCAGACGCTTGCAAGTGGAAATCGTGTATTGAACCTGCTTGCCGAGGAACCGGTTGTGATGGATGTGGAAAGTAATGTGGGAGTTCCGGATGAAGATATTCGTATTTCAAATGTGACGTTCACATACCCGGAAGACAAAAAAGAAGAGAAACCAATTTTGAAAAATTTCTCATTGGATATCCGCAAAAATACGATTCATGGTATTCTCGGAAGAAGCGGATGTGGAAAATCAACGTTGTTAAAGCTGCTTATGCGGTTTTATGAGACAGATTCCGGCAGTGTCAGCTATGGAACGCGCAACGTAAACGAGATTGACACAGGGCATTTGCGAAATCATATTTCCTATGTGACGCAGGAAACCTTCTTGTTCCAGGACACAATTGAAAATAATATCAAGGTGACGAAGGCGGATGCGACAAGAGAAGAGGTGATTGAGGCTGCGAAAAAGGCAGCAATTCATGATTTTATCGATTCCCTGCCACAGGGGTATGATACAAAGCTTGGGGAACTCGGAGATTCGGTATCGGGAGGAGAACGCCAGAGAATCGGAATTGCGAGGGCATTTCTTCATGATGCCAAGACTATTCTGCTGGATGAGCCTACAAGCAATATTGACAGCCTGAATGAAGGAATTATCTTGAAAAGCTTGTTGGAAGAGCGGAAAGATAAGACAATTGTACTTGTGTCTCATCGCAAATCGACAATGTCGATTGTGGACGAAGTGACACAGATGTAAAAAAGATTGCGCAGTAGCGCAATCTTTTTTAATACCTAGACTTGTGATTCGCTCTTTATAATTTTCTTGAAATTAATATAAAACAACGTGGCAGTTGTGAGAATTGCAATGGCATCTGCAATTGGTTCCGCCAAAAAGACTGCTTTGACATTGTCCTCCATGAATGCCGGCAAAATATAAATAAGTGGAATCAGCACAAGTATCTTTCGGAATACGGCAAGGAATGCACTGATTTTAGAATTTCCGAATGCGATAAATGTTTGCTGGCAGGAAACCTGAACGCCCATAAGGAAGATACATGCCAGATAAATGCGAAGCGCCCATTGTGACAATTCTGCCAACTGCGGATCGCTTGTGAATATAGATACAAATATCGACGGCGCAAACTCGGCAATGAGCCAAATGATTGTGGCATAGACAACACACGAGATGGTCTGCAGTTTGAATGCCTGCTTGATTCGGTCTATTTTTTTCGCACCATAATTATAGCTGATAATCGGTTGACCACCCTGAGTGATTCCCTGCAGTGGAAGCATTGCAAACTGCATGATGCTTGATAGAATCGTCATGGCGCCGACTGCCAGGTCACCTCCGTATTTCAGCAGAGAAGAATTAAAGCAAAGAACAAGCACACTTTCAGTAGCCTGCATTGCAAATGGAGCAATTCCGAGTGCTGCGCAAGGTAAAAAGACAGAAGCTTTTATTTTTAAATTTTTCTTCTTGATACGAAGAATCGTGTTTTTGCCACATAAGAATTTCAGCGCCCAGACAGCACTTAACGCCTGTGAGAGAACGGTGGCGACAGCAGCGCCTTGTACACCCATGTTGAAACCGAAGATGAAAATAGGGTCCAAAATAATATTTGTGACAGCGCCGATAATGACTGTCATCATACTAATCGTAGAAAATCCCTGTGCGGAGATAAAGGCATTCATTCCTAAAGTAAGCTGTACAAAAATCGTACCGATAGCATAGATTGTCATATAACTTTTGGCGTAGGAAATTGTATTTTCACTGGCGCCAAATAAATAAAGCAGCGGTTCTTGAAAAACCAGCACAGTGACCGTTAGAATAATGGAGACAATGACCAGCGCCGAAAAACTGTTTCCCAAAATCTTTTCGGCAGTGTCATTGTCTTTTTTTCCCATGTAGATACTGGCTCTTGGCGCACCGCCCATTCCCATCAGATAAGCGAATGCGGAGATGATCATAATAATCGGGAAACAGACACCGACCCCTGTAAGTGCAGCGGAACCAACTTCCGGAATGTGTCCGATATACATACGGTCAACCATATTGTAAAGTGCGTTGACTACTTGGGAAGTAATAGCCGGAACTGCCAGAACAAGTAAAAGATGTCGGACTGGTTCGTTCCCTAAGTCTACCTCTCTAGACATTGTTTTTTTCATGTTGTGTTTCATTCCTTTCTTTAAAACGTGTCAAAATTTTCGTCATTGTAGCTTCAACCTGTTGAAGTTCTTCTTTGGAAATATCTTGTAAAACTTCATTGTTCATCTTTGTGACTTCCTCGTTCAGCTTTTGAATGACAGGAGCTGCCTGAGGAGAAAATGAAAGTCGTTGGATACGTTTATCAGCGTCATCTTTTGCACAAATAATGTATCCTTTCTCAACTAATACATCAATACTCCTGCTGATCAGCCCTTTGGATACGCCGAGAATCGTACATAACTGACTGCTTGTATTGATGGAGGGATTATTGGAAAGAAGAATCAGGATGGAAATTTCATTTGGAGAAAAATTTTCATTTGTAAATTTCAAATTCAATTCATTTGCATATACTCGGCGAATTTGATTAAAGTATCCGAGCATCTCTTCCACGGTTTGTCTCATATCCACCTCCGATTTCTAAAAAAAGTTTACTTGTAAACAAAATATAGTATAGAACTGAATGCAAAACGTGTCAATGCGTTATTGAGCAATTTTATTGATAATTTGTCTTGACTTATAGGATAAAATTAGATATTATAAACGTAAGTTAGAAATAACTAACTCAAGGAGGAAATATGAGCAGAGAAATATTTGAAATCGTTCAGGGAATGGATTTGAAAAATATCGAGACGCAATTGGCATTACAATGTGCGCCGCTTATCACAGGATTAAAAATTTCTAATATGTTGATTGTTTCAAACAAAGATGAAAAATTAGTGCGGATAATTTTAAAAAGAACAGGTATTTCTTGCTATCGTCTTTTACAGAATGAAAAGAAGATCACGCTTCTTTTGTTCCGCAGAAATCAATTGGAGAAATTTTTGGAGAGAGAGGATGTAAGCGAGGTACTCCGCGAAGAAGGGTATGTCGAAATCCAGCTTGGAAGAATCCTCAGTATTTTTCAGATGCGCTATCGGGCATATATGAATGGTTCAAAAATATTTCCGCATGAGATGGGGCTGCTTTTAGGGTATCCGGTGGAAGATGTGACTGGTTTTATGGTGCATGGAGGAAAGAATTCTCTGTATTCCGGATATTGGAAAGTTTATGCAGACGTCGCAAAAAAACTTGAGATTTTCAAGCAGTTTGAGATGGCAAAAGAGATGCTCATCCGGCTTGTTTCAAGCGGTGTCAGTATGGAAGAAATTATAGGATATTATAATGAAAATATACTGCAGACAGCGGTGGTATAGGAGGTATGAAAGATGAGCAGAATCAATGTTGTATATTGGTCACAGACAGGTAACACAGAAGAGATGGCTGAGGCAATCGGAAAAGGAATCACACAGGCAGGAGGAGAAGCAGTTGTGTCTGAAGTTAGCGCAATTTCTCCGGATGTGTTGAAAGATGAGAATGTGTTCGCTCTTGGCTGCCCGGCAATGGGAGCAGAAGTGCTTGAGGAAGCTGAGATGGAACCGTTTGTCGAAGCAGTAGAAAGCTTTGCGGCAGGCAAGAAAATCGCGTTGTTTGGTTCCTACGGCTGGGGAGACGGAGAATGGATGCGTGACTGGGTAGAGCGTATGCAGAATGCAGGAGCAGAGATTGTAAACGGAGAAGGTTTGATCTGTCAGGAAGCACCGGATGATGAAGTGCTTGCCGCGTGTGAAGAACTTGGAAAGCAGCTTGTGCAATAGAGGGAAAACAGGGCGTCGCAAGAGGTGACGACGTCCTCTTCTGAAAAGAAAGGAGATTTCTATGAGTGTTGTGATTGTTGGCGGACATGACCGTATGGTCTGTCAGTATAAAAAAATATGTAAAGGGTATAAATGCAAAGCGAAAATATTTACGCAGATGTCGGCAAACTTAAGTGAGCAGATCGGAAGTCCGGATTTACTGATTCTGTTTACCAACACAGTGTCGCACAAGATGGTAAAATGCGCGATTACCGAGGCGGAAAAATGTAATGCAGAAATCGTGCGCTGCCATACAAGCAGCAAAAGTGCGTTGAATGAAATTCTTCAAAATGCATGCGTGGGATAATGAAAATCTAACATGAGAGAGTTGTTAGTTGAGTGAATGAAAATGCTCGGACGAGGTGAAACGGTTCGGGCATTTTGCTGTACTTAAGGTAGAAAAATTTACAACGTTATGGTAATATTGGGGTGACTGGTTTTAATGAAAAATAGAGGTGCAGATATGGAAGAAACAGGAATTGACGGAGAAGTTTTGAGAGAAATTTGTGATTTGGCAGAGAAATATCATATTCAAAAAGTGATTTTGTTTGGTTCACGAGCAAGAGGCGACTTTAAGAGAACAAGTGATATTGATTTGGCGGTAGAAGGTGGCGAAGTGGAAAGTTTTGCGAATTGAAAAGAGAAGTGGAAACAAGATGGCTTTAGATTACACATATTTTTCCGGCGTAGAAGATGGCATCTCATCTGCATTTGAAAAGTTAGCAGAAGTTTTTGAATATCAGGTGTTTGAGCTGTGTGTCGGTGAAGAGTATCTGATTCCTTATATGATGAATGACGCGGTGGAGAATTATTTGATTTTAAAAGGCTGTCAGATGACAGGAAGCTATCTGCGCGATGATGCGCTTGAAGTGAGTGGAAAACTTGCAATCGAGGAAGACAGGTATGTCTTGAGTGTGAGGCAAGGGGAGGAAAATGCATTCACGCTCTGTTTTCAGGAACTTGAAGAAAAGATACAGTGTTTTCAGTATCACAGGATTGGTCATTTCTGGGTAGAGGGGCAGGAGCATTGGAGACAGCTTGTCTATATCATTGGGACAATTTATGAGAAATACAGTTATCTGGGAGAGCGCTATTGCAATGAAGGAGAGAAAGCACTGATGCGGCTTGTTGAATTTCCGCCGTTTCGAATGTGGTCACCAGTTCACGAATCATTGGAGGATAAATATCCGGCGACTTATGAGGGGATTGACTGTATGGAGCGGCTTGCAAGAAAAGCGGATGACCGTGGATATATAAAGTGGATTCGTCTTTACCGGAGATTTCCGAGTCGAGTACTCGAGAGGCTGCTCGGGAGGAGGCTTTTGAGCCCGAAGAGGCAGAAACTATATGAGACCATTTGTCAGGAAGTGCAAGCGGCATCGGAAATTTATCCGCAGCGGGATTACGGTGAGGAGTTGAATTGTAGGATTCAAAAGAAGAGAACAGAAATTCATGCGAAAATGCTTGAAGATGGATTTGAGGGAATGTATCCGGAAATACTATAAGAAACAGATGCAGATTACTGTCACGGAAGAACATCCATTTACCGTATCGATGTTGGAATTTGAAGATTTTGTATTTCGTGTGCAATTCATGGTATCAAAATGTGGAAAACATGTTAAAATAGGAAAAAAACTGTGGATTTTTTCGCGGATTAGGAAGAATAGGACAGATTGAAAGGGAAGAAACATGAGAAAAAAGGAATTAGCCTTGGAAGTAATAGAACGTTTGAAAAAGGAATATCCGGATGCAGACTGCACACTTGACTATGATGAAGCGTGGAAGCTGCTTGTCGGTGTCAGGCTGGCAGCGCAGTGTACCGATGAGAGAGTTAATATCGTTGTGGGAAAATTATACGAGAAATACCCGGATGTGAACGCATTGGCGGCTGCAGATGTAGATAAGATTGAAGAAATTGTAAGACCGTGTGGATTAGGCAAGAGCAAAGCGCGGGATATCAGTTGCGTGTATGAAGATTTTAGCGCGATGAATATGTGGAGGAATTCCGAATACGTTTGAAGAGTTATTAAAATTGCCGGGCGTCGGAAGAAAAAGCGCGAACCTGATTATGGGTGACGTATTCGGGGAGCCGGCGATTGTGACAGACACACATTGTATTCGTCTTGTAAATCGCATCGGGCTTGTCAAAGATTTGAAAGAACCGAAAAAAGTAGAGATGGAATTGTGGAAAATTATTCCGCCGCAGGAGGGGAGCGATTTCTGCCACAGACTTGTCTATCACGGGCGTGATGTCTGTACCGCAAGGACGAAGCCGCACTGCGAGAGATGCTGTCTGGAAGATATTTGTAAAAAAGCAGGGGTAAAGTAGCAGGGTGTCTTGCAAAGAATGAGTGAAATATAGTATCATCAGAGAAAAGCGGTTTAGCAGCCGATAATTATGAAAATAAGGAGAAAATAATATGAGTCAGGAAGTTTTAGCAGTAGTAGCAGGAGAAGAGATTACACAGGCAGAGTTTGATGCGTTTTTACAGGGGGTGCCAAGAGAGCAGCAACCGTATCTTTCCAACCCACAGTTCAGAGAACAGTGCTTGGAACAATTGATTGCATTACATATGTTTGCGAAAAATGGCGAAGAGATGAAGTTAGAGGAAACGGAAGAGTTCAAAAAACTGGTGGAAAGTGCAAGAAGAGATATCCTTGCACAGATGGCTATGAGAGAGACTTTGAAAGATGTTGTGGTATCGGAAGAAGAAATCGAAGCTTACTATGAGGCGAACAAACAACACTTCACAAAAGGAGACACTGTCAGTGCCAAACATATTTTGACAGATTCCGAAGAAAAATGTAACTCTATTTTAGAATCTATCACAACTGGTGAAAAAGAATTTGAGACAGCGGCGAAAGAATTTTCAACATGTCCATCAGGAGCGAAAGGCGGAGACCTTGGAGAATTCGGACGAGGACAGATGGTAAAAGAATTCGAAGATGCGGCATTTGCAGCAGAAATTGGACATGTAGTGGGACCTGTAAAGACACAGTTTGGATACCACTTGATTAAAGTTGAAAAGAAAAATGAAGCTATAGTTGCGTCATTGGAAGAAGTGAAAGAGACAATCAGAAGAACTTTGCTTCAGCAGAAACAAAATGAGGCATATAATACAAAAGTAGAAGAGATGAAGAAAAAATATGTAAAATAGCAGATACTGCTGTTGAGGATTGGGATGTAGTAATTTTATATTTTATTACGTCCTAATTTATTGTAATTAAGCATTGCTTGTATTATAATAAATAATACTTAATTTGGGATAAGAGGTGATTATATGATTTTGTCATTGGATATGGGAAGCGAGGTTCCAATCTATGTGCAGCTGCGGAATCAGATTGTAACAGGGATTGGGAAGGGCGAACTGGCAGTAGGGGAGCGGCTTCCGACAGTCCGTCAGCTTGCACAGGATGCAGGAGTGAACGTGATGACAGTCAATAAGACTTATCAGTTGTTAAAGCTAGAAGGATTTATCGAAATTGACCGGAGAAAGGGTGCGATTGTTTGCCCGATAAGGGAGACTCAGGATTGTTTTCGGGAGAAATTGGAGTCTGAGTTAGAGCTACTTTCGGCAGAAGCAAGCATAAAAGGAATGAGTGAGGATGAGTTTCTAAAGGTTTGCATGAAAATGTTTCAGAGGATGCATCCGACGATGATGGAGGAGGTATGATTATGGAAGTGGCAATTCTCATGTTAGTTATTTTTCTGTTTACGGATATCATGGTTGTTGGAATCTGTATGCTTGCATACGCGGGAAAAGAAGAGTATAGTGGGGGAATGCTTTTTGGCGTGCACATTCCAAAAGAAAAAGTGGATGAGAAAACAGTGCGGGACATGGCAGAGACATATAAAAAGAAGTACAAAAAATTTCAGCGATGGAACATGATTCTAGGGATATTGGTGTGTGGGGTGACATTTGCTGGCATTGGGATTTTTATGATTGTCTGGACTGTTTGGCTCACGGAATATATTGTCGGTCTCTATTGGATTGTCTATGGGACACACCGAAGGATGTATAATCTGAAGGTGGAAAATGGATGGGTTATGGAATCGGCAAAACAGATTATTTATGTGGATACGGAAGTGTCTGCTCATGCGGACAAAATGCCACTGTCAAAAAAGTGGTATCTTGTACTTTTTTTCCTGACTTGTGCGGTTATGTTGTTTCCTGAGATGAAAGCATACCTGAGAGAGGAGAACATCGCCTATGTGTTGTTTGGGAGTGCACTTGGTGTGAATGTGTGTTTCTTTGGCTTGCACTGGTGGATTGCGTGCAGACCAAATGTTGTATACAGCAAAAAAAGTCAGGTGAACATGACTTTAAATCAGTTGATAAAACGGACTTGGACAATCTGCCTGCTTGTGTGCGCTGCGGTAAATACGTCAGCATGGTTGTATGTTTCTGTCTGTATGATGAAAAATCAATGGCTGGTACAGCAACCCGTATGACAAAAGGCTGTTTGTTCAAGACCGCATGTGTGGTATGAATTATTCGATGAACATGGCGAAGAACTCGGCGAAAATCTTCACAGCGGTAATTAGCACTGTACTCATAGGGTGTGTTATATGGGTTGTGGCTATTTTAGTAGAGTTTGCTACTACGGAGGTGACAGTCTGCATGGCAGGTGGTAAGATGGATATACGGGCAGCTTCCTATGACTGCCAGATTCAATCGGAGCAAATTCTTTCTGTGAAACTGCTTGATGAGATGCCGGAAGATAATTTTTACAGAAGCAATGGAGGAGATACAGAAAAATTTCTGATAGGGCATTTCAGAGGAAAAGAAACCGGAAAATGTATGATGTTTTTATATAAGGAAGAAACTCCGATTATAGAGATTCAATTAGAAGATATGATTGTATTTTTGAATAGTGAAAACAAAGAAGAGACAGAGGAGTGGTATGATTATGCGAGAGACAGTATTGTTGATTAATTTTCAAGATGAAAAGCAGCTGCGTGATTTGAAAATGATTTTATTTACGCTGAAAATTCGAATGAAGAAGGTAGAAAAGAAAGAGTATTTGCAGCAAATCGGTTTCCTTGCGGGAATGAAGAATATGGAAGCTGCGCCGGAGTGCTATGAGGGGGAAGAGTTAGAGAAAGAGATGATGGTATTCGCTGGAATATCGAATCAAAGGCTGGACCAGATTCTTTCTATGATGAGAAAAAATGGAGTGAAGCGAGTGGATTATAAGGCGATTCTGACAGAGACAAATAAAACGTGGACAGTTCCAAGGCTCTATGAAGAGATTTCAAAAGAGCATGCGCAGATGCACAGACAATCATAAGCAGTATAAAAGGCAGCCTATTCGGCTGCCTCTTCCGTCTCTGATGTGACATCTGTACTTACACGCGGTTCTGTCACAGTGACAACGGTGGAATCTAAATCTGTTATCAAATCTATATTTTCATCTTTGGCAATTACGAGGTCTTTTACTCGAATGGTATCTCCGATTTTTAAGTCTCCAACGTCAAGTTCGATTTTTTCAACTAAAGATGCAGGAAGAGCCTTGTAATTGATTTCATGCAGCATCTGCTGTGGGATTCCTGCGACAAGCTTACTCTCATTGAGAAGATGGATTTCAGCAGAAGAATGTACCTTTTCAGAGCTTACAAGTGCCTGAAAATCGATTTCTTCCACGAAACCTTTCAGTGGATTGTAATCTACTTCTTTAATGAGGGCGTCATAAGTTTTGCCTTCCAGTTGAAGCAGGACTCTTCCACCTTTCCCTTCGGATTTCAGGAGTCGTTCGACTTCGCTCTTTTCCATTTTCAAAGGAATGGATTTTTCCAATTCACGGCCGAAAATACATCCGGTCACAAATCCTTCTTTTCTAAGTGCTTTGGCTTTGAGTGACATGTTACGTGTTTCAGCTTTTAAAGTATTCATTTACCTTTTCCTCCAATTACTGAATCGTACTTAGCAAGCCTTCAACTTTGTAGTTCATATTGCAAAGAGGTTTTGTTAAGTGTATTTCCTTGTTACAGTTTCAGTATACACCTCTTGTCAAGAGGAAAAGAAAAAACATAGTGATAGTTGATGATAAAATTGCTGAAAGTATTTTGACATTTGGTTGAAAAATACGAAAAAATATTGTGCTAGAATTGACATGAGTAGTGGAAATAGACTATAATCATAAAATGTATCTATTCACATTAGTACATGTTATACCAAAATATGAAAAGGAGAAGTGTTATGAAGAAGAAACAGGTGCAAAGACTGGTTGCTTTTTCACTGGCAACAATGATGACATTGCAGGGATTGTCTGTAAATGCATCAGGGCAGGTTCAGGTTCGCACAGATTCGAACACACAGATGAGCTCGGATAAAGAAGTGGTGTATGTCAACACATACGACACATCAAAAAGAGTTCATGATTTTGATGCGAACTGGAAGTTTTATTTAGGAGATGCGGATGGAGCAGAAGCTGTTAATTTTGATGATTCTGCTTGGAGAACAGTATCAGTTCCTCATGACTACAGCATCGAGCAGGAGTATACACAGTCAGGAGAAGCAGAAAGCGGATATCTTCCGGGCGGTACAGGCTGGTATCGAAAGCATTTTACATTAACAGAGGATATGAAAGATAAGGAAATCCGACTTGACTTTGGCGGCGTTTATATGAATGCGACCGTATGGGTAAATGGAACTCAGTTAGGTACACATCCTTACGGATACACTCCATTTTCTTTTGATATCACAGACTATGTGAAAGCAGGAGAAGAGAATGTGATCACTGTGAAAGTGGATCATCAGACACCTTCAAGCCGTTGGTATTCGGGAAGTGGTATTTATCGCAGTGTGGATCTCACTGTGATGGATAAAGTTCATGTGGATTTGAACGGAACAAAGATTGCGACGCCGAATCTTGCAAAAGAAAAAGATGGCGATGTCAATATGGACATTGTGACAACGGTTGCAAATGAAGAAAAAGAGGCAAAAGAGATTACACTTGTTCACACTTTGCGTGAAAAAGGGAAAAAAGATGCAGTTGCGACAGTGACTACAGAGAGACAGTCTGTGGAAGCAGGAAAGACAGCTGACATTAAGGCGAATTTAAAAGTAAATCAGCCGAAATTATGGGGGCTTGGCGAAAAGAATGCACATCTCTATACAGTGACAACAGAAGTGAAAGTGAATGATAAAGTAGTTGACACTTATGACACAGATTACGGTTTCCGTTATACAGAACTTGATACGAAGACAGGATTTTCTCTCAATGGAGAAAAGGTAAAATTACAGGGTGTATGTATGCACCACGATCAGGGAGCGCTCGGTGCAGAAGCGCAGAAACGTGCAATTGAGCGTCAGGTAGAGATTCTGCAGGAGATGGGATGTAATTCTATCCGTGTGACACATAACCCAGCGGCAGAAGAGCTAATTGAAGTATGTAACGAAAAAGGTATCTTAGTTATTAATGAATTGTTTGATGGATGGCACAAGGCTAAGAATGGTAATGTGAATGATTATGCGAAGTGGTTTAATCAAACAATTGGAGATGAAAATAAAATCTTAGATGGCAAATCAGATATGACATGGGCTGAGTTTGATTTGAAATCGACATTAAATCAGGGGAAAAATGATCCGTCTATTATCATGTGGTCACTTGGTAATGAAATCAGCGAAGGTGCCAGCGAAGGTGGTTATTACGAGATTTCAAAGAATCTGATCAAATGGGCGCAAGAGATAGATACATCTAAACCATTGACAATCGGAAGCAACCGAGTGAAAGGCGCTATTGGGCAAGCAGATAATGAGCATATTAAGATTGCGAACGATTTGACAAAGATTGGCGGTATGTCAGGAACAAACTATTCTGGCGGATCAAATTATGATGCGCTACACAGTACATATCCGGAATGGTTCTTATATGGTTCTGAGACAGCATCTGCTGTAAATAGTCGTGGAGTATATACTACAAAAGCGAATGCAGCATTGGATCAGGATAAACAGCTTACCTCGTATGATAAATCAAAGGTAAATTGGGGAGCTTTGGCAAGTGAAGCTTGGTATGATGTAATCACAAGAGACTTTGTTGCCGGAGAGTATGTGTGGACTGGATTTGACTATATTGGAGAACCGACACCGGCAAATAAAATCAATGCAGGAGCTGCAACTTCATGGCCATCTCCGAAAAACTCTTATTTCGGAATCGTGGATACAGCAGGATTGCCAAAAGACAGCTATTACTTCTATCAAAGTCAGTGGAATGATGAAGTAAATACATTGCATGTTCTTCCGACTTGGAATGAAGACAGCCTTATGAAAGATGAAAATGGCAATGTTGAAGTTGTTGTCTATTCAGATGCGGCAAAAGTGAAGTTATTTTTGAATGATAAGGAAATTGCTGAGCAGACATTTGAAGAACATACAACAGGAGCGGGCTATAAGTATCAAACGGTCAAGGGTAAAACTGGACATGAAAGCATGTATATGACATTTAGTGTTCCATATGAGAAAGGAACATTAAAAGCAGTTGCCTACGATAAAGATGGAAATGAGATTAAAAATACACAGGGACGTTCTTCAGTGACGACAACTGATAAAGCGACTAAATTAGATGCAACAGTAGACCGCAACAGTATTAAGGCAGATGGAAAAGATCTTTCTTATATCACGGTGGATGTAACAGACGCAAATGGAAATATTGTACCAGATGCAGACAACAACGTGAGATTTACTGTGGAAGGCGCAGGTACTTTAGTTGGTGTGGACAACGGAAAACAGGCAGACCATCAGTCATATCAGGATGACAACCGTGATGCGTACAATGGTTCTCTTGTTGCAATCGTGCAATCAACAAAAGATGCAGGAAAGATTACGGTAAAAGCAGAAGCTGACGGATTGACGTTGGATACTGTTGAGATTACGACAACAGAGGTGGAAGACGGAACTGTAGATAAAACTCAGGTGGACAGCTTCTACATGTCAAAACACTATTATGTAAAAGCAGGCAGTAAAGTACAATTGCCGGAGACAATCAAAACTCGTTTTAAAGACGGAACAGAGAAAGACTTACCGGTAAAATGGGATGAAATTAAGGAGACAACAGGAAGCTTTGTTGTGAATGGTCTCGTAGATGGAAAATATAAAGTTTCTGTTACAGTAAATGTCATTGACCAATTAGGTGGTTTAATGAATTATTCTGCAACAACACCGAAGGGAACGGAACCGAATCTTCCGACAACACGACCTGCAATTGCACAGGATGGAACAGTCTTAAATGTATCATTCCCTGTAACTTGGGGAAAAGTAGACAAGACCAAATATGACGAGCCTGGAATTGTTACAGTTAATGGTACGTCGAATGTTTTGGGAACTGCAATGGAAGTTACAGCATCGATTCGTGTACAAGAAGAGACGTATGAGATTGTTGGGTCAGTAGATAATCCTTCTCAGCTGACACAGGATATTGAAAAAGATAAGCAGTCCGATACGCTGGATGCAGTTTGGGATGGAAAAACTGCAATTGCAGACAACACAAGCGGCGGACCAAATCCAACAGCGTGGAGTAATTATAAAATTCTCAAGCCGGAGATAACACTGCGGAAATTACATTCCAATATGCTACACAACAAGTAATTGGAGAAGTGACAGTTCATTTCTTTAAAGACAGTGCATCTGCACGTTATCCAAAGGCAGGAACAACAAAGCTTTATGTGAAAGCAAATGACGGTGATGACTGGCAGGAAGTTGTAGCAGAAGAAACAATTGGAGAAGAGAATGGTCGTGTGAAAGCATATACATATAAGTTCAATCCGGTTGGAGCTACATTGTTCAAGGTTGCAGTTACAAACAGTGATGAGGTATTGACGACTGGTCACAAGCCATGTACCGGTATCACGGAGATTGAAATCAAAAAAGCAGTTGGTTCTTATAAGACAAACACAACAGCAAAACTTGCTTCTCTTGAAGTGAATGGAAAAGCATTGACAGCAGAAGAGCTTGCAGAAAATGCATATTACACATTAGACAAAACAGCTACCGTGACAGCAGCTGGAGCAGATAATGCGGCAGTAACGGTATTACCGGTACATAACAAACAGATTCGTATTTTGATAGAGTCTGAAGACCATAGAACAAAAAATACATTTGTTATCTATTTGGAGCAGGAGAAACCAATGTCTCCGGACGACGACAGCAAAGACTATCCGGTAGATAAGCTGACGGCGATTTCAGGAAGCCAATACTTACCGGGAACTACAAATGAGGGTCCAGATGATTTTGTATTAGACGGAAAAGCAAATACATACTGGCATACAAACTGGAGCACGACAGAAGGACAGGATATTAACAAGCGTTGGATTGGTGTAAGCTTAGATGAACCAACAGAAGTGAGTGCAATCCGTTATTTACCAAGAAATGGAAATAATGGACATGTTACAGAATACAAAGTACAGTACCGTGCGACAGATGACGGTAAATGGGAAGATTTGGCAAGCGGCACATGGGATAACCCAACAACTGGCTGGAAGTTAGTAACATTCCCAGCAGTAGAGGCAAAACAGGTTCGTTTGATTGGTGTTCATACAATTGCAGAAGCTGGACGAGATTTGCATATGACAACAGCGGAGTTCCGTGTTGTTTCTGAAAAAGAAGTGACACCTCCGGATCCGGAAGAGCCGGAAGTGAAACCGGGAGAAGACTATCCGGTAGGAATGATTACAGGAACAGCAGGAAGTACACAGCCTGGAAACGGTGTGGAAAAAGCATTTGACGGAAAAACAAATACATGGTGGCATTCATCATGGAACCCGGCGTCTACAGCAGACCAGTTGTGGTTCACAATGGAATTGAAAGAAGCAGCTACATTAGATCAGCTTCGTTATTACCCAAGATATGAGGGAACGAACTTAACACAGGGCGATCAAAATGGATTTATCAGCAAATACAAAGTGGAAGTCAGCATGGACAACGAAGAGTGGACAAAAGTTGCTGAAGGCAGCTGGGAGCCAAAAGATGGATGGCTGACAGCAGACTTTACAGAGCCAACAGAAGCAAAATATGTGCGTATCACAGGTGTTGAGACAATGTCTAACGGTGAAGTGAAGACGTCCGATATGGCAATTGCAGAGCTTCGTGTTCGTGTAGCAAAAGGTGAGGAGCCTGAAAAAGTAGATAAGACAGCTTTACAGGAAGCTATCGAAGCGGCAGGTGAAATGAAGGAAGCAGAGTTTACACCAAACAGCTGGAAAGCATTTAAAGAAGCATTGGACGCTGCAAAAGCAGTTGAAAAAGATGAAAAAGCGACACAGACAGATGTAAATGAAGCACTTGCAGCGTTAGAAGCAGCAAAGGGTGCGCTTGTGAAGAAAGCAGATAAGACAGAATTGAACAAAGCGATGGAAGCGGCTGGTAAATTAAATGAAGCTGATTACACTACAGGTTCATGGGAAGCATTTGAAAAAGCGTTGGAAGCTGCAGCAGCAGTTCAAAAAGATGAAAATGTATCACAGGCTTCTGTGAAAGCGGCAACAGATGGATTGAATGAAGCTATGGAAGCGCTTGTGAAGAAAGCAAATAAGACAGAGCTTGATAAAACGATTAAAGCGGCAGAAGCTTTGAATAAGGATGACTATACAGCAGACAGCTGGAAAGTATTTGCGCAGGAGTTGGCAGATGCTTACACTGTAAGCAGAAACGCAGATGCAACACAGGCAGAAGTAGATGAGGCATGTAAAGCGCTGAAAGCTGCTCGGGAAGCTTTGGTCGAAAAAGAAGAGCCGTCTGTTCCGGAAAATGTCGATAAAGCTGCAGCACAGAAATACTATGATGACTGTCTCGCGTATTATGAAAAGACGATTACACAGCAGACAGCTGGAAGGTTTATGCTGAGGCTATGGATGACTTTAAAAGCGGCGCTTGCTGATGAAGATATTTCAAAAGAAGATCTTCAGGCAGCAGTTGATGCGGTAGCTAAGGCGGTTGAAGGATTGGAAAAAGCTGGAACAGCAGCACCTGATCCAAAACCGGAAGAAAAACCAGGGCAAAAGCCACAGCAGAAACCTGCAAAAACAGGTGATAATATGTCGACAGGTGCAATTGTGGGGATTGTTGTCGTAGCAGTT
>ENA-OQBV01000289-OQBV01000289.1-human-gut-metagenome-genome-assembly--contig:-NODE-289-length-29417-cov-4.299829_pt1 | contig 29417 bp, 29 predicted proteins | sample MGYA00242750_ERZ504559 | MGnify/ENA primary metagenome ERZ504559 (study PRJEB26092, sample SAMD00036230) | human gut metagenome | host: Homo sapiens | study: EMG produced TPA metagenomics assembly of... | reverse complement strand
AAACCATATAAAACACCTGACAATGGTGGTTGAGACTGTCTTTTGACAGTCTTTTTTGGTATAATTTTAAGTAATCGTGTATACAATTAAAAAGCCGACTGAGAAGATTTGGGGATGATAGTTCTGCAGAACTTTTTTAATGTCTTCAGGTTTTCAAGGATAGCTTAAATAAAGGAGAGTTGTCGTGTCAGACTATTTATCGGTCACATCCTTAACCAAATATTTGAAAATGAAATTTGACCGTGATCCTTATCTAGAGAGCGTATATTTGACGGGGCAGGTTTCCAATTTTCGTCGACGCCCGAGTCACCAATATTTTTCGCTAAAGGATGAAGGAGCTGTTATTCAGGCGACGATTTGGGCTGGAGTTTTCAAAAAACTTGGTTTTGAACTCGAAGAAGGGATGAAGATCAATGTCGTTGGTCGGGTCCAGATTTATGAGCCTAGTGGTTCTTATTCCATTATTATCGAGAAGGCAGAGCCAGATGGTATTGGGGCTTTGGCCATCCAGTTTGAACAGCTTCGTAAAAAATTGACTGCAGAAGGCTACTTTGATGATCGTCATAAGCAAGCTCTGCCTAATTTTGTCAAAAAAATTGGGGTTGTCACTAGTCCTAGTGGTGCGGTTATTCGAGATATTATTACGACCGTTAGTCGTCGTTTTCCTGGGGTAGAAATCTTACTTTTTCCTACCAAGGTTCAAGGTGAAGGAGCTGCACAGGAAATTGCTGAAAATATTCAAAAAGCCAATCAAAGGGATGACCTAGATTTACTTATCGTTGGCCGTGGTGGAGGTTCTATTGAAGACCTTTGGGCTTTTAACGAGGAAATTGTAGTTCAGTCGATTTTTGAGAGTCGTCTTCCTGTGATTTCAAGCGTTGGTCACGAAACAGATACGACTTTGGCTGACTTTGTTGCAGATCGTAGAGCTGCTACGCCTACAGCAGCGGCAGAACTTGCGACTCCGGTATCAAAGGCTGATACCTTGGTTTGGATTCGTGAAAGACAAAATAGAGCCTATCAAGCCTGTTTGAGACGTATACAATATAATCAGGAACGCTTGGCCAAATTGTCACAATCTGTTGTCTTTAGACAACCTGAACGCCTTTACGATGGTTATCTACAAAAGTTGGATCGACTAACAACAAGGCTTGAAACCTTCATGAGTCAAGATTTCGCACGCAAACAAAAAGAAGCAGAGCTTTTGAGACAACGATTACAAGGCTTAAATCTTCTGACTAGTGTTCAGAACTACCAAGACCGTCGAGAGTCTTTGCAACGTTTATTGGTGACTACAACTAAGAACACCATGAATGGTAATCGTGTGAGATTAGAAAAGGCACAGGATGCCTTATTGTCTCTAGATACTAGTCGTATTGTTGCAAGGGGCTATGCCATTGTCAAGAAAGATGATAAACCTTTAACAAGTACCAAGAATATTACCGAAGGTGATCAATTAACCGTCCAAATGAAAGATGGAGAACTAGAAGTAGAGGTGAAAAATGTCAACTAAAAAAACATTTGAGGAAAATTTACAGGACTTAGAAGCCATCGTCACTAAGCTCGAAACAGGTGATGTTGCTCTTGAGGATGCTATTGCTGAGTTCCAAAAAGGTATGGCCTTGTCTAAAAATTTGCAGAAGACCTTGGAAGATGCTGAAAAAACACTAGTTAAGGTCATGCAAGCAGATGGTACAGAAACGGAAATGGATGCCTAATGAGCAAGCTAAATAAAATTGATGCGGCTATCCGTGATTACTACCAAAAAAAGAATCTTCCTGTATCAAGTGATTTAATCACTGCCATCCTTTATTCAGTTGATAGTGGAGGCAAGCGTATTCGTCCACTGATTTTCTTAGATTTACTTGAAGGATTTGGTTTAGAGCTTACTCCTAGTCATTTCGATGTCGCAGCAAGTCTTGAAATGATTCATACTGGAAGTCTGATTCACGACGATCTGCCGGCCATGGATGATGATGATTACCGTCGAGGACGTTTAACCAACCATAAGAAATTCGATGAAGCAACGGCAATCTTGGCTGGAGATTCTCTCTTTTTGGATCCCTTTGACCTCCTGGCACAAACAGAGCTATCAGCAGAAATTCGAGTTCAATTGATTCAAGCATTGTCTCATTCTTCAGGAACCTTCGGTATGGTAGGTGGACAAATGTTGGATATGAAGGGTGAAGGTCAGGAACTTGATTTATCGCAACTGGCTAAAATTCATGAGCATAAGACAGGTAAGCTTTTAACCTTTCCTTTTGTGGCGGCTGGTATTGTTGCTCAAAAAACTCTAGAGGTTTTGGAAAATCTGAAAGAAGCTGGTCGCCTGATTGGTCTTGCCTTTCAAGTCCGTGATGATATTTTGGATGTGACTGCTGATTTCGAAGAACTTGGAAAGACACCTGGAAAAGATGTAGTAGCTGGGAAATCAACCTATCCGGCTCTTCTTGGTCTGGAAAAATCACATGCTATCCTCGAGGAATCACTCAATAAAGCGGAGGCTATTTTCCAAAATCTAGCTGAGACTCAAGGTTTCAAGAAAGACAGTATTATAGAAATCATAGAAAGGTTACGACTCCATGTCTAAGGAAAGAGTAGACGTCTTGGCTTATAAACAAGGCCTTTTTGAAACACGAGAACAAGCAAAACGTGGCGTAATGGCAGGTTTAGTTGTTAATGTTATCAATGGTGAGCGTTACGATAAACCTGGTGAAAAAATCGATGACGGGACTGAGTTAAAACTAAAAGGTGAGAAGCTTAAGTATGTGAGTCGTGGAGGACTCAAACTTGAAAAAGCTTTGGAAGTTTTCAATCTGTCAGTTGAAGGTATGACGACCATTGATATCGGAGCCTCAACAGGTGGTTTTACTGATGTTATGCTTCAAAATGGGGCCAAATTGGTTTATGCTGTTGATGTCGGTACCAATCAGTTGGTTTGGAAATTGCGTCAAGATGAGCGTGTTCGTTCCATGGAGCAATATAATTTCCGTTATGCTGAACCTGTTGATTTTACAGAAGGATTACCGTCTTTTGCATCAATTGATGTCAGTTTCATCTCTCTTAATCTGATTCTGCCGGCCTTGGCTAAGATATTGGTTGATGGAGGGCAAGTTGTTGCTCTTGTGAAACCACAATTTGAGGCGGGCCGTGAACAAATTGGGAAAAACGGGATTGTTCGTGAGAGCAGTGTCCATGAAAAAGTGTTAGAAACAGTAACAGCCTTTGCGCTTGACTATGGCTTTTCAGTTAAGGGACTGGACTTTTCACCTATCCAAGGTGGTCATGGTAACATTGAGTTTCTCGCACATTTGGAGAAGACAAATTCTCCTCAAAATGATGCTCAAACCTCTATTAAGGAAGTTGTAGCACAAGCACATAAGGAGTTTAAAAAGAATGAAGAAGAATGATCGTTTGGAGTTAATCCGAAAGATTGTCCAAGAAAATAAAATTACGACTCAGGGAGAATTGGTAAAATTACTCCAAAATGAGGGATTGAAGGCTACTCAGGCGACAGTATCGCGTGATATCAATGAAATTGGTATTACCAAGGTACCAACGGAAGACGGTTCTTACATCTATGGGCTCTCAACTGCTCCTAGACGAGTGGGTGGAACTTCTGTTGCGACTCGTCGCTTGTTGCGTGTTGATCGTCAACATGCCTTTATGAATATCGTTGTTCAACCTGGGACAAGCCGTCTCATCAAGAAGATTCTTTTGGATGAGTACAAGCATTTGATTTTTAGTGTCATTGCTGACGATGATACCCTCTTTTTGGTAGCTCAGTCAGAGTTGGCAGCTATCGAACTACAGGGGCAAATCATTAAGTGGGTTGAAGACTAGGAGGGCCTATGCTTCTCGAAATTACGATAAAGAATTTCGCAATTATTGAAGGGATTTCTCTAAACTTTGAGAATGGTATGACCGTTCTTACTGGTGAAACAGGTGCTGGTAAGTCCATTATTATAGATGCCATGAATCTTATGTTGGGCGCACGTGCTTCTAGCGAAGTCGTCCGTCATTCAGCATCTAAGGCTGAAATTCAGGGTTTCTTTTCAATCGAACAAAATCCTGCCTTGGTTAGTATCTTGGAAGATAATGGGATTCCTGTCGAGGATGAATTGATTATCCGTCGTGAAATCTTACAAAATGGTAGAAGTGTTAGTCGTATCAATGGACAGATGGTCAATTTAACAACGCTTAAAGCTGTTGGGCACTTTTTGGTAGATATTCATGGACAGCATGATCAGGAAGAGCTTATGAAACCTGCTCTGCATATTACCATGCTTGATGCCTTTGGTGACAAGGAATTTTTCCAAACTAAGAAAGAATACCAAGAGTATTTTGACCGCTATCGTGAGTTAAGAAAAGCTGTTCTTGAAAAGCAGAAAAATGAGCAGGAGCATAAGGCTCGAATTGAAATGCTAGCTTTTCAGATTGCAGAAATTGAAGCAGTCTCTCTAAAATCAGGAGAGGATTTGGCATTGATGAAGGAGCGAGACAAACTTCTTAATCATAAGCAGATTGCTGATACCTTAACAAATGCCTATGTCATGCTGGATAATGAAGATTTTTCAAGCCTTTCAAATGTTCGTTCTGCCATGAATGATCTCCAGTCTCTTGAAGAGTATGACTCTGATTACAAAGAACTCTCTGGAAATCTATCAGAAGCCTATTATGTTCTGGAAGATGTCACTAAGCAACTAGGTGACCTTTTGGATAATTTGGACTTTGATGCTGGGCGTTTACAAGAGATTGAACACCGCTTAGATACCATTAATGCAATTACTCGTAAATATGGTGGAACTGTTGATGATGTCTTAGATTATCTGGAAAATTCAAGTAAAGAGTACAATCTTCTGACTGGCAATTCCAGTTCGTCAGATGCCATGGAACAAGAGCTTAAGCAACTTGAAAAAGACCTGCTGGCGTCTGCAGAGACCCTACAAACGGCACGCCATCAAATTGCTACAGCCCTTGAAGCTGAGATTAAGAACGAGTTATGCGACCTTTACATGGATAAGGCTGATTTTAAAGTTACCTTTACTAAAGGGAAATTTAACCGTGATGGCAATGAGCAGGTTGAGTTTTACATCTCAACCAATCCAGGTGAAGGCTTTAAACCGCTTGTTAAGGTTGCTTCAGGAGGAGAATTATCTCGACTCATGTTAGCGATTAAGTCAGCCTTTGCCCGCAAAGAAGACAAAACAAGTATCGTCTTTGATGAGGTTGATACTGGCGTTTCAGGTCGTGTTGCCCAAGCCATCGCTCAGAAAATTCATAAGATTGGGAGTCATGGTCAGGTTTTGGCTATCAGTCATCTTCCGCAAGTTATTGCAATTGCTGATTATCAGTTCTTTATTTCTAAGGAAAGCGATAATGAGACGACTGTCTCTCGTGTTCGTCTTTTGACACCTGAGGAAAGGGTGCAAGAAATCGCTAAGATGTTAGCAGGAGATAATGTGACAGAGGCTGCCTTGAGCCAAGCAAGAGCCTTGTTAAAGGTGGATGACTCTCTTTAGAAAAAGACTTGGGAAAAGTTTTCCAGTCATGCTATAATAGAATAAAAATTTGTGTTAAGCGAGAAAAATATGAGTAAAATCAGAATTGTAACCGATTCGTCAATCACGATTGAACCAGAATTGGTTGAAAAATATAATATCACTGTTGTTCCATTGTCGGTTATGGTGGACGGTGTCATCTATTCAGATAGTGATCTTCGAGAAGAAGGCCGTTTCTTGGATATGATGAAGCATAGTAAAGAGTTACCAAAGACAAGCCAACCACCAGTAGGTTTGTTTGCTGAGACATATGAAAAGCTTGTCAAAGAAGGTGCAGAACAGATTGTGGCTATCCACATCATGCATACACTCTCTGGGACATGTGAAGCCTCACGTCAAGGCGCTAGCCTTTCAGGAGCAGATGTAACCGTCATCGATTCAGGCTTTACGGATCAGTGCCTCAAGTTTCAGGTTGTTGAAGCAGCTAAACTAGCTGAAGCAGGAGCAAGTCTTGATGAGATTGTAGCACGTGTGGAAGAAGTGAAAAGTAAATCTGAACTTCATATCGGTGTGTCTACCCTTGAGAATCTTGTCAAAGGTGGTCGTATTGGACGTGTAACAGGTCTACTATCTTCATTGCTCAATATCCGTGTCATTATGGAGTTGAAAGACTATCAGTTAAATACCATTGCTAAGGGTCGTGGTGCTAAGACATTCACAAAATGGTTAGATTCTTATATTAATGGTATCAAGGACCGCAAAGTGGCAGAGATTGGTATTTCTTATGCAGGGACACCTGATTTTGCACATGAAATGGCTGAAAAACTTGAGGTTTTGGGTGCTCCAATTTCAATCCTTGAGACTGGTTCCATCATTCAAACGCACACTGGTGAAGGCGCCTTTGCCGTAATGGTTCGTTATGAATAAGTGGAAAGAATCAGAATTAGTTAGAAGCCTCGTAGGCTTCTTCTTGCTTTTTCTCTTATTTGTCGGCCTCTTCTTTTTAGTAGTTCCTAGTACGCATCAGTCATCAAAAATTGCAGAAAAGATTAAATCTATCAAAAATGAAAAGGTCACCTATGTTGCTATCGGTGATTCCCTTACGCAAGGTGTAGGTGATAGTAGTAATCAAGGGGGCTTCGTTCCTGTTTTGTCTCAGGCCTTAGAGTCAGATTTTGACTGGCAAGTGACCTCTCGCAACTATGGTATCGCAGGGAATACGAGCAATCAAATTCTCAAGAGAATGCAAGAAAAGAAGGATATTCAAAGAGATCTCAAGAAGGCTAAAGTGATGACTCTGACAGTTGGTGGTAATGATGTAATCCATGTCATTAAGGACAATATCACTAATCTTAATGTAGACACCTTCACTAAGCCAGCTCAGGCCTATCAAAAGAGATTAGGACAGATTATTGAGTTAGCTCGTAAGGATAATAAAACATTGCCAATTTATATTGTTGGTATTTACAATCCTTTTTATCTTAATTTTCCAGAGATGACAGAAATGCAAACTATTGTAGATAATTGGAACCAATCTACTGAAGAAGTGTGCAAGAAGTACGATAATGTCTATTTTGTTCCTGTAAATGATTTGCTTTATAAGGGAATTGACGGTAAGGGCGGTGTTACAAGCTCTGATGATACGTCTCAGTCTAGTAACTCTTCTCAAGGTAGCCTGAATGATGCTCTTTTTGAGGATGATCATTTTCATCCAAATAATACAGGTTATCAAATTATGTCAGATGCCATTTTGAAACGTATTAACCAAACAAAGAAGGAGTGGTCAGGTGAGTAAGATATGGAAGTGGTTATTTTTAGGACTCTTGGCCTTAAATCTAGCCTTAGTTAGTGTTGTGGCCTATAGAATCATGACTCCAGTGGAGACGACGAGTTCTGTATCCCTACCTAAGGGAGCAACTAAAATTGGTAAGTATAGTATGACAAGGGAGGAGCTTGACGCTGCTCTTACAGGCTTTGCCCAAGATTATTCGACCGATAAGATGCGTTTCAAGGTCAAGGTTACCAATTCTAAAATTGTTTTCGAAAGTAGCTATAAGGTTTTAGGTCACCCTGTCCCTCTTTATGTCTACTTTACGCCGGTTGTTAGTGAATCAGGAGCAATTGTACTTCATGTTTCTGAGCTTTCAGCTGGAACCTTGAAACTGCCTGTTTCGGATGTCCTTAAGATGATTAAACGTTCAACCAACCTTCCTGATTACATCGCCATCGATAGTAAGAAGGGAAAGGTTACCCTAAATATTCAGTCTATGAAGAATGAGAAGGGGATAACAGCACGTGCTCAAAGCCTTGATTTGGTTAATGACCGTATCGAATTTGACATCTATAAGACAATAAATTAAAAAGCCTTTACTTTTTGCAAAAAAGCGATTAAATTAGCGTTTATTACTTGACCTCATAGGCCTTTTAGGATAAGATAATACTTGTTCAAGCGCTAAAAAAACTATTCGCTTAGAAATAAATTGGAGGATTGTTACAATGGCTAACAAACAAGATTTGATCGCTAAAGTTGCAGAAGCAACTGAGCTTACTAAAAAAGATTCAGCAGCAGCTGTAGATGCAGTTTTCGCTTCTATCGAAGAATTCCTTGCTGCAGGTGAAAAAGTACAATTGATCGGTTTCGGTAACTTTGAAGTACGCGAACGCGCTGCTCGTCAAGGTCGTAACCCACAAACTGGTGAAGCTATCTCAATCGCAGCTTCTAAAGTTCCTGCATTTAAAGCTGGTAAAGCTCTTAAAGACGCAGTTAAATAATGTAAAAACCCCTAAGATTTTAGGGGTTTTGATTTATACGAAATAAGTTAAGGAAATCTATGAAAACCATAACAGTGGTATTGATTTTTCTTTTGGTTTTTACTGTTATTAAACTATCAGGTATTGTTGCTATCAGCAAACTGATGAAGCCAAGTGAAAAACAAATCGAAGAAGCTCGTCAGAAACGTCTTCAAGCTGAGAAAGAGGGCAAGGATTCTTTTGAAGACTGGGATGAACGTGACGATGATGGTCTTGTCTAATAAGAGAATCCTCATCAAATAATAAAAAAGTTTGGAAGACCTTCCAAACTTTTTTTGTAGACTAGTCAATGTAGTGAAGTTTTCCTCGGAAGTCTTCAAGAGTTTCGTAACCTTTTTCTTCCATGATTTCTTTAAGTTCTTTAGTAATACGGTCAAAAACAGCGACACCTTCTTTTTGAAGGGCAGTACCCACTTGTACCATACTTGCACCACAAAGGATGTGTTCAAAGGCATCACGACCAGATTTGACACCACCAGTACCAATAATTTGGATTTCAGGTTTCAGACGTTGGTAGAAAGCGTGAACATTTGCCAAGGCAGTAGGTTTAATGTAGTCACCACCGATACCACCAAAACCATTCTTAGGTTTGATGACAACAGACTCATCTTCAATGTAAAGGCCATTACCAATTGAGTTCACACAGTTAACAAAGACAAGTGGAAATTGGTTAAACACTGCAGCAGCTTGGTCAAAGTGCACAATATCAAAGTATGGTGGTAATTTCACACCAAGAGGTTTTGTAAAGTAAGAGAAGACCTCAGTAAGGATCTCGGTTGTTGTTTCAAAATCGTAAGCAATTTGAGGTTTACCTGGAACGTTAGGACATGAAAGGTTGAGTTCTACAAGCCCCTCGTAGTCACTTTCTTGAACTTTTTTAAGAATAGTGTGCGTTTCCTCAGGTGAGAGACCTACAAGTGACAGAAAATGATTTTTTGTATTGGGTTGCTTTTGCAATTCAATGACATAGTCAAGGTAGTATTCAAAACCATTATTTGGCAATCCCATTGAGTTGATTGACCCAAGAGGTACATTCACATAACGTGGTTCAGGATTACCAGGGCGGGCCTCAAGTGTCCCTGTTTTTGTGACAAATGAGCCTGCGGCTGAAGCCTCAACCTCTGCCAATTCTTCCTTAGTCATACAATGAACACCAGCAGCATTCATGAGACAGTTAGCAAATGTAAACTGACCAACTTTTGTAGCAGTAGAAACCATAAGATCCTCCTTAAAGATCACAAAGTAAAATGTTACTATTTCATCTCATTTTAGCATGAAAAGAGGCCTAAAACAAGGAAATGTTGGACAGCTAAAAGTATCTAAAACAAATTTCTGATACCGTCTCTTTTAGTCAAGGCAAGAAGCGATAGAATTTTACAGAATTTTTTGGATTTTGCTAGCTTTTTCAAGGTTTTTTGGGTAGAATAGATAGAGTAAATGGGTATAACCCAAAATAAAAAGGAGACATAACTAATGGTAAAATTGGTTTTCGCTCGCCACGGTGAGTCTGAATGGAACAAAGCTAACCTTTTCACAGGTTGGGCTGACGTAGATCTTTCTGAAAAAGGTACTCAACAAGCTATCGACGCTGGTAAATTGATCAAAGAAGCTGGTATCGAATTTGACCAAGCATACACTTCAGTATTGAAACGTGCGATCAAAACAACTAACTTGGCTCTTGAAGCATCTGACCAACTTTGGGTTCCAGTTGAAAAATCATGGCGCTTGAATGAACGTCACTACGGTGGTTTGACTGGTAAAAACAAAGCAGAAGCTGCTGAACAATTTGGTGATGAGCAAGTTCACATCTGGCGTCGTTCATACGATGTATTGCCTCCAGCAATGGATCGTGATGATGAGCACTCAGCACACACTGACCGTCGTTACGCTTCACTTGACGACTCAGTAATTCCAGATGCTGAAAACTTGAAAGTTACTTTGGAACGTGCCCTTCCATTCTGGGAAGATAAAATCGCTCCAGCTCTTAAAGATGGTAAAAACGTATTCGTAGGTGCACACGGTAACTCAATCCGTGCCCTTGTTAAACACATCAAACAATTGTCAGACGACGAAATCATGGATGTTGAAATTCCAAACTTCCCACCATTGGTATTCGAATTTGACGAAAAATTGAACGTTGTTAACGAATACTACCTCGGAAAATAAGCTGAGATAAGTAGTTATCAATAATAAAGAAAAAGTTGGTTTAAGCCAGCTTTTTTCTTTTCCTGAAAAAAATTGTAAATAGTGGTCAGAAAAGTCAGTCAATTCAGTATTTTTTCCTTGACTTTCAAGTTGGAAAGATGTATCATATTAACCAAGATACATCGAAAGGAAATGAGTCAAATGACATTCGCAACTACAACTGTTTTGCTATTGCGTAATGAGGGCTAGTGCAAAAGCATTAGTCCTGTTTGGCTTACCAAGCGGGAGGTAAAAACATCTCGCTTGGGTTTCCGAGTGAGATGTTTTTTTACTACTATCGTTTTTACTTTTAGAAAGAGGATTGTCTATGCGTAAAGTTGAATTTTTTGATACAAGTCTTCGTGATGGGGAACAAACACCTGGAGTTAACTTCTCAATCAAAGAAAAAGTTGCCATTGCTAAGCAACTTGAAAAATGGGGAATTTCTGTAATCGAAGCAGGTTTCCCTGCAGCTAGTCCAGATTCATTTGAGGCAGTAAAACAAATTGCAGAAGCTATGACAACAACTTCTGTTACTGGTTTGGCTCGTTCAGTAAAATCTGATATTGATGCTTGTTATGAAGCTTTGAAAGATGCTAAGTATCCACAAATTCATGTCTTTATCGCAACAAGTCCGATTCATCGTGAGTTTAAATTGAAGAAATCAAAAGAAGAAATTCTTGAAGCTGTAAAAGAACATGTGTCATATGCACGTTCAAAATTTGAAGTTGTTGAGTTTTCTCCTGAAGATGCTACTCGTACTGAGCTTGATTTCTTGACTGAAGTTGTTCAAACAGCAGTTGATGCTGGTGCCTCATATATTAATATTCCTGATACAGTTGGCTTTACGACTCCAGAAGAGTTTGCACGTATTTTTGATCACTTGACTGAAAATATTAAATCAGATCATAAAGTTGTCTTTGGTGTTCACTGCCACGATGACCTTGGTATGGCAACTGCAAATACTTTGACAGCAATTAAACATGGTGCTGGACGTGTTCAGGGAACAGTCAATGGTATTGGTGAGCGTGCGGGTAATGTTGCTCTTGAAGAAGTAGCTGTTGCTTTGAAAATTCGTGAAGACTTCTTCCAAGCAACAAGTGATATTGTTCTTAATGAAACAATGAATACTTCAGAGCTTGTTTCTCGCTTCTCTGGAATTCCTGTTCCTAAAAATAAAGCTGTTGTTGGTGGAAATGCCTTCTCTCATGAATCAGGTATCCACCAAGATGGTGTTCTTAAGAACCCACAAACTTATGAAATCTTCACACCAGAATTGGTAGGTGTGAAGAGTAACAGTCTTCCTCTTGGTAAATTGTCAGGACGTCATGCCTTTGTTGAAAAATTGAAAGAACTTGAGCTTGACTTTGTTGAAGAAGATATCAAACCACTCTTTGCCAAATTTAAAGTCTTGGCTGGGAAAAAACATGATATCACAGATGCAGACATTCGTGCCCTTGTTGCTGGTACTAGTGTAGATAATCCAGAAGGTTTCCACTTCGAAGATCTTCGCTTGACTACTAATGCTGATGAAACAATCACTGCTACAGTAAGCTTGGCTAATGAAGACGGTGAATCTGTAGAATTTTTGGCCAATGGTCAAGGGTCAGTTGAAGCTATCTTCAATGCTATTGACAAATTCTTCAACCAAACAGTTCGCTTGACTTCTTATAATATTGACGCTGTAACTGATGGTATTGATGCGCAAGCGCGTGTACTTGTAACTGTTGAAAATGTAGATACAGATACTATTTTCAATGCATCTGGTTTGGACTTTGATGTCTTGAAAGCATCAGCAATTGCCTATATCAATGCTAATACATTGGTTCAAAAAGAAAATGCTGGTGAGATGGCACGTAAGGTTTCTTATCGTGACCTTCCATAAGCCAAAGAGGATTTAAACATGACAAAGAAAATTGTAACACTTTCAGGTGATGGAATTGGACCTGAGATTATGGCAGCGGGTCTTGAAGTTCTTGAAAAAGTAGCTTCAAAAATTGGATTTGATTATGACATTGATGCTAAACCATTTGGTGGTGCTGGTATTGATGCCGAAGGTCATCCACTTCCTAAGTCAACTTTGGATGCTGCTAAATCAGCAGATGCTATCCTCTTGGCTGCAATTGGTGGACCTAAATATGACAATGCGCCAGTTCGTCCTGAACAAGGACTTTTGGCCATTCGTAAAGAGTTGAATCTCTTTGCTAATATCCGTCCTGTCCGCATCTTTGATGCTTTGAAACACTTGTCACCTCTTAAACCAGAGCGTATCAAGGGCGTAGATTTTGTCGTTGTTCGTGAGCTTACAGGTGGGATTTACTTTGGTGAGCATATTCTCGAAGAAGATAAGGCTCGTGATATCAATGATTATTCAGCAGATGAGATTCGTCGTATCATGCGTCGTGCTTTCAAGATTGCTCAAGGTCGTGGCAAAAAGGTCACTAGCATTGATAAACAAAATGTCTTGGCGACTTCTAAATTGTGGCGTAAGATTGCTGATGAAGTTTCTTTGGAGTTTCCAGATGTAACTCTTGAACACCAACTCGTTGATAGTGCCGCAATGATTATGATTACCAACCCAGCTCGTTTTGATGTGGTTGTGACAGAAAATCTTTTTGGAGATATCTTGTCTGATGAATCAAGTGTCCTTCCAGGAACTTTAGGTGTTATGCCATCTGCCAGTCATTCTGAAAATGGTCCTAGTCTTTATGAACCAATCCATGGTTCAGCACCAGACATCGCTGGTCAAGGTATTGCCAACCCAATTTCAATGATTTTATCAGTAGCTATGATGTTGCGTGAAAGTTTCAATGAAACTGAAGGGGCAGAATTGATTGAAAATGCTGTTGATAAGACCTTGAACCAAGGCATCTTGACACGTGATTTGGGTGGTCAGGCTTCGACTGCTGAAATGACAGCAGCTATTATTAGCAATCTCTAAACTCATGACACTAAAACTAGTGTTACTCAGTGTTTTGTTGGTATGGAATCTCCTTGTTTTATGTGCTTATGGACTTGATAAAAGCAAGGCTATTCGACATAAGAGACGGATTTCTGAGAAGGCATTATTATTGCAGACTCTGATTTTCGGTGGTATTGGTGCTTTTCTAGGTGGAAAACTTTTTAGACATAAAATTAACAAATGGTATTTTAAGCTATGTTGGCTTATGGGAATTGTTATTGATGTCGTTATTTTATACCTTATTCTAACAAGACTTTCGGATTAGCTAATCCTTAGATTATATTTGGAGTATTTTATGAGCGGAAAATCAATTTTTGATAAACTTTGGGAACGCCACGTCGTTACTGGAAACGAGGGCGAACCACAATTGATGTATGTGGATCAGCATTATATTCACGAGGTTACAAGTCCACAGGCCTTTCAAGGACTTCGTGATGCTGGACGTAAAGTTCGTCGCCCAGATCTAACTTTTGGTACGACAGACCACAACGTTCCTACAGTTGATATTTTTAACATTCGTGACCTTATTTCTAAAAACCAAATTGATACTTTGGCGAAAAACGTCGAAGAATTTGGTATTGATGCGGCTACCCACGGTACTGCTCGTCAGGGGATTGTCCATATGGTTGGTCCTGAAACAGGTCGTAGTCAACCCGGAAAATTTGTAGTTTGTGGGGATAGTCATACGGCTACGCACGGTGCCTTTGGTGCCATTGCCTTTGGTATTGGTACATCTGAGGTGGAACATGTCTTTGCGACACAATGTTTGTGGCAAGTAAAACCTAAGAAAATGAAGGTTGAATTTGTTGGTAAACCACAGCCAGGTGTTTATTCAAAAGACTTTATTCTTGCACTTATTGCACGCTATGGCGTTGATGCTGGTGTAGGATACGCGGTTGAATATTGTGGTGAAGCTATTGATGCCCTTTCAATGGATGAACGCATGACTATCTGTAACATGTCTATTGAATTTGGTGCTAAGATGGGTCTTATGAATCCAGACCAAAAAACTTATGATTATGTTGAAGGGCGTCCTTGCGCACCTAAGGGTGAGAAGTTTGAAGAAGCAGTAGCTGACTGGAAAACCTTGGTCTCAGATCCAGATGCTGAATACGATAAAGTAATCACTATTGATGTTTCAGAATTGGCACCTATGGTTACATGGGGAACTAACCCTGAAATGGGTGTTGAGTTTGATCAACCATTCCCAGAAATCAAAGACTTTAATGATGAACGTGCTTACGAGTATATGGATGTTAAGCCTGGCGAATATGCTAAAGATATCGATCTTGGCTATGTCTTTATTGGTTCTTGTACTAACGCACGTCTTAGCGACCTTGAGTTAGCTGCTAAATTCGTCAAAGGAAAACATATCGCACCAACATTGACAGCTATTGTTGTTCCAGGTTCACGTCCAGTTAAGAAAGAAGCTGAACGTCTTGGTTTGGATAAAATTTTCTTGGATGCAGGATTTGAATGGCGTGATCCAGGTTGCTCAATGTGTCTTGGTATGAACCCAGACCATGTTCCAGAAGGCGTTCACTGTGCATCTACAAGTAACCGTAACTTCGAGGGACGTCAAGGATATGGAGCTCGTACTCACCTTTGTAGTCCAGCAATGGCAGCAGCTGCGGCAATCGCTGGTAAATTTGTAGATGTACGCGATATGCCAGAAGTTCAAGCATAAGGGAGAAGATAATGGAAAAATTTACCGTCTATACAGGGAAATCAGTACCTTTGATGAATGATAACATCGATACGGACCAACTCATTCCCAAACAATTCTTGAAAGCTGTTGATAAAAAAGGCTTCGGTAAGAATTTGATGTTTGAATGGCGTTATCTTAATGATGACTACGAAGAAAATCCTGATTTCGTCTTCAATAAACCTGAGTATCGCGATGCGACTATTTTGGTTACTGGTGATAACTTTGGTTCAGGATCATCTCGTGAACACGCTGCATGGGCATTGGAAGACTATGGTTTCCGCTGTGTTATCGCTGGATCATTTTCAGATATCCACTATAACAACGAATTGAAGAATGGTATGTTGCCAATCGTTCAACCCTTGGAAGTACGTCAAAAATTGGCTGCTCTTCCTGCAGGTGAGGAAATCACGATTGACCTTCCAAACCAAGTCATTAAATCTTCAGCAGGAGAGTTTCCATTTGATATCGATCATGAGTGGAAACGTAAATTGGTTGAAGGGCTTGATGATATTGGAATCACTCTTCAATATGAAGATTTGATTGCTGCCTATGAAAAACAACGCCCATCATATTGGCAATAAGGGACTAAGTTGTTTTTCTAAACTTTGATATTCAATCTTGCTATCAGAAGCAATGATGTGTTAGTAAAAAAATAATGAGTACTTAAAAGAATGGGATAAGGACAATATCAAAAATGTTGTTCTATCTCATTCTTTTTGTTTGAAACAGTTAATATGGTAGAGGCGTTTTTGCAAGTAGCGTATGCTATAATAGAAAGATAGAAAGGAGGCCTTCATGTTTGCACAATTGGATACAAAATCCGTCTATAGTTTCATGGATAGTGTCGTAGACTTGAACAGCTACGTTGCGCGTGCCAAAGAGCTTGGCTATCAAGCCCTTGGTTTGATGGATCGTGACAATCTCTATGCTGCCTATCATTTTGCCCAGCTTGCAAGTAGAAACGGTTTACGTCCTTTGATTGGTATGGAAGCTAATCTATTTTACGAGGGAAGAAAAATTCCTTTTCGTCTATTAGCTAAAAATAATCAGGGCTATAAAAATTTGATGAAGTTGGCAACAGAGCTTTCCTCGGGACAGCGTGAATTTACAGCTTTTCGGACTATCTAAACGCTATTGCCCTCATCCTTCCAAGTGAAGACTGGGAGCCAGGGATGACTCTTGGTTCAGAGGTTTTCATTGGGGTGAGGCCAGAGGATGTTGGTAAAGAGTTTGATTATCCTGTAGTTCCTTTACATACAGTGCGTTACTTTGAGAATGCAGACCGCTCGACGATTCAGATGTTGCATGCCATCTCACAAAACGTTTCCTTGTCAGAGGCCTCTATTTGTCCTATGAATCAGCTTCTTTTCTCGCCTCAAGAAATTGAAAGTGCCTATAGTGATATTCCAGAGGCTTTGAACAATTTGGAGCAACTTGTTTCAGACATTACTTATCAATTTGATACAGATTTGAAGCTTCCACGTTTTAATCGAGATATGCCTGCTGTTGACCAATTACGTCAATTAGCTCAATCTGGATTGGAGTCTAAAAAGTTAACATCACCAGTTTATCAGGAACGTTTAGACAAAGAATTGTCTATCATTCATCAGATGGGCTTTGATGATTATTTCTTGATTGTCTGGGACTTATTACGCTTTGGGCGTAGCCGTGGTTATTATATGGGAATGGGACGTGGATCTGCTGCAGGAAGCTTGGTGGCCTATGTCCTTGATATTACTGGAATTGATCCCGTTAAAAATGACTTGCTTTTCGAGCGTTTCCTAAATGAAGAGCGTTATAGCATGCCTGATATTGATATCGACTTGCCTGATATCTATCGAAGCGAGTTTCTTCATTATGTTAGGGACCGTTATGGTAGTAAGCACTCTGCTCAGATTGTTACCTTTTCAACCTTTGGAGCCAAGCAGGCTATTCGAGATGTTTTTAAACGTTTTGGTGCTAAGGAATTTGAACTGTCCCAACTAAGTAAAAAGATTTCTTTTCGTGATAACTTGACCTCTGTCTATGAGAAGAATATGTCATTCAGACAGCTGATTAATCAGAGACAGGAATTTCAGAGGGCATTTGAAATTGCTAAGGCTATTGAAGGCCAGCCAAGACAAACCTCAATTCATGCTGCCGGTATAGTGATGAGTGATGATGACCTGACTAATCATATTCCTCTAAAAGCTGGTGAGGATATGATGGTTACTCAGTACGATGCCTCCGCAGTTGAGGCCAATGGCTTGCTTAAGATGGATTTCTTGGGTCTCCGTAATTTGACCTTTGTTCAAAAAATGAAGGAGAAGCTTGAAGAAGAGCAGGGCATCACTATTGATATCAAATCCATTGACTTGGAAGATCCACAGACCCTAGCACTTTTTGCCAGTGGTAAGACAAAGGGGATTTTTCAGTTTGAGCAGGCGGGTGCCATAAACCTCCTTAAACGAATTAAACCTGCTAAGTTCGAAGAAGTCGTAGCGACAACCTCTCTTAACCGTCCTGGAGCCAGCGATTATACAGATAATTTCATTGCTCGTAAGTATGGTAAGGAAAAAGTAGATCTGATTGATCCAGTAGTTGCACCAATCCTTGAGCCTACTTATGGCATCATGCTCTATCAGGAGCAGGTTATGCAGATTGCCCAAGTATTTGCGGGCTTTACACTTGGAAAAGCCGATTTGCTTCGTCGAGCGATGTCTAAAAAAGATGCCAATGAAATGTCCAAGATGTCCGAACAATTCATGGAAGGAAGTCGTCAGTTAGGACGTGACCCACAGATTGCTGAAAGACTCTTTAGTATGATGGCTAAGTTTGCGGGTTATGGCTTTAATAGAAGTCATGCCTATGCCTACTCAGCTTTGGCCTTTCAGTTAGCCTATTTCAAAACGCACTACCCACAGATATTCTATGACGTTATGTTGAATTATTCGTCTAGTGATTACATTAAGGATGCAATTGAAAATGGCTTCTCCCTAGCTAGACTCGATATTAATAGGATTCCCTATCTGGACAAGATTTCAGATGGCAAGATCGTATTAGGCCTTAAGACTATCAAAGGCTTGCCAAGAGATTTTTCCCTTTGGATTATTGAGGATCGCAAACAAAATGGCAAATACATTTCTATAGAAGACTTTTTGACACGTATTCCTAGTAAATATCAGAAAGTCGATATTTTGACACCTCTTATTCAAATTGGTTTGTTTGATATTTTTGAACCAAACCGTCAGAAAATCATTGGCAATTTAAACAACCTCTTTACTTTTGTCAATGAGTTAGGAAGTTTGTTTGCAGAGTCCTCTTATTCTTGGGTTGATTATGAAGACTATAGCCAGACGGATCGTTATAATTTAGAACAGGAGTTACTAGGAGTTGGGCTTAGTCCTCATCCTTTACACCTAGCTCAAAAAATGGCCTCTCGTCCCTATCAACCAATTTCTGATTTGACGGTTAATACTAAGGCGACGGTTTTGGTTCAGCTAGAGTCCGTTCGAATTATCAGAACTAAAAAAGGTGATCAGATGGCCTTTCTGAACGTAACTGATGGGATCAATAAACTTGATGTTACTCTATTCCCAGAAACTTATTTCTATCATAAGGATAAATTAAGTGAAGGTGGTCTCTTTTATCTTGATGGGCGGACCCAGGAGCGTGATGGACGCATTCAGTTAATTTTGTCCAACATGGAGGAAGCTAGTACGGAGCGTTTCTGGATTCTACTTGAGAATCATGATAAGGACTTAGAAGTTTCTCAAATCTTAGCTAAGTATCCTGGAAACATCCCTGTCATTATTCGTTATCAAGGAAGTAAGGAAACCATCGTTAGTCAAAGATATAGAGTAGCCAAGAACGAGGAACTTAATCAGGAATTAGCACCTTATGTGTTGAAAACGGTTTTACGATAAAAAAACAATAAATCTTTTCAAATTTAAAGCCATTTAGAATTCTTTGTGTTATAATGAAAATGTTAAATATATAAAAGGAGTATCAGGAATAATGAAACGTATTGCTGTTTTGACTAGTGGTGGAGATGCCCCTGGTATGAACGCTGCCGCTCGTGCAGTTGTTCTCAAAGCAATTTCTGAAGGAATTGAAGTATTCGGCATTAACCGTGGATACGCTGGTATGGTTGAAGGAGATATCTTCCAACTTGATGCCAAAGGCGTAGACAACATCCTCAGCCGTGGTGGTACTTTCCTTCAGTCTGCTCGCTATCCTGAGTTTGCCCAACTTGAGGGTCAACTTAAAGGTATTGAGCAACTTAAAAAACATGGAATCGAAGGTGTAGTAGTTATTGGTGGAGATGGTTCTTACCATGGTGCTATGCGTTTGACTGAACATGGTTTCCCAGCTGTTGGTCTTCCAGGAACTATCGATAACGATATCGTTGGTACAGACTATACAATTGGTTTTGATACTGCTGTTGCAACTGCAACAGAAGCTATCGATAAGATTCAAGACACTGCTTTCAGTCACGGACGTACTTTTGTCGTTGAAGTTATGGGACGTAACGCTGGTGATATCGCTCTTTGGGCTGGTATTGCTTCTGGTGCAGACCAAATTATCGTACCTGAAGAAGAGTACGACATCAACGAAGTTGTCCGTAAAGTTAAAGAAGGTTACGAATCAGGTGTTAAAACTCACCACGTAATCGTACTTGCTGAAGGTGTTATGGGTGCTGAAGAATTTGCAGCTAAAATGAAAGAAGCTGGAGATACTTCAGATCTTCGTGCAACAAACATTGGACACGTGGTTCGTGGTGGTTCACCAACTGCGCGTGACCGTGTTCTTGCTTCATGGATGGGTGCACATGCGGTTGACCTCCTTAAACAAGGTATTGGTGGTGTAGCTGTTGGTATCCACAATGAAGAGCTTGTTGAAAGCCCAATCCTTGGTACAGCAGAAGAAGGCGCTTTGTTCAGTCTTACTGAAGACGGTAAAATTATCGTTAACAATCCACACAAAGCTCGTCTTGACTTTGCAGACCTTAACCGTTCATTGGCTAACTTGAGCTAATCTCGGTTATTTAAATTATTGTTAATCCGTCGCTAGGGCGACAAAAAATATAAGGGAGTTTTTATTTATCATGAATAAACGCGTAAAAATCGTTGCAACACTTGGTCCTGCGGTTGAAATCCGTGGCGGCAAAAAATTTGGTGAAGATGGTTACTGGGGTGAAAAACTTGACCGTGAAGCATCTGCTAAAAACATTGCTCAATTGATCAAGGAAGGTGCCAACGTTTTCCGTTTCAACTTCTCACATGGTGACCACGCTGAACAAGGTGAACGTATGGATGTCGTTCGTATGGCAGAAGACCTTGCTGGTCAAAAAGTAGGTTTCCTTCTTGATACAAAAGGACCTGAAATGCGTACTGAATTGTTCGAAGGTGATGCTAAAGAGTATGCATACAAAACTGGTGAACAAATTCGTGTTGCTACTAAACAAGGTATCAAATCAACTCGCGACGTTATCGCTTTGAACGTTGCAGGTGCACTTGACGTTTTTGACGATGTAGAAGTTGGTAAACAAGTTCTTGTCGATGATGGTAAACTTGGTCTTCGTGTTGTGGACAAAGATGCTGAAAAACGTGAATTCATCGTTGAAGTTGAAAATGATGGTATCATCGCTAAACAAAAAGGTGTAAACATCCCTTACACTAAAATTCCTTTCCCAGCACTTGCTGAACGTGATAACGCTGATATCCGTTTTGGTCTTGAACAAGGTCTTAACTTTATCGCTATCTCATTCGTACGTACTGCAAAAGACGTACAAGAAGTTCGTGCTATCTGTGAAGAAACTGGTAACGGTCACGTTCAATTGTTGGCTAAAATCGAAAACCAACAAGGTATCGATAACATCGATGAAATCATCGAAGCTGCTGACGGTATCATGATTGCTCGTGGTGATATGGGTATCGAAGTACCATTCGAAATGGTTCCAGTTTACCAAAAAATGATCATCACAAAAGTTAACGCTGCTGGTAAAGTTGTTGTTACAGCTACAAACATGCTTGAAACAATGACAGAAAAACCACGTGCAACTCGTTCTGAAGTATCTGACGTATTTAACGCAGTTATCGATGGTACAGATGCTACAATGCTTTCTGGTGAGTCTGCAAATGGTAAATACCCAGTTGAATCAGTTCGTACAATGGCTACAATTGATAAAAACGCTCAAACTCTTCTTAAAGAGTATGGTCGTCTTGATTCATCAACATTTGACCGTTCAACTAAGACTGAAGTAGTTGCGTCTGCAGTTAAAGATGCTACTAACTCAATGGATATCAAACTTGTTGTTGCTCTTACTGAATCAGGTAACACTGCTCGTTTGATTTCTAAATACCGTCCAGAAGCTGATATCTTGGCTGTAACATTCGATGAAATTACTCAAAAATCATTGATGCTTAACTGGGGTGTTATTCCAGTAGTTACTGAAAAACCAAGCTCAACTGATGATATGTTTGATGTTGCTGAAAAAGTTGCATTGGAATCAGGTCTTGTAGAATCTGGTGACAACATTGTTATCGTTGCTGGTGTTCCAGTAGGTACAGGTGGTACAAACACTATGCGTATCCGCACAGTAAAATAATTTAAGTAGAACTTAAATAGAAAGAAGATCCTAGGGGTCTTCTTTTTTTGCTCTCAGCTCTCAGTCAACTGTAGTGGGTGATGAAAAGCTAACATCTAGAGAGGACCGGATAGGGATTCCACTGAAAAAGTCATCAATCGATGTTTTTTGTTATCTTATATCGTATATTCAAGTAATAAAAATACCCCAAAAGTTAGATTTTCTCTGTCTAATTTTTGGGGTGCAGTTTAATTTACGGGTAGTTTGATTAAGGGCTATAAGTCCATAATAGTAACCAGCGTCTTAAGACGAAGTCTTTCACTTTGTTCAAGCCTTTATTTCTTTTATTCGTCATAAGCTTCTCAAAGAGGCAGACGCATTACTTACCGTTATCACTGAAGGGATTTTTATATTCTTTCACACTTAATTGTTCAATGCGGTATCATACTTCACTAGTTCCTAGATATATTTCTTAATTGTGGCTTCATTAAGTCCTATCGTACTTACATAAAAACCTTCTGCCCCAAAATGTTTGTTTCCAAATTTATATTTTAAATTGGCATTTCTATCAAACATCATTAATGCACTTTTACCTTTTTTAATATCCCATAAAACTAGCCACACTCATTCGTTGTTGTATACTTACTAGCATATGAACATGATCTGGCATTAAGTGACCTTCTATTATTTGTATGGTCCAGCCTGCTGTTTTTCAAGTCGTCATGATTGACTTTGCTCTCTAGGAAGCGTAATCTAGACCTTAGGTAAAGGATTATAAGGAGGTCCCTCAATGATTGAAGTAACTTATATTTAAATACCGCCAAGCAAGAAAAACACACATCCTTTGAAGATTACAATGAATTTGTCAGAGCCCAGCAAGCTTGTTGGATTGCCTTGCCAGATGCAACACCAGTTACTAAGGTGACAATAAACGGACATGATATTGGCTACAAAGGACAATATGGTGACCTTTACTTTTTTATTATGAAGCTAGACTTGGCACAGTATCAGTAATAATAAGGGAAAAGAATCAGACATCGTGTTCTGGTTCTTTTTCTTTAATCAGGGTAATTTTTATAAATTAAGAATATTGCTAATTGACTGAAAATGACTTACAATAGAAAGGAAGAATTTATAGAAGGAGACACATATGAAAAACAAGCGTTTAATTTGGACTTTGATTTTCTTAGCTATCTTGACGCTCGGTTCTATTGGTACAGATCTTTTCAAAAAAGAACACCAAGATGCCAATAAGGTCGTCAAAGTAGGGATCCTCCAGTTCGTGACTCACGACGCCCTGGATCAAATTGAGAAGGGAATTGAGGATGGCCTTAAGGAAGCTGGTTATAAGGGGGACAAGGTTAAAATCACCCTCCTAAATGCCGAAGGAGACCAGTCTAAAATTCAAACCATGTCTAAACAATTGGTTAATGACAAGAACGATGTTGTTATCGGTATTGCCACACCAGCAGCACAGGGGCTAGCGGCAGCTACCAAGGATATTCCAGTCATCATGGGGGCTATCTCAGACCCTGTTGGGGCAAAATTGGTTAAGGATCTCAAGCATCCGGAAGGCAATGTCACTGGTACCTCTAACCAAGTGCCGATTAAGCAGACAGTAGAATTGGTCAAATCACTGACACCAAATGCCAAAACGATTGGTATTCTCTACGCTTCAAGCGAGGACAATTCCAAATCACAGGTTGAAAGCTTTAAGAAGTACGCTGAAAAAGATGGTCTGAATGTGGTCGAGTACGCCGTACCATCAACCAATGAAATCAATACAACCATGTCAGTCATGACTGGTAAGGTAGATGCCATCTGGACGCCTCAAGATAATACGATTGCTTCAGCCTTTTCAACAGTAATCTCATCAGCCAACCAGGCTAAGATTCCAGTTTATACGACGGTTGATACTATGGTGAAAGAAGGCGGTTTGGCTTCAGTGGCGCAAAGCCAATATGAACTTGGAAAGGCTACAGCTCGTAGTGCCGTTAAGGTTCTTAAAGGTAAGAAAGTTAAGGATGTTCCTGTAGATGTTATCGATGATGGCACACCAACGCTTAACCTTAAAGTTGCTCAAGACCTCAACATCACCATCCCTGACGATGTGCTTAAACAGTCAGACATCGCTGTTAAAGCTGATAAATAAGGAGGACTTATGATTATTTCATCTATTTATCAGGGGCTTCTATACGGAATCCTAGGTCTTGGGATTTACATGACTTTCCGTATCTTGGATTTTCCTGATTTGACAACAGAAGGTTCCTTCCCTCTTGGTGGGGCAGTAGCAGTAACCCTTATGAACTTTGGTTGGAACCCAATTTTAGCAACCTTGGTTGCCGTTTTGGCCGGCTGTGGTGCTGGACTTGTGACTGGTCTCCTCTATACTAAGGGAGAGATTCCTACTATTTTGGCAGGGATTTTGGTCATGACCTCTCTTAACTCAGTCATGCTTATGATTATGGGAAGGGCCAACCTAGGACTTCTTGATATTAAGACTATTCAAGATTTGCTTCCTTTCAACAAGGACTACAACCTCTTGATTGTTGGTCTCATTGCTGTGACCATTGTTATCACTGCCTTGATTGCCTTTCTTAACACGCGCCTAGGTCAAGCTTATATTGCCACAGGTGATAATAGAGACATGGCTAAATCTTTTGGTATCAACACAGACAATATGGAAGTGATGGGGCTTGTTATCTCAAACGGTATTATCGCTCTCTCAGGAGCCTTGATTAGCCAACAGGACGGTTATGCCGACGTTTCTAAAGGGATTGGGGTTATCGTCATTGGTCTTGCCAGCATTATCATTGGTGAGGTCCTTTATGCGACTAACTTGACTCTGTTGGAACGTTTGATTGCCATCTGTATTGGTTCAATCCTCTATCAGTTCCTTTTGACAGCGGTTATTGCTCTTGGCTTTAACACAAACTACCTCAAACTCTTTAGTGCGATTGTTTTGGCTATTTGCTTGATTTCGCCTGTCCTACGCCGAAAATTCTTTAAGGGGGTGACCTTATCACGATGACAGCTATTGTAGAACTCAAAGATGCGACTGTTAAGGTCAATAACGGTTTTGACACCGAAAAAACCATTCTGGACCATGTTAATCTTACCATTAGAGAAGGTGACTTTATTACCATTCTTGGTGGAAATGGTGCCGGAAAATCAACCCTCTTCAATGTCATTGCAGGGACTCTCATGTTGACCAGTGGTCAGATTTTCATCATGGGTGAAGATGTTACGGCTCTCCCTGCTGAGAAGCGTGCCAAATACCTCTCACGAGTCTTCCAAGATCCTAAAATGGGGACGGCTCCTCGTATGACTGTTGCAGAAAACCTCTTGATGCCAAATACCGTGGCGAAAACGAGGGCTTAAATCACGCCAAATTCATCTCTACACGAGGAATTTCAAGGTCTGATTGAACGTATCAGTAATGGTTTAGAAAAGCACTTAGATACACCAGCAGGTCTCCTTTCAGGTGGTCAGCGTCAGGCTCTCAGTCTTTTGATGGCGACACTTAAACGTCCTGAGCTCTTGCTCTTAGACGAGCACACTGCAGCTCTGGATCCTAAGACCAGTGTAGCCCTCATGGAGTTGACTGATGAGTTTGTAACAGGTGACCATCTAACAGCTTTGATGATTACCCACCACATGGAAGATGCCCTAAAATATGGAAATCGTCTAATCGTTATGAAGGATGGTCAAATCATTAAAGACCTTACTAAGGAAGAAAAGGGTCAATTGGATATCACAGACTACTACGCTATGTTTGAGTAAGCCTACTCTGACTCTAAATTGTAAAATAAGCCAAAAAGTTGTATACTTAAAGGGTATGCAACTTTTTGTTGTGGCCTGTAAATCGACAAGGAGACTGTTCGCACGAACGTTCAGCTTCTTGGACCGTCTGTAAAAATAGGCTCTAGAAGAGAGTCAAACTAAAAAGGAGAAAAACAAGCATGAGCGATATTAAAATTATTGCCCTAGGTGGAGTACGTGAAAATGCTAAGAACCTCTATATTGTTGAGATTAACGACTCTATCTTTATCTTGGATGCTGGTCTAAAGTATCCTGAAAATGAACAACTAGGTGTTGACTTTGTCATCCCTAACTTAGATTACTTGATTGAAAATAGAGATCGTATCCAAGGGATTTTCTTAACTCACGGACACGCTGATGCCATTGGTGCCCTACCTTATATCTTGCAAGAAGTCAAAGCACCAGTCTTTGGATCATCACTCACAATCGAGTTGGCTAAACTTTTTTGTCAAGAATGCTGGCGTTAAGAAATTCAATAACTTCCATGTTATTGACGCAGAAACTGAAATTGAATTTGAGGATGCTGAAGTTTCATTCTTCAAAACAACTCACTCAATTCCAGAATCAATGGGGATTGTTCTTGGCACTGACCAAGGCAATATTGTCTATACAGGTGACTTCAAGTTTGACCAAGCTGCCCGTCCTTACTACAAAACTGATTTAGGTCGTTTGGCTGAAATTGGACGTGAAGGTGTTCTGGCCCTCTTGTCAGACTCAGCAAATGCGACAAGTACTGAACAAACAGCTTCTGAAGCAGAAGTGGGCCAAGAAATTGACCAAGTTATTGCTGATGCAGAAGGACGTGTTATTGTTGCTGCAGTTGCCTCAAACTTGGTACGTATTCAACAAGTCTTTGATTCAGCTGCTGATCACGGACGTCGTGTTGTTCTTACTGGTTTTGACGTAGAAAATATTGTCCGCACAGCCATTCGTCTCAAAAAATTGACTGTGGAGCATGAAAAACTTATTGTCAAACCAAAAGACATGAACAAGTTCGAAGACCACGAGTTGATTATCCTCGAAAATGGTCGTATGGGTGAACCAATCGATGGCCTTCAAAAGATGGCTGTTGGTCGTCACCGTTACGTTCAAATCAAGGATGGAGATTTGGTTTATATCGTAACAACTCCAAGCATTGCTAAGGAAGCCGTAGTGGCACGTGTTAACAACGCTATCTATAAAGCTGGTGGAACTGTTAAGATGATTACGCAGAGCCTTCGTGTATCTGGACATGCCAATGCTCGCGAACTTCAATTGATGGTTAACCTCCTTCGTCCACAGTATCTCTTCCCTGTTCAAGGTGAGTACCGTGACCTTCAAGCGCATGCAGAGTTAGCCTTGGAAGTTGGTATTCTTCCAGAAAATATTTATATCGTTAAACGCGGTGACATCATGCACTTGTCTGAAGATCAAGGTTTCCTTCATGAAGGAGCTGTTCCAGCTGGTGATGTTATGATTGACGGTAATGCCATTGGTGATGTAGGTAATATCGTCCTTCGTGACCGTAAGGTCTTGTCTGAAGATGGTATCTTTATCGTAGCTATCACTGTTAACAAGAAGGAGCGTAAGATTGTCTCTAAAGCGCGTGTGAATACACGTGGGTTCGTTTATGTGAAGAAGAGCCGTGACATTCTCCGTGAGGCTGCTGACATTGTCAATGCTACCGTTGAAAATTACTTGGCAGGAGACAGCTTCGACTGGGGTGAACTTAAAGGAGCTGTCCGCGACGATGTGGCTAAGTTCCTCTTTGACCAAACCAAACGCCGTCCTGCAATCCTTCCAGTAGTCATGGAAGTCCGCTAATAACTGACTAAAACATAAGAGTGTGAGCGTGATGTTTGCACCATAGACATTGAGAAAAGTCTCAATAAGACTTTGTTCTAAAATCAAAAGCTGGGGTGTCCCAGCTTTTCTAACATTAAGAAAGGAAAATACAAATGGCTTTTTTTCAAATTGAATACTCATCAGATGTTCTAGGACAATACCGCCAAGTGGATGTCATCTATCCAGATCGCGATCAGATTGCTGAAACGGGAAGTGATACGGACATCCCAGTTCTCTATCTCCTTCATGGCATGGGGGGCAATCATAATTCTTGGGCCTTCCGTACCAATATTCAGCGTCTCCTTCGTAAGACTAATCTCATTGTTATTATGCCTAACACGGAAAATGGCTGGTATACAAATACCAACTACGGGGTTAAGTATTACGATGCCATTGCTAAGGAGCTTCCTCAAGTCATGCAACGTTTCTTTCCTAGTATGACTAAGAAGCGAGAAAAGACCTTTATCGCTGGACTTTCTATGGGTGGATATGGTTCTTTTAAACTGGCCTTAACGACAAATAACTTTGCTTGTGCAGGTTCCTTCTCTGGTGCCCTTGGATTATCAGCAGAGATGATTACAGATGAAACGAGTGAGTCTAAGGAATACTGGCAAGGTGTCTTTGGCGATTTGGAAGGGAAAGACATTGAGCAGCACAAACTAGTTAACCTAGCCAAACAACATGACAAGAAACCAAATTCTTTGCCTGGTGTGGCCTCGAGGATTTCCTTTTTGATTCTCAAGATAAGGCAGTTGCTGATTTGAAGGCCCTTGGTTTAGACATTGACTACCGTACAGACCATGGAAGGCATGAGTGGTATTACTGGGAAAAACAACTAGAAGCCTACTTAGAATGGTTACCTATTGATTACGTTAAAGAAGAACGTTTGTCTTAATAGGTCAAGTTTGTAACATCTTATCAAAGAGATGATAAAAGCTTAAAGTGATATTTTTTACTTGTCAGAACTATTAGAGCTTGATATACTAGGGGAAGTTTCGAAAAGGAGGCTCAATAATGAAAAAATTATTCAGAGTAATCTTCTATATTCCCAAACTTCTTTTACAATTTATTTGGAATCTTATTTGGGCTATATTTAAACTTGCCCTAGTCCTAGCCCTTATTGCTTATGGACTCGTCTACTATGCCAATAATTCTTCAAGTACCTTAGCCACAAACATTAACCAAGCCTTTCATCAAGTAGAGCTAGGTTTTAGTGGTACCAGTACTAATGACGTTGAGAAAGTTGTCTCTAACCTATCAACGACTGATACCATTCCAGAGTCTAATGGAGCTAGATGGGCGCAAAATACAGCTAGCATCTATATACAATCTACAGATGAAACCTTGGTAGCAGCTTATAAGGAAGCTATTACTAGCTGGAATAACACGGGTGCTTTCATCTTTACTTTAACTGATGATGCCTCAACAGCTGATATTGTTGCGACTGACTATTCCGATGCGAATTCACAGGCAGCAGGTTTAGCAGACACTCAAACCAATGTTTTGACCAATCGCATCACTCATGTAGATGTGAAGTTAAACCGTTATTTCCTTTTGAATAGTGACTTTGGTTATACTCACAAGCGTATTGTGAATACGGCTGAACACGAATTGGGACATGCCATTGGCTTAGACCATGATGACTCTAAGACATCCGTTATGCAATCAGCTGGATCTTATTACGGGATTCAACAGGTGGATATTGATACGGTCCATGCTCTCTATGCAAACTAAGGAGGGGCTGTCATGCGCTATTTGAAACGCCTTGCTAGACGTTACCCCATGCAAACCTTCCTTTTTCTTTTCAAATGCTGGGGTCTTTATCTTGGTTGCAAACAACAGGAACCATGATTGCCAATCGTTTGGGCTTATCAAGTGATGGCATTATATTTATATTCCCACTTGGGTAAAATGCTGACTAGTCATTCCATAGAGAGTATTCAAACCCTTTACGGTGCTTCTGGATGGAGTTGGCTAATCACCTCTATGATTCTTACTTGGCTCTTGACTTTTCTGAGAGGTCTCATGAGAGCAGTG
>ENA-OQBV01000288-OQBV01000288.1-human-gut-metagenome-genome-assembly--contig:-NODE-288-length-29608-cov-4.581968_pt1 | contig 29608 bp, 15 predicted proteins | sample MGYA00242750_ERZ504559 | MGnify/ENA primary metagenome ERZ504559 (study PRJEB26092, sample SAMD00036230) | human gut metagenome | host: Homo sapiens | study: EMG produced TPA metagenomics assembly of... | reverse complement strand
TTGTGTCCATAAATCATTTCACCATAGCGGGCATGAATTTTCCATCCCCCGATCCCCACACAACACCAGAAACTGGTCTGAGGTTGCGAGTAGACTCTATAATGACCGGCACGCATCGGGGTGAAATAAACAAAACCACCTTGTACAGGATCTTGTGTGGAAAGGATATGGTTATAAAGCGCCCGTTCGTAATAGTCCATCAAATGAGCGTCCGCACTCGTTTCATACAACATTTTTGTAAGGCGGAGCATATTATAAGTGTTACAAGTTTCAGGCCCCTGTTCACTGGTGAGCATACTGCTGAAATCATCAGCCGGATGAAAATGCTCACGCACACTGTTACCTCCGATGGTGATACTGCGATGGTCTACTACTGTTTCCCAAAAATAACGGGCAGCCTCACTCCAGTCCCGATTGCCTTCCAAATCGGCAATACGTTTGAAACCTATCACTTTCGGTATTTGGGTATTGGCGTGCATGCCGGTCAATTTATCCTCTTGTTTCAATAAAGGCTGCAACACAGTCTGATGAGAGAACTGATGAGCTAGTTTCAAGTAACGTTTGTCGCCGGTGATAGCGGCTACATCGGCGAATGTTTCATTCAGTCCTCCATGTTCGCTGCGCAACATATCCTGTATCTGTTCATCGCTCAGTTTGGATATCAGACGAATCATCCAGTCAGTGAGTTTCACCAACATTTCTTTTGCTTCCTTACTACCTGTCTGAAGAGTTGCATCACGAAGGCCGGCATACATTTTATGAATATTGTAAAGAGGAACCCAACGATCGTTCAGTCCGAAACCGGAGGCACGAATGTTCCCTTCTTCTATTTCTTTCCACATTTTGCGCCCGTTTGGAACTCCGCACAAATAACCGTCACCGGCGGCATCCTGACAACGTTTCAGTTCACTTATCATATAATCTAAACGAACCTTGATCTCCTGATTGCCTGTAGCGGCATACATATAGGAAAGGGCCGACAAATAATGTCCGCCAATATGTCCGTCCAGTCCTGTATTTTCCCAATTAGTATAATTTTCGGCTTTAGGGAACAGACCAGCCTCCTTCAAATAAGGAGCTAACAAACGGTCGGGGTCTATTCCCAGCAGATAACGGATATCCATATCCTCTGCATGTTTGAAAGGGCTGGCGGTGAGCCGCACATCCCTAACCGGAAAACTTTCTACTTTTGTGGGCAACTGAGCATGCAAAGCTACTGAAGCTATGGCAAAAGCGGAAGTGGACAAAATGATTTTAAGTAAATTCATAATTAGGGGTTTATTTCAAAGTCTTATTTCCTTGCAAAATTAATGGAATAAATGAAAACAATCTTTTACTCCTTAAAAAATCCTATTGAATAACCTATGATTAAACAAAGAGCATCCGATGGAACTATTTTGTGAAAATCCAAAGTAAATTCCACCGGATGAAATAACCTGATTATTTAGAATATCCCGGATTCTGTTTCAGATTGCTATTGGTCAACAATACTTTATTTGGAATAGGATACAAATTTTTGGTTTCATCACTCTTATCATGAGAGAACCAAGCTTTCGTGGTGAAGATTCCAAAACGAATCATATCCTGACGGCGGCGTCCTTCCTGACAAAACTCCCAACCTAACTCATCAAGGAAACGACCATATTTAATATCCGCTCCACCATCATGTTCTGCCTTATAACTATCTCTTCGGCCATAATCATATATACTTCCTCCCATCAATTCTGCATCTGTAACTTGCGCTTTTTCAGGCTCATTCTTAAAGGCACGTTCACGTACCTGAGTCACCAAAGCACCTGCTCCCGATTTGCCCAAACGCATCAATGACTCCGCTTTCATCATCAATACATCTGCATAACGTAACAACGGCCAGTCATTACTCAAGCGGTTTGTTATACCGGTGGCATATTCAAACTTACCCCAACGGAAACCATCATCCACATCCGACTGGTCAATAGAAGGGACATCTACCGTATAAATCAATGGCTTTCCATCAATACTACGCTTCAAGATTTCACCGGAATAGGTATATTGCTGGCCTTGAATATAGTTAGCCTCCAAACGTGCGTCATCCTTATCAAAAGAATTAATAAACTGAGGCACTGCACACACACCACCCCAAGGACGTGCAGTCAACTGATAAGTTTCCTGGTTTTCAGGTGCTAAAGTGTACATGTGGAAATCAAAATCATTCCATCCCGTCACATAAATTTCATCAAACGGCAATGCAAAGATTATTTCTTTGGAATTCTCATTATGCGTTACAAAAAACATCCTTCTGATTATTTTCCAATGCATATTCTCCGGACTTCTCAGCATAATTAATCACGATATCACACTCGTCGATACATTTCTGCCACTGAGCAGTACCCGACCAGACTTCAGCATTCAAATATATTTTAGCCAGCAATGCATGGGCCGCCCACTTATTGAAACGTCCATAATAATAACCTCTCGGCGTTTCGGACAACAAATCCATATTCTCTGTTATTTCTTTCACAATAAAGTCAAAGACCTCTTTGCGAGTAGACTGTTGCGGTAATGAAGTATCTTTAAAGTCTGTCACAATGGGCACATTACCATACAAATCAATCAAAATATAATAATAGGAAGCCCTCAGTACTTTCAATTCGGCAATCAACTTTTCTTTCGTTTCTCCATCCACACTGATCACACCTTCTTCTATCTGAGATAAAATACGGTTACAGGTATTCACACCATTGTACGTGCGTTCCCATCCTTGAAGTACACCGTCATCCTCGGTAGTCCAAGTATGCTGATGCCATCTTTTATAGATATAACCGTCTACCCATCCAATACCATCGCGAGCGGGAAGAACATCCTGATCCGCACATAATTCCTGTGCACGAACCACTCCGTTCCATTGCAATAACGTTTCGCGCCAAGGTATATAAGCGGCATTTACCAGATAACTGACATCTTCCTCCGTTTTCGGCACGTAATCCTCAGACACTACCTGCCCATAACTCTCATGCAGTAAATCAGTACAAGCTGTATTTCCCAACAATGCGGCTGTCATCAGTCCCATTGTCCATAATTTTATATTTGTTTTCATCTTCAATTCCTTTTTAGTTCATTAAAATTTCACATTAACGCCGAAAGTAAATGAGCGAACACTCGGATATCTGTCACGTGTATCATATCCCGGAGTCAAGCCGTCTGTTGATACTTCCGGATCAATACCTTTATATCCGGTTATAGTCAAAGCATTCAATACCGAACCATAGACACGGAGTGACTTTATATATTTACCTACCTGACCGAAACTATATCCCAAGGTTATATTGTCAATCTTCCAGTAGTCACCATCTTCTACATAATAGCTGTTGAATTCCGGTTCCACTTCCGGGCTCAACGTATGCTTGCCAAACACCAAGTCATTCACAGATTTCAAACGATTTTCAAAACGGCTGTTCTTTACATTCTCGTAATTCATACGTCCACCATTGATTATCTGGAAGCCAAACGCGCCACGCATAGTCACATTCAAGTCGAAGTTTTTATAACGAAGAGTATTGTTCCATCCTGCATACCATTTAGGAAGACCGTTACCAATCACATGTTTATCTTCAGGAGCATGAGTAAAGTCCTTATAGTTCACCAGCTCACCATTCCTGTCTTCATAGATCCAACGCCCTTCACTGTCTACATCCACTACTTTAAAACCATAGAAATTACCGATACTTTCACCCACCTGTACTCTGTGAGAATCGGCTACCTGACCGGAGTATTCCACCGTACCCGTATTAAAATAGTCGTAATCCGACTTAAAGATACTGCCAGACAAACTGATTAGCTTATTAGAATTCAAAGAGAATGTTCCGGTAGTGCTCCATTCAAAATCTTTATTCTGAACAGGAACCACAGTCACCAACACTTCCACACCACGATTTCTCATTGTACCCCCATTGGCCATTGTCTTATTATACAAGTTCGGAGGAGTCGGTACTCCATATTCGTATATCAAACCATCCACATCACGGTTATAATAATCAATAGAACCGGACAAACGGCCACCCCATGAAACGAAGTCCAAACCAATATTAGTTTCTTTCTTTTCCTCCCATTTCAAATCAGGATTCGGGTTGGATGCCGGAACGATGGTCTGTATCCAATTTCCATTTACAAAAGCATACGATCCATATTTCAACATAGCCACACCCAGGAAAGGATCTTTAGGCTGTGAACCTGTCACACCATATCCCACACGAAGTTTCAAGTCATCAAAAATCTTCTGATTCTTCATAAATGCTTCTTCGGTAATTCTCCATCCTACAGATACGGACGGGAAAAGTCCCCATGCATTATCAGTACCCCATAACTGACTGGCTCCTTCATAACGAAGGGCTCCCATCAACAAATAACGATTCTTGAATGAATAGGTGGCACGACCGAAAAAGCCGATCAAATTTGTAGGAGTTTTCTTTGAGCCGATGTTCGCTTTACCGTCTTTCAAAGCAGAACCGATGCCAATATTATGCCATCCGCCAAAATAATCATCCTGAAAACCATAGTTATCAATCCAAAGTTCTTCAAAATCTGTTTCATTGTAACTATAACCACCCAAGACACTGAATTTATGCGCACCGATTTCTTTGTTATATTGTGCAGTAAGTTCCATCAACTTCTCCATCTTGGTATAAGCACCTACCGAAGACCAACCTGCCAATCCATCACGCAAAGCAGAAATATGGCTCAAAGTCTCGCCGTAGCCACGGTTCATATTGTCACGAATATAAGAGAATACGGCAGAAAGAGTCAAATCTTTGATAGGATTATAAACAATATTTCCATTGTAACGCAACTGAGTCTTTTTTACATTTCCTTCAGCCTCATACAACAAAGCCAACGGATTCTCATATTCGAATTTGCTCACATTCTCATTCCATGTACCATCCTCATTTCTTACCGGATCAGTCGGGTTTCTACGAGTTGCCTGACCATATACCCAACCTCTGAAGCTACCCCCACTAGTTGTAGATTCCATTTGATTTTTCTTACCAAACAAACCGAATTTCAATTTCAACTTATCATCAAACATACGGTGAGTCACCTCAATACGTCCTTGAAAACTTTCGAAATCTGATTTTTTCATGATCCCTTGACGAGAAGCATAGTTCAAATTGGCAATATAATTAGTCTTTGAGTTACCACCCATCAATGACAAGTTGTGAACGTGGCTGATCGGCGTACGGCTAATCTCATCAATCCAGTCCGTATCAGCCCCATGATCCTGGTCGGGATAAAGGGTACGGAACTCATCCGCATTCAACATATCCAATTTCTTGGCAATAAGAGAAGTACTGACGTAACCATTATACTCCACCTGGTTGATATCCACTCCTTTAGCCTGTTTGGTAGTAATCAAAATCACACCATTCGTACCGCGCGTACCATAGATAGCGGCAGCAGAACCGTCCTTCAGCACATCCACACTCTCCACATCTTCCGGAGCCACAGTACCGAGTTCGCCCGGAATTCCATCAATCAACACCAAGGGGGCTGTATTGGCTCCACCAATGGTATTTGTACCACGAAGACGTATCTGAGTACTTCCCGTCGGGTCACCATTAGGATTTGTGATAGCCAGACCGGCTACTTTCCTTGAATCAGCTGTCCCACATCCTTCACGGCTCCTTTTACAAAGTTATCGGCTTTCACACTAGCTACAGAACTGGTTACATCCCCTTTACGCTGTGTACCGTAACCAATCACCACCACTTCGTCCAAGGTCTTGGTATCCTCTTTTAAAATAATCTCTAATGATTTTTTTCCTGCTGTCGGAACTTCCTGAGTGACATAACCAATATAAGAAATAACCAATACACTCTTTGTAGGAACATCCAACATAAAGTTTCCATCAAAATCCGTAATCGTTCCCATGGTATTATTGCCTTTTACGACAACACTGGCTCCTATGACAGGCTCGCCGGAAGAATCCTTCACCTTACCCGTCACTTTTTGCTGGGCTAAGGCTGTTAATGAAAAGCTTAACAGAGTAAGCAACAAAAACAAATGTTTCATTCTATATTAAATTTAAAGTTATACATACCTTTACTGCGGGAATGAATGAAGAAGATGTGTTTTTCTCCCCGTAAAAGGTTGTGGCAAAAGAATGAAATAGGAAATAGAAATACAGGTGAAGAACCATGCTAACAGGGGATACAAATGGCTCTAGCTATAACTTGACGCATTTGTACCCCCTATTTGCAACAATTAAAGGACGGGAAGATGTTTATTCTTCGTGTTGTGATTTCTGGAACTCACTGGGAGTCATTCCAAATTCCTCTTTAAAGCAAGTGGTGAAATACTTCCGATTAAAATACCCCAACGTAGCGGCAACCTCTGTTACACTTTTGTCTTTATCTTCCAACATGTGTCTGGCATGCTTCATCTTGATGTTCCGGATAAAATCCAATGGAGTTCGACCTGTTATGGCTTTCAATTTACGGGTCAAAGTAGAACGGGACATATTCATGGCATCAGCTAGAGCTGTCACATCAAAATCAGGCTCAGTAAGGTTATCTTCCACGGCTTTTACCGCTTTCTCCAATAGAAGTTTGTCCAGTTGTACAAACTCAGGTTCAGGCAAATTCACCTTACTATCCAAATAAATACGCATTTTAATCATCTCCTTGCTGTCCGCCCACATTTCATTATTCTTACGGTCCACGCGCTTCAGATAAAGATACAGACTATAACCGGATACACCCATCACTATCAATACATAGAACAAATACGCCCACCAAGTTTCATAAAAAGCAGGAAGGCGTCGGATAGTCAGTTCAGTTACCTCTTTACTCCAAAGACCATTTTCATCCGTCGCTTTCACCTGAAAAGTATAAGTGCCCTTACTCAGATGATTATAAAAAGCCGAGTTTTTTCCACCTTCCACATATACCCACGCTTTGTCCACTCCTATCAACCGATAAGCATAGCGTATCTTTGAAGCATAACGGTGGTTAAGAGAAGAAAAACTAATTTCCAAATTCTGATCATCGGGATGCAATTCTATCCGGTTAATGGAATTGCTACTCTTTCTATCTCCGAATATCAATGATTCTCCTTGCAACTTTATATCAGTTATCTTGGTCTTCACTGCACTAGCCTTTCTTTCCAACCCGTTTGATGGAGTAACCATGCAAATACCCGGAATGCCGCCCCAATAAATATTGCCATCTTTTGCTTGACAAACAGCAGTGGGAAGAAAGCGATGCAACAAGATAGAACCATCCGTGGTAAGATAGGTGCGGAACGAACCGTTACGAGGATTAAATTCTATCAGTTTCTGGTTCGTATCAATCCAAATATGATTATATGCATCAGCCACTATCTGGTTCACCTGATTACCATTCATGCCGCAGGCCCCATTATAACAAAGCAACTTATTCTCTGAAGGGTCATAAGAGTAGACCCCTCCGTCACAAGTTCCCAACCACAAAATCCCATCAGGAGCGATAGACAGACAGGAGAAGTTCTTTTCTAATTTAAAAGAACGCAGTTTTTCATCTGCCGTTGTCTGAAACAAACCGTTGTCCTGAGTACAAATCCATATCAGTCCTTCCTTATTTTCGACTATCCCCATCACATGACCCACATCCGGATAAACCCGTTTGACTCTTTTCTGACGAACATCATAGCTACAAAGTCCTTTGCTCAAGCCTATCCACAAGATTCCATGCGAGTCTTCATATAATTTTGTCACTGTAGCATTCTGTTCCACCTGTCCGTTCAAGTCGATAACATCTTTCAGATGCATCTCCATTCCCTGACGAGCCATGCCATAGACCCATCTATTCAAATCCTTCGCCACCCAGACCCCGTTATTGATGCGTGCTCTCGTCATCTCTCGTCCATTATTCAAAGGCAAAGAAGCAAGTGCGGGAAAATCCGAATAGATTTTCACTTTATCCTGTTTCAAGTCATACAGTGCAAGACCAGTTCGTTCCTGCATCATCCACATCATGCCATCTCCATCATCACACAAAGCCATTATGGCCGGACTGCGGTTTACCCTGTCCGCCAAAGCGGGCAAAGCATAATCTTTGGTTATATTATCCATCAGATGTAGGATGAAACTAGGACGGTCAAAAGCTGATACCCACAAACATTCCTTTCCTTTCAAGACCTCTACCAGCATGTGGTTGACAGGCAAAAGTCCTGCCGGAAATTTCAACTGCTTCAACGTCCGGTCCGGTTGAATTTGCAAAGCCATGAAATCGTGGCCGGTAGTCAACCAGATATATCCCAGTTTATCATCCTGTGCCAGACTGAGGATGAGTCCGTCCTCCTCACCGGCCGCATTGACCGGTATTTCAGAGTATACAAACATGGAATCCCCTGGGGCCGAAGGATCGAAACGTACCACGCCATCCCCCCAGGTAGCCAACCAAAAATAATCCTGTTCATTATCCTGAACCATCACCGTAGGATTTCGACTTCTCATCTTATCGGGATAAGGGATAAACTCATCTTTTTCTTTGTCCAGATGATATACCCGACCATTCCACACAGAAATAATAATTTCATGGTTGCGACTCTCACAAAATCCGGAGATGGAGGCTCCTCCGTGTTCATTCCGGATAGGATATTCTTTAACCAACTGCCCGTTGGTATCATATTTAGCCAATACAGAGCGATACCCCAGCCACATAGAGCCGTCACTGGTAGCATAAAGATACATCACTGGAATATTCTTCAGACGCTTCGGATCTATAGGATGTACACTGTAATCCGATTTATTAAGAATATATGCCCCTTTGTCTGTACCGAACCATATATTTCCTTTCTTATCCTCAGCGATACATTCTACCAAGTTGTCCTCTAATAGCCCCGGAGTATCAATGTCCGAACGAAACACCTTTACATGATAGCCGTCGTCACGACATAATCCGTTCACCGTGCCATACCACATATATCCTTCACTGTCTCTGAAAACACGATGAATAGCATTTACCGGCAACTGGTCAATGGTAGGAATATCTGTAATAGTTATGTTCTGAGAACACACCAAGAAAGAGAGAAAAGATAGTATAAAGGTCAATATATATTTCATTGTGCTTTCTATTAGAATCATAGACCGCCACAAAATTATAAAAAAGAAATCGGATACTCTAGTAATTTTTAAAATTTGCTAAAGTATCCGATAACTGTTCTATCTGCAAGTTTCCTACTTTTGGAATCTTCTCCTTACATCTGTGTTTTATTTTTCTTCTGTAGCACCTTCATTTTAATAACCGAAACCGGTTGTTTTTACATATACCTTATAATCTTTAATCATGCCTGGAGCTCCTTGTTCCGCATCGCGGCAGGATACGAAAACCAGTCACGTTATATTCCTTGCCGAGATCTATCACCACCTGATGGGGATAAGCTGTATTGTCCACCGTCTGCCAGAAAGTACTTTCCTGCAGGTCATAGATCTTATCGGCTGTGCGGTTGCCGCTACGGGTCTCCTCGCTGTCGGCATAAACAATCTTCCAGTTTTCACGAGAGATTTTCTGTCCTTTCTCATCCAACACGTCAAACTCCGCAATAGCAGCAATATTGGTATTATCAAAGGAAGCCAAGCCTTCCAGACAGAAGTAACGTCCTTTCGTAGCAGGTACTTTCACTTCCTGCCAACCGTTACCTGGTTTGAAAGTACCGGCAGCTACCGGTGTTTCCTTCTCCAGTTTAATGGTTTGCCCCTGTTTACGATGCGTTTCTGGAACAGCTACGCGAAGCATATCCAAGATAGGTTTGTCCAATCCGACGATGGTCGCCTCTTTCGGACCTTTCAAGTCAAGAACAATGATTTCGTTCACTCCTTTTTTCAGCCAGCACCCCGGCATGAACAGAGTCTGCTGAGGACCGATCTCCCAGAAACGTCCCATGGCACGGCCATTCACCCATACCATACCTTTTCCCCATGACTCCATATTCAGGAATGTATCAGCCACCTTATCCAAGGTAAAAGTGGCGCGATAGTAGGCCGGAACACTTTCATCATTTTTTTCTATGCCACAGGCGGCAGACGAGTTCATATCCTGAAAATTCCGGGAAGATACAAATTCATAATCTACGGGAAGATTATAAACAGTCCAGCCTTTCAACGTTTCAGCATTCTTACCGTTCACCAGTTCCACTTTTTCGGTGATTCCCTTACGGTCGTGAATGGATTTGTCAAAGTTCACACGTCCCATGGCTTCCACCAATAAATCAAGCTGAGTTCCGGCTTTCAATGCAGGTAATGTCAACTCCTGCTCTCCGCCACGGCGGTCCAGACGCCCCAACAGTTTCCCATCGGCAAAGATCTGTGTCCAGTCATGTTGTTCGGTAATTTTCAAAATGGTTCCTGCTTTCACATCTTCCGGCAGACGGGTACGATACAGAATACTTCCCCAACCCTGGTCAAATTTCTCCATCGGCCGGATCTCCTCTGTCTGCTTCGGTTCGGGAAGGTTGTTGATCAGCGGAGCCACTTGAGTGAATTTGATAGCCGGAACTTCCATTACCGGTAAGGCTTCGGGAACTTCGGGCAATGTCTGGCCTTCGTCCATGTAATCCTTCAACATATTGCGCAAGGCGAAATATTTGTCGGTGGTCCAGCCCGCTTCGCTGATAGGAGCATCATAGTCATAACTGCTGCACATAGCCGAATAAGCCGGATTATTAGCACCGCCCCACCAGCCAAAGGTCGTTCCTCCGTGAGTCATGTACAGACTGAAGGAAATGCCTTTGTCCATCATCTCTTTCAGACCATCCACCATGATTTGTCCGTCACGGGTTTCGTGCTTACGTCCCCAGTGGTCAAACCATCCACTCCAGAATTCACTGCACATCAGTGGAGCGTCAGGACGTACTTCTTTCAGTTTGGCAAACTGCTTGTCGATATCGGCTCCCGTACCGAAGTTTACAGTCCAAAGCAAATCATCCAAACCGTTATTCAGGAAATTAGAACTCCAGTCACATTGGAACAAAGGCACTTCGGTGAAGCCTGCGGCGCGTACCGTGTCACGGATGGCAGACACATAGGGCTTGTCCGTGCCATACGAACCATATTCGTTTTCCACCTGCACCATGATGATGTTACCGCCACGGGTAATCTGCAAATCCTGCAATTGCTTGCCCACTTCATGCATAAAGGCTCCCACGTGCTGCATATAGAAAGGATCGAGAGTGCGAAGCTGCACGCTGTCGTTCTTCAGCAGCCACCAAGGCAGACCGCCCATTTCCCATTCCGCACATACATACGGGCCGGGACGCACAATGACGTACATGCCATGCTTCTGAGCCAATTTACAGAAAGCCGCAATATCCTTGTTGCCTGTAAAGTCATAATTGCCGGGAGTTTCCTCATGCAAATTCCAAAAGACATATAGACAGAGCGTATTCATGCCCAAGGCTTTACACATTTCGATACGATGTTCCCAGTATTCACGGGGAATGCGTGGATAATGCACCTCTGCCGCTTTGACCACGAACGGTTTCCCATTCAGCAGAAAGGTATTCTTGCCCGCTTCGAATGTTCCGGACTTATTGCCGGCACATCCCGCCAGCAGCAGGACTGCCAGCAACAAAGTCAGTAATTTCTTCATGTTTATTTATCTATTGTTATTTTTCATTCTTGTTTATCCGGATTACTGTAAATGAATAAGCCGGCAATTCATATCCGAATTTCTCGCTTACTTCCATTGTACCGGCTACAGGACGAGCCTGCTTGTCGGTCGGCTTGCCTGCCAGAACCGTCTTTACGGCAGTGGTGTTCATTCCTTCCAAAGATGGGAGCTCCACTTTCGCATTCACCGCTACCGGCAGCAGATTCACCAGTTTCACGATCATATCTCCTGTCTTTCCGTCGCGGACTACCGACACACCTACCCGTTTCTTCACCGCATCTTGTGCATTATCCAAAGTCACGGAAGAAGCGATGTATTCACTGCCCGCATTTTGTCCGTACATCTGCTGCGCATAGTAACCTACGGTGGGTTTCACCTCCGTATTATTGAAATAAATCAAATCCGGATTCCACTGGGTATGTCCCTCCTTGGCCAACAGAGGAGCGTATGAAGTCATGGTCACCACATCAGCATTACGTTCCACGGAAGTCAGGTACAAGGCCTCAGCCAATGCTGTTTCCATGTTGTTGGGGCGTCCCGGCAGGTGAGCCGCATACTCTCCCAGATACACTTTTGCCTTGTTGCGGTCATAACGGTCATAGAAATCCTGGTTGTTGATAAACCATCCCGGAGTATTGTAATAATGCTCGTCCACCATCGGAATACCCATTTTGGTAGCAAATTTCCATCCTTCCTCATAATCACTGCCCTCATAGAACGGACCTACGGTTCCGATAACGGTCACTTCGGGATATTTCTCCTTCACCGCATTGAAAATCATAGTGAAACGTTCTTCAAAGATATCGGTAATCAGGTCCTCGTTACCAATGCCGATGTATTTCAGGTTGAAGGGCTTGGGGTGTCCGGCTTGCGCACGCTTCTTTCCCCATACGGTCTTCTTCGCATCTCCATTCGCATATTCTATCAAGTCCAATACATCCTGCACGTACTGCGGCATTTCCTCCATCGGGATTCCGCCTTGCTGACCGCCACAACCCAGTTCGCCTACCGAGTGATGGCTGCAAGTTCCCGAGTTCTGACAAGGCACTCCGGCTGCCACCACGGGAACAGGTTCAGCACCCATGTCCTCGCAGAACAAGAAATATTCATGATATCCCAAACCACGTGTCTGATGATAGCCCCACAAATTGCGCAGAGGCTTACGTTCCTCCAACGCTCCTATAGAGCCTTTCCAATCATAAATATTGTCCACACCATCTCCGTGAGCCACACATCCGCCGGGGAAACGGACAAAACGGGGATGAAGGTCGGCCAAGGTCTGTGCCAAATCGGCGCGCAGCCCGTTCTTTCTGCCTTTAAATGTATTCTGTGGGAAAAGAGAAACCATATCCAAGGCATACTTCCCAGCCATCTGCGGACAAACGGACAACACGGCATCCACAGCATCCGCCGTTGCTGTCAGTACAGCCTTTTGTTTTTTCCACTCTGTAGATGAAATCCGAATAGCAGCCTGCGCAATCTCCTTGCCGTCTTTGGTAGTCAGTCTCACAAGCACTTTTCCACCTTTCGTATCATCCAGCACTTTGGAAAACACAGAGAAGTCATACTTCTCACCTTTTTTCACGGCAATACCGTCAAAACCGTTATTCACCAGGGCAGCACCCGGGCGGTGTACCTCCAACACTGCATAGTGGACATTGTTAGCATGAATGGGACTGTCCTCACTGACAGACAGTTCCGCATTAGTTCCCTGTATGCTCCACGCATACGTGCTGTTCCAGTTCTTATCTCTTGCGCCGTCTTTAGCAGAATATTCAAAATCACGGTTCTGAACCAGCTCCGCATACAACCCGCCATCGGCCCCATAATTGATATCCTCAAAGAAAATACCTATTAAATGCTCGCTGATGGGCTTTACCCGTCCGGCATCCACCCGGATGGTGGCAGTGACCGGTTTCAGTCCGGCAAAACGAACGGCGTCCTGTTCGGTACGCTCATTATTCTGTATATCGCGGAATTTCTTATGCTCGGCAAAACGAATCAACTGTTCTATATCCACATAAGGTACTTTCTGCATATAGCCGTTCAAAGTATCTTTATCAAGGACAATCTGCCGGGCAGTGACCAGTCGGGGCACAGCAGGCTTCTCCGCATTGACATATTGTTGGGGAGCCCACTTCAACAAGTCGGAAGAATGGGAAGTACCCCATACTTTTCCGCTGGGGGTGAGCTGCCACCGGCAATACCAACGTCCGTCTTCCGCTTTTTCCAGAAGAGGTTTAATCATTCTCTTTTCCGACCCCCAACGTCCGAAGTCACATTTCAGATAGGCAAAGCCATCGGATACACTCAGCCACTTGTCGCCATCGGGGCTCCATGCGAATTTCAGTCCGCTGCGTCCCTCGTCTTCCGGATGGGCGTAAGAGAAGATGTAGACCGAATCGGGCTCATTATATACTTTTTCCACGGCAGCACAGACGGATTGGCCTGCTGCCAATGAGGCGATTGCCAGAGATAATAAGGTCTTTTTCATGGTATATACTTTATTGTTATGTTTCTTTTATAACGTGGGAACAACCTTCCTGATGGTTCCGTCCGGATTAAATTCCATACGGTCTATACATACTTCACGATGCACGCCAGGACCCTTCTCACGGTCTATAAAGTTCTTATTAATACGATGATATACAATGTACCACTCATCCGTACCCGGAATTTGCAGCACCGCATTGTGGGCAGGCCCATAGATTTCCTTTGCAGGGTCCTGAATCAGCACCACCGGCTTCTTGGCCACCTTTATGGGACCCAACGGAGATTTTGACGTACCGTATGCCACATGATAGTTAGGCGAACCGGTATCGTCCACAGACCACATAAAATAGTAAAGTCCGTTACGATAGAACACATACGCCGCTTCACGGAAAGCATAATCCTTCAGGCTTCCCCCTTTCGGAGTCAATACGGTCAGGGTATTCTCCTTGATGGAAAGCATATCCTCATTCAGCTCAGCGCCTGCCATATAGCCATTACCCCAATACAGATAGGATTTTCCCGAAACCGGATCGGTAAACACATCCACATCAATCTGCTGTCCGTGGCCCACAGGAGATTCGGTGAGGATGGGATGTCCCAAGTCTTTGAACGGACCAGTGGGAGAATCGGCTACCGCCACCCCGATCTGCTTGCCGCCTCCGGCTGTAGGGTTACCACTGAAATAGAAAAAAATATTTATACTTTCCGTCCACCATTTTTTCTTCAATACATGGAGCCCACGCGTTTCCATCCGCCCATGTCACCTGGTCGGATTTCAAATCAAGCATCACCCCTTCATCTTTCCAGTCCTTCAGATTATCCGAAGAGAAGACACTGAAATACCATCCGCCCCATCCGGGCTGTCCGTCGGTGGTGGAATAGATATAATATTTTTTAGTCTGATGAGAATACAATATCTCGGGGTCAGCATGGAAACCTTGCAGCACGGGATTGTTGGGAATCGTCATATTGCCCATTTCCTTTGAAGGCCATTTGTCGGTGATGCGCTTCAACTCGGCACGGGTAATGGGGATGATAGTTCCGTGACGCGGATGAAAATTCATCTTCACCTCACTGTCTATCACTTTAAAGTTTTTCAAATCGGTCGTTTCGGTAAACTGGTATTTACCTTTCATATAGACATCATACATCAAGATGTATTTATTCTGACCTATCAGTTTGAAAGTTCCCGCACCTTCCACCGCTTCCGGGGTCTGCTGCTTGTAGTCGGGTTCTTCCTCCCATTGTCCCGAAGTCAGCGAACGGGTAGTTGCTACCCGGATGCCGTTTCCATGTCCTTCGTTTTATAAACAGGTGGTAGATTCCATCTTTATATACGATATCACCGTCTATGCAAGATTTCTTGTTTTCAGGGATGAAAAGCGGTTTCGGTTCACCTTCCAGGTCGGTAAATTCTTTATTGGCATAAGCATAATAAATCACATCTGCCTCATCACCATATTTCATTGACCAATAGACCAAGTATTTTCCGGCTTCCGCATCGAAGATAGTCTGAGGCGCCCATACCCGTTTCAGTTTTTCCTGTCCGGCATAACGTTTCTGCATATTGATGACAGAATGGTTCCAGTTCACCAAGTCTGTAGATTTCAGCAACACCATGGCACGATTGGAATCCCATCCATTGTCAGAAACCATATCGGTAACCACCATATAGAATGTCTTTCCGTCTTTGCAACGCAGGATATGCGGGTCGCGCACACCACCGGTAGAACTGATGATTTTGGAATCAATGACAGGTTTGTTGTCATTCAATGCCCAATAGGTATATCCGTCCGTACTTACCGCATAGCATACGGCTTCCTCGCTGATGTGGTTACCTGTAAAATAGGTAAAGAGATAAGCTATGTAATCTTTTTCGGCTACATTATTTTGACTATTGGCAGATTGCTGTGCTCCTGCCAGCCAGGGCACAAGACAAGCCAAAAAGAAAGTAAGGATTTTGTGTTTCATAATAATTAGTTCAAAAATTGTTTGATGCAAAGATAGAAAATACAATCCTAACGATAGGTATATAAATCTTTCAAAAGAGGGACTTTATTCGGTCAAATGGGGGAAAATAGAAAAAATACAGCAATCTCTATTTCTAAGAATAGAACATTTTCCATCTTGCAAATAGAAATTAATTAGAAGAACAAAATCATTGATTGAAGACTCAAATATTATTATTCCGAATGCTATCATAGAATACAAACCATTCAGTATTTCATTTTTTCACCTCAAATTGATAACCACCCGATTCCAACTCCAAAATAACCTTTCCATTATTTTCACCGATAAACTTGATTCCAGTACTTTTTTTTAAAATACCCTTTCCGTTCTCCTTCACATCTTTTACAGATGAAGCAGGTAGATATAATAAAGCGGAAGTATTGCCAGGAATATTGAAAGTATATCGAATGATTTCATTCTCTATTTCCCAACCACTTTCAATGCGTCCATACATAGAATCGTAATATCCTTTTGCATACTTCATTTTACCAGCCAAATCTATCGCCGGCTTTAAGATGAAATGTTTAAATCCGGGAAAAGCCTCATCCCGCTGTATACCCAAAGAATAATTATACATCCAACTTCCTACTGCACCAAATGAATAATGATTAAATGAATTCATACGGTTATTCCCGCCAAACCCATCCAAATGGGTATAAGAATTCAAGCGTTCCCAAATAGTCGTCGCACCCTGTTCTACGGAATATAGCCAAGAAGGATAGCTTGTTTGTTGCAATAATCTATAAGCAATATCAGAATAACCATTATCTGACAGTGCCTTACCAATCCATGCAGTGCCTATAAAACCAGTCATTAACGAATAAGATGGACATAACTTGCCACAATCAGTTGTATTCTCCCGTGTAATGGTTTCCAACAAGTTCTTTATGGCTTTTTCTTTCTGCTCATCATTAATAATATTGAATGCCAACGGAAGCACATAAGAAGTTTGAATATCAATTGATGTACCTCGTTTTTTAGGAAGAAAGGAGGAAAAGATAGTCTTACCATCATTGGGGCGAATATAGGTTTTATTAAAGAAAGTTTTCCGCTCAGCATATAATTTACTGAATCTTTCTGCATCCATTTGCTTGCCCAAGATGGTAGCTATCTTATTCATCAATTCCAAGTCGTAGATGAAATATGCTTCCCATAAGAGTGATTTATCATTTTTCTCATCTTCCAATCCCAACCAGTCACCCAAGTCACCCCATGCTCTGTTCTGAACTAGCAAGCCTGTCTCCTTCTCAATCATTTTATCAAGTATATACTGTATGTACTGACTCATAGCATCATAGTGTTCGTTCAACAATCTTTTATCTCCATATTGCTGATAACACTCCCAAGGCACTGTGATTCCGGCACTTCCCCATAACAGCCCACCAAACCCTCCTCCCAGTGGAGCTATATCGGGAAAACGTCCGTCAGATCGTTGTACGTCACGCATAGATTGTACATATCTTCTAAGGAATTGAGAGACATCAGCCAGGTAAGTCGCTGTACGAGAGAAGACAGAAATATCTCCCGCCCATCCCAAACGCTCGTTGCGTTGAGGACAATCTGTGGGAATAGACAAGAAGTTACCGGAAGAAGACCACGTAATATTTTTCCACAATTTATTAACCAATGTATTGGATGTTTCGTAGGAAGAGGCAAAGTTATGGATGGAACTAAGCACTATTCCTTTCACCGCTTCTGTCGCCAAAGGAGCATCTATACCGGTTATCTCCACAAAACGATAACCGTGGTAAGTAAAACGCGGATGAATAGTTTCCCGACCGCCTCTCGTTATATAGATATCTTGAGCCATGGCGGCACGGATATTTTCAAGCATAATCATACCAATACTTCCTTCATATTCGGGCAAATCAGGATACTTTACTTCGGCATAACGCAGACAGATTTTTGTTCCTGGTTTCATTCCTGAAAGTTGGATTTGAGGTACACCTACCATATTTTGTCCCATATCATATACAAAGACTTTTGGACGGACTTCTTCTACAGAGATTGCAGTCAGCTCATTGACCGCCTTTACTGTTTGCCCGAACTGCCCTACCAGTTTATAATTAGAATAATCATCCACCCAAGGCATATTTGGATTTCCTGATGTACTTATATGTCCGTTCAAAGCTACTTCAACAGCTGGTTTCCAACTTTCGTTTGGAGTGTATAAAGCTGTATTCCACCCTTCCATTTCCGAGTCTTTCAGAGCATCATAAACTTCTCCTTGAAAGAGACTGCCATACAGAACAGGACCATTATTACAATACTGCCAAGTAGAAGGATCCGTAACAATCACTTTTTCATGCCCATCTTTATAGGTGATAACTAATTTAGCCAATAAAGATTGCCGATCGCCGAAGAAATTCCAATTTTCTCCAGTAAATGTAGCACCTCCACTCCACCAACCTTCTGCAAGGAAAGCTCCGATAGCATTCTGACCTATTTGTACATAGTCTGTAACATCAAAGGTCTGATATAAATGAGTTTTATTATATTGAGTAACTCCAGGATTGAAATAATCCTCTCCAACACGCTGTCCATTTATATAAATTTCATAAATTCCGCGTGCCGTAACATATAGACGCGCTTTTACCACCCCAGCATCTGGAGAAGTAAAAACTGTACGGAGCATAGGAGATGATTTTCCTTTCGGAGTGAAAATTTCTAAAGCACCATTCGTTCCACCAAAAATCTGATACGCTTCATCCTTCACTGTCGTTATTACATTTTGAGGACTTCTAAAATTCATGATTTTCACTTTTGAAAAAGAAACAGCCTGTTCAGCCGGGACAATAAAGCCCATATCACCGACTACCGGAAAAGCAATGAAATCACCTCCTCTCCCCAACGGATTTAGATTGACAACGCCAATCTCCTTTTCTACATTATCAATATAGAACTTAGTGAAACCTAAATCAGAACTTAATGTTATCGTATGACAACCATACATATTGTCTTTATGAATCAGATTCTTAGGAATGGAGAAACTAGCAAAAGGCATGTCCGGCTTGTCATTAGGATGGTAGCCCACCCGATAGACATTCAATATCGCTTCTTTCTTCATGGATATTGGAGCAATATCCAATTCCACTTTGATGTAAGATTCATTCTTCCCGTTTTCCAAATGATACAAGTTCTTATTTTTGTCCATCAGACGTGCATCATTAGCTCCATAAACAAGACCTGCACAAGTACTTTTTAATATTTCATTTAATTGAATTGTATATTCCAATCTGAAAACCGGAAGATAATGCGAATACAAAACCATATCCTGATCACTGCCTCCAATCCATTTGGCATCCTTCCAACCTTGATAAGTGGAATCACAACTCATTAATCCTGTTTCAAACCAAGAAGTTTCCGACATTTGTTCGCCTCTTTGATTCCAAACCGTTACAGTCCATGAATAACGAGTAGAGGGTTGCAGAGAAGTGCCATTATACACTACATTTAAAGAGAATCCATTTTGTGTTTTTCCACTATCCCACACAATGTTTCCTTTTTCATCTGAAACGATAATTTGATAGGCTGTCTGCTGCAGACCGCGTTCAGCACCTAGGGATTCCATCTGCCAACTAAAACGGGGAAGTTCAACATCAAGACCTAGAGGTGTAACAGCATATTCGGTCTTTAAATTCTTGACTATGAAATGAGCATTACCAGATTGCAACGTTGCATGGCAAGCAATACAAACAGAAAGAAGCAAAACAAGAAGTTTACAATTCTTCATATATACTAGTTTATATTGATTAAGTTATTGACATATATTTATGAATAAAGACTTTACGGAACGACATTTTTACCAAGACTAGAATTATTCAATGTCATTCCGCCAAGTTACAATATACCCTAAACCTTAAAAATAAGGGCTAAGCGCAGCCTCTGATGCGGGCAATGGAAACAAAATACGGATATCAGTAAAAGCAGTAGGAGCCACCGAAAATCCATCGGGAAAATAATAAGCCGAAGGATTAGCTTTTACCCGCTCTCCATAAGATTTCATAACCTGTTCTGCACTTCCGGTACGTACAAGGTCAAGCCAACGTTTGTTCTCAAAAGCTAGTTCCACACGCCGTTCCTTAATAATAGCCTCGCGTACATCTGATTGAGTCGAAGCACTGCTTACAGGCAACAACGCTCTTGATCTTACTCTATTCAAATATACTAATGCCTCCTCCGTCTTGCCTTGCTCATTCAAAGCTTCAGCAATAAAAAGCAAGACCTCAGCATAGCGGTAAACCGGCCAGTTATCACCGGTTTTCCCACTTTGTGTATGAGCATGGCAATATTTCTTGATATAAGGATAAGAGATACCATGGGCGGTAACAAAGCCCACGGAAACATCTTTACGCACATCTCCTGGTTCATAAGCTTCCATAATATCAGGCGTAGGTATATTATAACCTTCTATTGTACGTGCTACCTCAGGAATACCCGTAATAGCTGTTGTCTCTTCGGCTGTTATCGGCTGCACCAAGAAGGTATAAAAGAAGGAGCTATGCAATCCTTCATTACCATCCTTAAATTGAATCTCGAAAATGGATTCCGGACCATTCTTATTAGCAAGTTCAAAAACATCCGCATAGCGTGGCATCAACTCATAACCCGTTACTTCTTTTAATACCTGTTCGGCTTCCGCCCATCGTTTCTGCACTATATATACATTACCCAAAAGAGTGTTTGCCGCTCCCTTCGTTGCCCTACCAGGCTCTTGATCCGCTTTGGATGGCAAAAGAGAAACGGCCTGTCCGGCATCTGCAATGATCTGTTTATACACATCTTCCACACTTGCCAATGGCTGTGAAGTATCAGCTTGTGTCTTGGCCGGTTTCAAGTGTATGGGTACACTACCGAAATACTGTACAAGATCGAAATAAGCCAATGCCCGAAGAAAGTAGGCCTGACCTTTAATATTATCTTTTATCTTCTGATCAAAACTGACGGCATCTATCGGTTCCAACAGATGATTAACCCGTGAAATAATACGATAGTCAATCACGTATTTGGAACGTGGCACTCCATTCGTCGCATCGTCCAAAAAGTTTTTTCACGAACTCAGCCTCTATCGTTCCCCGGTCATTGGGGTTATATTTATAAGTGGTATTATCACTGCGCATTTCGCCCATCGCCCATGCTCCATACGTCCCGTTATACAAATCGCGTAAAGGAGCATAAGCACCATTGATTGCCTGCTCAAAGTCACTTTGTGATTTGTAATAAACAGCAGTACTCAAAGATGTCTCAGATGGTAAATTCAAGAAATCGCCCTGACATCCTACCAATAGGCTAGATGACAGCAACATCGCCAACATATATTTATGATTCTTCATAATGGTATTCAATTTTAAAAGTTAAAAGTTTATATTCAAGCCAAAAGTGAATGTCCTTGGTACGGGATATGTAGAATAATCTATACCTTGCAATAATGCTCCCGGTGAGTTGCCATTAAAGTCCACACCCACTTCGGGATTTCCATATTTGTACTTGCTGAATACAAATGCCTGCTGGACACTGGCGTACACACGCAGTCTGCTGACAAACTTAATGAGATTAGCTGGCAAGGTATATCCTAATGTAATGTTCTTAATGGTCAGGTTACTTCCATCGTATACAAAACGGGAATGAAAGATATCCCTTTCACGTGAAGTCCCACTAGTAGTCTTACCATAAAGTCCGGCACCGGGATTGTCAGGGGAGCGCCACCGGTCCTTCACCTCTTTCATTACATTAAAAGGGCCGTCAAGGTTGGCCATACCTTGCTCTACAGCAGCGGCAATCTTATTTCCGTAAGTGCCTGTGGCAACTATAGTCAGATCAAAATTTTTGTATTCAAAATTGTTCGTTAAACCAAATGTGAATTTAGGAAGAGGATTACCGATTTCCGCCTTATCACCACTTTCATCATCGCCATAAGTAATTTGTTTATCGTCATTAACATCGTGGAATTTGATAGTACCTACTTGGGAATCCACAGCTTTAGGAGACTGGTCATAATCTGACTGGTTTACATAAATTCCATCCTGAACCATTCCATAGAATTGCCCGATACGCCCTCCTACACGTGAAATCGTACTTACAATGCCCGAATAAGCCACCAACTGATTACTCAAATCACTTAATGCCAGCACACGGTTATCACTGAAAGAAATATTGAAATTCGTGCTCCAATTAAATGTTCCTACAATATTATGGGAATTAATACTAAACTCATGTCCCCAGAATTTAAGTTTACCAACATTCCCTATCAGTGTAGAGAAGCCTGATTCTTCGGGTACAGGTAGTGAATAAAGCATATTGGATGTTATCTTGTTATAGTAGTCATATGTAAAAGTAATACGATTATTGAAGAAACCAAGATCGACTCCAAAGTCCAATTGGCGAGTTTTTTCCCATCCCAGATCATCGTTTCCAAGATTCGTAACAGCACTTCCGCTTGCGACAGTACTACCAAACACAGCATTCGTGTTACCACTTACCGTATTGTAATGAGTATAATTTCCTATATTGTTATTCCCTATCATACCATAACTTCCACGTACTTTCAGCAAAGACACACTCTTAAGTTTGCCCATAAAAGCCTCATCACTCACAATCCATCCTAAAGATACCGATGGAAAGTTACCCCACTTATTATTACTTCCGAAACGGGATGAACCATCCCTACGAATACTTGCTCCAATCAGATATTTACCTTTATAACTGTAATTGACACGACTTAAATATGAAATCATACTCCACTCTTGAACATCCATAGTCGGATTGTTCTTCACCAATGCCGCATCAATAGTCTGTATTCTATCGTCCGAAAAGTTCGAACCACTTATGGCACTATAGTCACTACGAAATCTTTGTGTAGTATATCCAAGCAACAGTTCAAACGTATGATTACCTATTTCTTTTGAATAATTAGCAGTGGTTTCGGACAACCAAGACCAATATCGGTTATTCGCTTCGTAAAGATTAGCTGCAATGGCACTTGGTGCAGCTGCAAATGCCCGTCCGGCAGTAGAAGGTTGGAAATTGTGCTGATAATTAGAACCTATATCTCCATTCAGACTCGTCTTCAAGACAAGACCTTTAAGTGGTTCATATTGCAGACTCGCATTTGCAAGCAATCTTTTCGCTTCCCGCTTGTTGACGATATCTTGTATGGAACGCACCCAATTCGGGGTCTCAAAGGCAGTGACACCGGGTGTTGTCACTACTACGGGATAGGTTCCATCTTCGTTTCGATAGTCAAGAATAGGAGGAGTCAATGTAGCGTTAGCAAGTAAACCTCCCCCACTAAAGAATGCTCCATCTGATGACGGTCGGTTTTCAAAACTATAAGTCGGAGCCAGATTGAAAGCTAGCTTCAAATTGTCGGAAATCCGGTAAGTAGAGTTAGCCCTTGCTGAAATACGTTGGTAATCGGAGTTCAACAAAACACCATCCTGATTGAAATACCCCAGTACAAAAGAGCTTGTAAATTTATCTTTCCCTGTACTAACAGATACATTATAATCTTGTATCATGGCACTACGCAGCATAGCATCATACCAGTCATGTCCTTTACCATATTGTGAAGGATTCTGAAAAGCGGTAGGAACACTTTGCCCCAAGTCTTCATAGCTCTCTTTCTTGAATTGCGCCCACTCTGTTCCATTCATCATTTCAGGTCTGCCTTTTTGAGGCACATTCTGAACTCCCATATATGCATTGAAGCTAATATTCGTCTTTCCAGCTTTCGCACCTTTAGTTTGAATAAGTACTACACCAAAAGCTGCACGGGAACCATACAAAGAAGTTGCAGCTGCATCTTTAAGTATAGTCATTGACTCTATCTCATTCGGATTAATATCATTGATATCACCCACAATAGGAAATCCATCCACTACATAAAGAGGATTTGATCCTGTAGAAAGTGATGCAGCTCCACGAATACGGACGTTCATTCCTTGTCCTGGTACTCCCGTTCCCTGATTCACTTGTACACCTGCAATTTGTCCTTGCATCTTTTGGGTAAACTGCGCTACAGGAACATCAGAAAGTTTATCAAAATCCAATGTTTCCATAGCACCAGTAACAGCTCGTTTGGTCTGGGTGCCATAAGCTACCACTACTACTTCATCCAGCGACTTCACATCTTCTTTCAAGACAATGCTCAATGAATGATTGTCTTTCAGTTTGATTTCTTGCGGAATATATCCTGTATAGCTGAATTGAAGTATATCACCCATATTCGCTGCCAAAGAGAAATTACCATCAAGATCTGTTACGGTACCTTGACCCGATCCTTTTATCAATACCGAAACACCTATTAAAACTTCTCCGGATGCATCAGTTACAGTACCAGCTATTCCCAATTTTTGCTGCTGTGCCGCCAATGCAGCATTCCGGGTAAGAATAATATGATTTCCCGCCATCTTGTATGCAACAGATGACTCTGCAAGTAAAATCGATAAGACTTCCGCTACCGGCTTGCTGCTTACATGAATGCTTTTACGCATCTTTACGTTCACATCTTCCTTGTATATAAAAAGATAGTCCGTTTGAGACTCTATCTCATTCAATATAGATTCCAACGGGGCATCGCTTCTATTGATAGTTACCCTCGCATTCTGTGAGTGACTATTTTCGGCCATCAGGCTGAACAGGCAGAAGAACAATAAGAATATTGATATTCGCATAATTCTAAATAATTGTTTTAAATCCGGATTTTCAAGATAATAAAGATCCGGCAAAGGAATGTTTTTCATATCTTTGCAAATGGTTATTAATACGATTTATTAAAAATAATTGTGTTAGTCGGGTCGGTGGGTGGTGCAAACACCCATCGGCTCTTTAGTTGTTTTTCATAAGGATTGCTTCATAGGCTGATTTTCCATTTTAGAAGGTTAATACATTTCTTACTTTATATGAATGACGTCATTATCCCGATTTCTTTGATAAATAAAGGCTACATCGTTTTGCAGGACACGCAGCGCATAGTCCAATCCATCAGAAATCCTAAATTTCCCAGTTAATGCAACCTTTGCTATTTCCTTTTTATCCATCTGTATTTTCAAATCATAATATTTCTCCAAGTCTTTTATAATATCAGCAAAAGGTTTATTTCTGAAACAATATAACCCCTCTTTCCAACGATATACATTATAATCATCAATTTTACTCACCACCAATCGGCCGTCTATCAAAGTCGTTTTCTGATTGGGTGCCAAGATGACGGAATTCTTTTCATCGTGAGGTAATTTTACCTTTACTCTGCCTTCCATCAAAGACGTTTCGAATATTTTTCGTGCTGAATAAGCTTCCACATTGAATTTTGTTCCCAATACTTCTACATCCAATGTACTTGTATGTACCACAAACGGACTCTTTTCATTATGAGCCACCTCAAAGTAAGCCTCTCCATCTAATATCACCTCCCGTTTGTCTGTCATAAAAGAAACAGGATATTGCATTGTAGTTCCGGCGTTCAGCCAAACGTTTGACCCATCGGGCAAATCGAGGTTAACACGCTGGCCGGCCGGTACGGTAATGGTCTGCATCGCTAAATACATACCTCCATTATCTTTACCTATTGAAAATAATACAACCGTCACACTCACCGTTATCACTATTACAGAAGCTATTTTCAGGAATTCCCTGATAAAATAGTTCCTCCTGTTCCTCATTCTCTGTATATCAGTCCGTCGGGAATGACCTGCAAGAATCATAGCATTAAACAGTTTGCGTTCCCTACGCAACAGCCCGGCATTCTCCTCAGAAGCACCGGCCCATTCTTTAACCACTTTCATATCTTCCAAAGAAGCATGACCTTCAAAAAAACGGTATAACAAATCCTTATCCATAAACACTTTTGTTTTACGTATTTATAGTAATAGCGGATGGGAAAGAACATTCCCTAGTGAAAAACTGTTTTTTTAATGCAAATAGAAAAAAAGTAAGGATACCGGCAGATAATCCTTCAATGCAAGACGTAACGTCCTGGTAGCTTTCGATATATGAAATTCCACTCCCTTGGTTGTAATATCCAATAGTTCTGCTATTTCTTTATGGGATTTATTTTCATTACGGCTCATCACAAAGATTTTCCGAGTCTGTTCGGGCAAAGCATCCAGTGTCCTATCAACAATCTCCTGTATTTCCTTTGTAAAAACCTCATAGGGCTCGAAATCTTCCAAAGTCATGATTCTGCCCGACAATTCCCATGCATAGATTCGGGCTATTTCGTCAGAAGCATCCTGATAGACTTGTTGATGGCGCAAATAGTCAATACACTTATGCTTTATCGTGGTCAAGACATAAGCCGGAATATTAGTATCAGCAGACAAACGATCTTTGTTCTCCCAATAGTACATCATTGATTCCACAACAAAATCTTCGGCAACAGCTTCATCATGCACATAGGTACAGGCAAAGTGGACAAAACGTTGCTGGTAGTCTATCAAGAATTTATTAAATGCATTCAAATCAATGCTCATTGCCTATCAAACCGTATTAAATAAAAGGAGAATAATGGTACAAATATACATTTTTACTTTTAAAAGCAAATGAAAGCTGCCTCAAATTTTATGCCTCCAACAACGATAGCAATCCACCAAACAAAGAAAATATTCCTCCAAAGTTTCCCCGCCTTAAATAAAAGCAGTAACTTTACCAAATAATATACTAACATTAGGAAATAATGAATAACCCAGAACTACAGCGTGCCTGGCAAATAATAGAGAATACTGGCACCCATCTCTTCCTCACCGGAAAAGCAGGAACCGGAAAAACAACCTTCCTACGCAATCTGAAGAAAGAATCTCCCAAACGCACAGTCATAGTCGCCCCCACCGGAATAGCTGCCATCAATGCGGGAGGCGTTACCATCTACTCCTTTTTCCAACTGCCATTTGCACCTTTCATCCCCGATACCACGTTCAATACCGAACAAAAACATTTCCGGTTCAGCAAAGAAAAAATTAACATCATCCGAAGCATGGATCTGCTGATTATTGATGAAATAAGTATGGTAAGAGCAGATCTGCTAGATGCCATCGACTCTGTACTCCGCCGGTACCGGGACCGGTATAAACCTTTTGGAGGCGTACAACTGCTAATGATAGGCGACCTGCAACAACTTGCCCCCGTAGTGAAAGAAACGGAATGGAATATGCTGAACCACTATTATGATACCTCCTATTTCTTTGGAAGCCTCGCCTTAAAAAAAACCACCTACGCCACCATCGAGCTAAAACAAGTCTACCGCCAAAACGATCCCTATTTCCTTTCCCTACTGAACAAAGTCCGGGAGAATAAAGCCGACGAACAGACACTCGCAGAATTGAACCAAAGATATATTCCCAATTTCCATCCTGCCAAAGAAAAAGGATATATCCAACTCACCACTCACAATTACCAAGCACAACAGATTAATGATCACGAGCTTTCACTCATCAAAGAACCGGTTTTCAGTTACAAGGCAGAAGTCACCGGAATTTTTCCTGAATATTCTTATCCTACAGATGAAACATTGATGCTGAAAAAAGGAGCGCAAATCATGTTCGTTAAAAATGACCCCTCACCGGAAAAACGTTATTATAATGGTATGATTGGCGAAATCACCTCTATAGATGAGGATGGATTTACCGTCCACACCAAAGAAAAGAATGAAAAAATCATTGTCCAACCCGAGGAATGGACAAACAGCAAATATGTGCTAAATGAAGAAACAAAAGAAATAACCGAAGAACAAGAAGGAGTCTTCAAGCAATACCCTGTAAAACTGGCATGGGGCATCACTATTCATAAAAGCCAAGGACTGACTTTTGAACACGCCATTATTGACGCTCGCTCCGCTTTCGCCCACGGACAGGCATACGTTGCCTTGAGCCGATGCAAAACATTGGAAGGGATGGTTCTCAGTTCCCCACTTTCCGTCAACGCCATTATCAGCGATACAATAATCGATGATTATAATCAGTATATAGAAACACATACCCCCAATGAAGAATTGCTCTGTGCCATGCAACAAACTTATTTTCTCAATCTCGTTAGCGAACTATTCGATTTCTCACCGATAGCCCGTTCATTCAATGAGCAAGCCCGACTGATTGACGAACATTTCTACAAACTCTTCCCTCAGTTACTGGCAGAATATAAAAAGCAGATACAAATATTCACTACTGAAATAGTGGATGTATCCTATCGTTTCCACAAACAATATGAACGTCTGGTAACACAATCTACTGATTATAATACGAATAACAACCTGCAAATACGCATCATAAAAGGAGCCGCCTATTTTGAACAAAAACTACGCCCTTTCCATAAACTGGCTGAAGCGACTAATCTTCCCACGGACAATAAAGAACTAAGAAAGAAAACGAACAACACCTTGGAAGAGTTCTTAAACACTTTGACACAGAAACTTTCCTTGCTACAATATGTAGAAGATAATGGTTTTCACGCCAGCGACTATCTACGTAAAAAAGCATATATCCTTTTAAGCGGAACCGATAATGAAAACTCCTCAGGTACAACGGCACACGACAGAAAAGAGCGCACCCCCAGAGAACGCGCATCCAGGGAACGGAAGAGAATTGAAGTTCCCAACGACATACTCCACCCAGAACTTTATCGGAAAATCACCGAATGGCGTGGAACTAAAGCAAAAGAAACCGGTATGCCGGCCTATGTCATTATCCAGCAAAAAAGCTCTGTTTGGGAATGGTCAAATCTATTGCCTAATGATGCAGAATCATTGGAAGCTGTCCCTTATTTCGGACATAAGGGGGTAGAGAATTATGGTTTGGAACTTCTGGAAATTATCCGGAATTATATGAAAGAACAAAATCTTGCAACGCCCTGAAATAAGAACCGTATTTGTCCCCCGGGAAATAAAAAAAATAAGAAGACACCAAAAAGGTCAGTTTCAGATTATTTAAAGAAGGGATGAAGGTAAAGGAAATCGCTGAATTCCGGGAATTGACTACCGGTACCATCAGCAACCACCTTTTACACTATGTCCAGACTGGAGATATCAAACTACAAGAATTAGTCGACCAAGAAAAAATAAATTATATTACAGCTCATCTCCAGAAACTCCCCTCTCTGCCACAAGGAGTGAAGGAAATAAAAGAAAAGTTAGGCGAATATGCTTCTTACGATGAAATACGTTTTGTCTTTGAAGTATATAAAAAACATATACCGACATAAATTTCACTCATATTGAAGTCCCAAAAAGTAAGTGCATTTCATAAAACAAGTAAGTATACTTAAATGACGAAGTAAGTACACTTACTTGTTTTGCTACATAAAAGTGACTATCCGGATGAGAAAGATGATAAGGAGATTTGTGAATAGATGAAATTATTGTGAATGGCTACTTAACAAGAAAAAGGAGGGGAAAGGAAGAGCCTTTCATAAACCGATTAGGAAAAATGATCCTTGAAACTGATATTTAACATCTTTATCCCACTGAATCATGTTATTTGTTTTTTTGAGCAATATGC
>ENA-OQBV01000286-OQBV01000286.1-human-gut-metagenome-genome-assembly--contig:-NODE-286-length-29687-cov-3.740663_pt1 | contig 29687 bp, 30 predicted proteins | sample MGYA00242750_ERZ504559 | MGnify/ENA primary metagenome ERZ504559 (study PRJEB26092, sample SAMD00036230) | human gut metagenome | host: Homo sapiens | study: EMG produced TPA metagenomics assembly of... | reverse complement strand
GAAACCATTTTTTCATTGGTAGAACTAAAAAGAGTCATGAGTGAGTGGCAGAACAAGGTAAATGGAGTGGGTTGGAACTCTTTATATTTTGAGAATCATGATCAGCCGAGAGTGATTTCCAGATGGGGAAATGACCGTGAATATCGTAAGGAATGTGCAAAAGCATATGCAACGGTATTGCATGGTATGCAGGGAACTCCTTATATATACCAGGGAGAGGAAATCGGTATGACGAATGTGCAGTATGAATTAGACGAATATGACGATGTGGAAATTCATAATGCGTACAAAGAATTAGTGGAAACTGGCAAGAGTATCAGCAGAGAAGATTTTCAAAAGGCGGTTTTGGAACAAAGCACGTGACAACGCACGTGTACCGATGCAGTGGGATGACAGCGAAAATGCAGGATTTACAACCGGCACACCGTGGTTCAAAGTCAGTGACCGATATCAGGAGATCAATGTGAAAGAAGCACTTGCGGATGAAGATTCCATTTTTTATTATTATCAGAAATTGATCACACTGCGTCATACAGAAGATATTTTGACAGAAGCAGATTACCATCTGTTATTGCCGGAACATCCAGAATTATTCGTATATGAACGAACATGGAATGGAAAAAGATGGCTTGTGGCAGCGAATCTGTCAGAAAAAGAAATTTCATTGGAAGAGGTAAGAGATTGTCTGGATGAAACTATGAAGATTGTCATCAGCAATTATAAACGAACAGAAATTCCTGAGACATTTCTTCCTTATGAAGCATGGATTGCAGAAAAAATAGGATAGATGTGATAAAGAGGGGGATGGATATGAAAGACGTGAGGCTGGCGGCATTTGATTTGGATGGGACACTGTTGGATTCTGCAAATAAAATAAGTGATTTTACAATTCGACAGATTCAAAAGGCGATAGACAGAGGAATTGAGATTGTCATTGCCACTGGAAGAAGCGTGCCCCTATTTCCGGAAGAATTGAAAAGAGTGAGTGGAATACGTTATGCAATAGTGGAAAATGGGGCAGGTATATACGATCTGAAAAATCAGAGATTTCTTTTTCGCAGGACAATTCCATATGACATCGTGCGAAAAATCGCAGATTGTCTGGAGGTGGCCGACGGGTTTGCAGAATTTTTTTCAGAAGGAAATGTATATTCCGATATTGAAAATATCAGCCGTCTGAATCAGGTTGACAAAGATGGTAATTTTGTTTCATATTTCAGACAGAATCATACCTTCGTAAATCATCTGAAAGCACAGGATAGACTGCTTGAAAATATAGAGAAGATTAATTTATTTTTTGTAAATCAGAATGTACAGGAAAAAATCAAAATGGTGCTGAAAGAGGAAACGGAAGTTTCAGCGACTTCTTCTATTGCAGATAATATAGAACTTCAAAACAGTAGTGTAAGTAAGGCATCGGGTCTGAAATGGCTTTGTGATATGCTTGGTATTAAAAAAGAAGAGATAATTGCGGTTGGAGACGGAGACAATGACAGAAAGATGTTAAGATTTGCAGGAATTGGTGCTGCAATGGCAAATGCTTCTGAAACAGTAAAAGGGGATGCTGATGTGATCCTTTTATCCAATAACGAGGATGGGGCTTTGCGATTTTTGTCAGAATATCTTGAGCTTGATTAAAAATAGATTGCACAAAATAGATAAGCTATTTTGTGCAATCTATTTTAGCGTTTAGGTAAAATTCTAAGAAAATTCCAAAAATCGGAGTATGCAATTATACACAAAATACGGCTGATTGTGCAATTGCTAGAAAGCAGTATATATATTATAATGAAATTAAGGGAATTATGAGATTTGGGAAAGCAGAAAAAGGAGAAAAAAGGTATGAAAATTATTAAAACAGCAGACTATAATGAAATGAGCAGAAAGGCAGCGAACTTGATCGGGGCACAGGTAATTATGAAACCAAACTGTATTTTGGGCTTGGCAACAGGATCTTCTCCGATTGGAACTTACAAAGAACTGATCAAAAGATGTGAAGAAGGAGATCTTGATTTTTCGCAGGTGAAATCTGTAAATCTTGATGAATACAAAGGACTTCCAAGAGACAATGATCAAAGCTATTATTACTTCATGAACCACAATCTGTTTGATCATATTAACATTGATAAAGCAAATACACATGTGCCTAATGGTATGGAGCCAGATGCGGCAAAAGAGTGTGCAAACTATGAAGAACTGATCAAATCCTTGGGAGGGGTTGATCTGCAGTTATTAGGTCTTGGACATAACGGACATATCGGATTCAATGAACCGGCAGAAGAATTTGACAAAGTGACACACTGTGTAGATTTGCAGGAGAGCACAATTGAAGCAAATAAACGTTTCTTCGAATCAGCGGACGATGTTCCAAGACAGGCTTATACAATGGGAATTGGCACGATTATGAGTGCAAAGAAAATTGTTGTGGTAGTAAGCGGTGAAGACAAAGCGGATATTGTAAAGAGAGCGTTTAGCGGACCGGTGACACCATCTGTTCCGGCATCTATTTTGCAGATGCAATCCGGGAATGTGACTGTGATTTGTGATGCGGGCTGCATATTCAAAAAGTAGAAGCATAATCTGATCTGGAAGGAGGCGGCACAGGACAAGGACTGTGCAAAGTGTTATGATTATTAAAAATGTAAAAGTGTTTACAGAAGATAAAACATTTGAACCAGGAGCAATTGGAATTGAAAATGGTATTTTTAAGAATAATCTGTTTGACAGCGGAGAGATTATTGACGGAGAAGGCTGTTATGCAATCCCGGGATTGATTGATGTACATTTTCATGGATGTATGGGATATGATTTTTGTGATGGTACAAAAGAAGCAATTGAGAAGATTGCTGAATATGAGGCGTCTCAGGGAGTTACAACGATTGTTCCGGCAACGATGACTTTATCAGAAGAAGAGCTGATGAAAATCATGGCAAACGGAGGAACTTACGAGAACAAAGAAGGTGCGGCTGTGCTTGCTGGAATCAATATGGAAGGACCGTTTATCTGTTCGAAGAAAAAGGGAGCACAGGCAGCAACACATATTCACAAACCAGACGTTGCGATGTTCAGAAGGCTTCAGGAGGCAGCAAACGGATTGATTCGTCTCGTAGATATTGCACCGGAGGTAGAGGGGGCAATGGAATTTATCAGTGAGCTGAAGGATGAAGTGCATATTTCGTTTGCGCATACGACAGCGGACTACGATACAGCTAAGACAGGGTATGCATTGGGAGCTTGTCATGCAACACATCTGTACAATGCGATGCCACCATTTACACATAGAGAGCCAGGAGTAATCGGAGCAGCAAGAGACAGTGAACACTGTATGGTAGAGTTGATCTGTGATGGAATTCATATTCATCCGTCAGTTGTCCGTGCGACATTCCAAATGTTTGGAAATGACAGAGTCGTGTTGGTCAGTGATAGCATGAGAGCGTGTGGCTTGTCAGACGGAGATTATACACTTGGTGGACAAGATGTAAAGGTAGTAGGAAAGCTTGCGACTTTGAAATCGGACGGAGCAATTGCCGGTTCTGTCACAAACTTGATGGATTGTATGAGAACTGCAGTTAAAGAGATGGGTATTCCGCTGGAGAGCGCAGTTGCGGCTGCGACTATGAACCCTGCAAAAAGTGTTGGATTGTATGAACAATATGGCTCAATCACAGAGGGAAAAATAGCAAATGTAGTGCTGTTGGATGAGGATTTGAATATTAAAAAGATCATTATAAATGGTTAGAATAGAGATGGAGTTTATAAAGCAAGGTATATAGAAATATGTACCTTGTTTTTGTGTATAAAGAAAAAATATGTATAGTGTTTAAAAAGCAGAGGGGTGGAATTCTTGAAATTCCATCTCTCATTTGTTTGCAGATCTATATTGTGAGATTGAAAAGTAAATATACAAAATGTACAAAATAAAAAATATATTGAAATACAAATCTACGCTATGTATAATATGTATTATCTATAAAGTTTGATATCTTGGTGAAAATGATGAAAATAGGAGGAAAAGGAAAGTGAAAAAGAAACTAGTTGCTTTTTTGATGGCGGTTTGTATGGCAGTGCCAAGCGTTGGGACAGTTGGAGCTACTGTGGAAGCAGCAGACAAAGAAGAAGCAAAGGTAATTGATGTAACCAAATATGGTGCGGATCCAACTGGTGCGACAGACAGTACACCGGCAATTAAAAAGGCTATTGAAGCGGCTAAAAAGGTAACAAAAAAATCGGATACACCTGTTGTAATCGATTTTCCGGAGGGTAGATATGATATTTATCCGGACCAGGCAGAAGAAAGAGAATTGTATATCTCGAATACAGTAGGAACAAATCAGACTTATAAAGATAAGAAGATAGGTATTCTGATTGAGGATATGGACAATGTAACGGTAGAAGGAAATGATTCATTGTTTATGTTCCATGGAAAGATGACAACATTTGCATCTATTGACAGTGAGAATGTAACATTCCAGAACTTTGAGGTGGATTTCCAAGTTCCGACAGTTATAGATATGACAGCTGTCAAAAAAGAAGGGAATGAGGTTACATACTATATTCCGGAATGCTATAACTATCAGGTAAATGGAAACAGTATCAAGTGGATGAGTGATAAGAGTCCGTATACAGAGGAATATTATTGGACATATACATTTAATGGTTCTACATATTCTCAGATTTTTGATACAAAAAACGGTCAGACATGGAGAAAACGAGGAAGCGACCAGCATGTTTTCAACAATGTATCAAAGATTGAAGATTTAGGAAATCATCAGGTAAAGATTACATATTCCAGTATGGGAACATTGGAAGAAGGATTCTGTTATCAATTGCGAGATACAACTCGAGATCATGCAGGAACATTTTTCTGGCAGAGCAAAGATGTTACTCTGAATGATTTAGATATTCGTTTTATTCATGGATTTGGTATGGTAGGGCAGTTCTCTGAAAATATTACAATGAAAGATGTGGATTTTGAGACAGACAAAGCATCTGGAAGAACAACAGCAGGTTACGCGGATTTCATTCAGATGTCAGGCTGTAAAGGATTGATTGATATTTCAGACTGTACATTTTCTAACCCACATGATGACCCAATCAATGTTCATGGTACATTCTTGCAGGTAATTGGAATTAGTGATGACAGAACAGAAGTGACTGTGCAGTACAAACATAATGAAACGGCTGGATTCCCGAATTACTATGTGGGAGATCAGGTAGAATTTTCAACATTGGGGAATATGGTTCCGGTATCTGAAAATGGGGACGTTGCAGTGAGAGAAGTTGTGAAAGTGGACGGACCGGATGGAAAAGGTGGCAAAGGAAGTCTGAACGATCTGACGAAGATTAAGCTTACATTTGACAAAGCGATTCCAGAAGGAGTACAGGTTAATCAACATGCGGTGGAAAACATTACATACACACCGAATGTGAAGATTCATGATAATATTTTTAAAGAAACTCCGACTCGTGGCGTACTCTGCACAACAAGAGGAAAAGTAGAGATTACTGATAATATGTTTGACAACATGGGGATGGCTGCGATTTATATTTCCAATGATGCACAGGGATGGTATGAATCAGGACGTACGACAGATGTGACGATCAAAGGAAATACATTTATTGTAAATCCGCTTACGGCAGGAGCTGCTGGAATCTTTGTGCAACCGACAAATAGAAATGTTGATGGAACAGTTCATAAGAATATGAAAATTGAAGGCAATACATTTTTCATGGCACAGAGTCAAAATGTATTGAATGCAAAATGTGTGGAAAATCTGACGTTTAAGAATAATAAAGTGTATCGTCAAAATCCAGATGTGACAGTAAGTGCGAAAGCGGATAAAACAAATCTTGCAGCAGGGGAATCTTCAAGTATCACTGTGACAGCAGATGGAGCGGAGCTTGGTGCAAAAGCATATCGTTTTGAAGGCTGTAAAAATGTTACAATCGAGGGTAATACATATGACGGAGGTTTAAATGCAGGTGTTGAGCTTGCAAGTACAGACAAAAACCAAGTGACAGTGAAAAATGACGTTGCAAAAGTGGGAGCAGATAACAAGCTGAATAAAGTGGGAACGATTTTCTACAAATCATCTAATGATAAAGTAGTAAAAGTATCTGCATCAGGTGTTGTGACAGCAGTGGGAAATGGAACAGCAGATGTAACGGCATATGCAGTTGCAGGAGGAAGAAAATTCGAGGCAGCTCCAATTACATATACAGTAGAAGGAGAAGCAACGGTCCAGCCGACTGCGATTAAAATTACAACAGAGACAGAAAAATTAACAGACCAAACATTGCAATATGCAGCAGAAGTGACAGCGGAAGACGGAGCGGATAAAGCTGTAACATGGTCAGTTGTTGATCCGACAACAGGTCAAGCAACAGATAAAGCAACAATCAATGAAACTTCAGGACTTTTGACAGCAGAAAAAAGCGGTGCGGTGGAAGTCGTTGCAAAGACAAAGAATGGTTTAGAAGCAAGAAAATTACTTTCTATCCAAGTGGGAGAAGTGACGCTTGCGGAGGAAATTACAATTGAGGGTGAAGATACATCTCGTTGGTCTATTCCAGAAACAAATAAGATTCATGTACAGGCAGCACAGGGAGGTACATTCAATAATCAGACACCAGCAAACTGGTTCAAGGTTCCGGTTGATAAAACTGTGAAAGAAGTGACAATTAAGATTGAAGGAAAGACCAAGAGTTCTTGGGAAGATGTAGGACTTTATCTTGGAAAAGATGCAGACAACTATGTGGCAATTCAGAGAAAACATAGACAATCAAATGTTGGTGAACGATTCGGTATGGTTAGTGAGTCTAATCAGAGTGCAAGTGAGCAGTTGGCTGAGAGCGCAAGTGACAAGCAAGATGTAAAAGATCTTTATTTTAGATTATTAAGAAGCGATAATAAAGTCACATCTTACTATAGTGAAGATGGAAAAGATTGGACAAAATTTGGCAATGAAGTTACCAACACAACATTTATGCCAGACAGCAATGGTCAGTTGTATGTCGCATTCGGAGCTATGGGAAATGGAAATACAGAGTATGTATTCACAGACTTGAAAGTAAATAATAAGCCTGTTGCCTTGACTCAGTCAGTATCAGATAACCTTCCATCTGTATCTGAGGTATCTGTAGCTTACACAGAAGCAGAAAACAAATTGACAGCGTCTTACAAATTGGGCGAAGGTTCGGATAAGATTGTGAAATGGGCAGTTTCCAGTGAAGAAAATGGATTCTATTCAGTTTTAGAAGCAAATGCAGGTGACACATTGACTGCAACTCCGGATATGAAGAATAAATATGTGAAAACAGTTGTTGTTCCAGTAAAAGATAGTGGAGTATCTGGAGACATCGTATGGTCATCTAAGGCAGTGAAAGTGACAGGAGAAGGACTGGATGCAGGAAACGCAAAATCTGCAAATGCACGGTTAGCTAAAGCAGACATTACAGGACTTACAAAAGGATTTGAATTCGACAAAAATACATTGACATATCTTACAATGGCAACAACAGAAGAGAAAGAACTCAATGTAGAATTTGCGGCAGAAGACAAAAATGCAAAAGTTGAGACTGTATTCAATGATAAAGTGGTACAAGGTAACAAAGGTAAACTGACACTTACAAGTGGACGTAACTTGATTGAAGTGACAGTAACTGCAGAAGATGGTATTACAAAGAAATATTATCGTTTCACCATTTTCCGTGATGGAGATGATAATGCAAAATTGACTTCTTTGAAAGTAGATGGGCAAACAGTTGAATTAAAAGACGATGTATACGAATACAGAGTTGATGTGAATAAAGCAAAAGAAGTTGCATTAGAAGTAGTAGCAAACGCATCTGCAAAAGTAGCAATGTCATTCGAGGGTAAAGTTGTAAAAGACAACAAAGTAACTTTGCAACCAGGCAGCAATATGGTGAATATTATCGTGACACCAGAAACGAGTGCAGAGCCAACACGTTACGCAGTAAATATTAAAGTTCCGGATCCGACAAATGCAAATCTGGAAAGTGTTGTATTCAGTGACAATGTAAAATTAGATAAGAAGTTTGAAAAAACAACGACAGAATATACTGGAATCGCAACTTCTTCTGCAATAACAATAGATGTGGCAGCCGAAGAAAAAGATGCGACGGTAAAAGTAACTGTCAATGGAAAAGAACAAAAAGAACTCAAGAAGGTTAAACTTGTAGAAGGAGACAATACAATTGTAATTGAAGTGACTTCTCCGGACAAGAAAGAGAAAAAGACTTATACATTCGAGTTAGAAGGAAAGAGTGTTATCTATCTTTCTGATTTGGAGCATAAGAATAATTCGACAAATGGTTGGAGCAATAAACCATTTGGAATGGATAAGACTTATGAAGGAAATCCAATTAGACTGGTAGAAGATGAAGAACAGAATATTCGTACATTTGAAAAAAGGTGTATGGTCTCATGCTACTGCAAATATTTACTACGACTTGGAAAAACAAAGGTTATAAAGAGTTTGAAACGTACGTGGGGGTAGATGCAGCACAGCTTGGAAAACCTGGCTCAGTAACATTTAAAGTGTTTATAGATGAGCAAGAAGTATTTACTTCAACAAAAGAGATGGTTCCAGAAGATATTATGCAACATGTTAAAGTTACGATTCCAGAGGGAGCAAAAGAGCTTCATTTGCAGGCATTGATGGGAGCAAGTGATAGCAACGACCACGCTGACTGGGCGGATGCAAAATTTGTCACAGCATTTGATGGAGGAGAAGAGCCGAGCGTACCAGTAGAGAGTGTAGCAGTGACAGCTGACAAGAAAGAGTTAAAAGTTTGGCGAGACAGCACAGGCAACAGCGATCGTAACACCAGATAATGCAACAAACAAAGAGGTAACATGGTCTGTATCAGATAAAGAGGTAATTTCTGTGGATAACACTGGAAAAGTAACAGCAAAAGCAAAAGGAACAGCAGAAGTTATTGCAACAGCCGCAAATGGCGTAAGCGGGAAAGTGGTAAATCACAGTGACAGAAAAGGATACGCCGGTAGAGCCAGATGTAGAAGTAGAAAGTATCGAAGTGACAGCAGCAGACACAGAGCTGAAGGTTGGAGATACAACAAAAGTAACAGCACAAGTGTTACCGGACAATGCAACAAATAAAGATGTGACATGGTCTGTATCGGATAAGAACGTGCTTTCAGTGAGCGAAGATGGAACAGTAACAGCGAAAGCAAAAGGAACAGCAGAAGTTATTGCAACAGCTGAAAATGGCGTGAGCGGGAAAAGTTACAATTGAAGTAACAGAAAAAGATATTCCAGTAGAACCGGACAAAGCTGACAAATCAGATTTACAAGAATTGGTAGATAAATACAGCGAACTGAAAGAGAAAGATTATACAGCAGATAGCTGGAAAGGCTACCAGGAAGCAATGGATACAGCAAAAAAAGTGCTGGCAGATGAGGATGCAACTCAGGAAGAAGTAGATGCAGCAAGCACAGTGTTGAAAAATGCGGTTGATAAGCTGGTAAAAGTGGATGAACAAAAAGAAACCAGAACAAAAAACCATCTGATTCAAATAAAGATAAGAATCAGGAAAAACCGGTTAAAACAGGGGATACAATGACAGTATTACCAGTTGCGGTTCTTATGGCAGCATGTGTAGCGGTAGTTGCAGTATTTGTGCGTAAGAGACGAGAGGGGCGTTCATAAGAAAATAGAACGAGAGGTTTAAGACCTCTCGTTTTTTAATGTCAGCAACACGGAAAATTGTGTCGCTGTTTTTTCAATCGTTGTTGTACCACCCATTAGCTGCATCATTTTTACAGTGCTCTTCAATCCGATCTGATTGCTTTCTATGGCAGAGAAATCTTTTTTGACAGTGTTTGTAAGCTTGATGGTAATGGAATGTAGTGCTTGTGTGACTGTGACGGTTATCCTATCCTGCTTATCTCCGTATTTGATAATGTTGGAGAATAGATTTGAAAAAATGCGTTTCAGCATCGTTACATCACAGAGAAAAAAGAACGTACTCTCAGGAAAGGCAAGTTCTGTCTGAAAACCAACCAATTTCAGAAATTCACAGTGCTCCATCAAAATCTGTCTTAACAGAGCGTAATTTTGAGAGTGCAGTTCCGGTGTCTCAGTGGGATCAAATACGAGCGCATACTCAAACATACGATCTGTCATTTCTTTGATGTCCGCTGTCTTTTGCAGACAACGGTTTAAATATTCCTCTTGCTTATCAGGGCGTTTTTGCTGCTTTAAAATTTCCAAATATCCATTCAAAATGGTGAGCGGTGTGCGAAGGTCATGTGACATCGCGGTAATTAAGTCCTGATTGGCTTTGCGGCTCTCCTGCTCGGACTGTATATTTTCGTCAAAGGCGATGCGGAGATGATCAAGTTCATGGGAGAGGATTCCGATTTCATTTTTTTGGTAGTCTGGAAAAGGATGTGACAGATCGCCACCTGCCATCACGAGCACATCGTCTTTTAAGCGAATGATCTGTTTCATTTTCCGGCTGACAAAAAAAAGTACAAGAAAAAGGAAGAATCCGATACAGACTACGAGAAGCACCATACAGTATGGGTAGAGAAAGAAGGAACTGTGGTAAAAAGTAATATGTACCTGCGCCATTCCGTTTTTAAATTGAATCGGAAAGCTGATTGGGGTTTCGCCCTCTCCACCGGTCAAAGCATAGCCGAAGTCAAAAAAACTCCGAAACGCATGTTTTTCCATGGAAATCGGAGTTTTTCCGCACAGAAAAATTCCATCTTCCAAGCCGTAAAGATAAATACCTGTATAGTCGTCCACGAGATCGAAGAAAGGCTGCATTTTTTCGATCGTTTCCTTGTCATCTTCTGAGTCTGGGATGTCATATTTGAGTGCCTCCTCATACAGCGTTCCCCAAAAGGAATCGTCGTTTAGCTGCGGGTAAAAGTTGAATTTGTCGTTCAGATAACCGAAGGTCTCATAGCGTTTTCCCCATAAGAACGAAAAAAGGAGATAGCAGAGTGCTCCGGCGAGTAGTATGACAATTGCAAACTGCGTGCGTATTTTACAGTTCTGAAATTTCTTAATCACATCGATACCCCTTTCCCCAGACCGTTCTGACGATAGTTGGATGATTCGGATCCATTTCCACTTTTCGTCTCAGATTCCGAATATGCACCGTTACGGTGTTGTTTGCGCCATAATAGTAAGGCTCGTCCCAAACAGCCTCATAGAGCCGTTCTGCAGAAAAAAGTTGTTTCCGGTTTTTCACGAGAAGGAGTAACATTCGGTACTCTGTGTCAGTCAGGTCGAGCGGCTTCCCGTCTGATAAGACTTCTTCTTTCTCTTCGTCAATGGTAAGATGACGGTATTGAAAGGTTGTTTGTGGAGGTAGTGCTTCTTTTTTTCCCTTGTAAATGTGATAGCGGCGGATGAGCGCTTTGACACGGCTGATCAGCTCACTGTAGGAAAATGGTTTGGCGAGATAGTCATCACCTCCGCTTGAAAATCCAAGTGTCTTGTCGCTGTCCTTTGTTTTGGCGCTCAGAAATAGAATTGGGGCATTTGTTATTTTACGGATTTCCAGACAGGTCTGATATCCGTTAAGTCCAGGCATCATAATATCTAAAATGATGAGGTCGAAACAAGTTGTCTGTAAGAGGTCGAGTGCGGTTTTTCCGTCTTTTGCTTCTTCTGTTAAAAAGCCCTCACCGGACAGCAGAATCTGTATGATTTCTCGAATCTCCGGGTTGTCGTCGACGATCAAAATGTGTGCATTATCCATGGTGTTTCCTCCGTGTTTTGTCTTCTATGCTTATTATAGCGAAAAAATGACAAAAATCAGAGAGACTTAAGAAATCTTAAGAATTAGTTGCGTAGTTCCTTAAGATTTTATCTGTAAAATAGACGTGAGGTGAGAAAAATGAATAAAATTAGTATTGTGATACCTTGCTTTAACGAGGAGGAGGCTCTGCCGGTATATTATGAGGAGATGAGCCGTATTATGAAACAGATGCAAGGAGTAGACTTTGAATTGCTGTTTGTGGATGATGGATCTTCGGATCGGACACTTGGGATTATGAAAAGTCTGCATGAGAGGGATGAGCGCTGCAAATATTTATCGTTTTCAAGAAATTTTGGAAAAGAGGCGGCGATTTATGCGGGACTTAGCAATGCAGAGGGGAATTATGTGGCAATTATGGATGTGGATTTACAGGATCCGCCGAGTCTGCTGCCCGAGATGTATCGAACTCTTATTGAAGAGCCGTACGACAGTGTGGCGACAAAGCGGTCTACACGGACAGGGGAGCCAAAAATCCGTTCCTTTTTATCCAATCGTTTTTATAAATTTATCAATAAGATTTCCAAGACAGAGATTGTAAGCGGAGCCAGAGATTATCGATTGATGAAACGAAAAATGGTAGATGCGATTTTGGAGATGAGCGAATATAACCGATTCTCGAAGGGCATCTTTGAGTGGGTCGGATTCCGCACAAAATGGATGGAGTTTGAGAATGTAGAACGGTCAGCAGGAGAGACAAAGTGGTCGCTGCGCAAATTATTTTTCTATTCGTTGGAAGGGATTACAGGGTTTTCGGTTGCCCCGCTTTCCTTGGCGTCCGTTGTCGGAATTTTGTTCTGTATCCTTTCTTTTTTGATAATTGTGTTTATTATTGTGCGCACGATCGTGTGGGGGGATCCGGTAGCAGGCTGGCCTTCACTTGTGTGTATCATTTTTATGGTGAGCGGAGTACAACTGCTTTGTACCGGAATTGTTGGGCAGTACTTGTCTAAGACATATTTGGAGACGAAGCATCGTCCGATTTACATATTGAAAGATTCCAGCGAGGAGAACCAATATGAACAGGCAGAAGTTTAAACAAACGATTCCGTATCTGCTACTGGGAATGTTCACACTGTTTTTTTGCTGGTTTTTTTGCGGAAGATATGGTGTATTTGGCTCGAAGGTAGACTGGATCAGTCAGCACAGCGTACTGCCGGATTATTTCCGGCAGCAGTTTTATAATACAGGACAGCTATTTCCGGAGTTTGCAGCAAATATCGGAGGAGGGCAAAATATTTATAACTTTGCCTATTATGGGTTGTATAGCCCTGTTGTTTTGATCTCGTATTTTCTGCCTTTTGTAAAAATGAGCGATTATATGATGGCTGCAGGCGTTATAAGTCTTTTAGCAGCTGTCTTATTGTTTTATAAATGGCTTTTGCGAAGAGGGATTACGAGCAGGCTTAGTTTTCTGACGGCGTTGCTTTTTTTATTGTCCGGACCGATGATCTACCATTCTTATAATCAGATTATGTTTGTCAATTATATGCCGTTTTTGTGTCTGGCATTTTTAGGTGTAGATCGGTATTTTGAGAAATCAGAAAGCAGGACTCTACACGATAAGTGTATTTCTTATGATTCTGACAAGTTTCTACTTTAGCATAGGTGGAATGTTTGCGCTTGTATTGTATGTTATTTATCGGTATACCGAGGGCAAAGAGAAACTTGGAGAAAATATAAAGATTTTAGGGTTTGTGTCAGATGGATTTCGCTTCCTTTTACCGATGCTGACGGCAGTTTTGATGAGTGCCGTACTTCTTGTGCCGACGGCGATGGCGCTTGCGGGAGGACGAGAAGGAGGACATAAGACGGCACTGTCTGCGCTTTTGATTCCGGAAATTCCGATTTTCCGGGTTGTATATACGCCGTACGGTATCGGATTGACAACACTTGCGATCACGGTCCTGATTACCGGATTGACATATCGGAAGCTATATGAGAAATTTTTGCACATTGCCTGTATCGTTATTTTGGCAGTACCTTTGTTTGCCTATTTGCTTAATGGAGGACTTTATATTCGGGATAAAGTGATGATTCCATTTTTGCCGTTTTTATGTTATCTGATTGCAACTTATTTGGAAAAGCAAAAACGGCGTGAAATCTCTTTTTGGGCAGGAGCCTTGCCGTTTTTACTGACAATTGTGTTGGTGTATATGGGACGTGAACAAGGAAAATATTCAGAATATCTGGGCTGGGTGCTGGTGGATGCGCTGGTGATGCTTGTCTGCTATCTTATTTTTTATTGGAAGAAATTCGATTGGGTTCTCATCGTTGTTCCAATTGGCTTTTTGGCGCTGTATGGAGTGGTGCTGCACAAAAGTGCCGACAAGATGATCGAACCGGCATTTTACGAAGAGGTGACAAATAAGCAGATTCGAACTGAGATTGAAGAGTTAACAGAAAAAGAGAACGGATTTTACCGAATGGAGCAAAGCGGCACGACAAGTGAAAATGCCGCAAATTTGAACCGTATTTGGAATATGCAGCAGTATGTATCATCGATTTATTCGTCTTCCTACAATCCGGCGTACCAGAAATTTCGAACCGAAACATTTCTGGTGGAACAGCCATTTCGAAATGTATTGATGCAGTCTGTGACAGAAAACCCGATTTATCAGAAATTGATGGGGGTAAAATACATTCTTTCTGAACAAGAAATCACAGGGTATCAACAGGAGAAGAAAGTCGGAGATGTGACAGTCTATAAAAATGAAGAAGTTCTTCCGATTGCGTATGTGACAAATCAGATGATTTCGGAAAAAGCGTATGAAGATTTGGAATTTTCCGTACAGTCAGCTCGCTTTTTTGCGATTTGCTGTAGGAAAATCAGTAAATGATACAGTGAATCCGAAAGAGGTGTTGAACAGTCAGGTGAAAGAGACTGGGGCAGAGATTCCGATGGAAGATACGAAGGCGATTGAAAAGATAGAAGATGGATACCATATTAAGTCAAAAAAAATTCAGAATGTGAAATTAAAAATCAGTGAGGAGGCACAGAAGGAAGAGATTCTGTTGTGCAGTTTGAACTAAAAAATTACAAGACATCCAAGGATGTTTCTGTGTGGCTTGCAGGTGTGAAAAATAAACTAAGCGCAGGATCGCATATTTACTATAATGGCAACACAACCTTTACTTATGCGGTAAACCTAAAGGCGGGACAAACGGAAGTGAATCTGGGACTAGGAGCAGGAAACTATGAAATCCGAAACCTTCGATGCTATATCGGAAATACTGACGAATCCTTAAAGACGCTGTGCCAAAGCGAATTTAGGATGGACAAGGCACAGACAAAAGGAAACCGAATTGTAGGAAGTGTGGACGGCGTGAAAGATGGGTATCTGATTACATCGATTCCATATGATGAGCACTTTGAAGTGAAGATAGATGGAAAAGACGTGAAGTATGAAAAAGTCAATACGGCATTTTTAGGAGTAAAGATGCCGGTCGGAACACATGAGGTAGAGATTGTGTATCATGCACCGGGATTGAAGATGGGAAAAGTATTGTCTGTGACGGGCTTGCTGCTCTTGGCTGGAATGATGCTTTGGAACAAGAAAAAGGCGTATAAGCCCCTTGACAAATATCATTTTATGGGGTAGTATTTCCTCAGAATAAGAAACGGCGAAGAAAAGAAAAAGTAATAATTGAGACGCCATACAGAAAGCTGCCGGTTGATGAGAGGCGCATGGAAAGTCGATTATGAATACATCTTGGAGCTTTGCACCGAACAGTGACATAATTCTAAGTAGGCTGCAACGGGATGGCACACGTTATCGTGCCTGAGTATTGATAGATACTTGCAGAGGCGTTTGCTGTGAAGTGAATGCGAATGAAGGTGGTACCGCGGGATTACACTCGCCCTTTATGTTAGATAAGGGGCGGGTTTTTTTAATTATAGAAAATTATATGTCATGCAATAAAACGCTCCGAAAAGTAATAAAACCGACAGACAAGAAGGAGAATGAAAAATGAAGATTTATGATGAATTGAAAGCAAGAGGATTGATTGCGCAGGTAACAGACGAAGAGCTGATCAGCAACTTGATTAATGAAGGAAAGGCAACATTTTACATCGGATTTGACCCGACAGCAGACAGTCTTCATGTGGGACATTTTATGGCACTGTGCCTGATGAAACGTCTTCAGATGGCAGGGAATAAACCAATCGCATTGATCGGGGGAGGAACAGGATACATCGGAGATCCATCTGGAAGAACAGATATGCGATCTATGATGACCCCGGAGCAGATTCAGCACAACTGCGACTGCTTTAAAGAGCAGATGAGCAAATTCATTGATTTCTCAGAAGGAAAAGCAATGATGGTAAACAATGCAGACTGGCTTTTGGATCTGAACTACATTGAATTGCTTCGCGAAGTAGGGGCGCACTTTAGCGTGAACCGTATGCTGACAGCAGAGTGCTACAAACAGAGAATGGAAAAAGGACTGAGCTTCTTAGAGTTTAACTACATGATCATGCAGGCGTATGATTTCTACGCATTGTACCAGAAATACGGATGTAATCTTCAGTTCGGTGGAGATGACCAGTGGAGCAATATGCTGGCAGGTACAGAATTGATCCGCCGTAAGCTTGGAAAAGATGCAAGTGCGATGACAATCACATTACTTTTGAACTCTGAAGGAAAGAAAATGGGAAAAACACAGTCTGGTGCAGTTTGGCTTGACCCGAATAAGACATCACCATTTGAATTTTACAGTACTGGAGAAATGTCGCAGATGCAGATGTTCTGAAATGTATCCGTATGCTGACATTCCTTCCGTTGGAAGAGATTGACAAGATGGATGACTGGGAAGGAAGCCAGCTGAATCAGGCAAAAGAGATTCTCGCATTTGAGTTGACAAAACTTGTTCATGGAGAAGAGGAAGCGACAAAAGCACAGGAAAGTGCAAGAGCATTGTTCTCAAGTGGTGCAGCAGCAAACATGCCGACAGCAGAACTTACAGAAGAAGATCTTGTGAACGGAAGTATCGATATTTTGACAATGCTTGTAAAGAGCGGATTAGTTCCATCTAAATCTGAAGCAAGACGTGCTGTAGATCAGGGCGGTGTTGCTGTAGATGGAGACAAAGTTACTGATATTAAAGCGGTATTTGCAAAAGACGTGTTTGCAGGAGAAGGTATCGTGCTGAGAAGAGGGAAAAAGAACTTTAGAAAAGTAATCATGAAATAAGGTTCTGAAACATAGACTTATGACAGCTGCCTTATGTGGCGCAGGTGAAAGGAGTGTATAAGATGGCATTTCAAGAAGTGAAAATAGAAGACCTTTCGTTCAATCCATTTACAAAGATTGGAAAAGAATGGCTTTTGATTACAGCGGGAAATGAAGAATCCTATAATACAATGACAGCAAGCTGGGGAGGCGTTGGTGTTATGTGGGGAAAGAATGTGGTAAGTGTTTACATTCGTCCACAGAGATACACGAAAGACTTCGTAGATCACAATGATCTGTTTACGATTGCGTTTTTTGGGGAAAACTATCGTCCGGCGCTTGCTTACTGTGGAAAAATATCCGGAAGAGACGAGGATAAGGTGAAAAATGCAGGATTGACACCGTATTTTACAGATGGAACAGTGGCGTTTGAAGAGGCGGATATGATTATGGTCTGCAAAAAACAGTATCATCAAGAGATGCGTCCGGAATGTTTTGATGTCAAAGAGAATGATGCAAGATGGTATCCGGAAAAAGATTATCATACGATGTATATGGCTGAAATTGTGAAGGTGCTTGTGAAAGAATAAGAGTGCGAAAAGAAGAGGAATCCACCAGGTGATTGAACTGGGAGGGTTCCTTTTTTTGTGCTGATAAAAATGTTTGGTGAAAGTGTATATGCAAAATGATGTCGTTTTTTGTAATTTATTAAAAGTATTAATATAAAATTTTTGTGAAAGCTTTAAAATTTCAATGAAAAAAGAAAAATATCCTATATTTTTTCTTTAAAACATATATTATACTAGCAATATCAACAAACGACGGAGCGAAACGTCGATAACAGAAGGGAGAACAAAAGTTATGAAAAGAAAATTAGCATTATTAGCAATGGCAGGATTACTCGTTGTATCTACAGCAGCATGTGGATCAAGTGGAGGAGACAATGGAGGATCTGACAAAGGCGGAGACAAATCCACATCAGACGTTGCGAACAAAGATAAACCTTTAGTATGGTTCAACCGTCAGCCATCTAACAGCTCTACAGGTGAGTTAGACAAGAACGCTTTGAACTTTAATAAAGATACATATTATGTAGGATTTGATGCTAATCAGGGTGCTGAACTTCAAGGAACAATGATCAAAGAGTACATTGAAGAAAATATTGCTACAATCGATAAAAATGGTGATGGTGTAATCGGTTATGTATTGGCAATCGGTGATATCGGACATAATGACTCTATCGCTCGTACAAGAGGTGTTCGTAAAGCTCTTGGAACAGACGTTGAAAAAGATGGTGCAATCAACAGTGACCCAATCGGAACTAATACAGATGGTTCTTCAAAAGCAGTAAAAGATGGTTCAATCGAAGTTGGCGGAAAGAAATATATTATTCGTGAGCTTGCTTCTCAGGAAATGAAGAACTCTTCAGGAGCTACATGGGATGCGGCAACAGCAGGTAATGCAATCGGAACATGGTCTTCTTCATTCGGTGATCAGATCGATGTAATCGCATCTAACAACGATGGTATGGGAATGTCAATGTTCAATGCTTGGTCAAAAGACAATCAAGTTCCTACATTCGGATACGATGCAAATAACGATGCAGTTGCAGCTATCGCAGAAGGATACGGCGGAACAATCAGCCAGCATGCAGACGTACAGGCATATTTAACACTTCGTGTTCTTCGTAACTCACTTGATGGTGTAGATATTGACACAGGTATCGGTACAGCAGATGAAGCTGGAAATGTTCTTTCAGAAGACGTATACAGATACAGCGAAGAAGAACGTTCTTACTATGCATTGAACGTAGCAGTTACAGCTGAAAACTATAAAGAATTTACAGATTCTACAAAGGTATTCGAACCAGTTTCAAATCAACTTGATGAAAAAGAACATGCAAAGAAAAAAGTATGGTTGAACATCTACAATGCTTCTGATAACTTCTTAAGCTCAACATATCAGCCATTACTTCAGAACTATGATGATCTTCTTAACCTTGATGTTGAATACATCGGTGGTGATGGACAGACAGAATCTAACATTACAAACCGTCTTGGAAATCCAAGCCAGTATGATGCGTTCGCAATCAACATGGTTAAGACAGACAACGCAGCTTCTTACACATCTTTATTGAATCAATAATAACAAAAAAGAAATGAAAAAGAGCAGATTATTGGGAAGAAGAAATTCTTCCCGATAACCTCTTTTTGAGTAAAAGAAAATAATAATACGTGTAAACAAAACAGGAGTAGAGAAGAATGGCAGATAAGAAAGAAGAAATCATCTTATCGATATGTGGCATGAGCAAGTCTTTCGGAAGAAACCGGGTTTTGGATCACATTAATTTAGATGTGAAAAAAGGAACGGTTATGGGACTGATGGGAGAAAATGGTGCTGGTAAATCTACGATGATGAAGTGCCTTTTCGGTACATATCAAAAAGATGAAGGAAAAATTTTCCTTGATGGAAAGGAAGTAAGTTTTTCAGGTCCAAAAGATGCACTGGAAAACGGAATCGCAATGGTTCACCAGGAATTGAACCAGTGCTTAGAAAGAAATGTAGTTGACAATCTATTCCTCGGACGCTATCCGCGCAACTCAATGGGAATCGTGGATGAGGGAAGAATGAAAAAAGAGGCTTCCGAGCTTTTTAGAAAACTTGGAATGACTGTCAACCTGACTCAACCGATGCGGAATATGTCCGTATCACAGCGGCAGATGTGTGAAATTGCAAAAGCGATTTCTTACAATGCAAAAGTAATCGTTCTCGATGAGCCAACATCCTCATTGACAGTTCAGGAAGTTGAAAAGCTGTTTGAGATGATGAATATGTTGAAAGAACAGGGAATTTCCTTAATTTATATTTCGCATAAAATGGATGAGATTTTCACGATTTGTGATGAAGTATCCGTACTACGGGATGGAAATCTTGTTATGACCAAACGGTCAGAAGACACAGATATGAATGAGCTGATCGCTGCGATGGTTGGACGTTCTCTTGAGAATCGTTTCCCGCCGGTAGACAATGAACCAAAAGAACCGATCTTGTCTATCCAGCATTTGTCAACGAAATTTGAGCCTCATTTGCAGGATATCTCCTTTGATGTAAAAAAAAGGTGAAATTTTTGGATTGTACGGTTTGGTAGGAGCAGGACGTACAGAGCTTTTGGAGACAATTTTCGGAATTAGAACCAGAGCGGCAGGACGTGTTTACTTTAACAACCATCTGATGAACTTCGGAAGTGCAAAAGAAGCGATGGAGCATGGATTTGCGTTGATTACAGAGGAACGTAAGGCAAACGGATTGTTCTTAAAAGGAGATTTGACATTTAATACAACAATTGCAAATCTCAGTCAGTACAAATCCGGACAGTTGTTGTCTGACGCAAAGATGACAAAAGCGACTTCGAATGAGATTAAGATTATGCATACAAAATGTATGGGACCAGATGATATGATTTCAAGTTTGTCAGGAGGAAATCAGCAGAAAGTTATTTTGGAAAATGGCTTGAACGTGAACCTCAAGTGTTTATGATGGATGAACCGACACGAGGAATTGATGTTGGTGCAAAATATGAAATCTATGAATTGATTATCAAAATGGCAAAGCAAGGAAAAACAATCATTGTTGTTTCGTCTGAAATGCCGGAGATTTTGGGAATCACAAACCGTATTGGTGTTATGTCTAATGGACATCTTGCGGGAATTGTTAATACAAAAGACACAAATCAGGAAGAGCTCTTAAGGCTCAGTGCAAAATACCTATAATGAGGGAGAATGATAGATATGGCTAATGGAAACAGTAAGATTCTTACGGAAGAGCAGGAGTTAAAGCTCCGCAAACCGATTGAGGATCATGTGGGTAAAATTCAGGAAAAAATTGACAGCCTCAGAGTAGATGGTACAGAAAAAGTTGTTCATCTTCAGGGCATTATAGACAGAATGAAAAAAGACCGAAGCCTTACAAAAGGGGAAAAAGAGAACCGGATTCAAGAGGCAAAACGGGAGCTGGAGAAAGCAAAAGCTGTTGAGGCAAAAAATAAAGATCAGATTTCAAAATTGATTTCAGAAGCAGAAGCTTACTTGAAAGAACATTTTAACAAAGATTACTACAATGCAGTTTTAGAAAGCTGTGCACAGCAAAAAGTACAGGCAAAAGAAAACTATAAAGCAAGACTTGTAGAATTGGAAAAAGAGCATCAGGGAATTGTTGCAAAACTTTCTGATCACAATGAAATTAAAGATGAGAAGTATGTTTACAAAAACCGCCTGTTTGATGCGAAGATTCAATATCAGAAAGAACTTCAGGAAATCAAAGACAGAAGACATGCAGCTTACAATTACAAATATCATTTGATTGATTTACTGCGTATGTCAAAATTCACTTTCCTGGAGACAAGAGCACAGAAATGGGAAAACTACAAATATACATTTAACCGCAGAGCATTTTTCTTACAAAACGGTTTGTATATTGCGATTATTTTAATCTTTATCATGTTATGTATTATTACTCCAATGGTAAAAGGTTCACCGTTACTTACTTACAACAACGTATTGAATATTTTACAGCAGGCTTCGCCTAGAATGTTCCTTGCACTTGGTGTAGCAGCATTGATTCTTCTTGCAGGTACTGACCTTTCTATCGGTCGTATGGTCGGAATGGGTATGACAACCGCAACAATTATCATGCACCAGGGTGTCAATACAGGTTCTGTATTCGGACATATTTTTGATTTTACAAAAATGCCGCTTGGAGCAAGAGTGATATTAGCACTTGTAATGTGTATTTTGTTATGTACAGTGTTTACAACAATTGCCGGTTTCTTTACCGCAAAATTCAAAATGCACCCATTTATTTCAACAATGGCAAACATGCTTGTAATCTTCGGTCTTGTTACATATGCGACAAAAGGTGTATCCTTTGGTGCGATTGAACCAGCGATTCCGAATATGGTAATTCCGAAAATCAATGGATTCCCAACAATTATCCTTTGGGCAGTGGCTGCAATCGTAATTGTATGGATCATTTGGAATAAGACAACATTTGGTAAAAACCTGTATGCAGTAGGTGGAAACCCAGAAGCAGCATCTGTTTCAGGTATTTCCGTATTCTGGGTAACAGTTGGTGCATTTGTTCTTGCAGGTGTTCTTTATGGATTTGGTTCATGGTTAGAATGTGTGAGAATGGTTGGTTCCGGTTCAGCGGCTTATGGACAGGGATGGGAGATGGATGCCATCGCAGCCTGCGTAGTTGGTGGTGTATCCTTTACCGGTGGTATCGGTAAGATCTCAGGAGTTGTAGTTGGTGTATGTATCTTCACAGCACTTACATATTCTCTTACAATCCTTGGTATTGACACAAACCTTCAGTTCGTATTCTCAGGAATCATTATTCTTGTAGCAGTAACATTGGACTGTTTGAAATATGTTCAGAAAAAATAATTTTATTTTTACAAAAAGAGAGTCAGAAGCTATTCTGGCTCTTTATTTTGTTCGGGGTATGCATTGCATTTGAAGTGACATCTGATATAATAAAAATTACTATATAGACATGGAGAAGAAGGATATGAAAACATACACAGTACTTTTAGTAGACGATGAAGAAGATGTAATACAAGTCATTATGAAAAAGATCAACTGGGAAGGGCTTGGTTTTTCTGTGATCGGCTATGCGAACAACGGTGTAAAAGCGCTTGAGATGGTGGAAGAATACCAGCCGGATGTGGTGATGACGGATATTAAGATGCCATATATGGATGGCATGGAACTTGCACATCACATCAAAGAGGAGTTTCCGGCCACAAAACTGTTGATTTTCACCGGATTTGATGAATTTGAATATGCAAAAGAGGCGGTTCATTTAGAAGTTGAGGAGTACTTGTTAAAGCCGGTAAATTCAGTTGAACTGACCAATGTGTTTACGCAGATGAAGATAAAGCTTGATGAGGAGATCAGCGAGAAGAAAAACGTTCAGGTGCTGCAGAATTATTATCTGGAGTCTTTGCCACTTTTGCAGGTCAATTTTTATTCCACGCTGATAGAGGGAAGAATTCAGGCAGGGGAACTGCAGAAGTATCTTTCAGACTATCAGATCTCGTTGGAGGGACCTTGTTACTGTTGTCTTGTGATCCATACATCTTCAAGCAGGATACAGCAGGATGTGAATCCGTTGCTTTTATTTGCATCAGTTGAAAAACAGGCAAAAGAGCGCCTTGGAGAAGCTTGGAGAGGAAAGTGCTTTTCTTATTTGGGAAATAGTATTTTGCTCGTGCAGCTTCAGGATGAGCACGAGGTATCAAGGCTGACAGATGAGTGCGACCGGTTCTGCAGATATGTCAAGCGAATGGTCGGAGCTGTTGTGACTGTTGGGATTGGATTTGTCTGCGACAATATTTTGGACCTTGCACAGTCGTATGCAAGTGCAAGAGATGCGGTTTCATACCGCGCGATTTATGGGGCGTCAAGAGCAATCAATATCAAAGAGGTTGCGCCGCAGGAGGTAAGTGAACCGGATTTAAAGCAGGGGACAGATTCGTTTAATCAGCTGTTTAAGATGATTCGTTTGGGCACGGAAGAGGATATTGAAAAAGCGATTGATGAATACTTGGAGCAGATATCCTTTCAGAGAAAATCCTTACAGCAGCACTATATTTCAGTCATGGAACTGGTAAGTGAATTATATCGTTTCTCTGCAAATAACGAGATTGTGATGGATGAATTTTCCGGAGATATGAGAAAACTGTATGGAAGGCTTCTTGATATGGAGCCGCAGAGCTTTCGAAAATGGCTTTTGGATATAAGTTTCTCTTTCCGTGAGAGACTGTTAAATTCAAGAAGCAGATCGACAAAATCTTTTGTCTTAAAAGCACAGGAGTATGTTCGCAATCATTATGCAGATGAAGAGTTGTCTCTGGACAGCATCTGTAGAGAACTTGGAGTATCCAACTCTTATTTTTCTACAATTTTTAAGAAAGAGACCGGCAATTCTTTTATCGGGTATCTGACAGAGTATCGTATGGAGCAGGCTGCCCGTATGCTGATCGAGACGGGGGAAAAGAGTTATATCATAGCGAAAAAAGTAGGCTATACAGACCCGAATTATTTTAGTTATGTTTTTAAACGGCAGTTTCACACATCGCCGTCAAAATACAGAACGGAGTATATGGAACGTGAAAAATAAGTGTTTGGCATATTTGAAAAAAATAAAGCCGAAAGGGATACAATCAACCCTTATGATTGCCTTTTTCTGTGGTGTCGATTTCTATCATGCTGATATTGGGGGTTGCACTCTATCTTCGATTTTCAGGGATTTCAAAAGATGAGATGGTTGGAAGCACACAAAAACTGATGGAACAGGCAAGTGAATATTTAGAAGACTATCTGGTGAGTATGAGACAGATCTCAGACACGGTTTATTATAATGTAATAAAAGAAAATGATTTTTCCAGTCAGGCTCAGAGTATTCAAAGTGGAATGAATCTTTTGTATGAAGTAAATGGAGACAATCTGCAGAGTATTGCTATCTATAATGACTATGGACGTCTGATGGCAGCGGAGCCTGTGGCGGCGGAGAAGGAAGATCCGGATGTCACAGAACAGGATTGGTATAAGAAGGCGATGGAGATTCAGGAAAATATGCACTTTTCAGTGCCGCATATCCAGAATCTGTTCGACGATGGCACGTTTCGGTATTATTGGGTGATTTCGCTGAGCCGGGCAGTGGAGATTACCGACAATGGAGTGTCGCGTATGGGAGTTCTGCTTGTAGATATGGATTACTCAGGAATTGCCCGCATGATGAAGCAGATCAATTCGGCAAACAAAGGACAATATTACTATCTGTGTGATGGAGACGGACAGATTATTTATCATCCGCAGCAGATACAGATTGCAGACGGAACAAGGAAGGAAAGCAGTCAATCTGTGGCAAAATATAAAGAAGGAGTGTATGACGAGGAATTTGAGGGAGAGCATCGAAAGGTTGTTGTAAATACAATCAGCTATACAGGCTGGAAGCTGGTTGGTGTAATTCCTCAGACGACCTTTGTTGACGGCACAATCGATATCCGGTATTTCATTGCCATGCTGATGCTTTTGATGGCGATGATGTTGATGATTATTAATCGTATTGTCTCTGTGAGGATTTCCAGCCCGATTCTGAAATTAAATCATTCTGTTATTGAATATGAAGCGGGAGAGAAACCGAAGATTTATATTGGAGGCTCCACGGAGATCAGGCATCTTGGAAACTCTATTCAGAACTCCTATGAGCAGATTGACATGCTTATGAAGAAAATCGTACTGGAGCAGAACGAACGGAGAAAAAGTGAATTGGATGCATTGCAAAGCCAGATTAATCCACATTTTCTCTACAATACGCTGGAGTCTATTACCTGGATGATTGAGGGGGAGCGAAATGACGAGGCATCGTTTATGATCACCCAGCTGGCAAGGCTTTTCAGAATCAGTCTTTCGAAAGGGCGTACGGTAATCAGTATCAAAGAAGAACTTCAGCATGCGCAAAGCTATATGAATATACAAAAAGTACGCTATAAGAACACGTTTTCAGTCATATTTGATGTACAACCTGAACTGTATGAGTATTGTATTGTAAAGCTGGTGCTGCAGCCGATTCTTGAAAATGCAATCAATTACGGTGTGGGTTCGATGGATGATTGTGGAGAAATCAAAGTGACAGGCCGCATGCAAGGAGAAAATATTATTCTTTCTGTTACAGACAATGGTCTTGGGATGACGGAGGAAGAAGTTGATTTGATCTTGACGGACAGTAAACGGATTCGCAAGCATGGTTCCGGTGTAGGGCTTGTGAATGTGAATAACCGAATACAGATTTTGTTCGGAAAAGAGTATGGTCTGGTTGTGGAGAGTGAACCAGATGAAGGGACGACAGTATCCATCTGTATTCCGGCAGTTTTTGTACACGGAAGACAACCGGGAGGATCTTGAAAAAGGGCGTATGTTCCGAAAGGAAGAGACGGCAAAAGAAGTGCAGGTGAAACGAGATGATGAATAACAAAAAAGGATTTGTCCTGACAGAAGTGATTCTGATGATAATGGTCATCGGACTGGCGTTGATGATGATTTCGGGACAGAATAAAAAGCACTGGATAAGGTTTCAGGTATTCTTGAAAATGCAGGAGACAGTCAATGGTCTGCTTTGAAGTATGGTCTGAAAATGGCGGCAGAGGAGGAGGGCATTGAACTTGCGGTTGTGGATTGTAGAAGAAGGATTGGGATGCAGAAGCTCAGAAAAAAAGTTTTTTGAACGTGAGATTGAGGATGGAGCGGATGCGTTGATCGTGCAGCCGGTGTTAGACAAGAATGATCAGGAGGTGCTGAAGAAGATTGAGAAGAGAGTACCGGTTATGCTTGTGGGTTATGAAGCGGAGAAAGGGGAAACAAGGTATGATCTTCCGGTTATAAAAGAAGACAATTATGAGATGGGACAAGCTTTGGCGGAAGAAATGCTCAAAGATTTTGAAGGAAATATAGAAGAGAAAAAAATAGGACTTCTTTTAGCGTCGACGGATTCCAATATGCTCAGCAGCCGAGAGTGTGGTTTTAAAGATGCGCTGGAAGATAAAAATGCCAATATTTTAGAGCTTTCTTTGGATTCGCTTTTAGACAGAGAGGAAAACACGGAATCGAAAGTGGATATTGTGATTGCTTTGGATGATAGCAATCTGACTGCAATTGGCGAATATTTGGCGAGCAGTCAGCCGCACGGAGAATTACTGTATGGAATAGGTCAGTCTACAGAAGCTATCTATTATCTTGATAAAGGGATTGCGGAGTGTGTTGTAGTTCCGGACGAGTTTAATGTTGGCTATCAGAGTCTGAGCGAAGTTGCAAGAAAGCTGGACCATTATTTTGAAAATATGAAGAAACAGACGGTATCATACTCGGTAATCCGAAAGGAGACGTTGTTCAGCAAAGAAAATCAAGAACTGCTTCTTACAATGAGCCAGTAGAGGAAAGGGGGAGAAAAGTGAGAAAGAAGAAAAAATGGTTGGTTGGGATGCTTGTCATCGTAAATGTATTTCTTTTGTTTGGCTGTGGAAAACGTCAGGAAACACGGGACGACAAGGTGCATATCGGGGTTACTTATTACAACCAAAGCGATACGTTTTTGAATGAGCTTCTTGCCCGGTTCAAGGAACAGTTGAAAAATCCCGAACATGAGGAGCTTGAGGCGACGGTTACGATATTAGATGCAGCGGGGTCACAGCGCACACAGGATGATCAGGTGAAGGAATTGATTGACATGGGGTGTGATGTGCTCTGTGTAAATTTGGTGGATCGGGCAGATCCGTCGGAAATTATAGACCTTGCCAGAGATCATGATGTTCCGATTATCTTTTTTAACCGGGAGCCGGTAGAGGAAGATCTAAGACAGTGGGATGAACTTTATTATGTGGGAGCAGAGGCGAAACAGTCCGGTGTGATGCAGGGAGAGCTTGCGGCTGAAGTAATACAGAAAAATACTCAGATTGACAAAAACAGAGATGGAAAGATCCAATATGTCGTATTGGAAGGGGAGGCAGGACATCAAGATTCAATCATCCGGACAGGAAATGCGGTTGATACGATAAAAAACAGTGGAATAGAGCTGGAAAAACTAAGCTATCAGATTGCAAATTGGAACCGTGTTCAGGCACAGAACAGGATGGAGCAGTTGATTAGCCAGTATCAGAACAAGATTGAACTTGTTCTTGCAAACAACGACGATATGGCGCTTGGAGCAATTGACGCTTACAAAAAGGCGAATTATACGGAATCGGCATGGCCGGTGTTTTTTGGGATTGACGGCACGGATGCCGGACTTAGAGCGCTTGCAGATTCAGAGCTGTCGGGAACAGTATATAATGATAAAGAAGGACAGGCAAAGGCGATGGCGAAGATGGTTGAGGCAATTGGAACAGACGAAGAGATTGCCGAGAAATATGTTTATCTGCCATATATAAAAGTGACAAGCGAGAATATTGGAGAATTTCTTGAGAAATAAAAAAGAATAAGGGGTATAAAAGAGCATGAAGACATTGACAAAAGATATGAAAATTTTTTCATATCGCACGGAACCTTTAAACGGCATGGAGGGAGATGACGGAGGTTTTTCGATAGAACTTTATGGAAATGGAAATCTAAGGTATTGTGTCTATCGCCTTTTTGATGACATCAGGCTGCTTCAGATGTTTAAAGTAAGTAAAGAGGCAGTGTACGATATTTACGGGATTATTGAGAAGGCGAGAAAACGCTTGGAGCAAGTGCCGCAAAAGTTGGACAATGGTTCGGAGGATGGAATGTTGAATGAATTTTTGTTTAGCGACTTCAGCTGGGTTACTGCGGTGAATATTCAAGAAGTATTTGTCAAAGGTATGATACTGACCAATTATCAGTATTATCAGCAATATAAAGAAAATATGAAACATGAAAATACAGTCTTAGGTGTGTTTAAGGAGATTTGCAAAGTATTGAAAAGTGCGGGAATTGAGCTTTCTTTGGATTCCTGTGAGATTTGGAAAGACTGCAAATTAAAAGTGACATGGTAGACGAGTAAACAGATGAAAAGTATCATAGTGAACAATATAAAGGCACTCAGCGCAAATGATTGAGTGCCTTTGTATATTTGGATTTTAACCTAGAATCGAATATACTGCACACTGTAAGGTGGAAGCGTAAGTGCACCGTTCAATGTTAGTTCGGCATCGGTTATCAATTCTGTTCCAGTTCCATTCAAATCGCCGTGATAAGCGGTATATTCCTGCTCCGAGGCATTGACAGCAACGAGAATTCGTTCGTTGTCTGTCTTTCTCTCAAAAATAAGCTGGTGGTTTTGAATGACGATATTACGATAATCGCCGTTACAAAGTGCATCGCTTTTTTGGCGAAGCGAGATGAGATGGCAAAGCCAGTCTGTCAGTTCATTTGGCTTTGGCTCTTCAAAACACGGACGAAGTGCATAGTCGTTATCGGGAGCTTTCATCCCTTCTTCGCCCCATTCACTGCCGTAGTACAGGCAAGGAATGCCCGGCATTCCAAGTAAAATACCATATGCAATACGGATATGTTGTTTATTTTTTAAAATACTTGCAAGCCTTGTTACATCATGGTTATCTGCAAATGTCATCAAATGTTTTCCACGGTAAATGCACCATGGGTCTGCGCCAAACTGACGGTGCAGAGAGTGTGCGATTTCGAATAAATTCATATCATTTAAGCTGGAAAATAATCCTTTGTAACATTCGTAATTTGTGCAACTGTGCAGCATGTCGTCGTTTACAATCAGGTTGTAATCTCCAAAAAGCACTTCTCCAATCAGAGCAAAATTCGGTTTTAATTCCTGACAAAAGCTGCGGAGTCTTCTCATAAAGCTGTGGTCTAAACTGTAGGCAACGTCCAGACGAAGCCCGTCAATATCAAATTGTTCAATCCACTGTTTTACACACTCCAACAGATAATCGGAGACGGCAGGATTTTGTAGGTTGAGTTTGACAAGTTCAAAATGGCCTTCCCAGCCCTCGTACCAGAAACCGTCCTGATAAGCACTGTCTCCGTCAAAATTCAGATAAAACCAGTCTTTGTATGGAGAGCCCATTTCTTTTCTTTTACATCTTGAAAAGCCCAAAAACCACGACCGACATGATTAAAAACTCCATCTAAAACAATTCGAATA
>ENA-OQBV01000285-OQBV01000285.1-human-gut-metagenome-genome-assembly--contig:-NODE-285-length-29717-cov-3.023251_pt1 | contig 29717 bp, 32 predicted proteins | sample MGYA00242750_ERZ504559 | MGnify/ENA primary metagenome ERZ504559 (study PRJEB26092, sample SAMD00036230) | human gut metagenome | host: Homo sapiens | study: EMG produced TPA metagenomics assembly of... | reverse complement strand
GTGACCCCCAACGAAACGTATCGGGTCACTGCCACAACCAAAATAAATCAATAGCCGCATCAGCATCATAATCGGATTCGTAGCAAGAATCAATCCTGCTGTCGCCGCAATTCCTTTTTCCTCCTTTGAATTTTAAATAAAAAGGGAAAATTGTGTCCAAGTACTGCGCCCATCCCGGCATACATTGCAAGCAGACTGATATTATCATGTGTAGAGCCGTACAGCCAGTACACAACTGCAACTGCTGCAACACATTTCAGGCAATCGCCCAAAAAGGTGATTGCCCCCGCGGTCCACCCTAACGTTCTGAGAGCGTTTGTCGTCCCGGCATTGCCGCTTCCATGTTGTCTGATGTCAATGTGTTTTAATTTTCCATAAAAGTACCCTGTCTGAAACAAGCCAAACAGATATCCGATTACAACACAAATCAAACGTTCCATACTACTAACGCTCCTTTTCCTTTCGCTCGCGGATGAAAAATTTCAGTGAAGTTCCCTTAAAGCCAAACGCTTCTCTAATCTTATTCTCCAAATATCTTGTATATGAAAAGTGCATCAATTCCTTATCATTCACAAAGATAACAAATGTCGGCGGTTTTACCGCTACCTGTGTAATATAGTACAATTTCAAACGCTTTCCTTTATCCGACGGCGGCTGCTGCATCGCAACTGCCTCTGCCATGATCTCATTGAGAACACCTGTAGCCACACGAAGCGTCTGATTCTCCATCACGACATCAATCATCTCATAAAGCTTGTTCAGGCGCTGTCCTGTCGCTGCAGACACATACATAATCTCTGCATATGGCATATACGCCAATGTCTGACGAATCTTTTTCTCATACTCGTACATTGTCTTATCATGTTTCTCAATCGCATCCCATTTATTGACAACAATGATAATTCCTTTTCCTCTTTCATGGGCAATTCCGGCGATCTTTGCATCCTGCTCTGTGATTCCTTCTACCGCATCGATCACCATTAAGACAACGTCGGCACGTTCCACCGCTGTCACAGTACGAATGATACTATATCGCTCCAGCTCTTCTTTAATCTTATTCTTTCTTCGCAGACCTGCTGTATCAATAAACACATATTCTTTTCCATGATATTTGATTGCAGTATCAATTGCATCACGTGTCGTGCCTGCAACATCGGATACAATCACACGGTTCTCACCAAGCAATTTATTGACAATAGAAGATTTTCCAACATTTGGTTTACCCACAATTGCAATTCTTGGTCTTTCATCCTCTTCTTCCGTCGCATTTCTCTCCGGGAAGAATTTCACTACTTCATCAAGCATATCACCGATACCAAGTCTGGATGCTGCCGAAATCGGGATTGGGTCACCGATTCCTAAATTATAAAATTCGTACACATCCGGCATAAGCTTCTGGAAGCTGTCCACTTTATTGACAACAAGCACAACCGGCTTTCCGGAGCGTCTTAGCATATCTGCAACCTTGGAATCTGCATCTACAAGTCCCTGTCTCACATCTGTAATAAAAACAATGACATCAGCTGTATCAATGGCAATCTGAGCCTGTTCTCTCATCTGCGATAAAATAATATCTTTGCTGTCCGGTTCGATTCCTCCGGTATCAATCATTGTAAATTCTTTATCCAGCCATGTTACTTCTGCATAGATTCTATCTCTTGTCACACCCGGCGTATCTTTTACGATGGAAATCATCTCTCCCGCCAGTGCATTAAATAATGTCGACTTCCCTACATTCGGTCTTCCGACGATTGCTACAATTGGTTTACTCATATTTTTTCTCCTATTAATTACTATTTATACTAATTCTAATCTCTATCATACTAAATTTTTCGAAAAAAAGCAATTTCCACATGAAATTCTTGAAGCAAATGATTTTTTTTGCTAATATGGGTATGTTAAAAGAATTTATTTTTATGGAGGCCCCTATGGCAAATATCACATTATTAGAAAAAGCACTTCCAATTGCTCCTCTTAAAATAGCCGCATTGGATAGTTGCAAAGAACTTGGTCAAAAAGTAAATGACTACATCGTTTCCTTTCGCCAGAATGCAGTTGAAAAATGGCCGGATTCCGCTTCAATTGCAAATTACCGTCTGGAGAACTATTTAGTCGACAGCGCGTGCCCTCGTTTTGGTTCAGGTGAAGCAAAAGGTATGCTTCGCGAATCCATCCGCGGCACAGACTTATTCATCATGGTAGATGTATGTAACTACAGCCTTACATACTCTGTAAACGGACATAAAAACCACATGTCACCAGATGACCATTATCAGGATTTAAAACGTATTATCTCGGCTGCTACCGGAAAAGCACGCCGCATCAACGTTATTATGCCATTCTTGTATGAAAGTCGTCAACACAAACGGACAAAGAGAGAGTCTCTTGACTGTGCATTTGCATTAGAAGAACTTACAGCAATGGGTGTATCGAATATCATCACATTTGATGCGCACGACCCACGTGTACAAAATGCAATTCCGCTCAAAGGATTCGATAACTTTACACCGCCATATCAGTTTATGAAAGCTTTGCTCCGCGCAGAGCCGGATTTGAAAGTGGACAAGGATCACCTGATGATCATCAGTCCGGATGAAGGCGCTATGCACCGTGCCGTTTATTTTTCAAACGTTTTAGGCGTAGATATGGGTATGTTCTACAAACGTCGCGACTACTCTACAATTGTAAATGGAAAAAATCCAATCGTGGCACATGAATTTTTAGGTGATGATCTTGCCGGAAAGAATGCAATCATTATCGATGATATGATTTCTTCCGGAGAAAGTATGTTAGATGTTGCAAAACAGATTAAAGAACGCGGCGCTAACCGTGTATTTGTCTGCACAACCTTTGGATTATTTACAGATGGCTTTGCAAAATTTGACGATTATTACGAAAAAGGCTACATCGATCGTGTCATTACAACGAACTTGACATACCTTCCATCCGAATTATATGAAAAACCATATTTTGTTATGGCAGATATGAGCAAATTCCTTGCACTTATCATTGATTCTTTGAATCATGACATTACCATCGGTTCTGTCATGAATCCAACCGATAAGATTCATAAATTGCTTGAAAAACATCAGAAAGATCAACAATAATTAAGCAAAAGCTTGTAAGTACCTCAAACATACTTACAAGCTTTTTCTATTGTTTATAAAACTGTGAATAACGCACTCCATTTTCCAGCGAGATTCCTCTTGCTTCTGCAAGCTCACTCACTGTCACCAGCTGATATCCTTGTTCAATCAGTTTTGGGATTAACTCAAATGCCGCATTTACGGAAAAGTCATGTATATCATGAAGCAAAATCACATCTCCATCACTGACCGTCTCAAGGACGTAATCTCTAATCAATGCCGCATCCTTTTTCTTCCAGTCAAGCGTATCTAAAGACCACATGATGACCGGCTTTCCTGCCAAACTCTTCACCTTGTCGTTATAAGAGCCAAACGGCGGACGCAACAGACTTGCTCCATGTCCCACTGCTGCCTGCAATCGCTGCATCTGTAGACTGAATCTCTTCTTTTGACACTTGCATCATCTAGTTTGACGAGATTTTTATGATTCGTCGTATGATTACCAATTTCGCATCCAATCTCTTCCATTCGCTTAATGGTATCCGGATACTTCGCCGCATTCGTTCCAACCATAAAGAAGGTAGCCCTTGCACCATACTCCTCCAATTTATCCAAAAGGAATCCGTGTATTTTCCCGGTCCATCATCAAATGTCAACGCAACCATCGGTTTCTCCGGATCCACCTTGCTCGCCTTTGACTGTAATTTCCCATCTTTGCCAAATACGCAGTCCAACTGAAATACTCTCTGCTTTCCTGTCAGCATCTTTCCCTCTTTGTCAAAGTAATAAGTATCTTCCCCTATCTTTTGCCAGCCAACACTCATCTTCCCATCTTCCTGAAAATAGTAAGTACCTTCCTTTGTCTCTTTCCAACCAATACTCATCTCTCCATTCTCATCGAAAAAATAGCGGAAATTATCGATATCTTTCCATCCTGTTACCATCTCTCCATTCTCATCTATGTAATATGTCTTCTCTTTTGAAAGAACAAATTCTGATGCCGCATAGGTACCGTCCCACTTTTTAAATTTTTTATCTTCCCAAGTCCCGTATTTATTCTTAACTTGGCAAGTGCCGTTTTTCACCTGAACCTTTAGCTTTTTTCTCCATTTCTTATCTATTTTTTTCTTCAAATCTTTTTCAAAAGAAATGGTAATTGGATACTCTCCTTCTTTTGTCTGATCAATCTCATATGTTAGCCGATATCCTTTCCCCGCATTCAAATCCTTCACAAAATCTTTCACAGTATATCCTTTTTCCAGTTCTTTCTCACTGTATTTTTCGTCCTTACAAGAAGCGGCAGCCTGAATCTGCGGAATCTCCTCATCTTGAAGAATTGACACATTTTTCACTTTTAAAATCACTTCCGGAATCGTTCTCTTTGCGATTCTAAAAATCAGTCCCCCTAACAAGATAAGCAATATTGTAACCAATACAATCCCAACTGCAATCTTTTTCTTCTTCTGTACCTTATTCCTTTTCTCACCCTAAACATATCACTCGTACTCCTACTTTTGTTTGCAAAATTTATTATAGTCCACTTCTGTTTGTATTGCAATGTTTCTGCCCTTAAGAACCCCTTAAAAAAATTGTTACGTATTTGCTACGTTTTGCTACAATTTTGTTGTAAAAAAAGAAGACTGCAATCCATCTCTGAACTTGCAGCCTTTTTCCTATTCAATCACACGAACTCTTAAAACATCCTTTATCGTGCCCAATTTTTCTTTAATCTCTTCGTTCAATCCGCCTTCAATATCAATCATCGTATAAGCGTATTCCTTCTTACTCTTATTTGTCATGTCAGAAATATTCACTCCTGCCTCTGCAAGCAAGGTTGTGAACTGACCAATCATATTCGGTACATTGTGATGGAGAATCGTGATTCTTGTCTTTCCATCACGGTATCCCATATCGCAGTTCGGATAGTTGACAGAATTTCTAATATTCCCGTTTTCCAGGAAATCCATCACTTCTTTTACTGCCATCTTTGCACAATTATCCTCCGATTCCTCTGTAGATGCCCCTAAATGCGGAATCACAATCGTTCCTTTCACGCCTGCTACCAATGGATTCGGGAAATCTGTGACATACCGTTTCACCTTTCCGCTTTCCAGTGCGTCGATCATATCTTCTTCGTTCACAAGCACATCTCGTGCGAAGTTCAATACAACCACATCTTTTTTCATCAAACTGATCGCATCTTTATTGATCATTCCTTTTGTGCTCTCCAGTGCCGGAACATGAATTGTAATGTAATCACATTCTTTATACAATTCATCCACTGTTTTTGCATGATAAATATTTCTTGATAATTTCCAGGCTGCATCTACCGAAATATAAGGGTCATAACCGTATACATCCATGCCAAGATGAGCTGCTGCGTTTGCAACGAGAACACCAATTGCGCCAAGACCGATCACTCCAAGTTTCTTTCCTTCCAATTCACAGCCCGCAAATGCCTTTTTTTGTTTCTCCGCATGTTTTGCCACATCACCGTCTTCCTCGTGCTCCTGCACCCAGTTGATTCCCCGATAATATCTCTGGATGCGAGCAGCATACCTGCAATCACAAGTTCCTTTACACCATTTGCATTTGCTCCCGGTGTATTAAATACAACAATTCCTTCTTCTGCACATCTGTCAAGTGGAATGTTATTCACGCCTGCTCCTGCACGTGCGATTACTTTTAACTCTTTATCAAATTCCAACTCATGCATTGCAGCGCTTCTCACAAGCACTGCGTCTACACCTTCTAACTTTCCTTCAGCTTCATACTCGCCTGTAAACTGGTTTAAGCCTACTTCTGCAATTGGATTTAAACAATGAAATTTATACATATCTACAGATTCTCCTCCTCAAATTTTTTCATAAAGTCCACCAGTGCCTGAACGCCTTCTTCCGGCATCGCATTATAGATACTTGCTCTCATACCTCCAACACTTCTGTGACCTTTTAAATTCTCAAGTCCTGCCGCCTTTGCTTCTTTACAAATTTTGCATCTAACTCGTCACTTCCTGTAACAAACGGCACATTCAATAAGAGAGCGATCTTTCCTTTTCCACTGTTCCTTTGAACAATTTACTTTGATCAAGAAAATCGTAAAGAATCTTTGCTTTTCTTTCATTTCTCTCTTCATCGCTCCAGAACCACCCATCTCTTTCAGCCACTGAAATACTTTTCCACAGATATAAATTCCATAAGCAGGCGGAGTGTTGTAAAGAGAATCTGCATCAGCATGTGTCTTATATGTGAGCATCGTAGGTGTTCCCGGGAGCACATCTTCTGTAATCAAATCTTCGCGGATAATCACAATAACTACACCTGCAGGTCCGATATTCTTTTGTACACCACCATAAATAATTCCATATTTGCTGACATCTACCGGCTCTGATAAAAAGCAGGATGATACATCGGCTACAAGTGTCTTTCCTTTTGTATTTGGCAGTTCCTTAAATTTGGTTCCATAAATCGTATTATTTTCACAAATATACACATAGTCTGCATCTTCTGAGATTGGAAGATCTGAACAATCTGGTATGTAAGAAAATGTTTTATCTTCTGAAGAAGCAATTTTATTGACCTTACCATATTTTGCTGCTTCCTGGTATGCTTTTTTTGCCCATTGTCCAGTCACAATGTAGTCCGCCACCTTGTTTTTCATCAAGTTCATCGGAATCATCGCAAACTGCTGTGACGCTCCTCCCTGCAAAAACAGCACTTTATAGTTATCCGGAATATGCATGAGCTCTCTTAAATCCGACTCCGCCGTTTTGATAATCTCCTCAAATGCTTTCGATCTATGACTCATCTCCATAACCGACATTCCGCATCCCTTGTAATCTAACATCTCTTCTGCTGCTGATTTTAGAACACTTTCTGGCAATACTGCCGGTCCTGCTGAAAAATTATACACTCTGCTCATTTTTTATTCCTCCACTTCATTTTTATTTTTCTAAATCTTCTTCACTAAATGCCTCGCTGATCGCAGCCCCTGGTGCAACCATCGGCCATACTTTTTCATCACTGTCGATCTGGCAGTCAATCACAACCGGTCTCCCCATAGCCAGCGCCTCCTGGAAAGCTTTTTGAAACTCTTCCCGTGTCGCCGCACGTATTCCGACCGCCCCCATTGCTTCTGCCAATTTTACAAAGTCTACCGCATCATTTAACACGGTTGCAGAATAACGCTTTTCATAAAACAGCGTCTGCCACTGACGCACCATGCCAAGTACATGGTTATTTACCACGACTTGAATGATCGGAATATTGTATCTTGCCGCTGTTGCAATCTCATTCATATTCATTCGGAAACATCCATCTCCGGCAACATTGACCACGGTCTTGTCCGGCATCCCCATCTTTGCTCCGAGCGAAGCGCCAAGTCCATAGCCCATTGTCCCAAGACCTCCCGAAGTTAAAAACGTTCTCGGTTTTGTGTATTTATAAAATTGTGCAGCCCACATCTGATGCTGTCCGACTTCTGTTGTAATGATTGCGTCTCCGTTAGTCTGTCTGTATATTTCTTCCACAATATACGGTCCTGTAAGTCCTTCCGGATGATACGTCAGAGGATGTTTCTCTTTATATTCCTCAATCTGCTGTTTCCATTCCTCATGACTTTGCTGTTCCACCTTTTCATTCAGGATTATCAGAACTTCTTTGATATCTCCGGTCACACTCGCATCTGTGAGAATATTTTTATCTATTTCTGCCGGATCAATATCAATTTGCAGAATTTTCGCATGATGTGCAAATTTCTTTGCATTTCCAGTCACACGGTCACTGAACCTTGCACCGACCACGACCAAAAGGTCACATTGGCTCACTCCAAAATTCGACGCTTTCGTTCCATGCATTCCAAGCATTCCAGAGTACAGCTCATCTGTTCCCGGAAATGCTCCTTTTCCCATCAGAGAATCCGCCACAGGCGCATCAATTTTATGTGCAAATTCCACTAAAGACTCACTTGCTCCTGACAAAACTGCTCCGCCACCCACAAAAATATATGGTTTCTTGGCTCTCTGAATCATTTTCACCGCTGTTTCAATCTCATCTTCATCGATTTTCTTTCTCTGAATATCTGTGACGTCAATTTCTACTTTTTGATATTCACTCAGATTTGCAGTCACATCTTTCGGAATATCGATCAGAACTGGTCCCGGTCTTCCTGTCCTTGCAATCAAAAACGCTTTTCGAATCGTATCCGCCAATTTATCGACATCTTTGACGATATAATTGTGCTTTGTAATCGGCATTGTAATGCCTGCGATATCTATTTCCTGAAAACTATCTTTTCCAAGCAGGGAAACACCTACGTTACAGGTAATCGCCACTACCGGAATGGAATCCATATACGCCGTCGCAATCCCGGTTACAAGATTCGTGGCTCCCGGTCCACTTGTTGCAAGGCAGACACCTACTTTCCCGGTTGCTCTTGCATATCCGTCTGCTGCATGTGCAGCTCCCTGTTCGTGGGAAGTCAATATATGACAAATCTCATCGCTATGTTTATATAACGCATCGTATACATTTAAAATCGCACCTCCCGGATATCCAAATACAGTATCCACTCCCTGCTCTTTCAAACATTCGATCACGATTTCTGCTCCTGTTAATTGCATCTGTCTTTCTCCTTCTCTTTATCTTGGGATTTCTAATACAGCTCCTCTGTTTCCGGATGTCACCAGCGCCGCATATCTTGCCAAATAACCTGTTGTAACCTTTGGTTTTCTTGGTTTCCACTCTGCTTTCCTTTTTGCAAGCAGCTCATCCGAAACAGCCAGCTCTATTTTATTTTCCGGGATATTGATCTTAATGATATCGCCTTCTTCCACTAACGCAATTGGACCTCCCACTGCTGCTTCCGGAGACACGTGTCCGATGGATGCACCTCTTGATGCGCCACTGAAACGCCCATCCGTAATCAACGCCACACTGGAGCCGAGTCCCATACCGGCAATTGCCGATGTCGGATTGAGCATCTCCCTCATTCCAGGTCCTCCTTTCGGTCCCTCATAGCGAATGACAACCACATCACCTGCGACAATTTTTCCGCCTTTGATTGCGGCAATCGCATCTTCCTCACAGTCAAACACTCTCGCCGGACCTTCATGTACCATCATCTCTTCCACAACCGCCGAACGTTTTACAACGCCGCCATGTGGTGCAAGGTTTCCTGTGAGCACTGCAAGACCACCTGTTTCACTGTATGGATTTTCAATTTGTCTTATGACATCCGGATCTTTGTTGACACAGCCCTCAATGTTCTCACCAACTGTTTTTCCAGTTACGGTCATGCACTCTGTATATAAAAGATTCTTTTTATTTAACTCATTCATCACTGCATACACACCGCCTGCCTCGTTCAGGTCTTCCATATACGTGTGTCCTGCCGGTGCGAGATGACAGAGGTTCGGGGTCTTTGCACTGATCTCATTTGCAAATGTGATATCAAAATCCATTCCAATCTCATGTGCAATCGCCGGAAGATGTAACATACTGTTTGTCGAACAGCCCAGCGCCATATCCACAGTAAGTGCATTCAAAATCGCCTTTTCTGTCATAATATCTCTTGGCCTGATATTTTTCTCCCACAGCTCCATCACTTTCATTCCTGCGTGTTTTGCAAGGCGGATTCGTTCGGAATACACCGCCGGAATCGTTCCATTTCCTTTCAATCCCATACCAAGCACTTCCGTCAGACAGTTCATGCTGTTTGCCGTGTACATACCGGAGCAGGAACCACAAGTCGGACATGCTTTGCTCTCAAATTCCTGTACATCTTCTGCAGTCATCGTTCCCGCCGCATAGGAACCAACTGCCTCAAACATACTCGAAAGGCTTGTCTTGCATCCCTTCACTCTCCCCGCAAGCATCGGACCTCCGCTCACAAAAATCGTCGGCACATTGATTCTTGCTGCTGCCATCAAAAGTCCCGGTACATTTTTATCACAGTTCGGAATCATGACAAGCGCATCAAACTGATGTGCCATAGCCATCGCTTCCGTGGAATCTGCGATCAGGTCTCTTGTGACAAGAGAATATTTCATACCGATATGCCCCATTGCAATTCCGTCACAGACTGCAATTGCCGGAAACATAACAGGCGTTCCACCAGCCATTGCCACACCCATTTTTACCGCATTGGCAATCTTGTCAAGATTCATATGCCCCGGCACAATCTCATTGTAAGAACACACGATTCCCACTAACGGTTTTTCCAACTCTTCTTCTGTATATCCTAATGCATTGAACAACGAACGGTGCGGTGCCTGCTGCATTCCTTTTGTTACTGTATCACTTCTCATATCTGTCTCTCCCTTCGTTACGCAATTCTTTCACAGATCAGATCACCGATTTTCGCAGTGCCAACCTGTTCTTTTCCTTCTGACATGATATCGATGGTACGGTACCCATCTTTTAATACCTGACTGACTGCTTTCTCAATTGCATCCGCCTCTTTATCTAAGTCAAATGAAAATCTTAACATCATCGCCGCAGACAGTATTGTGGCAATCGGATTAGCAATTCCTTTGCCTGCAATATCCGGTGCCGAACCGCCGCTTGGCTCATATAGACCGAATTTTGTATCGTTCAAACTTGCCGAGGCAAGCATTCCGATTGAACCTGTCACCATGCTTGCCTCATCGGACAAAATGTCTCCAAACATGTTTTCTGTCAAAATCACATCAAACTGCTTTGGATCTTTTACAAGCTGCATCGCACAGTTGTCGACAAGCATATGTTCCAAAGCAACTTCTGGATATTCTTTTGCAATCTCCTCAACAATCTTTCTCCATAATCTGGAAGAATCAAGGACATTCGCTTTATCCACACTGATCACTTTTTTTCTTCGTTTCATCGCGATCTCAAATGCTCTCTTTGCAATTCTTCGAATCTCATTCTCATTGTAGGTAAGTTCGTCACATGCGGTCATAACACCATCTATCTCTTCCGTCTTTCGATTTCCAAAATACAATCCACCCGTTAGTTCTCGCATGATCATCATATCAAATCCACCTTCGGTAATCTCTTCTTTTAACGGGCATGCTCCTTTCAATTCATCATACAGCACTGCCGGTCTTAAGTTTGCAAAGAGATTCAATTCTTTTCGAATCTTTAAAAGTCCTGCCTCCGGGCGTCTGTTTGGTTCCAACTGATACCACGGTGAAACTTTTGCATCTCCTCCGATAGAGCCCATCAAAACAGCGTCACATGATTTTGCTTCCGCTACAGTCTCATCTGTCAATGGTATCCCATGTACATCAATCGAGGCGCCTCCAAGCAATAACTCTTTATATCTGTATGTATGGCCGTACACTTCTCCGACCTTATCTAATACTTTCATTGCCTCTTCTACAATTTCAGGACCAATCCCATCCCCTTTGATAATTCCAACTTTCAATTCCATATATCTCTTCCCTTCTCTTGCAAAAGTTTATAGGTCTAATCATATCGTATTTTTATTCACGTTTCAACCCTTTAATACGGAAAAGTGTATTTTTTTAGAGTATACTCTGTTTTAAGGCCAAAAAAAGAGAAGGCTAAGCCTTCCCTTTACATTCACTTATTCTTCTGTATTTGCTTTTTCTACCTGCGTAATCGCTGCTTTCTGCATCGGAATACGGCAGTTCTTGTTATTACCAAACTCTACAATTACATCCTCGTCTGTAATATCAATGATTACTCCGTAGAATCCACTTGTTGTCAACACAGTATCACCTACTGCCAGTTCAGATAACATCAACTGTATTCTCTTCTGTTCTTTCTTTTGCGGACGCATCAGTAAGAACCAAAATCCCCCAAGAATTACTGCATAAAAAATAAGCAAAAATATTGGATTATTCATCTTATTTCCTCCTACTATTTTTAAACACTATGACCATCATACACAATCTATAGACATACATCAAGTGTTTTTTTAGATTTCATAATTTTTTTATACTTCCTGAATTCCCATTCCTGCAAGTTTTTCTCTTTTGTATTCTTTATAGCGTCCTGCTTCAATCGCAGCTCTGATCTCTTCCATCATATTGTTATAGAAATACAAATTATGCAGCACACAGAGTCTCATTCCAAGCATCTCTTTTGCTTTCAAAAGATGTCTGATGTACGCTCTGCTGTATGTGCGGCATGCAGGACACTGGCAGCCCTCTTCAATCGGCGCGTCATCCAGCTCATATTTTGCATTGAACAAGTTTAATTTCCCCTGATTTGTATATACATGTCCATGTCTTCCGTTTCGGCTCGGATATACACAGTCAAAAAAGTCAACACCCCTGTCAACCGCTTCCAAAATATTTGCCGGAGTCCCTACACCCATTCAGATACGTAGGGTTTCTCAATCGGAAGATACGGCACAACCGCCTCCAAAATGCGATACATCTCCTCATGGGATTCTCCTACCGCAAGCCCTCCGACTGCGTATCCATCCAAATCCATCTTTGCAATCTCTTTCGCATGTTCAATACGAATATCTTCATAAATTCCGCCTTGATTAATTCCAAATAGCATCTGGTGCTGGTTGATCGTATCCGGAAGCGTATTCAATCTTGCCATCTCGGCTTTGCATCTTGCAAGCCATCTTGTTGTACGTTCCACTGAGTTCTGAATATATTCTCTTGTCGCCACACTGGATGGGCACTCATCAAATGCCATTGCAATCGTAGAAGCCAGATTGGACTGAATCTGCATGCTCTCCTCCGGTCCCATAAAGATTTTTTTGCCATCAATGTGAGAGTTAAAGTACACACCTTCTTCTTTAATCTTACGAAGTCCCGCAAGCGAAAACACCTGGAACCCACCGGAATCTGTCAGAATCGGCTTATCCCATACCATAAATTTATGAAGACCGCCTAACTTTTTCACCACTTGATCTCCGGGTCTCACATGCAGATGATACGTATTGGATAACTCTACCTGCGTCTTAATTCCTTGTAAATCTTCTGTAGATACGGCGCCTTTGATTGCCGCCGCAGTTCCTACATTCATAAATACAGGGGTCTGAATGACCCCGTGCACTGTATGGAACTCGCCTCGTTTTGCGAGTCCATCTCGTTTTAATAATTTATACATGTCTTTACCTCTTTACTTTTAATAATGAATCACGACCGGGCACCCCACTTGAAGCATATCATACAATTGTCCTGCCAAAGCCGGCGGCATATTGATACAGCCGTGAGAACCTTTTCTCGTCTTATAAATCTCACCGCCAAACGCTGTCTGCCATTTGGCATCATGGAACCCAATTCCCGTCCATGTAACTCGCATCCAGTACTCTACCGGTGTCTCATATTCATAAGTTCCATCCGGTTTTTTGTCACCGCGAAGTGTTTTATTTCTCATCTTCTCCAAAATAGTATATGTACCCTGTGGCGTCACACGTTCCGGCACTGGGATTCCGGTCACTACATCCGTCTCAAGCTTCACAGTTCCATCCACGATATACCACATATGTTGTGTCGTCAAATCTACTTCCAAATATGTCGTTCCAAAATCTTGTGCTCCATGTGATGCCGCTGTCTGCGAATACACCGGCTCTCTTTCTACCCCTTCACCGGACTTGATATTATTCACCAAAGTCTCGTATTCCGCGTCTTTATCAATCTCCCAGCCATATCCTCCGCCGGACACCTCTGCAGTCTTTCCCGTCGGCGTTGTAATCGTTCTGACTTTTCCAACCGTATTATACTGATTGCACAGTTCATCAATGTACGCTCTCATCGCATCTTCCGAGAATGTGACATTCATATTCTCATCTACCGTCATCCACTGTGAGATCAGAGATTTATCTACAACTGTTTTCGGTTCTACCGTATATGTAACAGAAGCGTTCAAATAACTATTCATGCTGTCTTTTGCAGAAATAACTTCTTTTGATTCCGTAGTGAACTTCGGTGCCACATAGCACTTCTCTTTGTCCAAATCTAATGTTGCTCTAAATTGTCCTACATAATCATGTAAAACTTTTGAAAATGTTTCCTGATCAATCTGCGTTCCAAGCGTCTCAGCCTGAATCTCAAACTGCTCCCCGTTAAAAACCGGCTGTGCCGAAACCGGCGCTGTCTGGTTCTCTTCTTTCAAACAGTCCAGAGATGCCATTGCCTGGTTCAGCTTGTCTTCATTGTAGCTTACTTCCACCGTTGCCTGTGCGCTGTCATTTCCAAAAAATGCCGTAAACCATAAAATGGATTCTGATTCTCCTTTACTTCTTCGACACCTTTTCCATTCTTGTATTGCAGATCAATCGCACTTCCCTGAATGGTCTCGGTCTTTCCATCTCTTTCTTTTAATGTCAGCGTATAATCACTCACCTGTTTCTTCATATAGTTTTCTACGTCTTTCACAGTCTTTCCTGAAAAACTGACATCATTGATCTTTGTTTCAAATGTAAAAATGGTTGATAAAAAGAGGGAAAATTCCCAAATAAATAAGACCTATTGCTCCTAAGATGCCTGCGATAATGATTCTGCCACGTTTCTTTTTCCATGCTTTTCCCCATGGTTTTGACTTCCTTATCGAAGCTTGTGTCATCATTCAAGAAGAAAATCTCACTCTCCGTCTCTTCCTCTGATTCTTCCTCTTCTTTCGACTCGGCAGTCTCCTCTGATTCCGAAGCTTTTGGCGTCTCTTCGTCCTCTGAGTCAGCAATGCTTTCCATGATTTCTTTCATAGTTTCTTCTACGATCTCGTCTGATGATCTTTCTTCTTTTTGTCGTTCTTTATCGCTCATTTAGTATAACTCCTCTTATCCTTAATCCATATGTTGATATTATAATACGAACATATGGAAAAGTACAGTACAAAATCATTATAATACTTAATAAAATTGTTACATTTTCACGAACAACAATTGCTTTTTTCTCCAATTCATGTATAATAATATTTGTGTGCCTTCAGTTAAGAAATACTAAACTTTTTGTTTATTTTTACTTTTACAGGCGCACTCTACTACTCTGTTGCAGATTAGAAAGGATTACTTTATGAATATCGGAAATAAGATCAAAGAACTTCGAATCGAAAGAAATTTGACACAGGAAGAATTAGCTAATCGAGCAGAACTGTCGAAGGGATTCATCTCACAGTTAGAGCGAAATCTGACTTCCCCTTCTATCGCAACTTTAATTGATATTCTTCAGTGCCTCGGTACAAATCTGACCGAATTCTTTGCCGAAGAGTCCGATGAACAGATCGTCTTTCGCAAAGATGATTTTTTGTAAAAAAGGACACAGAACTTCGCAACACCATTGAATGGATCATTCCAAACGCTCAAAAGAATATGATGGAACCAATCCTGCTTACATTGGAAGCTGGAGGCTCCACTTACTTAGACGTCCCCCACGAAGGGGAAGAATTCGGTTATGTTCTGCAGGGAAGCATTCAGATCCATGTGGGCAGGAAAGTACACACTGCCAAAAAAGGGGAATCTTTTTACTTCATTCCCCATTCGGAACATTATATAACAGCAAATAAAACAAACGGTGCAAAGATTATATGGGTGACAACCCCACCGAGTTTTTAATACAAGGAGGATTTTATATGGCGAGAAAATTAATTGACATTTCACACATTTCGAAATCGTACGGAGACAACCTTGTGTTGGACGATTTGAACCTATATATTAATGAAAACAAATTTTTAACACTGTTGGGACCAAGCGGCTGCGGAAAGACTACACTGCTCCGTATCCTGGGAGGATTTGAGACTCCGGACAACGGGAAAATTATTTTTGACGGAAAGGATATCACCAACCTTGCCCCAAATAAACGCCAGCTTAATACGGTATTTCAAAAATACGCATTGTTTTCCCATATGTCTATTGCTGATAATATTGCATTTGGATTGAAAATCAAAGGCAAATCAAAAGCTTATATCAACGATAAAATCAAGTATGCATTAAAACTTGTAAATTTAGATGGATTTGAAAATCGAACTCCGGATTCTCTAAGCGGAGGTCAGCAGCAGCGAATTGCCATTGCACGGGCAATTGTAAACGAACCGAAAGTACTACTGTTGGATGAGCCTTTAGGCGCACTGGATTTAAAACTTCGCCAGGATATGCAGTATGAGTTAATCCGCTTAAAGAACGAACTCGGCATAACATTTGTCTATGTCACACATGATCAGGAAGAGGCGCTTACGATGTCTGACACTATTGTCGTCATGAATCAGGGTTACATCCAACAGATCGGGACACCGGAAGACATCTACAACGAGCCGGAAAATGCATTTGTTGCAGATTTTATTGGTGAAAGTAATATTCTCCCTGCAATCATGGTTGAAGATAAACTGGTAAAAATTCTCGGCGTGAATTTTCCATGCGTGGATACTGGGTTTGGAAAAAATAAACCGGTAGATGCGGTCATCCGTCCGGAAGATATTGATTTAGTCAAGCCGGAAGAAGGTATTTTGGAAGGAATTGTCACACATTTGATTTTCAAAGGTGTCCATTATGAGATGGAAGTCACTGCAAATAATTTCGAATGGCTGGTGCACAGTACAGATATGGTTCCTGTCGGAACACCGGTCGGCATTAAAGTGGATCCGTTCGATATCCAGATTATGAAAAAACCAGAATCCAAAGATGAGGAGGCTGTTATCATTGAAGAATAAGAAAAAACTTTTGACAGGACCTTACTTATTCTGGGCTGTCTCATTCATTATCATTCCATTGTTTATGATACTTTATTATGGTCTGACAAATGAAAAGAAAGAATTCACCTTACTGAATCTTGCAAAAATAACGACTCCGGAAAATTTAAAAGCACTTGGTCTGGCGCTTCTGCTGTCGCTTGTCAGCACTGCGATCTGTCTGATCCTGGCGTATCCGCTTGCTATGATACTCGCTTCAAAAAGCATGAATCAGACAAGCTTTATCGTCTTGATCTTCATCCTCCCGATGTGGATGAATTTCCTGCTTCGTACCCTTGCATGGCAGACATTGCTTGAGAAAAACGGAGTTATCAACAGCGTATTGTCTTTTTTACATCTGCCGACGCAGTCCATGATCAATACGCCTTCTGCGATCATTCTTGGTATGGTATATAATTTTTTGCCGTTTATGGTGCTTCCAATTTATAATGTCATTGTAAAAATTGACAAAGATGTCATTTCTGCGGCAAAAGATCTAGGCGCAAACAATGTACAGACTTTTTTGAAAATCATACTGCCGCTTACTACTTCTGGGATCATCAGTGGGATTACGATGGTATTTGTGCCTGCTCTCACTACCTTTGTTATCTCGGATTTGCTCGGCGGAAGTAAGATTCTGTTGATTGGAAATGTCATCGAGACTAGGAATTTAAGCAGAGCAGTGAACTGGAACGTACGGTTCCGGGCTTTCACTGTGCTGATGATATTCATTATCGCAAGCATGGCACTGATTGCCAAATACGATAAAGATGGAGAGGGAACCGCATTCTAATGAAAAAGACATTACAAAATATTTACTTATCACTAATCATCTTTTTGTTATACGCCCCAATCGTGACACTTGTTGTTTTGTCCTTTAACAACTCAAAGACACGTGCAAAATGGGGAGGCTTTACCGGAAAATGGTATATTTCCCTTTTCCAAAACGAGCAGATTATGAGCGCTCTTTATACAACGCTTGTCATCGCACTGTTGTCTGCTCTTATTGCAACCCTGATCGGCACTGCCGCTGCGATCGGCATTCAGGGAATGAAGAGAAAATCCCGCACGATTGCAATGGGAATCACCAATATTCCGATGTTAAATGCAGATATCGTGACCGGTATCTCATTGATGCTTTTATTTATCGCTGTCGGATCCGGCTTAAAATATCTGGGTATTAATTTTTCACTGGGATTTGCAACTGTGCTGATCGCACACATAACGTTTAATATTCCATACGTCATTTTGAGTGTTATGCCAAAGCTCAAACAAACCAAACGCAGCACTTATGAAGCCGCACTCGACCTCGGCGCATCTCCGATTTACGCCTTTTTTAAAGTTGTATTTCCGGATATTCTGCCGGGCGTGTTCTCAGGATTTTTGCTGGCATTTACCATGTCTTTGGACGATTTTGTCATCACCCACTTTACAAAAGGTCCGGGTGTCGATACGTTATCAACCAAAATTTACAGTGAAGTCCGCAAAGGAATCAAACCGGAAATGTATGCACTTTCCACTTTGTTGTTTGTGTCCGTGCTGATTCTGCTGATTCTGATCAACGTATCACCAAACAAAAAAGGCAGCACCGACAAAACACTGAATGTGAAAAAATCTCAGAAAGCCGTTCACTTTGTACTTCGCAAAGTTGTTCCGGCGATTATGGCAGTCGTGGTCATTGCCGGTGGAATTTTCTATAGTTCCAAAGAAGATTTAAGCGGAACCAATCAGGTCATCGTCTATAACTGGGGAGAATATCTCGATCCGGAAGTTATCACTCTGTTTGAAAAAGAGACCGGGATCAATGTCGTATATGAAGAATTTGAGACAAATGAGATCATGTACCCCAAAGTACAGTCCGGCGCTATCGCATACGATGTGGTATGCCCATCTGACTATATGATCCAACGTATGATTGAAAATGATCTTCTAGCAGAACTGAACTTTGATAACATTCCGAACGTCAAAAACATTGGTCAAGAATATTTCAAGCAATCCAGACAGTTTGACTCCGAAAATAAATATTCGGTGCCTTATTGCTGGGGAACTGTTGGAATTCTCTACAATAAAACAATGGTTGATGAGCCAATCGACAGTTGGAGCGTTCTGTGGGATGAAAAATATATAGATAACATTTTAATGCAGGACAGCGTCCGTGACGCCTTTGCTGTAGCTCTTAAATATAAAGGGCACCCTTTAAATTCGACAGATCTCGACGAATTAGAGGAGGCAAAAGAACTTCTGATCGAACAGAAACCACTCGTGCAGGCTTATGTAATCGATCAGGTTCGCGACAAAATGATTGGAAACGAAGCGGCTATCGGAGTAATTTATTCCGGCGAAGCAATTTATACACAACTGGAAAATCCAAATTTGGAATATGTCATTCCAAAGGAGGGTTCCAATGTTTGGATCGACTCCTGGGTAATTCCAAAAAATGCTAAGCACAAAGAAAATGCAGAAGCTTTCATCAACTTTTTATGTCGACCGGACATCGCCAAAATGAATTTTGATTATATTACCTATTCCACACCAAACACCGCTGCTCGAGAACTGATCGAAGATCCGGCTATCCGAAACAGCAAAATCGCATTTCCTGATGCAAGCGAACTGGAACGCTGCGAGACCTTTCAGTTCCTGGGAGATAAAAACGATGCCATTTATAATAAGCTTTGGCGCGAAATCAAATCCCAATAGCTTTCTTTTGAGGCAGAAAGAGAGTTTTTTATGAAACGAATTTTTTTCCTATACCATCTCGGCTAAATACAACAATTGTACCCTGATTTCTTTTCTAAAGGAATCAGGGTATTCCAGTCAGGTGATCACACATTTAAAACACACAGAGAACGGAATTTTATTAAACAAGACCTGGGCAAGAGTCCGCGATATCCTGCACACAGATGATATTTTAACCATCACATTAGAAGAAAAGACTTCTTCTGAAAATATCGTTGCATCGCCTCTTCCACTTCATATCGTCTATGAAGATGAAGATTTGATGGTTATAAATAAACCGGCAGATATGCCGATCCACCCTTCACAGGGCAATTACGACAACACGCTTGCCAATGCAGTCGCTTACTATTATGCACAAAAAGGGGAGCCTTTCACTTACCGCTGTATCAACCGCTTAGATCGTGATACAACCGGACTTTTAATTCTCGCAAAACATATGTATAGTGCCTCCCTCCTCTCGGACATGGTAAAAAACCGAAAAATCCACCGGGAATATCTCGCAGTTGCGGAAGGCAAGACCCCTTCATCCGGCATCATTGATGCGCCAATCAGAAGAGTAGACGGTTCCACTATCGAGCGTCAGGTTGACTATGAACAAGGTGACTATGCCTGCACTCATTACAAACGTCTTTGCTATAAAAACGGATATTCACTTGTATCCCTGACATTAAAGACCGGCCGTACCCACCAGATACGCGTACATATGAAACACATTGGTCATCCGCTTCCCGGTGATTTCTTATACAATCCCAACTACCACGTCATCAAACGTCAGGCGCTGCATTCTCACTGTCTGTCATTCGAACATCCAATCACCAAAGAACCGCTGACATTCTCCTCTCCTCTTCCAGATGATATGGCAATTTTTTTCAATAATACAAATCAGGAGACAGTCAATTGACTGTCTCCCAACTATATTTCTTATATTTTTATACGTTAAAACATCCTCCACCAACAAATTCCCGCAAAAGAGAATTCGCCGGAATATTTTCACTTCCCACACCAATAAAATAGTCCAAAAACTTCAACAGACGTTTCGCTTCCACATATTCCTCGCAGTCTTTCTCAATTCCAAACAAAATCGGTTCCGCATATAATTTCAACACTGCCAACTCATAAATGAGCGCAGAATTAAACATTACATCTGCATCCTCCTGATAAGGAAAAATATTCTCTTCCTCCCCTTTTCTCACGGAAGGCCACATCGCGATTGTCTGTTTTGCAGAAGCGCCACGGGTTCTTGCATCTCTGACCATGCGCCGTATCAGGCGCCCATCCGTTGTCGGAATGCGATTGTGTTCATCGATATTCAACTGTGTCAATGCACTGATATAAATCTTAAACTTATTTTCTTTGGAGAGTTTATACGTCATGGCATCATTCAGACAATGAATCCCCTCAATCACAAGCACATCCTGTTCCCCAAGCTTTTTAGTCTCGCCGGAATATTCTCTTTTTCCTGTTTTAAAATTAAATGTAGGGAGCGCCACTTCTTTTCCTGACAAAAGATCTAACATATCCTGATTGAACAATTCCGCATCAATCGCTTCCAAACATTCAAAGTTATAATTGCCATCTTTGTCTTTCGGAGTCTTTTCCCGTTCAACAAAATAATTGTCTACGGCGATTGGATGCGGAACAAGTCCGTTCGCCCGCAGCTGAATCGAAAGCCGATGCGAAAAGGTTGTTTTTCCTGAAGAAGACGGCCCTGCGATCAGCACAAATTTGATGTCTGATTTATTTGCAATCATCTCCGCTATCTCCGCAATCTTCTTCTCCTGCATCGCTTCCTGCACAAGGATCATATCCTGAATATCCCCATTAGTAATCTTGTCATTCAGCGCGCCTACTGTCTCAATATTTTGTATGTCTCCCCACTTGGTCGATTCTTTCAGAACCTGAAATAATTTATGCTGTGGTCTGAAAGGCGGAACGACTGTCGGCGCATCTTTTTCCGGCATCTGAATTACAAAGCCTTCATCATACAGATGCAGTTCAAAGTATGGCAGGTACGATGCATCCGGCACCATATATCCATAATAATAGTCCTCAAACTCATTCATACTATAAATATTGACTTTTGACACTCTTCGGTATTCAAAAAGTCTTTCTTTATCGTGCATTCCATGTTTGTGGAATAAAGCAATTGCCTCATCCGTATGAATCGTACGTTTGTCAATCGGCATCTTTTCCACAACCATCTCTAACATGCGGCTCTTCACCTTGTCAAGGAACCGCTGATCTACTGCGACATCCCCTTCGATTGTGCAATAATACCCCTTGCTCAAAGAAAAATGAATACGTACCTTCCAAATATCTTTATGTTCACAGACATCATAGATTGCTTTTACAAGCATCAAACACATGCTTCTTCGATATGTCTGGTTTCCCACGGAATCCCCCGTCGTAACAAATCGTAAAGTACAGTCTTTTGTGACTCCTTTTCTTAACTCCTGAAGCTTTTTATCTTCAAACACTAAGACAATCTCATTTTCATATTGTTTTTGGTATTCCTTTGCAATTTTCGCAAAAGTCGTCCCTTCCTCATACTGCTTTACTTCATTCCCTACTTTTACCTGATATACCTTTCTATCCATGTGCTACTCCTTTCTTACAGCTATACTGTCTGAAACGGCTGTACAATCTCTGCTTTTTCTATCTTAACGCACGACAGATGACTCTCTAAAAACATCGCCATATCTTCTATGAAAATATGCTCCAATCCATAGTGCCCTGCATCTATTATGTCAAGTCCTCTTGCAACTGCGTCAATTCCCTCATGATGTCCAATATCTCCAGTCACAAGTACCTCTGCTCCCGTCTGAAGTGCAGTGTCAATCATACTCTTACCCGACCCCGGAGAAATTGCTGCACGTGTCACTTTCCTTTCTATATCACCAAATACCTTTACATCAGGCAGATGAAACTTCTCTTTTACCAGTTCACAGCACTCACCCAAAGTCATCTCATGTTTTAAAAGCCCTACTCTTCCAATCCCCTGATTATTTTCCGGAATCGTCACCTCCAAAGGCTCCGCCTGCACAAGTTCCATCATTTTTCCCGACAGCTCCGCCATGCCAAGCACATCGTAATTCGTGTGCATTGCATAATATGATATGTCATGCTGTAACAATTTCACAACGCGATTGCTGATAAAATTGCTCATCCGTAACCGTTTTCAACGGCGAAAAAATAAGTGGATGATGCGTGACAAGCATATCTGCATTTCCCCTTATCGCCGCCTCAATAATCTCATCGGTCGCATCCAGCGCCACATAAATACGCTTTACTTCTTTTTCAGTGCGTCCCACCAAAAGTCCGACGTTATCCCAAGCCAACGCTGCCTCTTTTGGATATGTACCCTCAATCACATCAATTATCTCTCTACAAAGCATATGTTTCCCTCTCTTAATAAATTCCAAGCGCCTCTTTTGTCTGTGCTGTCTCATTTTCAAGTTCCGCTATCCGGGATGCAATATGTATTCCTTCTTCCTTCCTTAGCTGTCTGCAAATTTGCTCTTTTGTCTTTTCTTCCTTTTCTAAAACAATTTTAAAACAGGATGTTTTTCTCTGAGTAACAACTTCCCATACCGCAGTTCTAATGTACTGTATTCCTCAGCAGACCCGTTTGCCACCTTCATCATCGGATAAAATTTTCCATCCTCCAAAACCATATCTTCTGCTATAATGCGGTAATTATGTTCACACAGATACTGGCGCACCTTTGCAATTTCAGACTGTGGCTGCAGAATGAATTCCGTCAGATTTCTGAAAATCTCTTCTCCATCCTCCATGATCTTTATGACAAGACCACCACCCATTCCGGCGACAATGACACAGTCACATTCTCCTATCTGTAGTTTTTGAACCCCGTCTGACAGTCTAGTCTTAATCTGCTCCCCCAAACCGTGCATCCGAATATGTGCTTCTGCACGGTCCAAAGGTCCCCGATTGATATCCATCGCAATCGCGCATTTATTTTTTCCAGACTCTACCAGATAGATTGGAATATAACCATGGTCTGTTCCGACATCCGCGACTGTCACTCCATTGCTCACAAGATCTGCAACTGCCTGTAATCTCTTTGATAGCTCCATACAAATACCCTAATCCAAATAATCACGAAGTTTACGGCTTCTGCTTGGATGACGGAGTTTTCGAAGCGCTTTCGCCTCAATCTGACGGATTCTTTCACGGGTGACGTCAAATTCTTTTCCGACTTCTTCCAATGTACGTGCACGTCCATCGTTCATACCAAAACGAAGACGCAATACTTTCTGTTCTCTGTCAGTCAACGTATCCAACACTTCTCCCAATTGCTCTTTCAGCAACGTTGCTGCTGCTGCCTCAGCCGGCACCGGAACATTGTCATCCTGAATAAAGTCTCCAAGGTGGCTGTCCTCTTCCTCACCGATCGGTGTTTCCAAAGATACAGGTTCCTGAGAAATCTTCAAAATCTCGCGTACTCTTTCCACCGGCATGTCCAGTTCTTCTGCAATCTCCTCCGGCAACGGCTCACGCCCCAATTCCTGCAGCAGCTGTCTTGATACGCGAATCAATTTGTTAATTGTCTCCACCATATGAACCGGAATACGAATGGTTCTCGCCTGATCTGCAATCGCTCTCGTAATTGCCTGTCTGATCCACCATGTCGCATACGTACTGAATTTGAATCCTTTCTGATAATCAAACTTTTCAACCGCTTTGATCAATCCCAAATTTCCTTCCTGAATCAAGTCAAGAAATAACATTCCACGTCCCACATAGCGTTTCGCAATGCTGACAACAAGACGAAGATTTGCCTCTGCAAGCCTCTTTTTCGCATCTTCATCACCTTCTGCCATCCGTTTCGCCAGTTCAATTTCTTCCTCTGCACTCAACAATGGCACTTTACCGATTTCTTTCAGATACATACGCACCGGATCTTCGATGCTGATTCCATCCGGCACAGACAAATCAATCTTTTCCATGTCAACTTCATCTTCATCCGTCAACAAAATCTCCACATCATCTGCATCATCCGTGTCCGGACTGATTCTGAGTACATCAATATTCTGCGATTCCAAATACTCGAATATTTTCTCCATCTGTTCTGCTTCCAGCTCCATATCTGAGAAAACTTCATTGATCTCCTGTATCTCAAGAATACTTTTCTTCTTCTTCCCTAAAGCAACCAGATTTTTCAATTTTTCCTCAAATTTTATAGCTCTTTCTTCCATGTAGTGTCCATCCTCTCATAGCTTGTTTATATTTTATCCTTAATCAATAGAAATATGCATTTTTTGCAAGTCCTGAAGAGATTTCTTTGCCTCCATCAGTCTCTGCAGCCCCACAATATCCGTAGGGTTCAACATCTTTGTCGCAAACTCGATGCTGTTGTATTTTACGCGGATAATCGTCTCCTTCAACGCTTTCTCCTGCTCTTCTTTCGTGGTGAGTTCTCGAATCTTCGTATGGAACAACTCTGCCACTTCCCGGTGTTCTTCCTCATCTGTAAATGATTCATCACCTTTGCCGGATTGACCTCTCCCGCTTCATACTGCTCATACAGAATCTCAGCAACTGTGCGGTAAAGTTCTTTTGTAAAATCTTCCGGTACAATATACTTTTTAATCTGTGCAAACAACGCCTCATTCTCTATCAGCCACGTCAGTAATATCTTCTGAGACTTCAGATTCCCATTCTTCTTTTTGCTTTTCCCTGTTCGCCGTCTGTTTTGGCCGCTCCGCAGGTGTCGCCTGCCCCATTTGGATCGCCATCTTACCCACCAGTTTTTTTCAATTTCCTCATATCCAATCCGATATTTTTTCAGCAACTGCTTCTATGTAATTGTTGCGCTCAATCTCTTCCTCAAACATGGTGAGACGTTTTGCTGCTTCTTTATGAAACGCAGTCTTTCCCTCCGGTGAGTTCATATCATACTCTTTTTCCAGAATCTCCAGGGAGAACAAAAATCCATTTCTTGCTTTATTGATCCTCTCCTCAAACGCCTCTGTTCCAAGATTCTTGATAAACTCGTCCGGGTCTTTATACGGCTCCATCCGGATAATCTTAGCTGTAATGCCTGCTTCTTTTAAAATCGGCATTGCACGAAGTGCTGCTCTTGTTCCGGCCTCATCGCTGTCATAGGTCAGATAAACTTCATTCACATACCGCTTGATCAGCGATGCATGTCCGGTAGTCAGCGCTGTCCCAAGCGATGCAACCGCATTCGTAAATCCTGCCTGATGAAGCGAAATCACATCCATATATCCCTCACAGATCAAAAAATAAGGTTTTCTGGATGTTCTGGCGCGATTCAATCCATAGAGATTCCTGCTCTTGTCAAACACTTCCGTCTCCGGCGAGTTCAAATATTTCGGCTTTGCATCTCCCATAACTCTTCCGCCAAATCCAATCACCCGGTTATTGACGTCCATGATCGGGAACATCACACGATTCCAAAATTTGTCGTGTGCCCCATGCCTTTCATCAACACTGATTAACCCCGCTTTTACAAGCAGTTCATCTTATAGCCTTTTGTCTTTAAATACCGATACAGATCATCACTGTATTTATTCGAATATCCCAGACCAAAATGCGGTGATCGTCTCCTCACTCAGTCCTCTGCCAGTCAAATAGGTATGTGCCAGTTTCCCCTGCTCGGTCTTTAACTGGGCATAAAAATATTTTGCAGCAAGCTTATTGATCTCCAGCAGTGTCGCCTTCAGATCAGCTCTCTCTTTTTGCTTCTTTAGAATAACTCCACTTCCGGAATATCCACTCCTGCCCGCTCAGCAAGCATCTTAAACGCTTCCACGAAAGAATAATTCTCATATTCCATAATAAACGTAAATACATTGCCTCCCGCACCACATTCCGAAGCAATAATACATCTGCTTTCCGCGGTTGACTGAAAAAGATGGGGATTTCTCATTGTGAAACGGACAAAGTCCAAAATAAGAACTTCCTTTTTTCTGTAACTTTACATATCCGGAAATGACGTCCACAATATCATTTTTTTGTCTTACTTCTTCTATTAAGTCTTCTGAAAAGTACATGTTGTCCTTCCTTCCAAATAAATTACCCTACATTTATACTTATTCGACAAATCCTTTTGATTTCCTTTAAATTTTCCAAGATTCCGGCACAAAAATTTCCTGAAACTTTTTTACCGCATAATTATCGGTCATCCCAGCTATATAATCACAGATAATCTGTTCTTTGCCGTCACCTCTCAGCACTGCACGTTGCAACTCCGGCTCAGGAAGTTTTTCGAAATGCTCCGAATAGTACTCATAGAGATTCTGTACCAATTTGATTGCTTTTTCCTCCTCGCTTTTTGCGAGAGGATTCCTGTAGACATTTTCAAACATAAATTTACGCAGTCCCATAAGTGCCGCTTCTACTTCTTCTGACATCTGAATCTTTGGTTGATCCATACTATGTATGATCACATCGTGTATCATCGTATTTAATCTTGCTCGGGTTGTGTTCCCTAATATTTTCCGATATTTTGGCGGAATGTCTGCTTCACTCAGTATCCCGCCGCGTATCGCATCATCAATATCATGATTGATATATGCAATCTTATCAGATAATCTCACAATCTGCCCTTCCAAAGTAAATGGCTTTCCCGATGTCTGATGATTTCGAATTCCGTCAACAACCTCCTCCGTCAGATTCAGTCCCTCTCCTCGTTTTTCTATGCATTCTACAACACGAACACTCTGCTCATTATGCTTGAACCCAAGCGGACAGATCTGGTTGAGCGCCCGCTCTCCGGCATGACCAAACGGGGTATGCCCAAGGTCATGTCCGAGACTGATGGCTTCTGCCAAATCTTCATTTAAGCGAAGTGCTTTTGCAATCGTGCGGGCATTCTGCGAGACTTCCAGCGTATGCGTCAGTCTCGTCCGATAATGATCTCCTTTCGGGAGCAAAAACACCTGTGTCTTTTGTTTCATTCTTCGAAATGCCTTACAGTGCAAAATTCGATCCCTGTCTCTTTGAAATACCGGTCGGATATCACATTCCTCTTCTTTTGCCTTTCTTCCTTTGGAATCCTTGCTCAACGTCGCATATGGACTCAAATACTCAATTTCTCGTAATTCTAATTGTTCTCGAATCGTCATCTTACTCTCCCTTATTTTTCAGTCGTTCCTCTATCGCATTTACAACCGTCTCAAGCACCTTGATTCTCGCATAATACTTGCAGTTTCCTTCCACTACAATCCAAGGTGCTTTTTCTGTGGAAGTTCGAATCAGCATCTCATTTACAGCTTCTTCGTACTGATCCCATTTTTCTCGGTTTCTCCAGTCTTCCTCCGTGATCTTCCACTGCTTGTCCGGATTTTTCTCACGTGCCCTGAACCTTCTCTCCTGTTCTTCCTTATCAATATGAAGCCAGAATTTCAGGACAACCGTACCGGCATTCACCAAATCCCGTTCCATGTCATTGATTTCCTTATACGCTCTCTGCCACTCTTTTTTACTGCAAAATCCTTCAATCCGTTCCACCAGTACCCTTCCGTACCACGTTCTGTCAAAAATAGCAATATGCCCTGCTTTTGGCATTGCTCTCCAAAATCGCCAAAGATAATGATGTGACCGCTCCATATCATTCGGTGACGCTGTCGGATGCACCACATATCCTCTCGGATCCATTTTTTCCGTCAGTCTCTTGATTGCGCCACCCTTGCCAGCCGCATCCCACCCCTCAAATCCTAATACAACCGGAATACCTTTCCGGTATAGTTCTCCATGCAGTTTTTCTATCTCTTTCTGCAGTTTCTTTAATCTCTTCTTATATTCCGCCTTCGTATAAGAACAATCCAAATTGGCTTTTGCCAAGACTGTCTCCGATATTTCATTGTTTACAAGCACTTTATCCGGCATGATTTCTTCTTGTTTTTCCTGTTTTCTTTTCTCTATTTCCGCCGAAAGGCAATTGATTACTGTCGTGTAGATTTTTATTGTTGCAAATCTTCGGTCTGTCGCTTCCACGATTGTCCACGGTGCATAGTCTGTATCGGTTTTCTGCAGCATCTCCTCATTCATTCTTTTATACTTTTTAAACTCTCGATTCCGCTTCAGATCTTTTTTGCTCACTCGCCACGCTGTCTCTTTCCTAGCCAATAATTTATCGAATCGCTTTTTCTGTTCCTCTTGGCTGATACACAAAAATATTTTGATCAAAACCATACCATCGTCTGTCAACTGCCGCTCAAAAGACTGAATCGAATCATACGCAGACAGAACCTCTTTTTCTCCTGCTTTCTTTTCAAACCGATCAATCAGGACTTTACGGTACCAACTGCTGTCATAAATTGCGATTCTTCCTTTTTCCGGCATTTTTGTCCAAAATCTCCATAAAAACGGATATTTCTTTTCTTCCTCACTTTCATTCTTTACTGCATACACTTCAAATCCTCTCGGATCTAATGGACGAATCAATTCTGCAATCTGAATTCCTTTTCCAGATGCGCCAAATCCTTCAAAGGCAATCATAATCGGAATATTTAAATTTCTGCACACTCGTTGTAACTGTGCAAGCTTTCTCTCCAGCACACTGATTCTTCTTTGATATTCGTCTTTCTCCATTTTCTTTGTCAAATCTATCTTTTCCAGCATAAATATTCCTCCCATTACAGATATTTTTATGCAATTACGCGATTTATTATACAATTATATAACAATTATCTTTTCTTTTCCATAATTATCTATATTTAATAAATTTTAAAAAAAGTGTTGACATTTCACACAAATCATAGTATTATAATCAAGTAGCAAGGAGCTGTTACGCAGGAGTGTCGGAACTGGCAGACGAGCAAGACTAAGGATCTTGTAAGCATTGCGCTTGTGTGGGTTCAAGTCCCATCTCCTGCATCTTAAAAGAAATCTTTCAAAGAAAGATTTCTTTTTTGTACTCTCTTTTAACTGATACTATTTTCCCTTTTTATAACTCAAAAAGAATAGCATTCGCTATTCTTTTTTAATCGGGGTGACAGGATTCGAACCTGCGACCTCCTGGTCCCAAACCAGGCGCTCTAGCCAAGCTGAGCCACACCCCGTTACTTTATTGAATTTTCATTACAATTATTAAATCTTCCAATCGGGGTGACAGGATTCGAATCCTTGCGACCTTCCTGGTCCAAACCATGGCGCTTTCTAGCCAATGTCTGAGCCACATCCCCGTTATTCATTCTTTGCATCTCTCAAAGACAAGTTATCAACGTATAATCCCAAGTTCATTTCCTTTTGTCAAGTCAATTTGTTATTTTTCACA